>Ga0335078_10001999_pt1 | contig 30866 bp, 25 predicted proteins | sample Lox_Sample_32_FD_206711 | JGI IMG/M metagenome (GOLD analysis project Ga0335078, IMG submission 206711) | Soil microbial communities from Loxahatchee National Wildlife Refuge, Florida, United States - Lox_Sample_3.2 | ecosystem: Environmental > Terrestrial > Soil > Wetlands | place: USA... | reverse complement strand
CGCGAGAAAGATTGGCTCCTGCCCGCCGCAATAAGGCCTTGAAAGCGGCTGCGAGGACGCGCCGGTTGTTAGCGACGTCTGCGGCGGCGCACCTGCAGCTTCGGGCTTGCCCGGCAATACAGTGATAGACACGGCGGTCGGCCTCGTTCTAGGGCGCCACCTCGACCTCGCGGCGTGCGGTTAGCCTGCGCTTTGAAAGGGCACGCCTTGAGGCGTGCCGTCACGAGGGGTCAAGAATCGGGCTTTAGCCTCTGAGGGAAACGCCATCCCTCAGGGCCTAAAGGCCAGCTGGTTTGCGAGGTCGAATCGGCACGGCTAAAGCCGTGCCCCTTCAAGGCCGCGCGGATCCATTGCTGTCCCTCGCCAACGCATTGCTCACCGATGGTTACAGGCGGTCCAGGTCCTCCGCGCCGAAGACAGGGGTCCAGGGCCACATTTCGTATTGCGCGACGCCGGCCCGCGAGTAGGGATCGTTGTCGCGAATACTGTCCAGCGTCACCTGCGCTTCGTTATCGGGAACACGTAGCAGCAGGACGCCGCCGTTGCGCGGCACCACCGGGCCGGATGCGATGAGCAAACCTTCCTGCTTCAGGCCCTGGCAATAGGCGCGGTGCGCGTCGAGGTGCTTTTGGACTTCCTCAATCGGCTTGCGATAACGAACGATGGCGATCGCGTACATGAATAGCTCCTACGCCGCTCTGTGGCGGGTTGTGAACCTGGATATCGAGGGTCGTCGGGTCTTTGGTAGTGCTGGCCTTCAGGCCAGCGTCCAACCTTCCCTTTGGGCGGGCCGGCTTTAGCCGCTGAGGGACATCCAACCTAACCTTTCGTCGGCTGAAGCCGACTCAGAGCCGCAAGGTGCGAAGTAGACGCTGGTCTGAAGGCCAGCTCTACCCGAAAGCCCTGCACCGATCGGCTTCTGCAAGCCTGCGAAAGGCAGTGCTCCACCCTGGCACAACAATTCAGCGCGCCAGGTGCAGTACCGTTTCCATGTGATACGTCTGGGGAAACAGGTCCACCAGGTGCGCCTGCTCGACCCGATAGCCCGATTCTAGCAGCCGCCGCAGGTCGCGCGAGAGGGTTGCCGGATCACAGGAGACGTAGGTCACATGCGAGGCGGACATGCGACACAACGCCGCGGTTGCCTTCTCGCCCAGCCCGGCACGCGGCGGATCGACGACCACGAGATCGGGCGCGAGTTTCGCGGCACGCTCGGCGAGGAAAGTTTCCGTTGTCGTGTGGACGCACTTTACGTTGTGTGGAACATTGTGGCGAAGGTCGGCGGAAGAGTGCGGCGACGATTCGACGGCGAGGACTTGATCGAAATTGCGCGCCAGGTGCGCGGTGAACAGGCCGGCGCCGGCGTAAAGATCGAGGGCGGCGCGGCCGGTAAGCTTCGTGACTACAACTTTCACCAGCTTGTCGACGAGGAAGCGATTGGTTTGAAAGAAAGAGCCGCCGGAGACACGATAGTCGACTCCCACAGCGTGGTACATCAAAAACTCCTCGCCGATGGCCTGCGACTTTTCGGTGCGCACCGAGGAGAGCGGGGCGCGTTGGAGCGCCTCGTCCTCAGTTGAAGAAGCGGCGAAGACGATGACTCCGGTGATCTGCGGCAAGGCGCTGTGCAGAGCGGCGGCAAACGGCTGGAGAAGTTTGGCATCGGTTCCGGGGCGAACGTAAGCCTCGATCAGCATTCTGGTCTCATCGTGGTTGGCGAAGAATTGCAGACCGTGCAGCGGCTCCGGGACCTGGCCGGCGCGGCCCAGCGCCCACACCGAGGTGATTGCCTGATTGATCAGCGGCGAGCTGATGGGGCAGCTTTCGACCGGCAGCAGCGCATGCGAATTGTAGCGGAAGTAGCCGAGCGCGAATTGCGGCTCGTGGCGCACATGCACCCGGGTGCGATTGCGGTAGCCCCAGGGATGCGACGAGTGCAGCGTGATCTCCTGCTGCAATTCGAGCTTGGCGGTGCGGCGCAGAGTCTCGCGCAGGATCTCGGCTTTGTAGCGCAGCTGAGCGGGGTAGTCGATGTGCTGATAGTGACAGCCGCCGCAGCGTGTGAAATAAGGACAGCCGGGTTCGGTGCGCTCGGGGGATGGGGCGAGGACGCGGTCGAGGCGGGCACGGACAAAGCCGGGACGAGAGGCTTCGAGCGAGGCTTCGGCTCGTTCGCCAGGAATGACGAAAGGAATGAAGGCTGTTTTCCCGCGGCCGTGTTCGTCAGCGGGAAGTCGGGCCAGCCCGTCGCCGCCGTAGATTAGTTTTTCGATCTGAAGTTGCAACGTAACCTTCCACGTACAAAACTCGCAGATCCCGCGACTCACAACAGAAGACCGCTGGGATGACAATTCCTGTCGTGCGAGGTGTCGCCGCTCCCGCGGCTCAATGTGGTTTTGCACATTGGGCGCGGGCTCACGCCCACGCCTAAAACACGTTCCGCCGCTCCGCGGCTAATCGCGAACACCTCGTCGCTAATCGCCAATTGCTGTTTTTCACATATAAAACAAGCTCAGCCGCGGCGCGCGATACTGCTCCAGCAGGCGCTTATGCACATATTGCTTGTGCAGTTGCTCGATCTGCGGAGCGGTCATCTTGCGGCGATAGGGCGCGAGGTCGCGGTCGGCCTCGGCGCGAACCTGATACAGCGCCTCGTCCGGAGTCGCGGCCAGCAACGCGGCAAACAGCTTTTCTTCGGCGACCGTGAGCCGCCGCTCCACGTCTTCCATCTGCACGGCGTTATCTGCAAGTGACGCGGCCAACGTTCGCAGCGTCGCGGCCGTTTCTTTCGCCAGCGCCTGCGCGGATTCTGGCAGATCAACGTGATCCAGGTGATCGGCATTGCGTTTTAGATACTCCGCGACAGCCGCCTGATCGAGTCCGGTGTCGCGCTTCTCTTTGGATGGAGCGCCGACGGCAGCGTCTTTCATCTCCTCCGCCGATGCCAGAACCTCCTGCGCGCAGAAGGCGAGGCCGTTGATCTTGCGCGTCTTGCGCGGACGGCGCTCCCACTTGTCGAAGGTCTCATCGACACCGCGCAGCACGGCTTCCAGCGGGATGCCGGCATCCTTCCAGGTTTCCATCAGCGCCCAGTCGAGCGGCGACAGGATCAGCAGCGTGCCACGGCGGCGCTGGAAGTGTTCCTCGATTTCGGTGAAGTAGTTGAAGTAGTTTTCCACGATTCGAACAATTGCCCCGCCCTAGCCAAAGGAAGGCTAGAACGGGGCACCCATTGTTATATTCCGTTGTCAACTACGTTTTGGCGTGTTGACCTCGATCGTGATGCTCGGCGTTTCCACTCGCGCCTTCGCTCCGCCGCTTCGCGTGTGCCTGGTTGCGCTCGTAGATGATGCGCAGGCCTTCCAGCGTGAGCAGGTCGTCGACCTTCTCGATATATTTCGAGCCTTCGCCCATCAGCGGCGCCAGGCCTCCAGTGGCGACGACGGCGACCTTGTCACCCATCTCCGCCAGCAGCCGTTCGAGGATGCCGTCGATCAGCCCGATGTAGCCGTAATAAAGTCCCGACTGCACGCTGTTGACGGTGTTGGTCGCGAGCACGCGCGGTGGTTTGCGCACATCGACGCGTGGCAGGCGGGCAGTACGCGAGAAAAGCGCGTCGGCCGAGATGCCGATGCCCGGCGTGATCACGCCGCCCAGATACTCGCCTTTCTTCGACACAACGTCGAACGTGGTCGCCGTGCCGAAATCGACGATGATGCACGGGCCGCCGTACTTCTCGAACGCGGCGACGCTGTTGACGATGCGGTCGGCGCCGACTTCGGCCGGATTGTCGTAGTGCACCGGCATTCCGGTCTTGACGCCGGGCTCGACGAACAACGGCTGCGAATGAAAATAGCGCTCGCAGACCTCGCGCAGGATGGAATCGAGCGGCGGCACGACGGACGAGATGATGGTGCCTTTCACCGACGTGAATTCGAGGCCGTTCATCGCGAAAAGATTGCGGAACAGGACGCCGTACTCGTCGACCGTCTGCGTCTTGGTGGTGGAGACGCGCCAGTGCGCCCGGAGACGAGACGACTCGGCGGACGAGATTTCGAAGACACCAAGAACCGTGTTGGTATTGCCGACGTCGAGAACCAGAAGCATAAAGTTGTGCTCATCCCCGAAAGATTCGAAGAACCGCAGGGGCTAAGCCCCGCATTTAGGTAGACGTCTTATCGGCACGACTAAACAGGCTGCTGAAAAACTCTTTACCCGAAGCATGTGCCGTCGGCTGAAGCCGACTCCACAACGAAAATAAACGACTTAGACGCGGGCCTGAAGGCCCGCACTACCCAAAACCATGCGTCGACTGAGTTTTCAGCAGCCTATAAAGTCGTGCCCTTCTAAAACCGGAGCTGCGGACTAACGGTTACCGGCGCGGACATTGCCCGAGAGCACCGTACGCAGGCCTTGATCGGTGCGCAGCAATAGAAACCCGCGCTCGTCGAGGCCTTCGGTCACTCCTTCGTAGCCGCCATTTTCCGCGATGCGCACTTGCCGCCCGCGGGCCCACGACGAGCGTTTTTCGAACTCTTGGATCAACGCGCCGCGCGCGGCATCGCCGCCTTGTATGAATCTGCGGTAGTGCCCGTCGAGCGATTTTAGCAAAGCCGCGGTGAGCTCAACGCGCGACCACTCTCGGCCGCTCTCCATGCGCAGCGAAGTCGCAATAGGCTCCAGTTCGTCCGCGAATGACGTTTGGTTCACGTTGATGCCGATGCCGATGACGATGTAGCGAACGCGCGTCGGCTCGGCGTTCATCTCAGTGAGAATGCCGCAGAATTTGCGGTCGCCGATGAGGCCGTCGTTGGGCCAGCGCAGGTCGGGGCGCAGGCCGGTGGTCTGCTCGACCGCGTCGGCCATGGCGATGCCGGTCATCAGCGAAAGGAACAGCGCGTCGACCGGCGTGATCTCCGGGCGCAAGACGACGGAGCAGTAGATCCCGACCGACTGCGTCGATTCCCAGCTGTGGCCGCCGCGTCCGCGTCCCTCGGTCTGCTCTTCGGCGAGAAAGACCGAGCCTTCCGGCTCGCCGTCGGCGCCGGCCTGCATCGCTACCGTGTTAGTCGAGCCGATGCGGAAGTAGTGATGAATCTTCGCGGCGAAGATGGTGCCGCTGATGAGCGGATCGAGAATGTCGGGCAACAGAAGATCAGGCATGGCGTTGAGTTGATATCCGGTAGCGAGGTGGCCGGTGATTTGCACGCCGAGTTCGCGCAAATGCTTTACGGCCCGCCAAACTTCCGAGCGTGAGGTGCCGAGCTCTTCCGCTATGCGCGTGCCGCTGACAACCACCATGGCATTGTCGCTCAGCAGGCGGACAATGCGGCTGAGGCGCGCGTCAGTTGAGCTGTCGGCGCGAGTATCGATGCGAGCTGGCGGCATTCGGGCGATAGGACGATTATGCGGGAGTGCGAAGAGAATGGGTAGCTCCGCGAGAGCATGCCAAGCTGACGGAGATTTTCGCGACGTAAGCCCTTAGCCGCTCATCTCATCCTTTACCCAGCTCCATTCGTAACGCGGTGCTCTGGAAACCGGCTTGAGGAGATTCCTATGCCCGACATCGGCGCCCTTTATCTTGACGAGATTTTTCGCGGACTGCGCGGTCACAAGCGCCTGGCCGATGACGCCATCGCGCAGCTCAGCGACGAGCAGTTCTTTGCGCAGCCCGACGCGGAAGCCAACAGCGTCGCTGTGATCGTGAAGCACATCGCAGGCAACTTTCGCTCACGCTTCACGGATTTCCTGACGACGGACGGCGAGAAGGCGGACCGCAATCGCGATCAGGAGTTCGTCATCACCGGCGAGACGACACGCGAGCCGTTGCTGCGCTTCTGGGATGAGAGCTGGCAGCTTCTGTTCGACACCGTCAACTCGTTGGAAGCGACGGATCTGGAGCGCACGGTCACCATCCGCGGCGAGCCGCATTCGGTGCTGCAGGCCCTGAACCGCGCTAGCGGCCACAGCGCCTACCATATCGGGCAGATTACGTTTCTGGCCAAGCACTGGAAGGGCGTGGAGTGGAAGACGCTGAGCGTGCCCAAGGGACAGAGCGAGCAGTTCAACGCGAAGATATTGGCGAAGTATAAGAAGCAGGCATAACGAGCCGGTCACGCCAGCGCGTGCCGTCGGCGTGAAGTCGACTCGGGAAAATTGGCGGCCTCATCGGCACGACTGAAAGTCGTGTTACAAACAACGTTGCCGGCTAAATGCTGGCAGCTCTTCCGTCGCCGGCGAATTTTCTCAGCTGCGCGGCCCAAGGTACGGCAGTGATCGCGCGTTGCGGCGATCGCGTTATTCCATCTTGATCAGCATCTGCGCGCCGCTGTCCAGCTTCACTTCCTTGCCGGTGGACGTCAGTACAGAGTTGTTGCTGTCCAACTGCATGTTCTTGATGCCGACGACGCCCGAGGCGTGCGGATCGAGCATCTTGGCAGCCTGGCGGCCCGGCTGCATGCCCAAGCCGCTGCCAGCCGGTGCGGTCGAGCCGTTGCCCGCGTTCAACGACGCTCCACCCATCGTGGATCCGGTGTCCGGACCGGTATCAGGCGCCGGCCCTACGGCTTGCACCACGCCCTTGATGTCCATGGTCTTTCCGCCCGGCATCTCAATCTTGTCGAAGACAATTCCTAGGGAGGCCTCGGAATCGCCCTTGGAGCGGGCCTTGCTTTGGGTTACGTGGCCAACCACCTTCGATCCAGCGGGAAGATCGCCACCAACAGGCGAGTGCATGGCGGCGACGGTTTTGGCGGTGACCTCATCGCCTTCTTTCAGCTTCTTGGAATCGAGCGACTTGGTCAGCGTGACGGGAATGATTCCCTGCGGGCGGTTGCTGGCGGCATTGTCCGCGGAGGGGGCCGCTGCCGTGTTCTGGCCCACGCACATCGCTACGGCGACAAGCGCAAACGCGATAAACAAAACGACGCGATTCACAAATCCTCCTGATTACTGCTGACATGTATCAGTCCGACAAGACATTTTTCTCCTATCGAAAACTACAAGTCAAATAGAGCGGCTAACCACTGCTTCTGATCCTTCATCGAATTTGCTTTAGAGCAAAGAGCCCAATAAATCTTCCGCTTTCTATTGACTTGTTGCGCGAGTAGCAGAAAAATTGTGCGTTCCACATCGCAAGCTACAGCAAACCCCGCAGGAGGAGCCGTGAATCGCATAGTTCGCTATGCCGTTTTCATTGTGGTCATGATATCGCTGTGCTACGCCTATGCGCAGAATTCCTCAGCCACCGACAACGGCGCGAGCAGCAACACCGCCATGCGCGGCACGTCGCCGGGGCAACAACCTGCTTCTTCTCAGCCGACAGCCGGGTCCTCAGCGGAGAAGCCCTCGTACGCGCTGATTCCTACGCTGTTGGTAAAGCCGCTGGATTCGAAAAAGGTAAAGGTGGGAGACGAAGTCGTCGCGAAGACCTCGGTGGGGATGAAGGGCAATGGCATGCTCATCCCGAAGGGTGGGAAGGTGATGGGACACATCACCGAAGCGCAAGCGCGCTCCAAAGGCGATTCGCAATCTTCACTCGGCATCGCCTTCGATAAGGTGGAACTTGCGGACGGCAGATGGCTAGCGATTCAGGCAACCATCACCGCAGTAGGGCCGAATCCATACCCGGAGGTGACCACGGGCGCGGCAGGCGGGTTCGCGATAGCGGAACCGAGTATGGGCGCTGGCGCCGGCACGGCAGCCGGACCGATGCCAACCGTAACTAATCCTCAGGACATGAGCCCAGACCTGGAGCGCCGGAAGCTGGTGAACCCGCAGTCCACCGGCGTGATCGATATGAAGAACCTATCGCTCGACAAGAACTCAGTGCTAACCACCAATGCTAAGGAACTCAAGCTGGAGAGCGGAACCCAGTTTGTCATCCGTGCAACGGTGAAATCGCCTGCTCCCTAACGTGACAGTGCAGGGCCAGCGGCAATCTATTCTCGGCGCGTAATTGTCACTGGGCGTGCGTCCGCAGAACTCCGAGGCACCAGCCCGCGGTCCAGCCCAAGCCGACCAGGAAGGCCACGCCGAACAGCCGGGCGGCGGCACTACTCTTGCTCCAGCCCTGGAGCACGGCCGCGAGTCAAAGAAAGAAGAAAACAATGCAGGCGACGCCGATTACTTTGATCCACATAAGCACCTTACCCCGGACCGAAGACTCGCACCAAAGGCAGCCACGGGAAAGGACGCCGGTCACGGCTTCGCGTGACTGCGCCGGCGCTTGGACCAGTTTGGGCGTCGATCCTGCAAGGGTCTCGGGCCTGCCGGCATCCTTGCCCGACTAAATCTTTCTGCGGGAAATACTTGTGCGAGTGCGATACCATAAACGATCAGTTGCGTTGACTCGTCCGATAGAGCGCCACAGGCAGGGATGAAGGACTTTTACATCTGCGATTGCGCCAAGGTTGAAAACCAGACCATCACCTCGTTGTTTGTCGTCGCCGTCAAACAGGTGAAGTCGAAGAAGAGCGGCGAGCTGTACCTTTCCATGATCCTCGCCGATCGCAGCGGCCAGATCCAGGCCAACATGTGGGACAACGTCAACGAGGCGCTCTCGGCGTTCGATCAGGACGACTTTGTCAAGGTCAAGGGTGTCGTCCACAAATACAACGGGCGCTGGCAGCTCACCGTACACAAGATGCGCAAGCTGGGCGAGTCGGAAATCGATTACGCAGACTACCTGCCGAAGACGTCGAAGGATGTCGAGCAGCTCTGGCAGACGATCTGTAGCTACGTTGACAGCTTCGAGAATCCCTGGCTGAAGTCGCTGCTGAAAGAATTCTGCGCGGATGAGGCGCTGGTCGCGGCCTACAAGAAAGCGCCCGCAGCCAAGACATTGCATCACGCATTTGTCGGCGGCCTGCTCGATCACGTGGTGTCGTTGTTCAACGTGTGCGATCTGGCGTCGCGCAATTATCCGCAGGTCAATCGCGATTTGCTGCTGACGGGCGCATTTCTGCACGATGTCGGCAAGCTGCACGAGCTGACCTATCACCGGTCGATTGCGTATACGACCAAGGGGCAGTTGCTGGGACACATGATCATCGAGCTGGAGATGCTGCACGACAAGATCAAACTGGTGCCGGGATTTCCGGAGGAGCTGAAGGTGCTGCTGGAGCACCTGATCATCAGCCATCACGGCGAATACGAGTTTGGATCGCCCAAGCTGCCGATGTTTCCCGAGGCGCTGATGCTGCACTACCTCGACGACCTCGACTCGAAGATGGAAAGCATGCGGGCGCAATTCGAGCGCGAGGCGGAGTTGGAGACTCCGTGGACCAGCTACAATCCTTCGCTGGCGCGGCCGCTGCTGAACACGAAGAAGTTTCTGGAGCGCGGGCTGGCCGGCTCGCGCCTGGTGGAGGTGCCGAAGACGGTGGCGGCGGCTGCGGGGAATTCCGCGTCGCATACCCCTCCGCCCCAGGAAGCCGCCGGAGACGACACCAATCACGAAGGCCGCAGTGTCGAGGAGCCGCACTCCACAGCCGCAGGAGATGGGCAGGCGGACGAGAAACCTGCAGCGTCAGGCTTCGAGGCCTTGCAGCGCAAGTTCGAATCTCACAAACCCACCCCGGTCGGGGAGAAGCCGCACTAGCAGACTGGCGGCTTCAGATGGCCTCTCTTGGCGTTCCATTCGTTGCGTTGTAATGCAAAATTAAGTTGACCTGATTCTGGAAGGGGGCGATAGTATTGCCGCGCCACCCGTTGTGCCACAACCATCTTCAGCGCATCAGCCCTGCAACTTACATCGCCAAAGGAGTTCATCATGTCAAGCCAGCCACGTTTTACGTTTCGCCTACCGTTTCTCGCGCTTGCGATTTTGTACGGGCTGACAATGACCGCCACCCAGCTTGGCCACGCTCAGACCTTCAGCGTGCTGCACACTTTCTCCGGCGGGGCTGACGGGTATCAGCCCTACTCCGGGGTCACCATCGATCGCGGCGGCCACCTCTACGGAACCACCAGCGAGTACACCGGTGGAACCATCTATGAGATGAAGGAGGCGGATGGGAGCTGGGTGCTCACTACCCTGCTCAATTTCGACGGGACGGATGGACTGATACCTTTTGGCAAGGTCGTGTTCGGCGTCAGCGGCTCGCTGTTTGGGACGACGCTGGAAGGCGGAACAAGCTTCAACTGCGAATTCGGTTGTGGCGCCGTCTATAACCTTCTGCCATCCGGCTCCGTGTGCAAGACGGTCAGTTGCCCATGGAGTGCGACCGCAATTGCTTCTTTCACCGATGCGGCCAACGGGGGCTCGCCTAATTTTGTCGATCCGATTTTCGACCAGGCGGGCAATCTTTACGGAACCACGGCCGTTGGCGGCATGACCGGCGTCGGAGTGGTGTTTGAGATGACCCACACCAGCGGTGGATGGACCGAGAAGGTCATTCACAGTTTCAGCGGCCCGGATGGATCCTATCCCTACAGCGGCTTGATCTTCGATCGGGCGGGAAATCTTTACGGCACGACTGGCTACGGAGGTCAATTCAATAAGGGCACCGTATACCGCCTGTCGCCTTCCGGAGGGTTTTGGACGCTGACTACGCTTTACAGCTTTCAAGGCACGACCGACGGGCAGCAACCAACGTCAGCGCTCATCATGGATCAAGCCGGGAACCTTTACGGAAGCACGGTGGTCGGCGGTTCCGGCGGTGGTGGAACTGTGTTCGAGCTATCACCCTCGGACGGCGGGTGGGCCTTTTCCCTGGTTTACAGTTTGGTCGGGCGGGAAACTCAGAACTTTTATCCCGGCGTATTCAACCCGCTGGCGATGGACGCGGCGGGGAATCTCTACGGTGCGGCCGTTCTTGATGGCGCTCACGGCGACGGTTCGGTCTTCAAGCTGACCCCTTCGAATGGCAGCTGGACGTATACCAGCCTGCACGATTTCACGCAGGGCAGTGACGGAGCAAATCCGTTTGGCGGGGTCACGTTCGATGCGAATGGTAACCTCATCGGCACCACGCTCTACGGCGGTAACACGACGAATCAGAATTGCCGTGCCGCGGGGTGCGGAGTGGTTTGGGAGATCACTCCTTAGCCAGGGCCGTCGGCGCCCAAGCCGCCGCAGTCTGAAGCCGCAGGAAATGGTGACGCCGAGAAGAAATCTGTGTCTTGAGCCTTCGAAGGCTTGCGGCACAAATTCGAGTCGCACAAACCCACACCGGCCACCGGAAAGCAGCACTAGAATAGTTATGGTTTGATGGAAAGGCTAGACGACTTTAGGTATTGCTTGGGGTTGCGGGTGGAGCACGCCTTCAGGCGTGCCTTAGGAGAGTACGAAAAGCAACCGCGCTTTAGCGCCTGAGGTCAGGCTTCCTTACCTCAGCGGCTAAAGCCGATTTCACACCCGAAGGTGCAAACTGCACCGCTGAAGCGGTGCTCCACCCTACACTCTGAAAAGGTTCTAACTCTGTCCCAGACCAGCCTGGACAACCTGCCAATTCCCCAGAGGGGTTTCGCCGAAAAACGCTACCGCGCCTGCACGCTGCTGCTGTGCGTCATCCTGCAATGCCTGCTGTATGGAATTCACCTGAAGCTGCTTCCCATGTGGGAAGACGAGACGGTTACCTTCGATCTAGCTTCGCATGCTCCGGCGCAAATCATCACCATGCTTCGGGAGGACATTCACCCGCCGCTGTATTTCCTGCTGGAACACTGGTGGATCCAGCTTCCCATCGGCTCCGATGTTCTTGTGCGGCTGCGGGCGCTTTCCTTCATCTTCGTGATTCTGACTACGGTCGTGCTGGACCGGCTTTGGCTGCGGGCTGCCCCGCGACAACTGCGCAACTGGTTCCTGTTGTTCTGGACGCTCTCGCCGTGCCTGCTGCTGTTTGGCCGCATGGCGCGATCTTACAGCCTGCAAATGCTGCTGGCGGCTGTCGCGATCTGGTGCGTATTGAGCTTCGTAAAAGACCCGGCCGGCCGCAACAAGCTGGCAGCCTCCGTGGTTTCGCTGGCGGCACTGCTTTATACGCATTACCTGGCCGGCATCGCAATTTTGGCAGGGGTGAATCTGCTGGTTCTGCTGCAGCGCGCGCGACTTGGGCGCTCGGTCTGGAAGCGCTGGCTGATGGCCAATGCAGTGGTCGTAGCGCTTTACCTTCCCTGGATGATAAGGCTGGCGGCCGCATTGCAAAATTGGGAGCAGTGGCAGGTTCACAGTCTGACCGGTGGTTCCTGGGCTGAGTACCCGTTAAAGATCGCCTACGTCTTTTACTCCTTCACCTTTGGGGAATCCATTCCCGTCTGGCTGCTGCCGATCACGCTGCTGCTGGCGCTACCATGCCTGTGGCTGTTTGTCTCGGGAGCGCGATTGCGACGGGAGTGGCTGTGGCCGGGAGTCTTTGCCGCAGCCGTAGCGTTTCTGGGCGCGGCTCACTGGGTGACGACGCCGTTCATGGGCGCGCGACTGCTCTTCCTGTTGCCCCTCTTTCTGCTGGCGGTGGCAGGGGGAGTTGTCGCCAAAGGACGCGTGGGCTTCGTTCTGGGCGGCGTGCTTATCGCCGCGGACGTCGCAGGAATCGGCGCTTATTTTCAGGCGAAGGACATTTTGAATCTTGCGTATCTGATACCGAACCAGCAAATCGCCGCGGACATCGCACAGCATTCCCGCCCGGAAGACACGGTTGTGTGGATCGACGACATCAACTTCGACGAGGAGACACTCGCGTTTTTCCTGCCCAAGAATCTTCGCGTCCGCGCACTGGAGTCGCCGGAATCGATCGCGGCTGCGCACCATGATCTGGAGTCGGGCAAGATACGGCATGTGTGGCTGGTGCGTAGTGTCCACGACATCACGCCCGGACATGTCTTCGAAGAGAGCGAGTCACAGATGATGGCGACGTGGCCCGAGCACAGTCTGCGCTACTACCTGGAGCTATCGCCGACGCATCGGGCGATCCTGCGAGTGCTGGAACTGCTGCGTCACCAAAATCAAAGCCAGCCCCGGCAGTACATGTATCAGGCGATGGAATTTCAGCGGCCGGGATAAGCTGCGGGTTCACGTTGCATGGGAGAAGGGTATGCCTGATCTCCAGACTATGTGATTTCTTAGCTGTGCTCCTCTGGGATGTGGAAGCCGCGACGATTGCGGAACTGGCGGACCTGACGGGTTCGTAGCGCCGGCCTCCGGCCGGCTGTCGTGTGGGCCTCCCGGCCCACGCATTCCGGCGTCGGGAGCCGGCCCAGGTTAGCGGCCAGAAGAAGGCCGCGAACCTAGGGCACCGAAGCGAGCACGACTCTCCAGATTGATCGCTTGTGTCGTAGTGGCCTTGGTCGCGGGAATCTCTTACATGCACAACTGCGGGCGGCAAGATGCCGCCCCGACAGCCGCCGGGACGGCGGCGCTACTTTGAACGGGATCTCTACCGATCCACAGCCTATTTCTTGCGCGCGGGCTTGGCTGGCTTCTTTGCCGGCTTGGCGGCTTTTGCAGGTTTCGCTGATGGCTTCGCTGCGGACTTCTTGGCCGGGGCCGGCTGTTCTTCAACCGCTTCTTCGGCAGCGCGGCGCTCCAGCGCTTTGGTCACGACGTAGCCCATCTCGGCGATGGGCGCGGGCTTGCCGGTCCAAATCTCAAACTGCCGCGCGCCCTGCTGGACGAACATCTCCAGTCCCGGAATAACCGCGATGTTTTTCGCGCGCGCCATCTTGATCAGCCTGGTCTCGGCAGGCGTGTACACCAGATCAAAGACGTACTTCGTGTTCAGCTCTTTCTCTTCCAGCGGCGACTGCTTGTTGCCGTTCATGCCGACGGGCGTCGCGTTGATGATCACGTCGAACTGCTGCTTGGCAACTTCGGCGCGCTTCATGTACTTCGTCTTGGACTGGCGCGCGAGCGTCTGGCCCTTGTCCTGTGTTCGATTGGTGATGAAGACTTCCGCGCCCTTGGCCTTCAGCCCGAAGGCCGCAGCCCGCGCCGCCCCTCCGGCGCCGACGATCAGCACACGTGCTCCGGCCAAAGTCATACGCTGCTCGAGGGGAACGACAATCCCGGCCACATCGGTGTTGAAGCCGTAGAGCTTGCCATCGGCAGCGCGAACCACCGTGTTGCATGAGCCGACTTGCTTGGTGATGGGGTCGGAATTCTCCAGCGCGTCCAGCATCTCCTGCTTGTAGGGCATGGTGACGCTGAGGCCGCGGATGGGAATGTCCTGCACGCAGGCGAGCAGGTCCTTCAGGCTCTTGGCGTGCAGCGAAAGGTAGACGGCGTTGACCGTCTCGCGGCGGAAGGCGGCATTCATCATCACCGGCGAAAGCGAGTGGGCGATGGGATCTCCTGCCACGCCATAGACTTGCGTCGCCTGGTCGACCATCTCGATGCGGTAGATGTCGCGCAGTTCGCTGGCCGTGACTTGGCCGGGAGCCGTTTCCTCGCCCTTGGTCGCCGCCGCAAAGGTGAAAACGCTGCCTGCGCGCACCGCGAGCGCCCGGCTGATGATCCCTTGCTCGCCCATGCAGACGCCAACCATCTCGTGCTTGCCGGAGGTTTTCTCCAGGAACTTCATCATCACGACGTTGTCGTGGAGGCTGGTCGCCGTCGAGACCAGCTTATAGAAGTCCGCAGGGCACTTGCTCATCTGCGCGAACTGCTCATCTAACTTCTTCGTAGCCTTGAAGTTATGATGCGAGAGGATGAGCCCGACCCGGTCGTACAGGTCGCGCAGGTCGTCGGCCTTCAGCGCCTCGGCGCTTTGCAGCTCCAGATCCACCAAGGGGAAGCCGCAATCGGCAGCCTTGCGCAGCACAGCCAGTTCGTTAGCGACAGAACCCCTGAATTTTCCGCCATTTACGGCGCGACGACAGGTCGCTATGAACGTCGCTTCGGGATGCAGCTCAAGGAAAGTCTTGATCTTCGGCAGCGCCGTCAGCGGCTGCGTCAAGTAGTCTAACCTGAATTCAATAAAGGAGTTATCGCGCACCAAAGACTCGGCGCGCTCGATCATGTTGGCGGGATCGGAGCCGACTACCGCAACACAAAGTCGCGGCAGATGAAAGCGGCGGATCCGCGATGCGTAAGTACTTGAAGACTCGCGCATGTAGCTGCCCGAATGGTAACTATGCACAAAGAAAGTTGCAACAACCTTCTTACAGAAATTTGAATGGACAGCACGAAAGTTCACAGGTGAGTACGAATCAGCGCTGCTACTAGGGGTTGCGAGGTTACGGCAACGTCCAGATTAGAGGCTGGTAATTACGGCTAAAGCGGTATAGAAAACCAGCTTGAATATACTAGGCCACCGGTGGCGGCAGACAGGTAGACGTACCTGTTCCGGCGCGTTTTGTCGTTCAGAGGAAAAAGCTCGACGGTGCTCAGCACTTGAAAAGATGAGGCCGAAACCGGATTCTTCTGGCCTATCGCCTTCGGTGAGCACGGCACGAGTGGAGGCCTCCTCTGGATCAGAGGCGTGAACCCGTCTTCGGGAACCCATCGGGGCACGCCAGTTACCGTGACGGCTGTTAGCCCGCCAGCCGGCAGCACCGCTGGTGCGGTGGGATCGCCTGCCGTTCAGAACGGAAGTTCATCGGGGGCGCCCGAATTCTCTACCCATTCTTCTGTGAACCGCAGAGAGCAGGGCTAGAATTAACATATGCGCAGAGTCGCGGTTCTTCTCTTCGTCCTTTCTGTTTCTGTCCTCGTTTTCGCGCAGACACCGCAGGCAGCGTCGGCTCCTTCCAGCTGGCCCACGGCGCAATTTGCCTCCGCCAAAGATCCCAGCGTCCAGAAGTCCTTCCAGATCCTCAACGAGATGATCCGCGCGCTGGGCGGCGATGCCTGGCTCAATGTTCAAAACATGCAGAGCGAAGGCCGCACCTACGGCTTCTATCATGGTCAGCCCAACAGCACCGGGCTGGTGTTCTGGCGCTTCTGGGAGTGGCCGGATAAAGAGCGTATCGAGCTGACCAAGCAGCGCGACGTGGTCGAGCTCTTCACGGGCGACAAGGGATACGAGATCACCTACAAGGGCACCGCGACGCAGGAGCCGAAGGAACTGGAAGACTATCTCCGCCGCCGCGATCACTCGCTGGAGTGGGTTGTTCGCCATTGGCTGCCGGCACAGGGAACCATGATTCTCTACAGCGGCACGGCCCTGGTGGAGCGCAATCTCGCCGACCAGATCACCGTGCTCAGTGGCAACAACGACAGCGTCACGATTTCCATCGACGGCACCACGCGCCTGCCGGTGAAGATCTCCTATAGCTGGCGCGATCCCAACGATCGTCAGTTTGACGAGGAGTCGACCGTCTTCAGCAACTACAAGCTCATTCAGGGTGTGCAGACGCCGTACAGCACGGTGCGCTACCTTGACGGCGAGATGACCAACCAGCGCTTCATGACCTCCGTCACCTTCAACGCCGCTTTGGCGCCCACACTCTTCGAGCCGAAGGGGACCATCTACACTCCGGGCAAGCAGGCGCCAGGGAAGTAGCGTGCGAGGGCACGATTTTGTAGGCTGCTGAAAAATTCCGATGCGCCAGTCTTGTGTCGTCGGCTGAACAGGCTGCTGAAAAAATCGGCCGACGCATGGTTTGGGTAGTGCTGGCCTTTAGTGTCTGCGTGAGAGCTGAGTTTACAAAGCCGCGGTGGAACGTGGCGATTGTTGAGTAGCCAACCAACCCGCGCCTCGGGCGCAAAATAGGAAAGCCCAGCGCTTCAGCGCTGGGTAAGTGGTAAAAGGGCTTCGAGTCCCCTTGGGACGGCGGAGTTCTCACGCACACACTTTAGGCCAGTGGTTCAGCCCGCGTTATTTTTGAATTGTTCAACCGACGGCAGTGCCGCTCGCCTAACGCGGGCTCCGCGTGAACGGCAGTTCGCGTAACGCGGCGAGCGCCGCACTACCTACTGCCTGGCCATCACATACTGCAATTCCAACTGCAGGGGAGCAGGGCTGATGCGAGCCGCGCCGGAGAACGGACTGTCGTAGGAGTAGATGAGAAAAGTGCTGAAGGCCAGTATGCCTGCGAGCGCCGCGGTCATGACTGCCTGGGAGAGGACGCTGTCGTGTCCGAAGAAGTAGGTGAAGATGACGAGCACGACGCCGCCGGTCCAGAGCAGATACCACAACATCACAGGCACCGTACCACGCATGGTGAATAGTCGCGTGCGCCGGTAGTTGCTCAAATCGTTCATGTGCTTCAAAGATTCGGCGTAGTTTGCCTGCATCTTGAGCGTGGTGGGCTGGGCGTTGGCATAGACCATCCAGAGGTTCTCCACTGCCTTCCACGTCCGCGGGCTGGTACGGCCGGCAGCCATGGCGGGAAATTCGTCGTCCGTGACGGCGTGGATGTACTCGGCCAGGGCGCTGCGAACATCGCTTCGCATCGGCTCTGCCATGGTCATCGCCATGCGCGACAGGTCGGCGACCTCGTTGGCCTCATGCTCCAGATTCGTGCCGGCCTCCTGGAACTGCGTCCACACCACGAAGATCGCGAAGGCAATCAGCACGGCGTACAGCGTTCCGATCATCAGGAAAAAGAAGCTGGCGACCTCGTGTTGCCGCTTCAGCCATTCCACGTCGGCGTAACGGCGGACCAGCACCAGGCCGGCAACCGAGAACACTATCGCCAGAGCGATGAACACGAAACCCCCGGACATACTCTCCACGTCACAGACCTCGTCGCAAAAATGGAAGCGGCTTGGAAGCCAGCAGGATAATTTCGAAACGCCGAAATTACCAGTGGGCAAGAGGGCGATTCGAACCCCGGATGTCTTTGTGCGGGCGTTCGGCCTCATTGTTCCAGCAGAAGCTCACGCTGAAGCGGCCCTGTATCGAGAGATCTCCGGATCGCCGAAGCCGCGCCTGATATGCATTGGCTCCAGAGGGCGGATACTGTCGGTGGGATTCTCCACTGCCCAGACCAGGGTGCGGGTCATCTGCTCCAGCGTCACCAGCGCCAACCGCTCGGCGCCGGCGCGGGTCGGCGGATACAGCTTCGCCAGGGCATAAAGCGGAATCAGCATCGCCGGCCAGCGATGTCCCGGGCCGAGAACATACCACGGACGTACGAAGGTAGCTGCCAGGCCTTTCTGCTGGATCGTTAACTCGCCTTCCGCTCGCGCATCTTGATACTCCTGCATAATCGGCGCCGGCCGCGCGACGCTGAGATAGATGAAATGTCGTACCCGCGCTGCCGCTGCCGCCTGCGTAGCTTCCTGACAGGATTTCAAATCAATGGCACGGAACTCCGCTGCCTTCTTCGGATTCGGGTGGGCCACTCCCACGAGATGGACGAAGGTGTCAGCCGGTGCGACATGCAAGGCGTAACTGTCGCTGCGCAGCGCATCGCCGTGTACCAATTCGCAGCCCCGAGGAGCCTTGCCTTCCGACCCTGGCCGCACCAGCAGGCGGACGCGATGGCCGCGCCCCACCAACTCCTTCGCCAGCGTGCTGCCTATATAACCGGTTCCCCCGGTGAGAAACACTGCGTGTTGTTCGTCACCCATAAGGACCTACACACCCGCAAAGCTGCAACCTGGGTACGAATTCTCGGGGGATCTGGATTTACCTGAACCGCCCTCAAATCCTGCACATCGGCGCGGGTGGCACGAGAATCAGGACGGTAGTTTAGCCTAAACCTGTCGGCGCGGACGAGACGAATTCAGTACTGCTTGACGCTCGCCGGATACGCTATTCTGTCTACAGTAAAAACCTTTTATGACGGCCAAACTGCCCGCATCGTTCGATCGCAAGTTCATTCCCCTGTCCACGCGCTTCGATCATGCCCTGCTCTTCGCCTCGCAGATTCACCGCGAGCAGGACCGCAAGAAGAGCGGCATTCCGTACATCTCGCACCTGCTGGGGGTGACATCGATCGTGCTCGACTACGGCGGCGACGAGGAGATGGCGATCGCGGCGCTGCTGCACGACGCGGTCGAAGACCATGGCGGCCGGCCGATGCTTAGGGTGATTGGCCAGCTCTTCGGCGCGCGCGTCGCCAAGATGGTCGATGGCTGCACCGACTCCTACGCTGAGGATCCGAAGAAGAAAGAAAGTTGGGAGCGGCGGAAATTTCGTTACCTGCGACGCATTCGTCACGAGGACGCTGAAACTCGCTTCGTCTCCGCTGCCGACAAGCTCTACAACGCGCGCGCCGTGCTGCGCGATCTGCGCTACGACGGCGAGATTGTGTTTACGCGCTTCTCCGCCCCCAAGGTCAAGACCTTGTGGTATTACCGGTCCTTGGTGAGGGAATATCGGGCGGGCGGCATAACCCACCGTCTGAAGCCGCTCATCGATGATCTGGATCGCGTGGTGACCGAGGTGGAGCACCTGTCAGGAGTGTTAGCGACTTCTCCGCCGCCTTCGCGGCGCATTACCAGGGTAAAGCCAAAGTAATAGTGCGTCTCGAATTGGCCGATAGCCGAGCGCTGACAGCCGAGAGCCGTTACTGCGGCGGCACTGCGGCCGGGGTCGGCGCTGCAGTGTGGCCGACGACCTGGTAGGTCTGCTTCTTGCCGTTGGCGCGGATAACGGTTATTTCATTGCTCTTCTTCATCTCGTATTGCACAGCATCTCCAGCCTGCATCTCCGGCTTGGTTTCCTTCTTGCGGGCAATCGAGTAAGTAGAGTTATCGGCACCCTGCAGCTGGTAGACGACCCAGTTGTTGGTGGGATGTTTCTTGGATCCCGTAGCGTAGGTCCCGTTTTCCCACTTGACGATCTTGCCGTTCTGGTAGGTGTTGTCGGCCCAGGCGAACATCGATAAGACAGTGGTGAAGAACAATAAAAGCGCGGTTCGCTTCAAATTAACCCCCGAAAATCTGGTCCGCCAAAGACTAGAGGAAGCTATCTCATAAATTGGGATTGGCTTTGTATCAGGGTACGACTTCAGTCCTGCCGAACAAGACCGTGCTTTCGATTCGGGCTTTAGCCCCTGCCAACCGCGTGCAGGGGCTGAAGCCCGGGCCTCTCTTTATTGCCCTCTTCCGGCACGACTGAAGTCGTGCCCTGATACAAACCGATTTACAAGATAGCTAGATAGCTTCTAGTCACTCAAAGAACTTCGTCACGCCTTCTTCCAGCACGCAAATCTTCTTTTCGATCCTGCGGCGCCGTCCTTCCTGGCGCAAGCGTTGCAGCGGTTCCTCGATCGGCTCTTGCGACAGGCGAAACGATCCGTAATGCATCGGAATCATCCAACGCGACTCCAAGTCGACAAACGCCTGCACCGCGTCTTCCGGGCTGGTGTGCACCGCGCGGAAGGAAGCAGGATTATAGGCTCCGATCGGCAGCATGGCTAACTGTGGCTGCAAACGCTCGCCGATCTCACGAAAGCCTTCGAAATACGCCGTGTCGCCGGCGTGATAGAGCGAATGTTGACTGGCGCGGAGCACGTACCCGCCGTATCCGCGATGCATATCGCGCAAAATCCGCGCTCCCCAATGCCGCGAGGGCACATGCGTAACCTCGACGTGACCAAGCCGCACATTTTGCCACCAGTCGAGTTCCACCACGCGTCCGTAGCCCAGATCGCTGACCAGGTCGTGGAGGTTGCGAGGCACCACAATGGTCGGCCGCTTGCCGGAATGCCATCGCGTCAAGCGCGCAATGGCCCGCAACGACGGCCGATGCAGATGATCGAAGTGTGCATGCGAAACCAGCACCGCGTCGATCGGCGGCAGTTCTCGCAGTCTCAAGCCCGGTCGCCGCAGCCGCTTGAGCACAAAGATCCAGCGCGCGAAGTTCGGATCCACGAGAATATTCTTGCCCCCAAGCTGGAGGAAGAAGCTGGAATGTCCAATGAAAGTGACGCCCAACTCGCCACGGCGAGCCAGAACCGGTTTGCGGGTAACTCCCGTACGCGGGGTCATCGCCGAGGAGCGCACCAGCGTTCCAAAGCGGCCGGCCTTGCGTCGAATTGCTGGTCCTAACATGTAAGTCGTAATTAATTAGACGCTCACCGCAGCTTCGGCGATGCGAGACAGAGAAAAGCCCGATCTTTCCTTGACCTTGGTGTCCTACTCAGCTTAAATCATTAGTTCGGGAAGTGGCGCCACGCGTCCAGGGTGCCCTGTCGAAATCGTGAACCCATAAGGAGCAGCGCATGCGCATTGCCTTCCTCGGTTTGGGCATCATGGGCCGTCCAATGGCCATCCGGCTGGTGGCCGCCGGACACGAAGTGTCGGTATGGAACCGCACCGCTCGTCAGCATATCGACGGCGCGAATACTGCGGTTTCCCCGGCAGATGCGGCTAAAGAAGCCGAGGTAGTTTGGATATGTGTCGCCGACACCGCCGCCGTGGAGCGCGTGATCTTCGGCGACGACGGCGCTCTGCAGTCGCTGCATGAAGGCGCCATCGTCGTGGACTCCAGCACGATTTCCCCATCGGCTACGGTGCGCTTCGCCGAGCGCGCCAATGAACGCGGCGTGCATTGGGTCGATGCCCCGGTTACCGGCTCCAAGATCGGCGCGGAAAACGGTCAGCTGATCTTCATGGTCGGAGGAGCGAACGAGCCGATTGAGTATCTCGATCCACTTTTCAAGGCTATGGGCAAGCTGGTTATCCACATGGGCGGGACCGGTAAAGGCCAGGCTGCCAAGCTCTGCATGAACTTGCAGCTCGCCCTCATCTACGAAGGTTTTGCCGAGGCCTTTACCTTATCGCAGAAGCTGGGCGTCGATTCCCACAAGCTGTTGGAGCTGATTCAGGCGTCGATGGTGCGCTCTGGTGCGATCGATTACAAAGCGCCCTTCGTCCTGCGTCGCGACTATTCGCCAAACTTCCCGCTGCGCCTGATGCACAAGGACATCCACCTCATGCTCGACGTGGCCAAAGAGAATCGCGTTAAGCTGCCTGCGCTCGAGACCGTCGACGAGATCTATGAGCTGTCGAGCGAAGAGGGCTGGGATGATCTCGACTACGCCGCGACGCTGAGCCTGCTGGAGAAGTGGGCCGGCATCACGCCGAAAGCCGCAAAATAGGCCTGGCTCTGTCACTGCTTCGGTTTGGCCTGGAACTTCGCCAGCGGCTGCGTGCCGTTGAGCAACTCCAGCGCGTCGCCGTCAATTTTGTAATTCGTAGTAGCTTTCATAGCCGCCACCAGCGCCTGCTCCTGCTCCATCAAAGGCTGGACGCACATCTTCATCGTCATTCCGCCCGGGGTAAACTGCAGCGCTCCCTCCGACGCGATGAAGCTCCCTGTCATTTGATTACAGCCCGTCGATCCCGTGAACATGCCCTTCTTCTCCAGGAAAATGTGCGCCTCACTTCCTTCCACGACGACAGCAGCTTTGCCATTCACCTGGACCAGCTTCCAATTCGTATCCGTCAACTTTCTTCCCGCAGCCTGCGCCGGCTTCTCCGGAGCCCTCTCCAGCAGCAGGTCTACGCGAGAGGGCTCTCCCTGAGTAATCACGAGATAAGGAATGACGCCGGTAAACATCAGCTTGCCATTCACCCTGATGTTGGCCTGCACTTGATATTTATGCGCCGGGTTGATGTCCGCCGGGTTATAGGACAACTGGAACGCGATCGGCACTTGCTTGCCGCCGCTGGCGAAGACGGATTCGGCAATCGTATGCGCCGTCCCGCCGGCACCAGGAACATCCTGCAGCTTGACCTCGATGGCAGCGTCCGGCGGCAGTGCCACGCGCTCGCGATACACAACCGTGCCGCTGACGGAAGGCTGCGCCGCACTCGCTTGCGTAGTGTTGGATTGCTGCGCAGTTCCACGCGCCCAGCTAAGCCCGATTGCTAGAACGGCAACTCCGCACACGCACATTCTGTGACCTGTCATCGAATCTTTCTCCTGAGCACAACAGCTGCCTCAACCTATGATCATTGTGGATCAGCCGGATTGTAGTGGAGAGTGCTGCCGCTAACAATGACGATCACCGCGCTGACCGTAACTAGCTTCGGTAGTGGATCAGCTCGCAACTTGATTTGGGTGGAGCACGCCTTCCAGGCGGGCCGCGATAGCCGTCGTTTGATCTCGGCTTTAGCCGCTGAGGTACCGATTACCTCAGGCGCTAAAGCGCGAATCAAAACTCGGCTGTTTATGCACGCCTAAAAGGCGTGCTCCACCCTGAACTAAGCGAACTGACCTACCCCCGTAATTTGGTTGCACTGTGTCTGTCGGACGAAATCGTCTATTCTGCCGAGATGGACGTTTTCGCTCTGACTCGCAAGCTAATGGATATCGAGTCGACGACCGCTATGGAAGGCCCGGTCGGCAACGCGCTGGCTAGCGAATTGAGCCAGCTTGGTTACAAGGTCGAACGAATTCCCGTGGAAGGCGATCGCTTCGACGTCTGGGCGACGCACCCCGATCATCCCAACCCGCAGCTTGCGCTTTCCACCCATATGGACACCGTTCCTCCGTTCATTCCTTCGTCAGAAACCGCCGATCGCATCTATGGCCGCGGCTCCTGCGATGCCAAAGGCATCATCGTGGCGCAGATCGCGGCGGCGGAGAAGCTGAAAACCGAGGGCATCCACGTCGGCTTGCTCTTTCTCGTCGGCGAGGAGCGCGACAGTCAGGGTGCTCAGGTTGCGAATCAGCAGCCTCGCGGCGTGAAGTTCCTGATCAATGGCGAGCCAACGGAGAACCGTCTGGCCGTTGCTTCGAAAGGGACCTTGCGAGTGGAGCTGGTCGCCCGCGGCAAAATGGCGCATTCTGCCTATCCCGAGCTCGGTGAATCCGCAGTCGAAAAGCTGCTCGACGCGCTGCACAAGATCCGCAAACTGAAGCTACCCACCAATCCCAAGGCCGGCCCGTGCACACTGAATATCGGGCTGATCGAAGGTGGCCGAGCGCCCAATGTCATTCCGGACTACGCAATGGCACATCTGCTATTCCGTCTTGTCGGCCCGGCGGAAAAGTTGCGCCAGCGAATCACCAAGGCCGCGGGCGATCAGGCCGAAGCCAACTTCATCCTGGAAATTCCGTTCATGGAGCTGGGCACGATCCCCGGTATCGACACCATGGTCGCGGCGTTCACCACCGACATCCCCGCGCTGACGAACTGGGGAAAGCCGCTGCTCATCGGCCCCGGCTCCATTCACGTGGCCCACACCGAAGGTGAGTACATCGAGAAGCAGCAGTTGCTGGACGCTATCGATCTCTACGCGCGGATTGCGCGTCAGCTGCTCACTGCCCATGCTTGACGCGCGGTGTTACAGTCTGATCAAAGCGAGCGAAGTCCGAGGATACTTGTCTGCCAAGCCTTTCATCGCTGTTGCTGAAGATTCCCGACGAGTTCAGGCCGATGGCGGCCATCGGCATCGGATCCATCATCCTGGTGCTGCTGGTGCTGTTTCATGGCTTCGGCTTGCACCGCATTCTGGTCTCATTCAAGCGTGCAGACCTTCGCCTGCGGCGCGAGCGTCCGCACCTGGGCCGCGCGGGACTTCTCTTCGGCTGGGCCGTATTTCTCATCCTCTGCATGCACATCGCCGAGATCGTACTCTGGGCGTACGGGCTCATCTGGCTCGGCCTGATCATCCGGCCTACCGATGCCATTTATTTCTGCGCTAACGCCTACACCACCCTCGGTTACGGCACGGTTGACTTGGGCGCCGGCTGGCGCAACATCAGCCCGATCATCGCGATCTCAGGCTTGTTCACCTTCGCTTGGACGACCAGTGTTCTGGTCAGCATCGTCAGAGATTACCTGAGGCTGATCGAGCAGCTGGAGGTAGAACGCGGAGAACAACTCAGTCTGCGTGCCGCGGCGCGAATGGCGGAATACGATGTCCTCAAGGGCGAGACGGAGGCCATCAAGGCTCACAGATTGCAGGCACAAGAGCGCTCCAAAGGAGCGTCGTTCTCCGACAGGCGCGCCATCAGGAAGGACGAAAAGCTGGAAGAAAAGCAGAGGCATGATTCTGCCAAGGTCAAGCTTCAGAAGATTCGTGACAAGGAAAGTCACGACGAGGACATGCTAGGTCAAACCACGCCGCAGAATGACCCCGAGGTCAAGCAGTGAGCGACGATAGCGGACATCAGCCCGGGTGGAGTCTGTTCCAAAGTGTGCGTCCGCTGCAGCGGTCGCGGGCCATTCGCGATGCGCTCGCCGGCTTCCAACTGGCGGCGATGAATGTTCCGCAGGCTCTCGGCTATACCAAGATCGCCGGCACGCCAGTTGTAACCGGCTTCTACACTCTGTTGCTTCCCCCGGTGGCGTTCGCCGCCTTTGGATCCTCTCGCTACCTGGTGGTCGCTGCGGATTCGGCCACCGCTGCAATTCTCTCCGGCGGACTGGTTGGACTGGCGCCTATGGGCAGTGCCCGCTATGTTCAGCTGGCGAGCCTGGTCGCCTTGCTCACCGCCGTCTTTCTACTGGCTGCACGCTTGCTCAAGCTGGGATTTCTGGCCGACTTCCTCTCCCAAACCGTGCTGGTCGGATTCTTGACTGGCGTGGGATTTCAGGTTGGCATCGCGGTTCTCGGCGAGGTGTTAGGGCTGGAGATCCACTCACACAGAACTCTGCTGCAGCTTAACGAAGTCCTGCACAACCTGAGAGACGTGCGATTACCAACCCTTGAGGTTTCGTTCGCGGTAATCGCGGGCGTGTTATTGCTGGGTCGGATTTCCTCGAAGATACCTGGCCCGCTGATTGCCGTAGTGGCCGCCGTGGTTGCCAGCAAGATCTGGGATTTTGCTGGTCACGGCATTACCACAGTAGGTCCGGTTGCCGGCGGTCTGCCGCATCTTGCACTGCCGCCGATTAACTGGCATGACCTTGAGCTGCTGATCGGGATTTCGGGGTCATGTTTCGTCATGATTGTGGCGCAGAGCGCGGCGACCGCGCGTGTCTATGCCGTACGGCATCAGCAGCCGATCGATGAGAATGCCGACCTGGTCGGCCTCTCGGCGGCCAACGCCGTAGCTGCCATGAGCGGAACATTTGTCGTCAACGGAAGTCCCACCCAGACGGCGATGGTGGAGAGCTCGGGCGGCCGCAGCCAGTTCGCTCAGATATGCACGGCGGGCATCGTCGCTGTGATTTTGCTCGCCTTCACCGGGCCGGTGCAGTATTTGCCGCGCTGTGTACTGGGTTCCATCGTGTTTATCATCGCCATCAAACTCGTCGACCTGCGCGGTCTGGCCGGCATGCGCCGCGAAAGCCCCGGTGAATATGCCTTGGCTATTATCACAGCTGTAGTTGTCGTCGGCGTCGGAGTCGAGCAGGGAATCATTCTGGCGATGGTGTTGTCGTTGTTGCGCATCGTTAGCCACAGCTACAAGCCTCATACCGGTGTGCTGGTGGACGAGGCCGGCTTGTACCGGCGGGTGATCCCGGTAGCTCCGGGCGCGGTGACCAGGCCGGGCATAGCCATCTACCGGTTCGGCGCCCCGCTCTTCTACGCCAATGCCGGCCGCTTTGTGGAAGAGATTCGCACCATTGTTGGCCCTCCACCGTCATCCGTGCACTGGGTGGTAATCGATGCCGAGGCGATCAGCAATCTCGATTACACGGCAGCCCGAATGTTACTCAGACTGCAGAAGGAATTGGCCCAGGACCAAGTCGTGCTGTCTTTCGCACGGGTTCCGCCTTCTCTCAAGGCTGACCTTGATCGGCACCATATAACGGAAGTTGTCGGTACCGATCTGCTTTTTCCACGCTTGCACGATGCGCTGGATGCGTTTACAAAGGTTGGTCAAGAAGAGGCCCCTCGGCCTGGCAGGTAGTCATCTTTGCCTTGGGGAGACTAGTCACCATGGCTCTCTGGCCACGCTATCCCACATTGTATGAGATCAACACCTGGGTCTGGCTGGCCGAGCTCGGGAAGTGGTATGGCAAGCCGATCGATTTGGCTGCAGTGCCCGCAGCCGAATGGGATGCGCTCGCAACCTATGGTTTCGACGGGGTGTGGCTCATGGGGGTTTGGGAGCGCAGCCCCGCCGGTATTGCAATTGCCGACGAGAACACAGGTCTGCTCGACGATTTCCGGCGAGCCCTGCCGGATTTCCAGATATCTGACAATGTGGGATCACCCTATTGCGTTCGAGCTTATACGGTCGACCAACATTTGGGCGGCGCGCAAGGTCTGGCAGCAGCTCGAAAAGAGCTGGCCAGCCGCGGCATGAAGCTCGTCTTAGATTTTGTGCCGAACCACGTAGCCCCCGATCATTCCTGGGTCACCGAGCATCCTGAATACTTTATCCAGGTCAGCGCCGAGGAAGCGACGAGTGACCCAAAGTCCTACATTGAGGTACAAGGCAGATTTCTGGCACGCGGCCGCGATCCTTACTTTCCGGCATGGCCGGATGTCGTGCAGTTGAACGCCTTCCAGCCAGGCCTCCGTCAGGCGGTGATTGACACGATCTCGAGCATCGCGGCGCAATGCGACGGAATTCGCTGCGACATGGCGATGCTTCTACTCAATGCAGTCTTCGAGCGCACTTGGGGGAAGCGCGCCGGCGATCGACCTGACCAGGAATACTGGGACGCAGTGATTCCAGAGACCAGGAAAGCACAGCAGGATTTTCTGTTTATCGCGGAAGCTTATTGGGATCTGGAGTGGGAATTACAGCAGCGCGGCTTTGATTTTTGCTATGACAAGCGGCTCTATGATCGTCTGGAGCACGACACTGCCGAGTCCGTCCGATTGCACCTATTCGCGGGTCTCGATTATCAGGGCAAGCTTTTGCGTTTCCTTGAGAACCACGACGAACCTCGCGCCGCAAGCGCTTTTGCAGGGGCAAAGGAACAGGCTGCCGCGGTTGCGACTTCTACGCTTCCCGGTGCCCGCATGTTCCACGAAGGCCAGTTTGAAGGCCGTAAGGTGCGCCTGCCCGTATTTCTCGGGCGACGACCGGCTGAGCCAATCGATGAGAGTTTGCGCGCTTTCTACGAAAAGCTTTTAAAAGCAATCGACCATCCTGTTTTTCGCCGAGGCGAGTGGCAGCTTTGCGAACGTAGCGGCTGGGCGGACAATCCCAACTTCCTCAATCTCGTTGCGTGGAGTTGGACAGACAGCGACGACCGTTTTCTGATTGTGGTGAATCTGAGTGACATCCGATCGCAAGGGCAAGTGAGGATTCCATGGCAAGAAGGAGCCGGCAGGACATGGCATTTGACTGATCTGCTGTCGGGCGCTGCTTATGATCGCGATGGTAACGCGATGCTTTCACCCGGACTGTACATCGAGTTGGGGCCCTGGGGATATAACTTGTTTCAGTGCAGGCTAGACTGAACCTCTAGCGCCCATATTCCAACACCTCGACATCCGCGAACTTCCGGACCGCGGGCTCGCCGTAAATCGCCTTCAGCTTCTCAGTCACCGCCGGACCATACTCAAAATCGTCAATCGTTGTGCGCTCATCGGCCACAACAACCCAGACGTGGCGCAATTGACCTGGCCCGGAATCCAACGTCTTTAGAAGATTCCGCGCGTCTTCGCCGCCGGCGTAATATTGCGGTGCGAAGACGTGCAGCGGCACGCTCACGCCGTAACGATCACGGTAATAGTCGAGCATGATACGGCTGTAGAAGGGGAAGAAGACGACACCGTCGCCGGGGGTTGCTCCAGCCAGGATCGTATTGCTCGCGCCGCGCCAGTCCTCACGAGGCTTCTGGTAATCGCCGACAATCGCGGGAATCGACATCCCACAAAGTAGGACTACCAGGAGCAGGCCGATTCTTGCCCTCCGCAAAGGCTGTGTGCCGACCGCCGCCAACAGGAGCGTGGCCGGCAAAGAGAAAATCAGATACCTCTGCAGGAACAAAGGCTCCCATTCCGAGATCAGCGCGAGGATTGCCACCGGTAGCAGCGCCCACAACACAATCAGCATTCCGCGCCAGAAAGCATCTCGATCTCCACTGGAACGCCGGCTCTGCCAGATGGCAACCACACCGGCCGCCCACAAGATGCCGGCCACGGCCACCTTGACGCCATTCCCGCCGAAGAATCCCGCCAGGTGCCAGAACTCTCTCACGCTTGGCTGCGGCATCCAGATGAAATGCAGATTTTCCGGAGAGGCACGAAAAACGTAGGTCAGACCGGGCAGGGCGAGCACGAAAACTACTGTGCCGCGGATCAGCAATGGCCGCCAGCGCTTAGGGTCAGCTTGGAACAGCAGGGAGCAGGCCTGCGCTACCAATACCAGGGCGGTGAAGTCGTGGCAGTAGAAAGCAAGAATGCTGACCCACATCCAGCGAGCCCAGTCTCTGCGCTGGCACTGTTCCACAGCTCGGACAAAGAAGTAGGTCGACAGCAACACCATCAGAATTGCCAGCGTGTAGCCGCGAGCTTCCTGCGAGTAATAGATGTGACTGGGACTGAACGCCAACAGCGCGGCAGCCGCTAATGCCGGCTCGACGCCCATGAATTTTCGCGCGACGCCATAAAACAGCGGTATAGCCGCAATTCCGAACAGTACAGACGGTAACCGGAGCCAGGTTTCGCTATCGCCAAAATGAATCCAGCCACGCATCAGCAGGAAGTAGATGGTCTGCAGGTTGGCTTCGCCGTGCCACCATATCCAGGCGAAGTGCTGCCACGGGGCGCGGATCAGCGCAACAGTGGCGCCTTCGTCGAGCCACAGGCTCTTGGCGCCCAGATGCGACAAGCGCAGCCACGCGCCGGCAATCGTGAGCAAGAGAAGTAGTGCGGATTGTCGTGAAGAAATTCGCGCGCGCTGCGGGTCGCCGGTCGCGACCTCGCGGATTCCGGGCATAGCAGTAAATGTAGCAGCAGGGGCGCTCGTCCTCACCGCGCCCGCGCCAGAACCAGAGTTACGTCGTCAGGTTGCTCAGCGCCGGCGATCCAATCACTAACCGCACCGGTTACCGCCTCGCTGATCCGCGCCAGCGGCTGGTCGCGATGCTGCTGAATCAGTTCGATGAGGCGCTCCTCGCCGAATTCGCCGAACTCGTTCTCCGGTTCGGTGATGCCGTCGCTGTAGGCGACGAAGATATCGCCCGGCTTCATCGCGACTGAGGTTTCACTGTAAGTCACGCCGTCGAACAATCCGACGACTGTGCCGGAGGTCTCGAGCCGCCGAACCTCGCCATCGCTGCTCAGCAGTATGGGAGGCAGGTGACCTGCATTGGAATAAATCAACGAGCGCGAAGCCGAATCGTAGCAGCCTAAGAACATGGTGGCGTACTTTGCCGGTGGCGTACTGCGGAACAGCTGATAATTCAACGTCGACATCAGCAAACCAGGTGACAGACCGGCCATGGAATCACCATTGCCGTTGCCTAGCGCCAGTACCTCTCTCTCGGAGACCCCGGCGCCTACGGCGACGGAGGCCACGGTGAGTTCCGGCTCCCACGAATAGGCGCGAACAAAGGCATGCACGGTTGCCATCAACAAGGCTGCGGAGATTCCTTTGCCGCTGATATCACCAACGGCCAACACCAGCCGATCTTTGTCCAGCGGAATGAAATCGTAGTAGTCGCCGCTCACGGTGCGTGCGGGCCGGCAGACGCCGTGTACCTCCAGTGAAGGCAAGCCGCTTAAATCCTCGGGATACAGCAGGTCCTGCACCTCATACGCGATGGCCAGCTCGCTCTCCATTCGCTGCTTCTCTTTTTGTTCGGCGATCAAGTTGGCCAGCGACTGCGTCATCGAGTTGAACGATTGCTCCAACGCAGCCATCTGGTCGCTGGTACGAACGCGGATGCGATGTTGAAGCTCGCCGCGATTGATGTGCTCGGTTGCGTTATACAACTCGGCCACCGACTTCGTCATGCTGCGCGTGAGCCGCACGCCGATGAATAACGCGATCAGCTCAATCACGCCGAACGCGATGGCAGTTCCGATGAGAATGTAGCGCACGCCGCTGGCCCAGTCGCCGAGCGTGCTGAACAGCGTGACGTAGATCATCGAAGGGCGGGTGTCGACCCACAGCAGTCCGGGCAGAGTTTTGCCAGTCTGCCAATTCACCAGGTCAATGCGC
>Ga0335078_10001998_pt1 | contig 30869 bp, 27 predicted proteins | sample Lox_Sample_32_FD_206711 | JGI IMG/M metagenome (GOLD analysis project Ga0335078, IMG submission 206711) | Soil microbial communities from Loxahatchee National Wildlife Refuge, Florida, United States - Lox_Sample_3.2 | ecosystem: Environmental > Terrestrial > Soil > Wetlands | place: USA... | reverse complement strand
CACCGACACGGGCATCGCCATTGGCACGCCGGCGTTCATGAGCCCCGAGCAGGCCGCGGGCGAGCGCGTGATCGACGGTCGCTCCGACCTGTACTCGCTGGGGGTCGTCGCGTACCAGATGCTGACCGGCGAGCTGCCGTTCCAGGCTCCGAACGTCCCGGGCCTGCTGATGAAACAGATCAGCACCCCGCCGACGCCGATCAGCCAGGTCCGCCCCGACATTCCGCGCGACCTCGCGCTGACGGTGATGCGCTGCCTGGAGAAGGACCCGGAGGATCGCTGGCCGACGGCCGATGCGCTCCGCCGGGCGCTGGAGACGAACACCTACACCGGCCCCGCCCCGAAGAGCAGCGCGCGGCGGCCGACGCCCGCTGCGGAGCCGCGGCGGGCCCCCGCTCCCCTCGACGACGATTCCGCGGCCGGCTGGCTGGACGAGCGCCGCCAGCGCGCGCTCGCGCGATCCGACCGCGCGCGCGTCAAGCTGGAGCGGCGGCTCGACAAGATGGATCGCCAACTGGACCGCCATCGGAACGAGCAGGAAGAGGTGGCCCGCCGCGCCGCGCAGACGGGGGAGCCGCTCGTGGTCGTGCAGCTCCGGCACCGGATGGCGCGGTACGCCTCGATCATCGGGCCGCTGATGCTGGTGAACTTCATGTTCGCGGGCGGGGTCAGTCACCCGTGGTCGCTGATTCCCGCGGCCTTCATGGGCTTCGGCCTGGCGCGGGACTACTCCCGCCTGTGGACCGCGGGGTACTCGTGGCGCGACGTGCTGCACCGGCCCCCGGCCCCCGATGCCATCGAGGCCAAGCTGCATCCGAGCGCGCTCCCGGCGCCCGGGGCGCCCGACGAATTCGGGTCCCACGCCGCGGGCATCGCCCAGGCCAACAGCGACCGGCAGGCGATCCTCGGTATGCTCGAGCGCCTGCCCAAGTCGGAGCGGAAGCTCCTTCCCGACATCCATCCGACCGTGGATCAATTGCTGGAGCGCGCCACCGGACTCGCGCGCACGCTCTCGGCGCTGGAGCGCGACATCGACACGGCGGCCGAGGAGAAGCTCGACGTCCGCATCGCCGCCCTCGAGGCCGAGCCGGCGTCGGCCGAGCGGGAGCGACGCCTGGGCCTGCTCCAGCGCCAGCGCCAGACCGTGCACGACCTGGCCGCGCGCCGGTCGTCCCTGGAGGCACAGCTGGAGGCGTGTCTGCTGGCGATGCAGAACGTGCGGTTCGACCTGCTCCGCCTGCGCTCGGCCGGCGTCGCCGAGGCGCTCGGCGACCTCACCCAGGCCACGCAGCAGGCGCGCGCGCTTTCGCGGGACGTGGATGCCGCCGTGTCCGCCGCCGCGGAGATCCGCAAGCTCACGGGCGACGAGGCACGCTCCGCCGAATCGTAGCCGCGGCGGGCTTCAGGCCGCGCGGCGGATGCAGCTCCGGATCACCGGCGTGATCTCGTCGTCCGTCCAACCGAAGCGGGACAGGCTCAGACCCCAGCGTATCGCGCCGGGGCACGCCGCCCCTCCCACGCGCGCGTCCACCACGGCGTTCCCCCAGTAACCGAACTGCCAGTACGGCCGCGCGGCCACGGCTGCGCGGAAGACCGGCTTGGCGACCGCGGGCGGCGCGAAGCGCGCGATCGCGGCGAGCGCATCCTCCAGGGCGCGCGGGAACGGCCGGGCCAGGGTGGGATGGAGCGCCACGATGGCGCGCGCCGCCTCGGCGGCGGCGGCGGCGTAGTCGCCGGCGCTCGCGTCGAGCTGTGCCTCCACGGCCGCCGCGTAGCTGGTGTCCCCGCCGGCGCCCGCCACGGCCCCGAGGAGCGTCCGTGCCTCGGCCGTGTCGCCGGCCCCCAGATCCGCGAGCGCCGTTGTCAGCAGGAGGTTGGAATCGTGGGGCAGGCCGGCGCGGGCACGCGCGAGGTGCTCCGCCGCCGTCCGGAAGCTCCCCCTGGCGAACATCACCGCGCCGAGCACCGCCTCCCGGCCGGGGTCGGCCGGCGCGGCCTGCAGCGCCAGCTCGGCGGAATGCAACGCTTCCGGATCGTCCGCGGGCAGCGCATGCGCGTACGCCGCCCGCCAGGCGCCGGGCGGGAGGGGCCAATCCTCCAGGGCCGGCAGGGAATCGCGCGTGGCGGCTTTGAGCGCCAGCAGGGAATCGAGGACCGCCTGCGAGCCGGCGCCCGCGAGCAGCGAGCGCGCCGCGACGAACTCGAGCGCCGGGTGATCGTCCGTGTGCACGAACGGCGCCCGCGCCGCGAGGGCGGCCGTGCCCGGATCCCCGATCAGGAAATGCCCCAGGAGCTGCGACGGCTCTGTGATCAGCAGCCAGCTCCGCATCGCCTCGCCCGTCGCCGTGCCGGGCCGCAACAGGTCCGCCACCCGGCGCTCGCTCCAGTGGATCGGCTCGCGCGAACCCAGCACCATGAGGTCGCTGGAGTTGACGAACCACATCTCCACGTGCGGGAAGGCGGCCCGCACGTTGGCCACGACGACCGCCACGAGCCCCGGCGTGACCCGGTACATCTGCAGCCACTGACAGAAGATGCCGTCCGGCGCGAGGCGGCGCGCCACCACGCGGTAGTAATCGCGCGTGAACAGGGCCGCGACGCCGGCGATCCAGGGATTCGAGGGCTCGGAGACGATCACGTCGTACGGCGTGCGGGCCAGCTCCAGCGCGCTCCGCGCGTCGTCCTCGATCACGTGGACGCGGGGATCGCGCAGCACGTCGCCGTTGACGTCGCGGAAGTCCCGGCTCGCGCGCAGCACCGCACGCTCGATCTCCGCCACGTCGATCCGCGTCACGCCCGGGACCTCGGCGAGCGTCCGGGTCGTGGCCCCGCTGCCGAAGCCCACGACGAATACGCGGTGCGGCGCCGGGTGCGCGAGGGCAGGCAGCAGCCCAAGCGACACTTGCGTGTCCATGTCCGCCACGCTCGAGGCGTCCACCTTGCCGTTCACCTTCAGCCAGCTCTGATTGCCGTCGCGCCAGACCGACACCGCGGCGTTCCACCCCTCCTCGAAGCTCAGCTGCTGCGATCCGTAGCCCCGCAGGTAGCGTTCGAGGTCGTCGGCATCGAGGCGCGCCCGGCCGTAGACGGCGGGGGCGCGGTCCAGGAGCCGGCTGGACCAGGCCGGCGTCGCCAGCGCGACGACCAGCGCCAGTGCCGCCAGCAGGATCGGCACGCGCTCGCCCGGGGACGGCGCCCCGGCCCCGGTGCGCCCGTGATATGCCCAGCCCGCGAGCGTCACGGCGGCGGCCGCGTTGATCACGACCCCCACCAGCAGCGTGTGCTCGCTGCCGATGAGATGTACGAGCAGGAAGCCGGTGACGACGGCTCCGGCGATGCTCCCCAGCGTGTTCGCAAAGTACGCGCGGCCGACCTCCCGCCCCGTGGCGCCGGCCCGCTCCGACGCGAGCTCCGCGAGCAGAGGGAAGCTGAGGCCCATGCCGACGGCCGGCGGCACCACCACCGCTGCGACGGCCAGCCCGTGCAGCGCCAGCAGGTCCCGCACCGTGAAGAACTCCACCTGCAGCGTGGCGACCACGTACACCGGCAGCGCGCGGAAGAACGGGAAGAGGAGCGCCGCGAGCACGGCGACCGCGCCCTGCACCAGGGCGGACCGCAGCAGCAGCTCCCGCGGGGCCTTGCCGCGGCCCACGGCCACGAGGCTGCCGAACCCGATGCCGAGGAGGAAGCAGGCGAGGATGGTCGTGAACGCGTAGGTGGAGCTGCCGACGACCAGGATCAGCGCGCGGGTCCACGCGATCTCGTAGAGGAGCGAGGCGAAGGCCGTTACCGCGATCAGCACCGTCGCGACGCGGCGGGTCTCCGGCCCGGCGTCCGGCGTGAACACCGGGTCGGCCTGGGGCGCCGGCGCCGCGGCCGCCGGCGCCGGGAGCCGGGTCAGCAGGAGCGCGGCGCCGCCGAGGGCGAGATTCACGGCCCCCGTGCCCAGCAGGGAGGCTCGCAGCCCCGCCAGCTCGATCAGCACGTATCCCGCCAGGGTGCACCCGAGGACGCCGCCCACCGTGTTCAGGCCGTAGAACAAGGCCAGCTCACCGCGCAGGTCTTCGCTCCGGTCGCGTGCGAACGCGCGCGTCAGCACCGGCAGCGTCCCTCCCATGAGGAACGTGGGGATCAGCAGTACCGCGAACGCGAACACGAACTTGACCGCCGTTCCGGTCCACAGCCCGGGCGCCGCCGCCCGCGCGAACGCCAGGTAGGCCGCGCCGACGCCGCGCAGCACCCACGGCGACGCGAGCCCGAAGAGGCCGATGGCGATCTCGAGCAGCCCGTAGAAGACCGCCGGCCGCGGATGGCGGTCGGCGCGGCGCCCGAGCACGAACGCCCCCAGGCCCAGGCCGCCCATGTAGGCCGCCACGACCGTCGTGACCGAGTGGATGGTGGAGCCGAAGACGTCGTAGAGCTGGCGGACCCAGACCAGCTCGTACACCAGGCCCGCAGCGCCCGACACGACAAAGATGAGCCCGAACAGCGCGTGCCGCGCCTGCCGGGCCGCGGTCATCAGAAGGCCGTCAGCTCCCGGATCGCCGCCGCGAGGTCGGCCACCTGCGGCAGGATGTAATCTTCGAGTGGCGGGGCGTACGCGACGAAGGTGTCCGTGGACGCCACGCGGCGGACGGGGGCGTCGAGCCACGGGAAGCACTCGTCGCCGATGCGCGCCGCCAGCTCAGCGCCGTACCCCCACGCCAGCGGGTCCTCGTAGGCGACGATGACGCGGCTCGTGCGCCGCACCGACGCTTCGATCGTCTCCCAGTCCACCGGCGAGAGGGAGCGCAGGTCGATCACCTCGGCGCTGACGCCCGTCGCATCGGCGACCTCCTTGGCGGCGACGAGCGCGCGCTGCACCAGCGCGCCATAGGTCACCACCGTCACGTCGGCCCCCGCGCGCACCACCTTCGCCTTGCCGAAGGGAATGGTGAAGTTGGACCCGGGGTTGGGGGCCTTGTTGTACGTCTGCCGGTACAGGTGCTTGTGCTCGAGGAACAGCACGGGATCGTCGCACCGAATCGCCGTCCGCAGCAGCCCGTTCGCGTCCAGGGCGGTGGCGGGGCAGATCACCCGCAGGCCGGGCACGTGCGTGAACAGGGAAGCGCCCGTCTGTGAGTGGTAGACGGCGCCGCCCTTGAGGTACCCGCCGTAGGTCACCCGTACCACGACCGGGGCGCTGAACGCGTTGTTGGACCGCCAGCGCAGCGTCGCCAGCTCGTTCCGCAGCTGCATGTACGCGGGCCAGATGTAGTCGAAAAACTGGATCTCCACCACTGGCTTCAGGCCCCGCGTCGCCAGGCCCACCGCCCGGCCAACGATATTCGCCTCGGCGAGCGGCGAGTTGTACACACGGTCGCCGCCGAACTGCCGCTGCAGCCCCCAGGTCACCTTGAACACGCCGCCCTTGCCCTTCACCCGGGGCAGGCTGGCCTCCCGCGACGCATCGGCCACGTCCTCGCCGAAGAGGACGATGCGCGGATCCCGCGCCATCTCCTCCCGCAGGCAGGCGTTCAGCAGGTCCACCATGGTGGTCGGCTCGCCGGTGAACTGCGGGTCGTCCTCCGTGTCGAACTGCTCCGAGGTCGGGTCCACGTCCGGCGAGTAGACGAACCGATGGACGGACTCCGGCTCGGGCGGCGCGGCCGCGAGCGCGGCGGCCGCGGCCGCCTCCACCGTCGCGTCCACCTCGGCCTGGATCCGGGCCACCTCCGCCGCGGTCGCCGCCCCCTCCGCGACCAGGCGCTCGGCGAACCGCCGCAGCGGGTCGCGCTCCGCCTCGGCCGCCCGCTCCTCCGGTGTCCGGTACATCACCTCGTCATCCGAGAGCGAGTGCGAGTAGGGCCGGATCACATGCGCCTGCACCAGCGCCGGCCCGCGTCGCGCGCGGCAGTGCGCCACGGCGCGTTGCAGCGTCTCAAGGGACGCAACCGGATCGCAGCCGTCCACTTCCTGGACCAGGAGGTCGGGGAACCCGGCGACGAGCTTCGAGATCGAGCCGCCGGCCGTCTGAACCTCAATCGGCACCGAGATGGCGTACCCGTTGTCCTCGACGAGGAAGAGCACCGGGAGCTTGAGGTTCGAGGCGGTGTTGAGCGCCTCCCAGAACTCCCCCTCGCTCGTCGTGCCGTCGCCCAGCGAGCAGTACACCACCTCGTCGGGCCGCATGCACTCGTGCCGCTCGGCGATGCCGGTCAGCCGATCGAAGCGGTACCAGGCCTCCGCGCACCCCACGGCCTGCAGGCACTGCGTGCCGGTCGGGCTCGACTGGCTCACGATATTGAGCCGCTTGTGCCCCCAGTGGGATGGCATCTGGCGCCCGCCGGAGTTGGGGTCCGCCGCGGCGCCGACGGCGGAGAGCAGCATCTCCTCCGCCGTCATGCCGAGCGCGAGGCAGAGGGCGCGATCCCGATAGTAGGGGTAGAACCAGTCATGGCCAGCCTTGAGCGCCAGGCCCGCCGCCACGAGCACGGCCTCGTGGCCGGCGCCCGAGATCTGGAAGAAGATCTTGTTCTGGCGCTTGAGCTGGATTTCGCGGTCGTCCAGCCGCCGGGACAGGAGCATCAGGCGATAGATGCCCTGCAGGTCGGCCTTGGCGAGCCCCCGAGCGCCGGCCTCGTGTTTCGTGCGGGTGGCCATGTGGGAGGCAAGATAGCCCTCCCGCGGGCGCGGCTCAACGCTGCGCACCGGGGGCTGTCCGGTGCCTCGCGCCTGGGCGGCGCCGCCGCTAGCTTCTTCCACACACCCTCGCTGCGAAGGCCTCACGTGAACGCGAATGCCAAGCTGACCGTCCTGCGGCACTTTCCGTACGGCCTCTATGCCGTCACCGTCATGAGCGAGGGCGAGGACCACGGGATGACGGCGAATTGGGTGATGCAGGCGGCGTTCGCCCCTCCGATGCTCGTGGTCGCGCTGCAGAACGAGTCGAAGAGCCTGCCGATGATCCGGGACGCCCGCGGCTTCGCCGTCAACGTGCTGGCCTCGGGTCAGCGTGAACTCGCCGAGCGCCTGGGCCGCTCGTCGCGGCAGACGCCGCACAAGCTGCGCGATGTGCCGACCCGGCCGGCGCCCGTCACGGGAGCGCCCATTCTGACCGAAGGCCTGGGCTGGCTCGAGTGCCGGCTCGTGGCCACGATGCCGGCGGGGGATCACACGCTCGTTCTGGGCGAGGTGGTGGAAGCCGGCGTCGAGCGGGACGGACAGCCTCTCGCGCTGGGCGAGCCGGGGATGAAGTACGCGGGCTGACCTCCTTCTCGCCGCCTCGCTCGCGCTGGCGGCCTGGTGTGCGCCGCCCCCCGCTGCCGCCCAGCAGGGCCCCGACACCCTCATGTACGATCTTGCCGTGATTCCCGCGCCGCCAGCCCATCTGGCGGTCGAGGCGCGACTCACGATGCCGGCCGCCGGGCGGGTGGTGCTGCTCGACCCGCCGTCGGCGCGTCCCGCCGGCACCGAGGCCCAGGGGCTCCTGGCGACGGACGACCGCGGGGCACCACTGACCGTCACGCGGCAGGGCGATGCGTATGTGATCGACGCTCCCGCGGGAGCAGTGAGGTTCCGCTACCGCCTCGCCTTCCAGAACGACATCGCCCTCTCCTCGATCGGCGCGGGGCTCGCCCCCACGCACCTGTTCGCCACCACCCGCAGCGTGTTCGTCGCGCCGGATCCGGGGGCCTATGCCCTGGCCGGGCGCCCGTACCCCGCCATCTGGGTCCACGTCGCCCCGCCGGCCGGCTGGCGCGTCGTCACCAGCTGGGGAGTGCACGAGGACGTCTACATGCCCGCCGGGCCCGAGGCGCTTCTCGGCGGCACCCTCGCCGCGGCCCCCGATTACCGCGAGTATCAGGACACGGCCGGCGGCGTGCCCTTCGTCCTGGCGATCCGCGGCGAGCGGCACTTCGCCGACTCGGCGCTCGTGCAGGTGATCGCGGCCGCCCTGCGCGGCGCCGCCGCCGCCCTCGGTCCCGTCCCCGTGCCGCGCGTGACCTACACCGCCGACCTGGGATCGAAGGGGCGCACGAGCGGCAGCCTGCAGGGCCGCGACGCCGTCGCCCTGCTCTGGGAGCCCGGGGAGGTACTCGAGCGGCCGAGGATCGAGGACGTCTTCCACGAGACGGTGCACCTGTGGTTCGGCGGCGGCTTGGAGACCTCGCGGTGGTGGATGGAGGGGGTGACCGACTACTTCGCCGCGCGGCTCGAGTCCGAGTGGCGGGGCCGGCTCGCCGACCTCGCCGACCTCTGCTTCCAGTCGCTCGGCGAGTATCTGCGCATCAGCCGGGACACCACCATGACGATGGACGAGGAGCAGCGCGAGAACGTGCTGGGCGACAACACGACGCTGCTCGTTTACCGGAAGGGCATGCTGGCCGGCCTGTTGCTCGACGCCGCGATCCGCCGCGAGACCGATGGCGAGGCCGGTCTCGACGACGTGGCGCGCCAGGCGCTCGCCGTGGCCGCGGCGCGCCCTTCGCACCGCGTGTCGGAAGCGGAGATCCGTGCCATCGCCGTGGCGACAGGGGGACGCGCCGTCGGTGCCCTGTGGGACCGGATCGTGGACGGCGAGAGTCTGATCTCGCGCGACGACGTCGTGACCGCGCTGCGCGCTGTCGCCGGCCTCGACGTCGCCGTGCCCGACTTCAACGCCAAGGAGCAGAAGGTCCTGGTCGGCGAACCGAAACCGTGAGGCCGGCATCATGACGCTCAAGGGCAAGACCGTGCTGTTTTTCGCGGGGCCGCAGTACGAGGACTTGGAGCTGTGGTACCCGAAGATCCGGCTCGAAGAGGAGGGGGCGGCGACCGTCGTCGCCGGGCTCGGCGAACCGACCTACCAGGGCAAGAAGGGCTATCCGGTCACCGTGGACCGCGTCGTGGACGATCTGTATCCGGAGGTCTACGACGGGCTCGTCATTCCCGGCGGGTACGCGCCGGACCACATGCGCCGGTCCGAGAAGCTGCTGTCCATCACGCGTGCGATCGCGGACGCGGGCAAGCCGGTCGCGTTCATCTGCCACGCCGCGTGGGTCCCGATCTCCGCCGGGCTGCTGAAGGGCCGCAAAGCGACGTGCGTCCGCGCCATCAAGGACGACGTCGTCAACGCCGGCGCCACCTACGTGGACGAGCCGGTGGTGGTGGACGGCAACTTGATCTCGTCCCGCACGCCGGCCGACCTGCCCGCGTTCTGCAGGGCCATCATCACGGCCATCGGCGCCACCCCGAGGGGCTAGACGAACGGCCGAAGCACGACCCCCGTCGGCACCTTGGGCGCGAAGAAGGTGGACTTGGGAGGCATAATCTGTCCGGCGTCCGCGACCCGGCGCACGGCCTCGAGGCGCGTGGGGGGCAGCAGGATCACGCACGCGTATCCGCCGTCCCGGCCCGTCGCCCGCGCCTCCGCGCCATCCGCAGAGTAGCGCAGCTCCGGCACCCGTCCCAGCAGCGACGCCGCCACGGCGCCGATCGCCAGGCCATCGGCGACCGCCACCTCGAGCGAGCGCACCGCCGGATGCACGGGTTTCCCGTCGGCCCCGCGCAGCTCGGCGTCCTCCCGGACCAGCAGCGGCACCTCGCACCCCCCTTGGAACAGCACCGTCAGCGTAGGCGCGCGCCCGGACGGCGCAGGCACGAAGTACGGTGCCGCCGCCCGCAGGAACGCCTCGGGATCGAGTGGATCTCCCACGACCAGTCGGTGCGTCGGGAGAATCACCAGCCCGGGATCCTTGAAGGACACCACGTGGCTGAGCGTCCGGGCAGCGCCTTCGCGCCAGGCCGCCGGCGCCTCAGCGCGAAACAGCACCGAGGTCTCGAACCGGTGGTGGCCATCCGCGACGTACACCGGCTCCGCGCCCGCCGCCTCGGCCAGCCGCCGCGCCTCCTCGCCCGCGACGATCCACACCGTCTGCTCCGCGCCCACGGCCGTGCAGGTCGCCCACGGCTCGCGCGCGGCCACGGCGCTCAGCGCCGCCGCCAGCCGACCGTCGCCGTCCGGGGCAAGGAGGAAGATGGGGCTGAGGTTGGCGCCGGTCGCGTGCATCAGCCGGCGCCGGTCTTCCTTCGCGGCCGCGTGGGTCCGCTCGTGCGGCCGCACCCTTCCGCTCGTGAACGGCTCGGCCGCCACCGCGAGAAACACTCCGGTCCGCTCGTGCCGCGTGCCGTCGGGGAACCTCCCGGCGGTGCGCAGCACGTACGCGCACGGCCCGTCGTCGCGAACGAGTATTCCCGCGGCCCGCCACTCGGCGAGGAGCCTGGCCGCTTCCGAGTAGGGATCGCCGCCACCGGAGGCCGCCGGCAGGTCCACGGCCACGATGTTGTGCGGATCGCCCGCCACCAGCGCCCCGCGCTGGACGGGCGCGATCACGTCGTAGGGCGGGGCCAGGCGGGTGGCGAGGGACCGCGGATCGGCGTAGCGCTCGCCGCGGAAGGGCGTGAACAGGCTCGTGTCGCTCATGTCGGTTCCGGTCCGCGCCGTGAGGCGATCAGCGCATCCAGAATGCGTTTGACGTCGAGCAGCGCCAGCCGGCCGACCTCCGCCTCGGCGGCGGCGGCACTGTCGCTGAACGCGAGATACTCGCTCTCGAGGTGGCCGTCGGGCGCGTTGCTCGGCGACCACCGGATGAACAGGAGCGCCGCACCGTAGCGCCCGTCCGGGCCCGGATCGTCGTCCGAGAACACCCCGACCGAGTACGGATGCCCGTCGCTGCCCGTGAAGCCCGGCGGCCGCCCGTGGACGCTCGCGTAGCCGGCGAGGGTGTCGTCGCCGGGGCTCACGTCCGCAACGACTCCTTGACCACGTTGCCGAGGATGAAGGCCACGTTCGCGGGACGCTCGGCCAGGCGGCGCATCAGGTACGGGTACCACTGGGTGCCGAACGGCACGTACACGCGCACCCGGAAGCCGGCCCGGCGCAGCACCTCCTGCAGGTCGCGCCGGATCCCGTACAGCATCTGAAACTCGAACCGGTCCGCCGCGATGCCTTTGGCTTCCACGAACCGCCGGACGCGGGCAATGATCGCCGGATCGTGCGTCGCGACCGCCGGCCGGTAGCCGTGCTCCAGCAGCCTCTCGACCAGCTCCACGTAGGAGCGGTCCACGTCGGCCTTGGCCGGAAACGCGACGGCCGCCGGCTCCTGGTAGGCCCCCTTGCACAGCCGGACACGGGCCCGCGCGGCGATCAGACGCTCGATGTCGGCGGCGCTGCGGCGCAGGTACGCCTGGATCACGATGCCGACCAGCTCGCCGTAGACGGGCAGCAGGTCCTTCTCGAAGAGATCCAGCGTCCGCTGCGTGTAGGGGCTGCCCTCCATGTCGATGCGGACGGCGATGCCCGCCCGGCGCGCCCGGTCGAGAATGCCGCGCATGTTCGCCACGCACAGGCTGGGATCGAGGTCCAGCCCCATCTGCGTGAGCTTGACCGAGACGTTGCAGTCCAGCTTCTCGGCGGCGATCCGGTCCAGGATCTGCCCCACGGTGGCGGCCGAAGCCCGGGCCTCCTCCGGCAGCGTGACGCTCTCGCCGAGCAGATCCAGGCTGGCCGCAATGCCGCGCCCGTTCAGCTCGCGGACCGCGACGACCGCGGAATCGAGCGTCTCGCCGGCCACGAAGCGCGAGGCCAGCCGGCGGGCCAGGCGGTTGCCGCGAATGAAGGCGAAGATCCGGCGTTGTTCGCTGAGGTACAGAAACGTGCTGCGCAGCATGCGAGTGTCTACCAGTCTGAGGGATGGAAGCGGTCGCCGCGGCGAGCCTGCTCGACGAGCAGCGCCGCGGGAAGGAACCGGTCGCCGTGCGCGGCGGCGAGCCGTTCGAGCGTGGCGACGGCGGTAGCGGCGCCGAGCGTGTCCAGGGTCCGGAACGGGCCGCCGCGGAACGCGGGAAAGCCGATGCCGAACAGCGCGCCGATGTCGCCGTCGCGTGGCTGTGCCACGACGCCTTCTTCGAGTGCGCGGACGGCTTCGTTGAGCATCGCGAAGGCGAGCCGCTCGGCCGCCGGCGCGGCGCGGGCCGCGTCCTCCTTCGGCGCGACGCCGAGCACGCGGTACGCCGCGGGATCCACGCCGCGCTTCTTCCCCTGGTGATAGCGGAAGAAGCCCCGGCCGCTCTTGCGGCCAAGCCGCCCGTCGCGCACGAGCGCCGACAGGTCGATGCCCGGCGCCAGCCTGGCGCCGAACGCGTCGTGCATCACCGCCCCGGCCTTCGCGGCCACGTCGAGCCCCACCTCGTCGAGCAGGGTGAACGGCCCCACGGGGAATCCCCACCGGACCATCGCGCGATCGACCACCTCAACCGGAACGCCTTCCGCCAGCAGGTGTCCCGCTTCACCGATGTAGGGCGAGAGGATCCGGTTGACGAAGAAGCCCGGACGGTCGCGCACCACGACGACGGTCTTGCCCAACCTCCGCCCGAAGGCCACGGCGGTGACCGTCGCCTCCGGCGCGGTGTGCGCGCTCGTGATGACCTCGAGCAGCGGCATGCGGTGCGCCGGCGAGAAGAAGTGCATCCCGATCACCATCTCCGGCCGGCTCGCCGCCTCGGCGATGTGCGCGATCGGGATGGTCGAGGTGTTGGACGCGACGACACACGTCGCGGGAGCCACCGCCTCGACGTCGCGCAGGACCTGGCGCTTGACCTCGAGATCCTCGTAGACGGCCTCGATGACCAGGTCGGCGCGGCGGAAGCCGGCGAAGTCCACGCCGCCGGAGATCAGGGTCAGCAGCCGGGCGCCCTCCCGCCGCGAGATGCGGCGGCGGCGCACCCGGTCGTTGATGATGCCCGCGGCCGCCTTGAGGCCGGCCCCCACCCGGTCGAGGTCCGCATCCTTCAGCCGCACCGGGACGCCCGCCTGCGCGGCGGCAGCGGCAATGCCCGACCCCATGAAGCCCGCGCCGAGGATGCCCAGGCGCTCCACGCGCCGCGGCGCCGGGGCCGGCGCGGGAACGCCGGCGTCCTTCTTGAGCGCCGTCGTCGCGAAGAACACCTCGACCAGCCGCCGCGACACGTCGCTCACCGCCAGCCGCCCGAACTGCTCGGCCTCGTAGGGCAGACCCCGCTCCGGGCCGTCCGCCAGGCCGACGCGCACCGCGTCGAGCGCGGCGAGCGGGGCGGGGTAGTGCCCTCCCGTCTCCTCGAGGACCCGGGCGCGGGCCCGTCGCAGCACCAGCGCGTGTCCGAGCATGCTCCAATCGAGGAGCCAGTTGCCCGCCCGGCGGCGCCGGAGGCGCGTGCCGGCCAGGCGCCGGGCCGCCGCGACCGCAACGGTCCTCAGGATGGGCGGCGCCACCACCTCGTCCACCAGTCCCATCCAGAGCGCCTTTTCGGCCCGCACGTTCCTGCCGGTGAGGATCATGTCCAGCGCCGGCCGCAGGCCCACCAGCCGCGGCAGACGGTTGCATCCGCCCGCGCCGGGAATGATGCCGAGCTGCACCTCCGGCGCGCCCAACGCCGTCTTCGGATGGTCCGTCGCCACCCGGTAGCGGCACGCCAGGGCCAGTTCCAGTCCGCCTCCGAGACACGGGCCGTGCACCGCGGCCACCACGGGCTTGGGCGACGCCGCGATCCGATCCAGCATCTGCTGCCCGTCGCGGGAGAGCCGCGTCGCTTCCTCCGCCGTCCGGAGCGCGACGAACTCCTCGATGTCCGCGCCCGCGACGAACATGTCCTTCTTGCCCGAGATGAGCACGACGGCACGCACGGCGGCGTCGGCCTGCAGCGCGGCGAACGTCGCGTTGAATTCGTCGCGCACCGCCCGCGTGAACTTGTTGACGCTCTCCCCGGGCAGGTCGAGCGTGACGACGGCTACCCCGTCCTCGACCACCGTCGTCAGCGCGCTCGCCGGCGTGTCGCGATCCATGTCCGCCGCCTTACATCCGCTCGAGGACCATGGCAAACCCCATGCCGCCCTGGGCGCAGATCGAGATCAGTCCGAATTGCACGTCCTGGCGCTGCATCTCGTTGGCCAGCGTGATCGTCAGCCGGGCGCCCGTCGCGCCGAAGGGATGGCCGATGGCGATGGAGCCCCCCATCACGTTGAGCGTGTCCCGGTTGACCTCGCCCAGTCGCTCGCCGCGCCCCAGTCGCTCGCGCGCGAAGATATCCGACTCGAAGGCCTGAATATTCGACAGCACCTGCGCGGCAAACGCCTCGTGCATTTCCACCAAACCGAGCTCGCTCCACGCGAGGCCCGCCCGCTCCAGCGCTCTCGGCACCGCAAACGCCGGCCCCATCAACAACTGCGCGCCGGGATCCACGGCGGCGACGGCATAGGCGCGAACGTAGGCCAGCGGCGCGTAGCCGAGCGCCTGCGCTGCTTCCGCGCTCATGACCAACACCGCCGCCGCGCCGTCGGTGAGCGGCGAGGCGTTGCCGGCCGTCACCGAGCCGTAGCGGCGATCGAAGGCCGGCTTCAGGTTGGCCAGCTGCTCGAGCGTGGAGTCGGCGCGCACGCCGTTGTCGCCCGTGACGGCGGGCGCGTACTCGGGCGGCACGAACGCGGGCGCAATCTCCGCGGTGAGGCGGCCGTCCGCGGCGCCCCGCGCGGCGAGCTGGTGGGACCGCAGCGCGAACTCGTCCTGCGCTGCGCGCGAGATGCCGTTCTCTTTGGCCATCTTCTCCGCCGACTGGCCCATGGTCTCCCCGGTCGACGGCTCGGCGATCGCGGGGGTCACGGGGACCAGGTCGCGCGGGCGTGTCTTCGCCAGCGCCGCCAACCGGCCGCCCAGGCTCCTGGCCTTCGCCGCCCGCATCAGCAGCTCGGAGAACCTCCGCGAGTGCAGGATCGGGATGTCGGAGAGGGACTCCACCCCTCCGGCCACGACCACATCGGCATGGCCAAGCGCGATCTCGTCGTGGGCAGCCGCGACCGCCTGGGCCGACGACGCACAGGCACGATTGAGCGAGTAGGCGGGGATGTCCCGCGGCAGCTGCGGGAGCAGGCTGACCTCCCGCGCGACGTTCGGGGCGAGCACCGACGGGATGACCTGACCGAAGATGATCGCGTCGATCCCCGCGGGCGCGATCTCCGTGCGGGCGAGCAGCTCGCGGGTGGCGAGGCGCGCCAGTTCGACGGCGGAGAGGTCCTTGAAGACGGTGCCGGACTTCGCGAAGGGCGTACGGCAGCCCGCGACGATGGCGACCCGGCGACCGTTCGACCCGTTCATGGCGGCGGCTCCATTCCCGGCGCGGCGACGCCCCGGGTCCCGCAAAGCTAGCGGGCGGGCGGAGCGGCGGCCAGCGCGCGGACACCGTGCGCCGCGTCGGTTTCGGTGGCAGATTCAGCCATGGACCCGCTCCTCTCCGCCGAGACCCGGCGAGCGGATCTCGAGGCGATGGCCGCGGCGCCGGTGGACCTGCTGGTGATCGGCGGCGGGATCACCGGGGCCGGCATCGCGCGCGACGCCGCGATGCGTGGCCTGCGCACGGCGCTCGTCGAGGGCGCCGACTTCGGGAGCGGGACGTCCAGCCGCTCGAGCCGCCTGATCCACGGCGGCCTGCGCTATCTCGAGCACGGGTGGCTGCGCCTGGTATTCGAGGCGAGCCGCGAGCGTCGCACGCTCCTGGCGATCGCCCCCCATCTCGTGCGACCGATGCCGTTCCTGTTCCCCGTGCACGCCGGGGCGCGGGTCGGCCGGTGGCGGCTCGCGGCGGGGCTCTGGCTGTACGATCTGCTCTCCGTGTTCCGGAACGTGCACCCCCACCGCATGCTCTCGCGGCGCGCGGTCCTGCGCCTCGAGCCGCGCCTGCGCGACCGCGGGCTCCGGGGCGGCGGAGTCTACTACGACGCCTGGTGCGACGATGCCCGGCTCGTTCTCGCCAACGCGCGCGACGCGCACCGCGGTGGCGCCCTGATCGCGAGCTACGCCACCGTGACCGCCTTCGAGAAGGCCGGCGGGGCGCTCCGCGGGGCGCTGGTCGCGGACGCGCTCGAGGGCCGGCAGGTCACGGTGCACGCGCACGTGGTGGTCAACGCGACGGGCCCGTGGGTCGATGCCGTGCGGCGCCTCGACGACCCCGCGGCACCGCCGCTCCTGCGCCCGACGAAGGGCGTCCATCTCGCGGTGCCGCGTCGCCGCATCGGCAATGAAGGCGCCATCACCTTGACGTCGCCCCTCGACGGACGGGTGATGTTCGTGCTGCCGTGGGGCGCCACGAGCGTCATCGGCACGACCGACACCGATTTCGCGGAGGATCCTGCCGCCGTCGCGCCCCTCGCGGAGGACATCACCTATCTCCTGCGCTCCGCGAACGCCCTGTTCCCCGACGCCCGGCTCACTTCTGCCGACGTCATCGCCGCCTGGGCCGGGCTTCGCCCGCTCCTGCGCGACGGCGGAACCGGCGTCACCGCCGCCGTGCCGCGCGAGCACCGCATCCTCGAAAGTCCCAGCGGGCTGCTGACCATCGCCGGGGGCAAGCTCACGACCTACCGGGCAATGGCGGCGGAGCTGGTGGACGCGGTCGCCGCCCGCCTGCACCGCATGGACGGCCGGCGCGTGCCGCCCCGCGCCCCCACCGGCACCCGACCCCTGCCGGGCGGCGAGGTCACCGACCTCGAGCTTCTCGTGCGCGACCTGAAGGAGGAGGGCATGCCCGAGCCCGTGGCCCGCCACCTGGTGGACCGCTACGGATCGGAGGCGATCGCCGTCGCGAACCTGGCCGCGCGCGACCGGAAGCTGGCCGAGCCGCTCGGCCCGGGCGTGACCACCCTCCGAGCCGAAGTGGTGCACCAGGCGAGGCGCGAGATGGCGCTGACGGTCGCCGACGTGATGGCCCGGCGCACCGACCTGTTCCGCCGAGACCCCGGCCAGGGCGCGGAGGTCTCGCCGGTCGTCGCGGGGCTGCTGGCTCGGGAGCTCGCGTGGGACGCGGCGCGAGAAGCCGAATCGCTCGCCGATTACCTTGCCGACGTCCAGCGCATGCGGCAGGCGCTCACGCCGCCGCCGGCTCTCTGACCCGCGCCATGTCCCGCGCCACGGTCGGGACGGCGAACAGCAGCACGGCGCCGCCCAGCAGCCCGACGGCTGGCAGCGTCATCAGGGCGACCCGCAGTCCGTAGCGGTCGGAGAGGAATCCCACGACCGGCAGCGCGATGGCGTCGCCGGCGATGTGAATGAAGAAGACGTAGGCCCCCATCACCGTCGCGCCGATCCCCGCCGGCACCACGTCGAACAGCACGGCCGCGATCGGCCCGTTGTACCAGGTGAAGCAGAACACCACGACGAAGAACAGCAAGGCGAACATTCCCACATCGCTCACGAGCAGCAGCACCACGCAGACCGGGGCGCCCAGGATGAAGCCCAGGGCGCTGGCGATCACCCGGCCCGACGGCGTCAACTCCATCAGCCGGTCCCCCAGGCGGCCGCCGATCCACGATCCGAGCACGCCCGCCACCAGCCCCACCAACCCGATCTGGCGTCCGGCCTCCACCAGCGTGAGATCCAGCACCCGCTGGAGATAGCTCGCCGACCAGGCCACCAGGGAGTTCATCGCCGCCGTGGTCAGCGCTCCGCCGACGAACATCCAGATGAGGGTGGGCGTGCGCAGCACCAGCAGGCCGGCGTCGAGCATCTCGTCGAGCGCGTCCTCCGGCTCCCCGGCCGGCACCTGGTGGTGGTGACGCATGGCGATGCGGACCCACTTGACGATGGTCCAGATCAGGCCGAGGCCGACGATGGAGCCGAAGACCGCGGTATCCGCGGCGGCCGGCATGCCGCGCACGAGAAACAGGAATCCGGTGGCCGCAGCCCCGACGAGGAGCGAGGTGAGCAACGGAAGGCCGGCGCGCAGCACGATGCGCGTCGTGACGGGCACGCGGCGGACCGCGTGGACCGCGGGGCGGCGGCGCCGCGGCCGCGGATCCCGCAACCGGCCGAGCAGCACCGCGAACAGCACACCGGGCAGGCCGACGACCATCAGCGTGGTGCGCCAGCCGAAGGCCGCGGCCAGATGCCCGCCGAGCCAGACGGCCAGCACGCCGCCCACGGCCAGGCCAATCCAGAAGATCCCCATCGCCTGCGCGCGGCCGCGATCCGGGAAGTAGTCGGCCAGCATCGCCTGCGCCGACGGGAGGTACGAGGATTCCGCGGCCCCGACGACGGCGCGCGACGTCAGGAGGTGCCAGTAGGTCCCCGCCACACCACCCAGCGCGGTGAACCCACTCCACAGCGCCATGCCGCCGGCCATGACCGCGCGCCGCGATCGGAGGTCCGACAGCACGCCCGACGCGAGGGCGCCCAGCGCGAACGTGATCGCGAACGACGACCCCAGCCAGCCCAGCTGCGTATCCGTGATCCGGAGGTCGTTCTTGATCGGCTCGAACAGCGCGAGGATGATGTTGCGGTCGAGGTAGTTGAGCAGGTTGCCCAGCGTGAGCAGGCTCAGCGCGAACCACAGGTACCCGGCACTCAAGTCCGGTCGGCGGTGGGCGCCGGCGCTGGCCATGGGTCGCTGGGGGCGCGCGGCCTAGAACAGGCCGCGGACCGACCGGCCGCCGGACGGGTCCGACTGCAGCGTCAGCAGCTTCTCGCGGGCGCGGGTGATGACCTCCACCGCCGCGCGCGGGTCGTCGGTGATCTGGAAGATGTCGAGATCGGCCGGATCGATCTTGTGCTCCGCCGCGGCCGTGGTGCGCAGCCAGCCCAGGAGCCCGCTCCAGTACGCGCTGCCGAACAGGACGAGGGGGAAGTGCTTGATCTTCCCCGTCTGAATGAGGGTGAGGGCCTCGAACAGCTCGTCGAGGGTGCCGAAGCCGCCCGGGAACACGACGAACCCGATCGAGTACTTCACGAACATCGTCTTGCGGACGAAGAAGTAGTGGAAGTGCATCGGCGTATCCACGTACGCATTCGTCCCCTGCTCGAACGGCAGCTCGATGTTGAGGCCGATCGACGCGCCGTTGCCCGCCTGCGCGCCGCGGTTGGCCGCCTCCATGATCCCGGGACCGCCGCCCGTGATGACGGAGAAGCCCGCCTCGGCGAACAAGCGCGCGGTCTCCGTGGCCGCCGCGTAGTGGGGATCGGAGGGCTTGGTGCGCGCGGATCCGAAGAACGTCACACCCGAATGCACGTTGGCGAGCGTGTCGAACCCTTCGACGAACTCCCCCATGATGCGCAGCACGCGCCACGGGTCGGAGGATACGAAGTCGCGCCGGCGCTCCCCGGGGTGCGGCACGCTGAAGAGACGTTCGTCCTCGGTCGGCCCGAGGCGCCTCGGTCCGCTCCGCCGCTCCTCGTCTGACGACATGGGAAGCCCTCTTGCCAGGGGGAAACGGTCCGAATATACAGGAACGGTGAGGGGGGCACAAAGCAAAAACATGCGGTCGTGGAGCACGTTGTCCCTCGCCCTGCTGGCGCGGGCCGTCGTCAATCCGCGGGTGGGCGTGGAGCTCGCCAGCCTCGCCTGGTCCATGCGCCGGCGGGGCTGGTACCGCTCGGCGCCGTTCCTGCCGCTGCCGCCGGCGGAGTACGTGCGGTGGCGCATGTACACCGCCTACGGCGACGAGCGCGCCGTGCCGTCCGCGGGCGACGTGCTGCGCGTCGCCCGGTGGCGCCGCGATCTCCTGCGACCGTGACGCCGGACGCCCTCGCCGCCGCCGTGAAGGCCGCGGCCGACGATCTCGGCTTCGACGCGTGTGGCGTCACCGACCTCGCGCCCTCGGGCGCGGCGGACGCCCTCGACCGCTGGCTCGCACTCGGCCGCCACGGCGACATGACGTACCTGGAACGGCAGGCGGCGACCCGCCGGGAACCGGCGCGCGCCTGGCCCGAGGCGCGCAGCGCCGTCGTCGTGCTGCACAACTACTATCAGGCCGGCCCCACGCCTGCGCCGGGTCGCGGGCGTGTCGCCCGCTACGCCCTGGGCGACGACTACCATGCGGTGATGAAGGAGCGTCTGGCGCGGCTCGGCGCCCGCCTCGTGGCCGCAGCGGGACGCGGACGGTTCCGCGCCTACGCGGACGCGGGCCCGCTCCCTGAGCGCGAGCTGGCGCGCCGCGCCGGCTTGGGCTGGGTGGCGAAGAACACCATGCTGATCCACCCGCAACTCGGCTCCTTCACCTTCATCGGCGTTCTGCTCACCGATCTGCTCGTAGCCCGCGACGATCCATTCGAGGCGGACCGCTGCGGATCCTGCCGCCGCTGCCTCGACGCCTGTCCCACGGGAGCCTTCCCCGAGCCGCGTGTGCTCGACGCTCCACGATGCATTTCGTACCTCACCATCGAGGCGCGGGGTCCCATCCCCGCGGCCTTACGGCCTCAGGTCGGCGACTGGCTGTTCGGGTGCGACGTGTGCCAGGAGATCTGCCCCTGGAACGTCCGGTTTGCGTCCGAAACGGCGGAACCGCGCTACCGGGCGCGCGAGGCGGCCGACTGGCCGACCCTGCGCGAGGTCGTGGCCATGTCGGAGCGCGAATTCGACGCCGCTTTCGGCGCCACCGCCCTCGAGCGGGCGGGCCGCGCCGGCCTCGCGCGCAACGCGGCTGCCGTGCTGGAGAATCACGGCGCCGCCGGAAACGCCGCGTGCCCGGCGGCGTGAAGGATCGCGCCGCCCAGGCGCGCCTGTCCGCCATCAAGGCCAGCCTCGAGACCGGCCTCGCCAGGGTGGACCCCTACCACCGCCTCCGCGACCGCCCGATTCGCTACCAGCTGACCGCCGGCCACGCGCTCGAAATCACGTTCCGCGATGTCCCGAGCATCGGGGAGGGAGAGGTGAACGGCGTCAAGAAGCTGCTGGGAGGCAAGACCTTCTGCACGGTGAGCCCCCAGACCCGGGAGCGCCTGACCGTGCGGTTCGTCGTGCCGTTGAAGTAGCTAGGCTGCAGTCTTCAAATGGCGCCCGACCGCCATCGCGGCGGCCAGCCCCAGCCCGACCCAGACGAGCCCGTCCAGCGCGTTGCGCGCGCCGCCCCACGGCGAGGGACCCGGCACGGGCGTGTACCAGTGCCGCAGCGCGGCCAGCACCAGAGTGCCTGCCGGCTTGCCGTAGGAGGCGTGGAGCGCTTCCGCGGGAGAACCTGGGGAGCGCCAGAAGGCCCCGAACTGCTCCGCCGTTCCCGTCGCGAGGACATAGACGAGCAGCCGGTTGCGGGTGATGGCACGGGTGTAGGAGAAGCTCAGGTCCGCGCCATTGGACTCGCGACCGAGGCCGGCCTCGCGGACACACGGGGCCGTCTCCCCTTCGAGGCACGCGACCTCCAGCCACCGTGACGCGGCGTAGTACGACGCAGGGTAGCCCTCGGACATGCTCAGCATGTCCGCGCGCAGAATCCGGCGCCGGGCCTCCTGAAGCTGCACAGTCATCAACTCGCCCCACGTGAAGCCGTACCCCCCCTCCATCCAGCGCCCAACCTCCGGACCCGGCTGACCGAAGCGCGCATAGAGCGCGCACGCGCCGAGCACGTGGGTCACGGGATTCCCGGCGGCGTCATGGGCTACGACGGGGCGCAGCCAGCTCTGGCGCGATATGAGGTCGACGGTGACGACGCAGGCCCCTGCGGAGGCGGCCTGGTCGTGAAACTCGCGGACGCCCCAGAGCAAGCCGGGGGTCGCTTTCGGCTTGTCGCGGGCCGGGTCGGACAGCAAAGCGACCACGAGCGGCATCCCGTGACCGCGCTCCTCGGGGTAGAGCGCCAGCTCGCGCTCCACCGCGTCCAGCCACGCGCGCGCGGAATCCGCGGTCAGCGGTCTCTCGTACACGAGCGCGACGCGTCCGCCGCCGGATCTGACGGCGCGTGGCCCCCCGGCGGCCGCGACGATCGAATCCGCGATCCGCGCGCGAACGAGCTGCACCCGCTGGGTGCGGCGTGCGGACAGGACGTCCGTCGTGTACTGGCTTCGCTCGGGCCGGGCCGAGGTCCAGCTGCCCTTCCCGAACAGGACGCCGAAACTCGCACTCGGGCCCTGCGGCACCCGCGGCGGCAGCAAGGCGATCGCCACGAGCAGTGCCGCCACGACGGGGCCGCCGATCCGGAGCCACCGCTTCACCGCCATCGTCCGCTCCTCGAGGCCGCAAACAGCAGCAGTCCCACGAAGAACGCCACGGGCAGCGCATCGCGCAGACTCGCCGTGACGGTCGGCAGGCCACCGCCCGTCAGCAGCCACGTCCGCCAGTCGGCGACGAGCGTGTCCTCCTGCATGCCCGAGGCGTGGGCCAGCCGCTCGCCGATCGGCCCGGCGGAGTCGGCGAGTGCCCGGACCAGCCCGCCCGCCGGCTTCCTGGTGCGCACGAAGTCGAGCAGGCTCGCGCGGGACTCGAACCCGGCCGGCACCGCGGGCACCGTCAGCGGCGCCGCGCGCTGGCACGCCTCGTCCGATCCTCCCATGCACTGCCGGTACAGGTCCCGTTCGGCGCCGGGCCCGAACCAGCGGTTCTCGATCATCCGCCGCAGCTCCTCCGGCCGGTAGCGCGAGCGGTACGGATCGGCGTCGGCATCGAGCCCGAGCCACAGGCGGCAGCCCCGCACGCTCCCGCCGAGGCAGTCCGCGCCAGTGCGGGTCTCGGCGCCCATCAGCTCCCGCACCGCGTTCCGCCCGTTGCGGGCAATCGTCCAGTATGCCGGCAGCACGAGCGGAAGCCAGGAGCGCCACGTCGTGTCGAGCGCCTGCCGGTACGCGGCGGCGATCGCGCCCGCGACCACCCACCCGTCGGCCAGCGAATCGGGGCGTGGATCCACGTCGGCCTCGACGATCCGACGGGACGAGAGCCCGTCAGCACGCAGCGCCGAATCGACGTCGGTGGCGGCAGCCGCAGCCACGACGTACGCCTCGACGAAGGTCGGCGGCACGGCACCATCCAGGTCGTCGCGCGCGCCTGCCACGAGCCGCTGCCCCGTTTCGGTTCCCACGGTGCCGGGAAGGAGCGCCACGAGCTGCCCGGCCGCGAAGAGCCGTGCCCGGCGCTGGAAGTAGACCTGCCGATTCGCCATGGAGTCGCGCCGCTGGAGCTGGGTCAGCAGCGAATCGGCGCGCGCCAGGCGCGCCCGCGCTGCAGCGACGCCACCCCCCCGTTCCTGGGCACGGACGGCACCCGCCGCGCAGGCCAGGGCGACCAGCGCCACGGCGACCCTAGACATCGAAGAGCGCCCAACGGCCGACCAGGATGGCGAGCGGGCCCGGCCAGTTGGTGAGCCACATGAACACGGTCGGCGTGACCGACGCCTGCACGCCGACGGCTGCGAGCAGCAGGTCCGCGAGCAGCAGACCGCAGATCACGCCGAGCACCGCCACGGCGGCACGGCGCGTGCTGATCGCGATCGCGAAGAAGATCGCGTAGCAGACCAGCGTCGCCATCAGGAAACGGCCCGTGAGCGACAGTGGGTAGGCGTGGACGCCACTCGGCAGACGCACCGACAGTGTCGCCAGGAGCGCGCCGGCCCCCAGCGCCAGGACGGGCGCCAGCAGGAGCGTCGCCCCGGCGGCGAAGCGCAGCCACACGTACCGCTCCCGCGACACCGGAAGCGAGAGCGCGTACACGTGCTTCCCGGCGTGATCGTGCATCCAGGCACCGAGCCCCACCAGCACGCCGGCGACCAGTGCGAGCCCGGGAATGAGCACGCCGATCTGCTGCGCGGCGAACAGCCAGTCGGCGACTTCCCCCGCCGGCGCGCCCGGGAGGTTCGCCCCGTACGTCACCATCAGCAGCGGCAGCGCAAACGCCACCAGTGCGAGCAGTGCCACCGGGAGCCGCAGCCCCGACCACAGGGCGTGGAGAATCTGTCTGTACATGGCGCGCTCCTCCTCAGGCGGCCGCGACCCGCGACGACCGCAGCAGCTCGACGAACCCTTCCTCGAGATCGAGATCCTCGACCTCCCGGACGTCCGCCCCCGCCGCGGCGAACCACTCCGCCATCGGCGCGTCCCAGCCGCGAACCACCCAGCTCTCCTCGGCCGGCAGCGTCTCGCGCGCCAGCAGCACGAACGGCGCGCCCGCCACGCCGGCCGGCGCGCGGGCCACGCGGATGCGCTTGATTCCGTTCTTGAATTCCTGCATGGGCATCTCCGCCACGAGCCTGCCCGCGTCGAGGACGCCAACCCAGTCGCAGATGCGCTCGAGCTCGTGCACGAGATGACTCGAGATGAAGACCGTCGCCTGACGCTGGGAACAGAACCCCAGCAGTGCCGAGAGCACGTCGCGTCGCACCACGGGGTCCAGCCCGTCGGTCGGCTCGTCGAGCACCAGCAGCTCCGGTCGCTGCGCCAGCACCAGGAGCACGTGCAGCTTGCCCATCTCACCCTTCGAGAGGCGCGACAGCCTCCGCTCGGCCGGCAGCGCGAAAGTGGCCAGCAGCTCCTCGGCGTAGGCGCCCTCGAAGCCCGGATAGAACCCGGCGTGAAACCGCATCGCCTCGCGCACCGAGAGGTGGGGATACAGGTGCGGCCGCTCCGGCACGTAGCCCGTCATCGCGAGAATCGCCGGCAGCTCTCTCGGCACGTGCCGTCCCAACACCGCGATCGTGCCGCCGCGCGGCCGCAGCATGCCGAGGAGCAGCCGGATCGTCGTCGTCTTGCCAGACCCGTTGGGCCCCAGGAAGCCGTAGACGGCGCCTGCCGGCACGTGCAGCCCCACGTCCCGGAGCGAGAAGTCCGCCCCCGCCCGATAGCTCAGATCCCGCGTCTCGATCGCGAAGGTCATCCGACACGCCCTTTCAGCTCGGTCCGCAGCGCCTGCTCGAGATCGTCCCGCGTCACGCCGACCGCGGACGCGTCCTGGAGCAACCGCCGCACCAGCCGCCTCGCTTCCCGCAACCGCTCGGCCTCGCGCTTCTGCTCCGCCAGCCCCCGCACGAACGTGCCAGCGCCCTGGCGGCTCTCCACCACCCCGGCCTCCTCGAGCGCGCGATACGCCTGCACCACGGTCGCCGGGTTCACGCGCAGCTGCGTCGCGAGCTGCCGCACCGAGGGCAGCGCGGTGCCGGCGTCCAGCTCGCCGGTCGCGACCGCGATCCGGAGCCGGTCGGCGATCTGCGCGTAGAGTGGAACGGGACTGCGTGGATCGATGTGACGGAACACGGCCCCCGCCAGACTGTATCAATGTACCGATACAGTGGTACGGTTTGGCCGCGCTGTCAAGAGGGGTGCAACACCACCAGCGTCAGCTCCGCCGGACACCGCCACCGGATCGGGGCCGTGATGAGCCCGATGCCTCGGGACACGTAGAGCTGGCGATCGCTTTCCCGGACCGCGCCCGCCAGGTAGCGGAAGCCGAACTGCGACGGCACGTACGGCGGCCCCAGGATCGGCAGATGGGCCTGGCCGCCGTGCGTGTGGCCCGACAGCATCAGATCGCATCGCACCGAGGGCGGCCAGTACGCGAAGACGTCCGGATCGTGCGACACGACGATGCGGGGCACGGACCGAGGAACCCCGGCCACCGCCGCCTCCGCATCCACGACGTCGTAACCAAGATCCCCCACGCCGGCGACGGCGAGTTGGCCACCCTCCCGCTCGATCATGACCGCGCGGTTCCACAGCTCCACCGCCCCCGCCGCCCCCAGGGCCCGCCGCACCAGCTCCGCGCCGACGTAGTGATCGTGGTTGCCGAGCACGGCGTACACGCCGTCGCGCGCCGTCAGCGGCCGGAGCAGTGCGGGCAGTCGCTCCGCATAGCGGGCACTGTGCGAGAGAAAGTCGCCGCCGAGGAGCACCAGATGCGGGCGGAGGTCGAGCGCCGTCTCCACGGCGCGCCGGATCCAGGACGCGGGCACCACGGCCGAGTAGTGCAGGTCGGTGAGGAATGCGATGCGATAGCCGTCGAACGCCGGGGCGAGCCCTTCGAGCGCGAAGTCGCGGCGCTCCACGACCAGCCGCTTGAAGCGCCACAGCCCGAACGGCGCCGTCACCGACTCGACGGTGTGGGTGACGAGGTTCTCGAGGCGCCGCCGCGGCGAGGGCCGCGCCGGTGTCCTGCGTGGAGATCGCCGGGGAGAGCGGATCAGCGGCCCGATCACGGCGCCGCGCAGGTCCCCAGGGCCCGGCCGGGCGCGGGCCTACAGTCCGGTGGGATGATCAACGAACGACCAGGGAAGCTGGAACCGCTCCGCGATATGCTCCGCCAGCGCTTTCACTCCGAGCGTCTCGGTCGCGTAGTGGCCGGCGTAGAAGGCGTTGACGCCCAGCTCTTCGGCATCGAAGTACGTCCAGTGCTGGCCTTCGCCCGTCACGAACGAATCCAGCCCGGCCGCCCGTGCCTGCGGTATCATCGAGCCCGCGCTGCCGGTGATGATGCCCACGCGCCGCACCTGCTCCGGACCTCCCGCGATCATGCGCACCGGCACGCCCAACACCTCTCCCAGTCGGGCACACAGCGCCTCGCGCGGCAAGTCCAGCTCCCCCCACGTCCCGATCGGCGCGCCGCGGTACTCGCCGAACCACCCGCGCACCTCCAGGCCGAGCCGGCGGGCGAGCACGACGTTGTTCCCCACCTCGGGATGCCGGTCGAGCGGCAGATGGGCCGAATACAGCGCCATGCCGTGCCGCATCAGCGCGGACACGCGCCGGTAAGGGCGCCCGACGAGCGGCTCGAGTCCGCCCCAGAACAGCCCGTGATGCACGATCAGAAGGTCGGCGCCGCGCTCCGCTGCCTGGTCAATCACCGCCTGACACGCGTCCACCGCGACGGCCACGTTGTGCACCTCGCCCGCGTTCTCCACCTGCAGCCCGTTGAGGGCATGCGCGTCGTCCGCCACTTCCGACGTCCGCAGGTAGCCGTCGAGGTACCGAACCAGATCATCGAGACGCACGGCGATCCCCAGTGATGCGCAGTTAGTATACTATCGAGACACCGTCATATCTCTATTGTGATTGTAACTCACATGGGTGGCGGCCCATCAGGTGGAGGACGACCGTGGCGGCATCGCAATCCGAGCCACCGGAACGGAGGACGGCCGAGACGGGCCGACCGTTTGGGGCCGGGACGACCCCCGCGCATCGGCAGCCGGCTCTGGAGTCTTCTCGGGCGTCGTTGCCTCGGCTGCGGCGCCCATGCGGATCAAGCCGTTGAGGCTCGCACCTTCGGCGACCGAGATGCGCTTCGTCGTGATGTCCCCCTCGACCGAGGCCCCGGCCTGGACCTCGACCCGCTCGTCGGCGCGGATGGCTCCGGATACCGTACCGCCGACGACTGCTTCCGTGGTCTCGATGTCGCCGTGCACGGCGCCCTCCTTCGCGACCAGCACCTGGTGGCGTGCCCGCACGTGACCGTCCACGGTCCCTTCCACCTTGACCACGCCGTTGCTCTCCAGATCGCCGCGAACCAGCATGCCCGCGCCGACGATGGAGAGCCCGCCGGCCAACGGCGCCCCCTTGGCCCCGGCGCTCGACGTCCGTTCCGCGGCAGGCGCCTTCTTTCCGAACATACCCATGGCTACGGTCCCTCCCGTACCAGCGACAGCGGATCTATCGACCGGCCGTAGCGCCGGATCTCGAAGTGAAGATGCGGCGCGGTCGACCGCCCTGTGTTGCCGGTCAGGGCGATTACCTGCCCGGCCTTCACCGAATCGCCGCGGGAGACCAGGACCCGCGACAGGTGGCCGTACATGCTCTCGTACCCCTGCGGGTGCTGCAGCAGCACGTACAGTCCGTACGAGGAGTCCGCGCCCGTGCGCTCGACGATGCCGCCCCCGGAGGCACGCACGTCGGAGCCCTCCGGCACCGCCAGGTCAATGCCCGGGTGCGCCTCTTCGCCCGACGTGTCCAGCACCATTCCGCGCGTGCGGTACGAAGGCACGGAGAGCGGCCACCGGTGGGGAATGGAGGGGCCCGCTTCTTCTTCCGTATTCGCACTCGCCGCCGGTGCGAGGGCGAGGATGGGAGGGGCCACGTACAAGTGCTGCTCGCCCGCGCCCTCGCCGACCGAATCGCCCGTCGACTCCGGGGCCCGGGCGCCGAGCATCACGCGCAGGTGCGCATAGCGCGCCTCGGCAAGCGCCAGCCCGCGCGCCAGTTCGTCCACGCGAGCGTTTTCCCGGGTCAGCTCTGCGACCCGGTGCTCCAGAAGCGGCGTGCGCGCCGCAGCGGTCAGAATCGGACCGTACGCGACGGCGAGCAGAATGACGACGACCACCGCGGCGATCGCTACGGTGGCCAGCGCCCTGGCGAGCCACCCCGGCACGCGGAGCTGGCGCGACGTGAGAGCGCTGTCGCGATGGATGATGATCGTGTAGCCGGGTCCCCGCATCAGCCATCCCATCGCCGGCCGAGAATCAGCTCGAGCAGCCGGCCAAGATCCTCCTCGGAATAGAAGCGGAGCTGCAGATGGCCCTTGCCCTTGCCGGTCAGGACCACGGCGGCGTCCGTGCCCAACCGCTTGCGCAGCGCGGCTTCGATACGAGCTGCCTCCGGTGGTACCCCGCGCCGCACCCTCGGGCCGTCCTTCCGCCGCCGCGCCGGCGTGCCGCGCGCGTGCCGCTCCATTTCGCGGACCGACCAGCCCTGCGCCACGCACTCGCGCGCCAGCCGCTCAATCTGACGGTCGTCGCCGAGGCTCAGTAACGCGCGGGCGTGGCCAGCCGACAGGGCGTCGCTCGCCACGAGCTGCTGCACGCGCTTCGGGAGCTTGAGGAGCCGGATGGCGTTGGCCACCGTGGAGCGGTCGCGTCCCACCGCCTCCGCGATGGCCGCGTGTGAGAGCTGAAACTCCTCCGTCAGCCGGTTGTAGCCCTCAGCCTCGTCGATCGCGGACAGCGAGGCGCGCTGCAGGTTCTCCACCAGCGCCAGGGTGAGGAGCGTGCGATCGTCCACGTCCCTGATGACCGCGGGGATCTTCTTCCACCCGAGCTCGCGGACCGCGCGCCAGCGGCGCTCGCCGGCCACAAGCTCGTAGCCCGACGACACCTGGCGGACCACCACCGGCTGCAGCAGGCCGCTCGCGGCGATCGAGTGGCGCAGCTCGGCGAGGGCGGTGGGGTCGAGCGCCCGCCTCGGCTGGAAGCGATTGGGCTGGACGGCGTCCACCGGCAGCTCGCGGAGGGTGCCTTCCCGCTCGGCCTCGTCCACCGTGCCCACGCCGAGCAGGGCTTCCAGGCCCCGGCCAAGCCGCCGGCGGGTCGCAGGCGCCTCGCTCATCGGGCCGCCTCGGCGGGACGGGGCGCGGCTTCGCGCCCGTCGCCTGCCAGTTTCGAAGCCGTGCGCCGGATCAGCTCCTCGGCCACGCTCAGGTAGCTCTGCGCGCCCACCGAGCCGATGTCGTACAGCAGGATCGGTTTGCCGAAGCTCGGCGCCTCGGCCAGGCGCACGTTACGGGGAATCGCGGCTGTGAACATCCGCGGGCCGAAGTATTCCTTGGCCTCCTCAGCCACCTGGCGCGAGAGGTTCAGCCGCGCGTCGAACATCGTCAGCAGCACGCCATCGATCGCCAGGCGCGGGTTGAAGTTGCGCTGCACCAGGCGAACGGTGTTCAGCAGCTGCGAAAGCCCCTCCAGCGCGTAGTACTCGCACTGGATCGGGATCACCACCGAGTCGGCGGCGGTGAGCATGTTCAGGGTCAGGAGGCCGAGGGACGGCGGGCAGTCCATCAGGATGTAGTCGTACGACCGGCGCACGCCCTCGAGGGCCTTGCGCATGATGGACTCGCGGTGCGCGCGGGCGACGAGCTCCACCTCCGCCCCGACCAGATCGCGCGACGCCGGTGCGACGTCGAGGAGCGGGAAGTGGACGGACCGGCGCACGACATCGTTGAGCGGCCGGTTGTCCAGCAGCACCTCGTAGATGGTGAGCTGCAGTCCGTCGCGCTCCAGGCCGACGCCGCTGGTGGCGTTGGCCTGGGGGTCGGCGTCCACCAAGAGGGTGTGCTTCTCCGCCGCGGCGAGCGACGCCGCGAGGTTCACAGCCGAGGTGGTCTTGCCGACGCCACCCTTCTGGTTGGCGATCGCGATGACACGAGCCATGGGAGGGCAGAATCTAGCCCGTAACTACCGCCGGCTACAAGAGATGTTGCACGTGCAACACGACCAGAACGGTTCCGGACCGGGCGTGGCGAGGGGGGGCTCCCTCCGGCATCCAGCCGACGGACCGGTCGCCTGCCACGGCACCGCTCGACGGGACGGGGGACGAGGGAACGGTCCGCGCCGCGCAACCTCCCACCTCGGCGTCTCGCCACCAGCCTGGTCGTGTTGCACGTGCAACGGGGCCGCCGGCGGCGGCCCCGTATGGCGAGTCGCGCTAGGGACGGACGGGCACGCTCAGCTCTGTTTCGCCCAGCGCCACAACTCCTTCAGGTTCGGGCGCTTGCCGTACATGAGGATGCCGACCCGGTAGACCCTGGCCGAGGCCCACAGGACCAGCAGGCTGGTGGCCGCGCTGATGGCGAGCGAGAGGCCGAGCTGGGCCGTCGGGACGTCGGACGTGGCGACCCGCACGGGCATGATGATCGGGGAGGAGAACGGAATCATCGAGGTCACGATCGCCAGCTGGCCGCTGGGATCGTTCAAGGCCGCGAAGGACACGATCAGCGAAAAGACCAGCAGCATCATCACCGGCTGCTGGGCCTGCTGCGCCTCGGAGTCCGCCGTGACCGACGCCCCGACCACGGCGAACATCGACGAATAGAGCAGGTAGCCGAGCAGGAAGTACGCCGCAACCACCGCCAGCAGCGTGGTGCCGATCGCCGGCATCGTGATCGCGTTCACCGCAGCCGCCGACACGTGGAAGGCGCCGAGCACCTGCGTGCGGAAGTGCACAACCAGGTAGCCCGTCAGGCCCCAGATGCCGAATTGGAAGAGCCCGACGCTGCCGACACCGATGACCTTGCCGACCATCAGCTGGAAGGGACGCAGGCTCGAGACCAGGACCTCGATGATCCGCGTCTGCTTCTCCTCCAGGACGCTCCGCATCACGTTGATCCCGTAGAGCAGGATGATCATGTACAGCACGATCCCCACGCCGTAGCCCAGGAAG
>Ga0335078_10001997_pt1 | contig 30874 bp, 22 predicted proteins | sample Lox_Sample_32_FD_206711 | JGI IMG/M metagenome (GOLD analysis project Ga0335078, IMG submission 206711) | Soil microbial communities from Loxahatchee National Wildlife Refuge, Florida, United States - Lox_Sample_3.2 | ecosystem: Environmental > Terrestrial > Soil > Wetlands | place: USA... | reverse complement strand
TGTTTGCCCGGGGTGACCGTGGTTACGGCTCTGCCGGGCAGGTCGGCCGTCGTTTGTACCAACCGACAGCCTGTGCCCGAAGTGACCAGCAGGAGGCTCAGCCAGAGCGGCAAGAGGCGAGTGATCCGTGACCTGTGGCGTGTGCGCGGACTAGTGCGCATAGGACATTCGCTCCTTGAGCTGGTAGGCCACGGGCGGTTCCGCCCTCGCGGAGAGACTGTACATGACCGATTCGTCGCTACCGAACTTGGTGCGCCGGCCAAAGCGTCCCTTGGCCGTGGGCCCACTACTCTCTTTTTTCGTGTCCACATTCACGGTGCCGCCTGCGGTCAAGGTGAGACGGACCGGGGTAATTTTTCCGTCCAAAACCTCGACGTCAACTTCCGCCGGTTGGTCGATGACACGATTGAGAAAAGTGGCACGCAATCGGTGGTGACCCGGCGCAAACGCCAGGCGCAAAACCCCGTTCGGCACAGGTTCCAGCTCCGAGAAGACACTTTTGAAACTCTGCGTTTGGTCATCGAAGCGCGCCACGTCCCAGTTCAATTCTTCGGGCGAATCGGCGTAAAAATCCACATAGCCCGTGTTGGCGCGGGCGTGCGGCGGGTTGACGTTTGGAGTACTGCAACCCGGAATCCCCGCTACGAGGAGTGCGAGGGTGAACAGATATTGGATTGTTTTAAGTCGTTTCATGGCGAGCTCCGACTGGGTTGTTCGCGTTCGCTGGCGTTTAAATGTTCGAACAGGATGCGGCGGACTTCCTCGATGACAAGCGGATTGTTCTGGCAACTGTGACCACTGCGGACAATCAATTCGGACTTTACGTAGGGAACGTGGGCGCTTTCGTAAGCGACCACTCCGTCATCGGCGTTCGGCAAGCGGGCCGGGTCTTTGACGGCAATGATCGAGTGGGCGGTGACGCTCCTGACGGGGGGCAGATCCGCCAGGGTGAGCATAATCGGGTTCTTGGGTGACATGCTCTCGAGGCTGGTCACAGCCGAGAGTTGGAATTCGCGCGGCAGGCGCAGTTCTGACTGGAAGCGCAAAAGTTCCGCGGTCGAGGACGTAACTCGGCTGGGCAGTGAAATCAGCCGCGCCCCGAGTCTGCGCACGAACGAACTCGCGCGGAAGCTGCCGCGGTGGGGGGTGCAGATGAACACGACGCGCGTGACGGCAGGCACGGGTTTGAAGAACAGCGCCCGTTTCACCATGGCACGCTGCTCCGGCTTCAAATTGACGGTATCTATGTTTTGATCGCTCACCGCGCGCCAGAGTTTGTCGCCCGGATCGGTCACCGCCATTTTGGCCAGCAACCCGCCCTGGCTGTGGCCGATCACGACCATTTGCCGCAACGCCGGGTCTTTGCCGTCGGGATCCAGCCGACTGACCATGTTCGTGAGCGCGTCGCGGAAGTTCGCGGCGGAAAAGGCGACCGGGTTGCCGGTGTTGTACGTGTAGAACCAGAACTGGCAGCGCCGCCGCAGCACCGGGTCGGCCCGCAACGTATTCAACATCTCCCCCCACCAGATTGGACTGCTGGCCGTGCCATGCACGAACACCACTGGCACCCGCCCCGGTTGGTAGGGTTGCACGAAATAGATGCCGGACTTGATTTTCTCTTCCGCCGAGAAGAACCTCCCGAAGTCAAGATCCCACATTGAAACTTTGTTCATGGCATATGCCAGCGGCGTGGTTGTATCCGTCTCCAGCGGCACCTTGAGGGCACCGACCTCCACAGAGGATTCTTCGTAACCGGAATGGACTTCGAGCGTGGCGGTCATCCGACCGGCGCTCCATTGTTTCACGTCACCCGCCACGCGCAGGAAAAGGGTAACCGGAACGTCCTGAGCGATCGGCGCGCCGGGCGCCCCTTTCTTCACGCCAATCAGGGGTGATCCCAACCCCGGATCACGGTTCACAATGCTTAAGCCGCGAACCTTGAAGTCGTCTGCGGCCAAAAACCGGTCAAACGCCGCCACTGCCCAGGGAAAGCCGGTCAGGTCCAGCCGAAGGTCCACGCGGCCTTGCGGCAGTTGACGGGGACCGCCCGCCAGGCGCACGATCCGGTTGGTATCATTGGGCGCAACGAGAGCTTTCGCCAGCGCATGGTTGTACAATTCCCGGGCGATGTGTGCCTGGGAGGAGATCTCCCCGACCATGATCCGGTTGGTATCGCCGAACAAGTAGAGGTAAGCGTAGAGGGCGGAGGCCAGGTAATAGTCGGGAGCGTTCTTGACGGCCCAGGGTTTGACTTCGCGTTCGACGCGGCTTGCGTGGAGGTAATTCAACTCCGCCAGGGCGTAAAGCAAGTCGCGGCGGTTATCCGAGCCGGCCTTTTGGTGCATCAGCAGCAGCGTCGCCTCCGGTTCCTTCTCGAATGGCTCCTCCAGATCGTACCGGCGCAGCACAATGCGGGTGCCGGTGCTGTAGTGGTCACCGTCGAGCGCGCTGACATTGGCCTGCCGGTAGGCCACCCGCGTCGGGATGCGTTCGGTGGAGATCGGCGTGGCGCAGCCGGCCAACGCCAGCAAGGCGCCCGACCCGAGGAGCAATGCCCACAGCGGCAAACCATGGCAAATCGCAAAGCGTGATGGGTTTTCGGTCGGCATGCTCAGTCATTCATACCCGGCAATCCTGCGCGAATCCGCCGGGAAAAGTCCATATCGTTGTCCGCTGCCCGGGCGCGTTCGTTGATCAGCGAACGCCGCTTCAATTCCGCGAAAGACAGCGACCGATCCAGAACGCCGCGCGCATACAACAACTCGTCCACCTTGCCGTTGGCCAACATGCGCCAGTCCCAAGGGGCGCGCTGCGCGGCATCGTGCTGCACGCGGATGCTGGTGGTGCAATTCTCGGTCAAAGCGTTATACCATTCCGCCCGCGCGTGGAGTTCGTTGATGCGCCGGGCATACTCGATGAAGCGCGCGCCTCTCTGTTCCGGGGAGATAATGAGCCGGTAGAGGTACACATCCTCTCCCTGGCGGTAATTGGTCCGTAACCGCACCACATCGCGTTCATCGGCGACAACGTACGTCAGTTCAAACTGTCGGAACAGGCCCTTCACGGCCGAATAATCCTCCCCTTTTTCCTTGCGCGTTTCGATGGAGAAACAAACGTAATCCCCGTCCGCGAAGCCGAAGCTCACCATGGTGTGCGCGATCAAGGGCGAACCCCAGTACACCAGAAACAGGTCCAGGCTGCGGAGTTGATCGAGGTCGAAGGATTTGTCGTGGTAATGGACGTCGAAGTCGTTCTCGGTCCGATAGTTGCAGTCACGAATGTCGTGGAGCGTGACGCGATTGCCGGAAATCTCCGCCCATGGCAGCGTGGCAACGTCTGGCAACCAGTCGCGGTCGTTCGACGGCTGGAGCGACAACCACCAGGTCAGCACCAGCGCGAATGCGACTGCGGTGACGGCCAGCTTCCACGGACGGCGCAGCCGCGCCCAGACCGCCAGCATGCCCAACCCGTAAATTGCCGCCAGCGGCGCGCGCAACCAGGGCACCCGGACATCGAAGTAGAGCGCGGCGACAGCCCAAACCGTGGCCGCGACCAGGCCGCACCAGGCAAGCAATCTGATGGCGCGGCGCAACCGTGCTAATCCGCGACGCGGCGCGCTGATTTGTCGTGGGATTGAACCCGCTGGCGTTTTCACCGCGCTCATGGCTGGCAGTTCATCATATTCATTCGATTGAGGAATCCAGGTCTTGACCGTATGGCCAGGTGGAAGTCGTCCGGTTTAGGTTTAACGCCGTTGGCGCAGCTTTTCGGATTGGAGATATCGCCCCAGGACCAAAAGGCCAGACCCGGTCGCTGGAGGTCGGCATTACCGTCAGAGTCGCACAAAGCATTTGTTTCATGGGTCGGAGCGGTTGTGGCTTTGCGCCTGTTGCTGGTCACCTAGGCATCCGGCACCCATATGCCCGGCGAACAATCCGATAGGGACAAGTAATAACACCGGTGATTCATTTCCAGTTCAGTCCAAAGATACCGACCACGTCGGGTCGGGATCATAGGCTTTCATCGCTTTGGCGGTGCTCGCGGTTTTTGGGCCAAGATCTTTTTGATAGACGCAGCCCTGCTGGTTCACAATGAAAGTCATGATGCCGGATTCGCCATACTCGGCAGGCCATGCCACGAGCGCGAAGCCACCAATCATGTTTCCGTTGATGATGTAATTGTATTTGCCGCCGGGCGCGTGTTTGCCCTGGCGGGTGAGAATTTTGAAGTAGTAGCCGTGGAATGGCGCGGGCGCGGAGCTCTCGTCCTTCGCCTGCAGCGCATAACCTTCGCCCTGCGCCTGGGCGACGAGTGGGCCCAGCGGGCTGTCTTCGCCGTCGAGATCGGGCGGCCAGTACAGGCCGTCCATCCGGCCGGGCGAGCTGTAGAGCTTTTGGGCGTATTTCAGCACCTGATTGCCATCACGATCTTTGCTGGCGTAGTCGCGCTGGGCATCCACGTAAGCTCGCACTACCTGCAAAGTCTCCAGTTCGTTCCTGCCGATTCGGCGGCTCAGGAGTTCATCCTTGCCGGCCTCGGCGTCAAAGAGCCAGCGCCCGTCCTGCTTCACGATGGGCACCGGGAAGGGCCAGGAATCCGCCCCTACTTCAAGGACGCACCGGGCGTCCGATTGGCGCACCACCCGATGCGAATGCTGGAAGGCCGCTGTGAATGCGTTCATCTCGTTGGTGGCCTGGACCCGGTCGGGATTTTCGAGGTCGTCACCCGCAGGTCCAAAGAGGATATGGAGGGTAGCGGTGTCTTTTGCGCTGGTCGCCGCCGCGAGTGCGGCAACCGCGTCTTCGGGGGTCGCGAAGGTCTTGCCGACCTCCGCCGCGCTGCCGGTGAGAACCAGGCTCATGGTCAACGCCAGAGCCAGGCCGCAAATCTCGTTGCGAAGCACGAACTGTTTCCACGCTGTCCGAAAGGAATTTTCCTGGTAGGTTGTCATAGGAGAAAGGGATAAGGTTTCAAGCCGGGCAAAAGGTTTCATCGACGACCTCCTCCTCCGCGGCCACCGCCGCGCCCGCCGCTGCGTCCGCCACCGATTCCACCGCCGCGACTGCTGGCACCACGGCTGCTGAAGTCGCGCGCCGCACTGCCGTTGTTCACGCCACCGAAGGCGCTGCCGGAAGAGGAGGGACGATTCAAGGAGGAGTTGGACGGCGTGCCGGTGGAAGGCCGTGCCCCAGCGGTTCCTGTCGAAGGGCGGTTGCCCACGTTGCCCGTGGCGGGTCGGGTACCCACATTGCCCGTGCCACTCCCTGATCCCCACCCGCGCGCTTCCCGCGTCGCCACGCTGGGTGCGCCCGCGCTGCTCAAGCGGCTCTGGTCCGGTTGCCAACGTTGGGTGGGCTGAGTGGCAGCAGTTGGCGGGCGGCTGCCGGGTTTTCCAGGACCGCCAGGGCCACCGATGCCTCCGGGTCCACCGGGACCACCGGGTCCACCGATGCCCCCCGGACCGCCAGGGCCGCCGGGACCACCAACACCACCAATACCGCCGGGCCCGCCAGGACCACCAATGCCACCGGGGCCGCCGGGCCCGCCCGGAGGACGAGTCCCTGGAGGAGACCCGGGCGGAGGGTGATACGGCGGCGGCATGGGCGGCGGCGGGGGTGGATACCCGCCATAGTAACAACCGCCATAATGATAGTCGCAATGCCCCCACATCATGGCACCGAATGTCATGCCTATACCGAAGCTGATGACCGCTGCGGCCGCTTCGTCGCTGTTATCCTCCACGTAAACGACCGAGGGGTTGTACGTGGGCACATAGATTACCTGGGAGCTGGCAGGCTGAACCTGGATGATGGTGTTGGTCACATAGACCACCTGGCCCTCGTACGTCCTTTCCACCACGGCATTGGTGGTGGTCACCACCTGCTGCGGGGTGGTCTTGAGCGCGCCGGTTTTCTGCGCCTTGGCTCGCAGATCCTGGATGGCGTTCATCACGTCCATCGGTTGTTCCAGGAAGGCCTGGCCGAGCTGGACGGTCCAGTTCAAGTCCTCGTTCATCTTCCGGATGAGGTCGGGGATCCTGGCCACCGTCTTCACGTTGGTGTCCCACGTCTGCGCGTCCAGCTTGGCCAGGTTGTTCGTATCCGCCACGAAGCGCGCGGCCTGGACGATCTCTAGAGGATAGACGGACGCCGGCAGGATGGTCGCGATAAGCGGATCGGGATAAAGCGCGATCGGGGCGACCAGTTTCTCCAAGTCCGTCGCGCTACGCTGGGGCGGGGCCGAAGGCGGCGGCGCCGGCGTTGCGGCGGGCTCAACCGCAGCCGGAGCAGTTTGGGAAGCGGGGGAGTCTGAAGTGGGCGAGTCCGCAGCGATAACGGTGAACGACCAGCTCAACAGGAGTAACAGACACGGTATTTTCATAACAAGCAATCGGGTTGAGTTCGTAACGACGGCAAATCATAACTGGCTTGCGCCCGAAGAGAAACAGTATTGGTCTGAATCGAGATCGGCAGGCGCGTCGGGCAGTTTCGGATGAGAAGCCCGGGCACGATGAAACCCGGCGTGAAAACAGGCTTGCTCGTGTTGATTCCGCTACAGCCCGCCGCAGTCGTGGCGAACAGCGCGATGTCCCCTCCCGCAATCGCCCGAGCGAGTCCGCCATCCGAGGCGACCTTATCCGAGAAAATGCGGAACGCATTCATGAGTGCGGTTGGGCCTGGTCCAGGCGCATGTGAGCAGTAATCAGGTGTCGGCGTCAATCATCAGTGACGGATGTCCACGTCTTTGAGCACCGCATCCACGGCTTCCTGGATCCGTTCTGCCCGAACTTCCGCGGACGGGTTGCGCAACACGGGCCTCACGACATAAGACCGTTTGAGCAGTTTGTACGTTTTCCCATCGAGGATGTCGACCAGCAGCGTGCCGGCCTGAAAGTAGTTCGGGTTCTTGCTGTCGTTGTAAAGCTCCTGCGCCTTGTTGTGCAGTGCCTCGGCGTCGCGGCCAGAACCAAAGTAAGTGTTGACGGCCTCGGTGGTCGCATTGTCGCCGATGATCACCAGATACGCCACGATCACGTCGCCACCGGTAGCCACTTTGTCCAGCCCTTTGGTCGCCAGATTCCGGCTGATCGAATCCTGAATCATGGCGTGAATGGGCGCCCAGCGATCCGGGGCAAAATCCGGAGTGGTCCGGGGGGCTGCGGTAACAAAGCTGAAGGTGGCCGCCCGGATCGAGCCGGTATTCACCCGGGTGGGCGTGGAACTGCAACCGGCGACCAGCAGCGCCGCCAGATTGAGCGTGATGATGAATGGGTATTTCATGGATGGAGTCCTTTATTTGGTTGTTCGTGGTTGATTTGCGAATCGGTCCTCAGCCAGCCACGTTCTGGCTTTTGCCAGGTCCGCCGCTGGAAAGTATTCGATCGGGACACGCCGGATGCCTTTGCCGGCGAACAGCAGCACGAGCTCCTCCCATTTCTGGTCGCCGACGATGGCAAGCTTCTCGATGAACGGGTCGTAGTCGGCCTGGAACGAGACATCGCCCCAGTCGCCCGCCTTCTCGGTGCCGGCGAAGTCTTCGACCAACACGAGCAACCGGACTTTTCCCTGTTGCCGGATAATCTCGCCCGCTCGCTGCTGGGCAGCGGCAAATTCAACCTGGTTCAAACGTCCCGTGACCGTGAAAGTCAGGATGCCGTCGGACGCACCAACGATTTCAATGCTCACCGGATTTTGCCTTTCAGCTTAAGGTGCATTTTAAATTACGTGTTTGATCCTCCACCAATTAGAATTGGAACTGCAGGCTTACACCTGCCGTCCACCCGTTCACGTTCTCCCCCCAAAAGTAGGAGGCGCCCAGCCCCAGCCACTTGACCGCCCATAGTTTGCCCAGGTAATCGAGCACCAGCCGCATGTTGGCGGTATAAACGTGTCCGCTATTAAATCCGTCAGCGGCATGACCGAACAGCTCCGTCCGCGAAATGAATCCGCCCGTGTGGAGTTCCCGCCCGAACAGCTTCAGGCCGAGTGGCACATCCGCGTCCAGCTTGTTTTGCCAGGTTGAGGAATCGCCATTCACATCGATGACGGGCGAGCTGCTCTCGAAGCTTTCCGTGTGGAAAAAGTTGTAGCGGGAACTGAATTCAAAGGTCGTGCGCCGCCACGACCACTCGTATGCCCCCTTGATGGCTGGCACCACCGACCAGGTGTCCAGCGTCCAGTTCACCAAGGTGCCGTTGCCCACTGACTCGAGGTAGTCACCGTTGGCGTTCCGGGGCGCAAACTCATTTTCCACCCGGCCGTAGATGCCGCTGAAGGTGGGAGACAAGCTGAGGTGGTCGGTGAAATAGACGACCGCGCCGCCGCCCGCCTCCAAGGCGAGGGTGTCATAGGTCATCCGATTCCCGGCGAGAAAGCCTGTCTCGAACGTATTCTCGGCCGAGACCAGGCCCACGTTGCCGATCAGTACCGGGGCCCACTGGAGGTCGCCCAAGCCGAGCGGCTTGAGGGCGGCGACCCGGCCGCCGCCACCGACTTTGGTGACACTGAGGTCCGCCAAGGTCCCACCCCGGAAGGTATAAATGCCGCCGGCGGCGGCGTAATCTCCAGCCAGGATGTTGACTGCCTCAACGCGGTGGCCCACTGCCGTTTGAAACTGCTGAAGCGCGTCGGGCGGCAGCGCGGGCTGGGCCATTACCACCGGACCGACAAAATCCGTCGCCGCAACAATGGCAAAGATCCACGCCTGCCTTTCCGGGCGCGGCAGCAAATCCATCCTGAGGGCAGGCACAGAGCTCATTGCCGCAGCAGTTCGTGAGGCCTCTTCCACAGTTTCCATGGGTCTGATTGGTCAAGCCCGTCGTCTCGATGCATAAGGCGCGAAGCGATCCGCGCGCCAGGCCGGCGGCAACCGGGTAATAGCGTGAGTGCGGGTGAACAGGAGTTTGTCCTTCATGGTATCGGTGTTCAGCAACCGATGGGAGTTCAGCCCTTATCGGCCGTCGGTTGGACCTTTTGCAGCGAGATGGCCAGTGCCTCAGTGTAAGTAACAATGACCGTCTCGCCGAGGCGCAATTGCTTGAGGTTCTTCACGCTCTCAGCGCGGATGGTGGCGTAATTGCCCAACGGTCCTTGCAGCGTAACGGACTGCGTCGGCAGATCAAGTCCCACGACCGTGGCCACGACCTTGAACGCACGTAGCGCGCCGCCGGCCGGCGCGGTGTCTTTCGGTGCACGGGCCGCGCCTGCGAGAACCGTCAGAGGATGCTTCTTTTCATCCTCCGTCGGCGCGCGAAATTCACCCGCCAGAGAGACGTAGTAATTCGCCGTCACTTCGTCGCCGACACCGATTTCATTCAAGCGCTTGACCCGCTCGTCCACGACGAAGGTGACGACATTGCCCAACGGGCCCTTGAGCGTGACTTCTCGTTTGGCCTGATCAATAGCCTCGACCTTCGCGGTTACGGTAACGAGGATGGCTCGTTCCGCACTCAAGGGCCTGGGCGCGGCCGGTTTGCTTTCTTGAGCGGATGCCATCAGAGCCAGGGTAAGGCCCAAGGCCGTGAGGATGAGTCGGTTGGGGATGACTGTCAGTTTCATGGTTGCTATTCCTTTCATGGGTTTGTTGCGGTTTGTAAGAAATACTGCGTGAATCCCGGCAGCGGCTGGTGAGTCAGGATGTCGCATTTGAATCGGCATTGGCCTGCGTGACCCGGGTGCTGGCGATCGCACCGCCTGCGGGGAAAACAATCTTTTTGGGCAAGGCTCAGGCAGCGAGAGCCGCCACGAGCAGAACGGCGAAAGTGAAGGCAATGAAGTCGGTGATTCGATGTAGAGTAGCCATGTTGTTCTGTGCGGACGTTGAATCCCAGCACGCGGAACGGCCGTGTGAGCAAGCGCCCAATAATTTCATCATCGTCCACGACCGCGACATTGATTTTGTTTCGGTTCATACGGGTCGAACCCGTTTAACAAATTTAGCGATAAGACTAGGGTGGACGGGAAGCAGCTGCCTATTGTCCTTTGGTGCAATACGCGGAGGAAAAGCGAGAAGGCGAGCAGCAAGCAGTGCTTAATGACCAGTAACTGGTCATCGCCTCCTCAATTGCGGCAGCAAGAGCAGCATAAGCATTCTCATGCGGGCGGACACAATCAGTGCATCACGACATGATCCGTAGCATGCGCCCGGAATCAGGCTCTGGAAAAAAACTAAAGCAAGGGAACGGGAGGATGGAGCGCCATGGGTCAAAAATTAAGCCCAATTCCCAGCACAATCGTTGGCTGGCTGGCGTCCGGGTTGAAGACATAGGCCGTGAAGTCCACCTTCCGGTAACTGAAGCCGACCAGGAACCCGCGCTGGATGTCAAAGTCCGTTTCATAAAGCTTCGTTCGCTGAGCGACCAAGCCGAAGCGAAACCAGTCCACTGGCGCCAGGCTGAGTTCCGACCACGTGTAGAAGAAGCTGTCGGACGTCTCGCCCGTGTCAACCACATACTCGCCCTCGCTGGATAGCTCGAGTTTCCACCAACTCAGCGAACCTCTGTAGCCCGGCGCGATGCCGGTGGTGTCGCCAAACACGCCGCCGAGCATCGGTGTGAGTTCCCACGCGAGTTTCTCGCCGCCTGAAAAATTATAGCCCACCCACGCCGAACCGGTGTCAAAGGCCTCGTAGTTGTAGCGGGCCTCGAGGTGCAGCCAGCCGCGGTCGGCCGTGAGGGTCGGCTGCACATACTCGCGGCTGTCCGGCACGATGTAGTTGTAAGCGGAAAGGGAGAAGGACCATTTGCTCTCCATTTCGGCCTCGGCCGTTGACGGCGCGGAGTTGTTGGCGGCTGGTGCATTGGTTGCAGTGGTCTGCCCATATCCGCAACCGGTGCACAGTATCCCTGCTGACAGAATTACCCTCGTGGTACGAATTATTTTCATAATTTTGACTCAAGCCCGCTGCCACCGGGAGGCAGCGGCGTTCAACTGCGTGACTGACATGATAAGGAAACCCGTCGCGGGCAAGGCGATTTCGAGTATCTGCCTTTTCATAAGCTCAGAATCTGTCAAGGCCGTGCCCAGGCGCTGCCAATCTGCACATAAATAGCTGTGTTGTCGGGTGCAAACGCCACATCCAGGCCGGCGTGAATTCCGTATTTGCGCGCCAGTTCGTAGCGAAAACCGGTGCCGCCCGTCACGACCGCTTGCTTATTATCAAAACGTTCGAAGTCGTTCCAGGCCGCCCCGCCGCCAACGAAACCGACCACGCTGAAACGCTTCCAAAACTGCCAGCGCAGTTCGGTCTCGATTTGGGCCACCTCCTCACCCTGATAACGCAGCACCGGCGCCCCGCGCAGATTGATGTACGGTCGCAGGTAGAAAGGTTCATTGCCAAAACTCGCCGCACCTTCCGCTCGCACCCCGAGAAAGAGTTTCGCTCCAAGGGGAACAAACTGCATCGCAATCAGGTCGCCGCGCTGGAAATTGTTGTCGGCGCCCAGGGCCGGGCTGAACAGTCCGGCCGAGCCATCGAGATACGTCCCGCGGTTCGGGGTGAAAAAATTGTCGCGCGTGTCGTAAGTCAGCGACGGTGTAAATCCACCCACGTTCGATTCACGCGGGATAACCGGTTCCCCGGGTGTCCCCGGTGGTTTATTGAAGGTGACCTGCGTTGTCGCGTACGCATAGTTCAGTCCGGCCCAGACCCGTGAATCCCCGAAGCGGTACTTGACCCGCGCCGTTCCTCCCTTGGGTTCGAGGTTATAGCGCAAGGGATTGCTGGCCAGTGCGCCGTCGTTACCGATGCCGTAGAAATCAAGGTTCGCCGAGGCGTAGACGAAGCCAACCGTGGTTTGCAGGTGATCGTCGAGCCAATAACGCATGTCCGCCGCAAGCGTGCCCCAGGTGCCATTCTCCGTCCCCAAACCGCCCACGACAGTTATATTGGGCCGCCCGAGTCCGTCACGCGCCGCGCCGAGGGGCTTGCTCAAGAACATCAGACCGCCGGCAGCCCCGTAGCCGACAGCCGGTTCGGTGATCGGGACGACCAGCGGCAGAAACCCGTATCTCTCGTCCAGGAAACCGCTCGCATCGAGCCAGTTGTCATCCGGGGAGCGAAACTTTGAAGGCGCGTTGGTGGCCGCAGGGTTGTTCGTGGCCTGCCCGGCGGCAGAAACGGCGCAAAGCACGAACGCCACGAGCAGGTTATGGGTTGCACGCGCAGTCTTCATCTTACCGCGACGAAATTCGGCCGGGGATCCCCACAGGCGCTTCGCAGCCGATCATGCTGGCTTTGCTCCAATACTTCAAACCGCGGTTCCGAACTTGGGCAGTTCCCGATGAATGTTTTCCGGTCATAAATCTGATGAGCGGATTCAATCGCTATCATCAACGACAGTGCCAATATTGAGTTTAAAGCTTTACTGAATTACTGCCATAAATCATGCGTCTTTTTTTATCGTTGTCACGTCCAATCGCCGCCCATTTTCCATTTCTCGTCCTGCATTTTCCTGGACTCCGGCAGAAACTAGGAAGGTCGAACTTCGCGGCACCATCACGCACGTCATGTTTCGGCCGCCGCATGAGGCCGACGCCCCGGCCGCCGAGCATCCGCTCGTGCGGGCCCACCGGCACCGCCTCTGCCGAAGTTCCGCTTACCGCTCGATTTCAACCTCGCGCCTCGGCGATGCGGAAATTCTCCATCGCCGCCACGCGACAAAGGGTTGGCAATGGGTCAATTCGTTGCATGTTTGGCCACCGGTCGCGCCGCGGCCAGGCGCACATTCGTCTCCGGCACAATCGGGTGAGACAGTTGCTATGATCGTTCAAGCCGACGCGGCTGCAAAGGGTTTCCAAGGTTGACAACCTTCCGCGACTGGCGTAATCAGGCCGGCAAATGAACGACGACGTCAGCTACAATTATCGGGTCTGGGGAAATGACAATATTGCCTACGGGCCAGTGGAGTTGCCCGCTTTGGCGACCTGGGTAAAACAAGGCAAGGTGGGGGCCAAGACCTGGGTGTTCAAGGAAAGGGACAATGCCTGGTCGCGCGCGTCGGATTTGACGGAACTCAAGGTGCTGTTCAAGTCAAAGTTGCCGCCGGCGGCGGCGGCCGCAGCCGATGCGACCGGCATCCAGCCCGGCTCGTTGCGCCGCATCAAAATGCTCGCCGACGTGGATGAAAAACTGCTGGCATCGCTGTTGTCGTACCTCGAAGTTGTCAGGGTGCCGCCGTTTGGAACGGTCGTGAGCAAGGGCGAACATGGTGACGCGCTGTTCATGGTGCTGGAGGGCGAAGCGCGCGCCCGGGTGATGTTGGGGGAGAAGGAAACAACGCTGGCCACGATGGGCGTTGGCGAATGTTTCGGCGAGCTGGCGATTATGGATCAAGGACCGCGCTCGGCGGACGTCATCGCCAATAAACCGACGGTGCTGATTAAAGTGTCTGAGGCGGCGTTGAAGAAAATGTTCGCTGAGGCGCCGGCGTTGGCCGCGCCCTTCATGTTCGCCCTGACTCGAGTGATTGCGCAGCGAGTGCGGCTACTGACAAAACGATACGAGGATACCATCAAGTTTTCGCGAATGGCGGGCGCCGCAAGAGCCGCCGAAAGGTGAGACGTCCTCCTGTGCTGAGCGCAGGCGAGGAATCGAGCCGCCTCGACGGGTCGGTCGCACCTGTTGATTTACGGCTGCAACAAGGCGCGATAGAAGCGCCAAAGATAATTGGTGGCCTTCGAGTCCGTAAAATTGGCCGTGCCGCCGGCCAGCGAGTTGGTTTGCAGTGGGGTCCACACTTGCAAGTTGGTGCTCGCCTGAACAACCGCATTGGAACCCATCGGTCCGGTAAGCCTGAAACGGAATTGGTTGCTGGTGAAACCAAAGAGGCCGTCCGTGGTGACGATGACCAGCGGAATTGAAATAACCGAAACGGCCCTGGCGGCGTAGCCGGAAACCTTGTCGCCGGCCACCGTAAAATAGCCTCCCACGAAAAGGTCGCTGCCAGACACTGCCAAGGCACACACACTTTCATCCGTTCCAGATCCCAGTGCGATCCAATTGGTCCCATCCCATTGGGCAACGTAGTAGGCTGAATTGGTGCCCGCCAAAGTAAAGGCGCCGCCTACGAACAAGCTATTACCAGAGACTGCCAGGGCATAAACGGGGTCGCTGAGCCCTGGTCCAAACGGTCCCCAGGGCCCCACCGCCGACCAATTGTTGCCGTCCCATTTGGCGATGAAATTGGCCGTCCTGCCGCCCGCTGTCGTGAAATTGCCACCCGCGAACAGGTCGCTGCCCACCACAGCCAGGGCTCGCACGGAGGTGGGATTGCCTCCATTCATTCCTGAACTGAGCGGTGACCAAATGCTCCCGTTCCACACGGCGATATTGCCGACCAATATCCCGCCTGCATTTGTGAACGAGCCTCCCGCATAAATATTGCTGCCTGATACCGCCAGCGCTTCCACATAATCGCCGGGGACGCCAATCCCCGGACCCAACGCCGACCAACTGGTCCCGTCCCATTTGGCCACGTTGCTGGCCGCGTTGCCACCGGCTATTGAGAAATCGCCTCCCGCGTACAAGTTGCTGTCCGAGATTGCCAGCGCATGGACCGTGCCGCTATTCACTTCATTGCTCATTCCTGAGCCCAACGACGACCAACTGCTTCCGTTCCACTTCGCTATAGAATTAACCCTTACCGCCGCGCCTCCGCTGTTGGTTGCCATCACGAAATCACCGCCTGCATACAGGTTGGTGCCCAAAGTCGCGAGGGCATACACCGTGTCGTCCATCCCTCTTCCCAGCGCCGACCAATTGGTTCCATCCCATTTGGCGACGTGATTTGCTGCAACCGCACCTGCTGTCTTGAACCTGCCTCCGGCAAAAACGGCGTTCCCGGACACGGCCAGCGTCAACACCGGACTGTCAATCCCGGATGACAGCAGGGCCAACCAGCTACTCCCGTTCCACCTCAAGACATTCGCCGTGGCCAAACCTTCGGTGTCCGTGGACACAACGCTTGCGAAAAGGGTGCTGCCATATAATGCCAGGTCACCTGCGCTGCCCAGGCCCGACCCCAGCGCCGACCAACTGCCTCCATTCCACCTGGCGACGTGATTGACTGCAACGCTGCCCGCATTCGTAAAGCCGCCGGATACGTACACAGTGCTGCCGGATACCGCGAGACCGGTCGCATCGCCATTGACGCCGGAACCCAGCGCTGACCAACTCGTTCCATTCCATCTGGCGATATTGCTGGCGGCGATGCCGCCCGCCGCCGCAAAATGGCCGCCCGCGTATAAATCAGTGCCTGACACCGCCAGTGCAAGCACGTTGGGGTAATTACCTCCCATTCCCGACCCTAACGCCGACCAACTGCTTCCATTCCATTTGGCGATTTGGTTGGCCAAAGCGCCGCCCGCGTTCGTGAACGTACCCCCCACGTATACGTTACTGCCCGACACCGCCAGCGCGTTCACATAGGGAGCTGCTCCACTTATCCCCGTCCCCAGCGCCCACCAAAAGGATCCATCCCATCGGGCAACCCCGACGGTCTGGGGGATGCCTCCTGCCCAAGAGAAATCGCCCCCGGCATACAAGTTAGTGCCGGATACCGCCAGCGCACTCACGGCACCGCCGGTTCCGGGGCCAAGCCCCGACCATGTGGTTCCGTCCCATTTGGCAATGTTGTTAACCGAATTGGCGCCCGCCCAATAGAATGAACCTCCCGCATACACGTTGCTGCCCGATACCGCCAGTGCAAACACCCCATTGCCGCCAGAGATCCCCGGTCCCAGTGCCGACCAACTGCTCCCGCTCCATTTGGCGACGTCATTTGCCCTCGTGTCACCGATCACGGTGAAATAACCGCCAACGTAGAGATTGCCCGAACTGTCCACCGCCAGCGCGTTAATCCTTCCGTTTGCGGCCGGTATCCCGCCCAAGCTGACCCAGTTGGCATCACTGAAAGTCGGATCAATATGCAGAGGATAAACCGCGTCCACATCCTTCACGATTATGACCAGTTCTCGCCCGGCTCGGGGCAGTACGGGAAAACTCTGGCCCGTTTCCGCATCACGCGATCCGTGGTCCGCATTTGGTTTGAGACCCGCCAGCATCGTTTCCGCTGAAACCACTTCGATGCGCGCCGGGAATTCGCATCCATTCGCATCCGTTACGCGTAACCGGCTGTAGGCAATCTTGCGCCCGGATTTTTCCAGGACCAGTTGTGCTCCGAAGTTGGCTGGTCCCACTCGCGCACCTGCCACCTCCAGCCGCACTAGCAATTCCCCCGTGCCTCCGGGTCGTTGCGTCACCACGAAATCCTGGCGCACGCCATCCAGACTCACGCTGTATTCCTCGATCAGGCCCGGCCGGTCGAAGCGGGCCTTCCGGCCGTCAACGCTGATTGTGCCTGTGTCCGGCAACCGGATGTTCGTGGTTGAGGGTTGATTGCTGAGTGCCTGGTTTGACGCCCCCCGCTCCACAACGGTGGCCTTCACCTGAAAACGATCGGTCACTGTTTCGGTGACGATGGAAGTGAGCCACAAGCCATCGCACGTGACTTTGCCCTCCAGTCTCTGGAACACGCAACGCAAGTGCGCTCCTGCGGCTGTGCCGACCAGGGCCAATCCATCGCCAGAGTATTGCCTGCCTGCGACTGCGCCGATCTGGTCCACGGGTATGGTTTCGGATCGGATGGCCGGCCGGGCAGGCTCGCTCTGCGTCCCCCGGACGGAAAACGTCGACGGGAACAACCCCATCGCGCCTGCCATCAAAATGCCGCAAATTAAATTTTGTTTAGTGACCGGGCGGGGTTGCCCCGGCTTGAAAGCCTGCCTGCGAAAACGTGAATCCGATGAACAGGTGTGCATGTTAGTTTTGCAACTGGTTCCGCTTGATATTTTCTGAACGGCCAAAACGCTTCTCGCCGAATCGCCACCAAGATTGGCCGGCATTTCACTCTCCGGCTTTGGGCGAGGCAGAGATAATCTTGATCCGGCTTTTCTCAAAAAAACCTCAAAACGCCCAGTAGTCAATAAGCGCGGGACGATTTAAGCGCCGGTGATGTTCTCATTAAGGCGGTCGTCTGCATCCGCCTCGGGATCCCGCGTGGGCAAGCATTGACCAGATTCCAAGGGGCGCGCACGACGAAAGGCCGGTAGCTGCACGCGTCGCGCCGAACGCCTCGATTTAAAAATGAAGTCATAGACATCGTAGCCCGGCGACCGCGGTGAATCGAAACTCACCAGCGAATCGAACTTGAAGGCCGACAGGTTGGAGCGAGTCGAGTCCCGCCACCGCAAACTTTCAATCGGTCAAAAAGGTTTTAACTTTTGATCAGGGCCACCCAGACGGCGATACAGACGATGTGCAAGGTCTGGTCGAGCCAGATGGCGATTGAGTTGGCTTCCGGAGATTGCTCGCATTTCTTGAAGCAGCGCATCCACCAGGCTACCGGCACGCGGGTGTCCACCAGCAAATGGACGATGCCCAACACCAATCCGGCCAACCAGCCGAGGGCGAGGCCAAGACACAATCCCTGGATAGCCGAATGAGTCCAGGCCGCGGGATGTCGCAGGCTCGTCTTGTTCCGTGCCATCCAGTCATTCTGCAAAATCCAGTCCGCGACCAGATGCGCCACCAAACCTCTTTCGAACGGAGTCATTGCGGGACTAAAATCGTACGAACTGCCGGGAGTGCCGTGATCGCGCTTGTTCCTCCTCACGATGTCGCGCGTTCAGGATGGCCTGAGCGGCCTGACGGGCGACCCCCCGGGCCAGGTTGAGCGCATTCAGGTCGAACTGGCCCCGCTCCTGACCGCCCAGCAGGATCAGACCCAGGAGTCGGCCTTCGAGGGTGATCGGCGATAAGAGGAGCGAGGCGGTCTCGAAACCCAGGCGCGTGTAGGACTTGAACGGCTCCTGCTCGTTGAATTCCGCCACCAGTTGGTCTTCCGGATTTTGCAGGACCGGCCCAAGAAAGCCCTGGCCATTACTGACCGCTTCGCGTTGCGATGGGGTCAGGCTCAAATTGAGCTGACCGCGAAGTTCAAGGCGGTCTGAGAATTGAGAGCGGAGCAGCACCATGCTCCAGTCGGCAAAAGTCGCCGTCGAAAGCTGCTGCAGAATGACATCCAACAGCGTCTGCAGATCGCGCGATTCGCCAATTGCCTTTCCGACTTGGTCGTACACCACCACCTGCGCGCTCAGGCGACGAATGCGCTCACTGGACGTCAGGATCATGGCGAACAACACGCTCATTCCGGCAGTGCCGCTCTTTTGCTGGATTTGATCGAATGCTGCTTTCGACAGACGATAGATGCGGGCGCCACCCGCCGCCACCGCCGCCGCTGACCGCGGTTTCTGGTCCAGGAGCGCCATCTCTCCGAAGTAATCGCCGGCTTCGAGCACGGCGAGCGTCTTGTGCGCCGCGCTGGCGGCCTGAGCGCGTTTCTCAATGCGAACGCAGCCTTTGGCGATGAAATACATGCTGTCGCCGGGGTCGCCTTCGGCGAAAATGACCTGACCATCAGCGTAATCTTTTCCCTCCAGAGCTGCCGCCAGCCGGGTAAGGGCATCGTCGTCCAACGCCTGGAGTACCGCGATGTGTTTGAGTTCCTCGGGATTCATGGGGCCTCCGGGTCAGGTGGATCAGCGGAGCTTGGATTGTTGCCGTTGCGCTATCATCGGCCGGAGTTCCTGAGGATGGTTCGCCTTGCTGAGGGCGTCCTCCTCCGTGATCAATCCAGCCAGGCAAAGTTCGGCGAGGGACTTTTCCATCGTACACATGCCCTGGCTCGCTCCGGTCTGGATGGCCGAATAAATCTGATGCGTTTTGCCCTCACGAATGATTGCGGAGATCGCCGGTGTCACCACCAGGATCTCGCGGGCGGCGACACGTCCCTGGCCGTCCGCCCGGGGCAGGAGCACCTGTGACACGACGCCTTTTAACGTTGAGGCCAGCATCACCCGGATCTGCTCCTGTTGATACGGAGGAAACACGTCAATGATGCGATCCACCGTTTGCGCGGCGTCCTGGGTGTGGAGCGTTGAAAGCACCAGGTGGCCGGTCTCGGCGAGCGTCAGGGCCGCAGCGATGGTTTCCAGGTCGCGCATTTCGCCGACCAGGATCACGTTGGGGTCCTCGCGCAGAACAGATTTCAAGGCGCGGGGGAACGAAAAAGTATCGGAACCCAGTTCGCGCTGATTGATGGTGGACCGGAAATGCGGATGCAGGAATTCGATTGGGTCCTCGATGGTGATGATGTGGGCCTCCTTTTGCTGGTTCACCAGGCTGATCATCGCCGCGAGGGTCGTGGATTTGCCACATCCGGTGGGGCCGGTGACGCACACCAGACCGCGTGGGAGCAGGGCCAGTTGCTGGATGGTTTCGTTCAGACCCAATTCCTCGCAGGTCGGGATGTTCTCGCCGATGGTGCGGAACACGCCGGAAACGCAGCCCCGCTGCATGAACACGTTTACGCGGAAACGGGAAACTCCGGGGATGCCGATGGAGAAGTCCAGTTCATGCTCCTCCTCGAATTTGGCCTTCTGGTCATCCGTCAGAATGCTGTAAATGAGGGCCTTGGTGTCGTCCGGCCCGAGTTCGGTGTCGAATCCGCCCGGGATCAGTTTGCCGCTCACGCGAACCATCGGGGGACGGCTGGCGGTCAGGTGCAGGTCCGAAGCCCCGTGTTCCACGGCATGTTTAAGGAGGTCAGAGAGGTCCATAAAAGCTGGTGTCGGTTGGTTGCCGGATTAGCGAACAGTCAGGGCAAAACGCCGGCTTTGCCGGAAAGGTCTCGGGTGCAGGATGGGCCGGGTTTGGTTCATGCCATAGCCGATGTGCCGGAATAGATCCCTTTCAGGTTCATCTTCAACTCGTCGGGTTTGGGCGAGAAGCGCAGGGCCTCCGCCTCGTCGACTTTCCCGGCTTTCACGAGGTCCACCAGGGCTTGATTGAACGTCTGCATTCCTTCCGGTCGCGATGATTGAATCGCAGCGGGTATCTTTGTGGTGTCGCCGTCCAGAATCAGTTTTTTGATGCGCGGGCTGTTAATCAGTATTTCCAGGGCCGCTGTCCGCCCACCTCCGGATCGCGGCAAGAGTTTCTGGCAAATAATCGCGCGCAATCCAAGGGACAACTGCATTCGCACCTGGGCGATGCGATCGGTGGGAAAGAGGTTGATGAGGCGTTCCAGCGACTCGGGCGTGTCCTGGGTGTGAAGGGTCCCGAACACGAGGTGGCCGGTCTCCGCCGCCGTCAGCGCCACTGAGGCCGACTCCGCATCGCGCATTTCGCCGATCAGGATCACATCCGGATCCTGCCGCAGCACATGTTTAAGCGCGACGGCGAAGGTGGACGAGTCCACGGATATCTCCCGTTGGTTGATCAGGGCCAGCTTGTTCTCGTGCACGAACTCGATGGGGTCCTCCAACGTCATGACGTGGCAGGCCTGGGTGGCGTTAATGTGGTCGGTGAGCGCGGCCAGCGTGGTGGACTTGCCACTGCCTGTGGCGCCAGTCACGAGCACCAGGCCGTCATTGGCAGCGGCGATTGATTTCAGGACCGGGGGCAATTCGAGTTGCTCGACGGTGGGAACCTTCGTGCCGATGGTCCGCAGCACCATGCCCGGCCGGTTCCGCTGGTAAAAGAGATTGACCCGGAACCGTCCCAGATTGGGGATAGCGATGGCCGCATCACAGTCTTTGGCGGTCTGGAACTCCTTCATTTTCTCGTCGCTGCCCAAGGCTTCGCGGGCCAGGCGCAACACGTCGCTGTCCGTCAACGCAGGCATCTCAAATCGGCCGAGCTCGCCGTTGATACGACCAATGGGCACTTCCCCGGACTGGACGTGCAAGTCGGAGCCATGGTTTTCCACGAGCACCTGCAGGAGGTCGGCGAGTTGAGGCGCTGCGGATGGCACGTTCACGGCAAACAGTTAACAGCACCCCACGAGCTGTGTCCAGCCTCACTTCCTCCAGCGTAGTTCAATGCTCGCGGTCCGGGCGTGACGTCAGCCGGCTGTGGACACGTTGCGGAGCCAGGTCTTGAGCGGCGGCGAAACCGAGGTGAAATGGATGCGGGTCTGCGGGGACCCGGCTACGGGGCCGATGACTTTGGCGTAGATTTCGCCGCCGGGATTTGCTCCAGCTGCCGGTTCAAGGTCGATCTTAAGGTTGCTCAATGGCGCCAGCGACACTTCGGATTCAATGCCGGCTTCGGAGTCTGACACCGCCGCTAGTCGCCCGTCGTGGACCGTGCGCCCCACAAATTTCTCCTCCAGCACGGTAAAGTGAATCGGCAGCGTTTGCGGCAGCGGGCGCAGAGCCGCGGACCTCTCCGGCAACAAAAGGTCAAACGGCTGGCCGATGCCCCTGACTTCAAACAATTGCAGGCTGCGAGCCGCGCCTTTGGGCTCAACCTGAAATTGCGCGGCAATCTGCAGCGGCGACTGGATCTGCTCGCGCGTGTTTTCAGAAATCAAAAGCTGGCCGCCGGTGGTGAAGGATTCGATGCGCCCGGCGAGGTTCACGTTCGAGCCGACCGCGGCGTATTTCGTCCGCCGCAATGAACCGATGTTGCCAACAATCACGCGGCCGGTGTGGATGCCGATGCCCATTTCCAGTTCTGCGGCGCCCTTTGCCACCAGTCGTTTATTGACATCCGCCATGGCCAGTTGCATGGCCAGACCGCACGCCACGGCTTTGGCCGCATGGTCCCGGCTGGCCACCGGGGCGCCGAAGATGACCAGAATGGCATCGCCGATAATCTCATCAATGGTGCCTTCGTAACGGCTGATGACGTCCACCATCGCCTCGAGGTAAAGGTTCAGGAATTCGATCACGTCGTGCGGTTTCTGGCGGGCGGCCAGCGCGGTGAAACCTCGGAGGTCAGACATCAGGATCGTGACTTCGCGCTCCTCGCCGCCCAATTCCAAGCCTTCCGGCGATTGCAGGATGCTTGTAGCAACCTCTTCGGACACATAACGCCCGAACGCGCGCCGGACGAGTTCATGCGCGCGGGCCAGCTCGACGTTTTTTTGCGCGAGGCTGCGCCGTAATTCGTCCATCGTCAGATGCGTGTTCACCCGGGCGAGCAATTCATGGGCGTTGAACGGCTTCGCCACATAATCCACTGCGCCCAATTCGAAGCCCTTGACGATGTCAGTCGTCTCGGTTTTGGACGTCAGGAAGATGACGGGGATCTGGCGCCACGGTTCGGCGGTCTTGAGACGCCGGCAGGTTTCGAAACCGTCCATCTCGGGCATCATCACGTCGAGCAGGATGAGGTCAGGCGACACACGGGCCAAGGCGTCGAGGGCTTGTTTGCCGTTGGTGGCAACGCTGATCTGGTAGCCTTTCTCCTTTAAAATGGTGGCGAGCGCCTGGATGTTGGCCGGCGTGTCGTCCACAATTAAGATGCGATTGCTCATATAGCCATCAGCCCGACCGGCACTTTGACCGGCGGATTTCGTCCGCTATTGATTTTTCTCCTGATGCTTTCGTTGGATGGTTGCCAGGTAATTGTCCAACTCGGCCATGTCCTTGAAGATAGCTACGCCCGGAAGCGACTTCATGATTTCGAAAACCTCCTGGATCTGGGGCTGCAAGCTGACAAACGCGGCCTGACCACCGTGTTCCTTGAGCTGTTTGCGCGCGATGGAAAAGAGCCGCAGGCCGGCGCTGCTGATGAAATTCAGCTCGGACAGATCAAATACAAGGTGTTTGGTCGGACCGGCCAGGATGGGCTTCAGTTGACATTCCAAATCCGGCGCGGTCGCGGTATCGAGACTGCCGGTCAGCTTTATGGTGACGGCTCCAAGGTTCTTGTCGCCGACGGCTTTGAGGGTCAGTATTTTGAGTGGCATATCAGTTTGTGGTTTTGATGTTTGGTTGTGGGAGGTTGGCAAAGAAAGTGATCTTACGCCTTTATCCGGCGCCAGTCGTTTGGTCAGGCGAAGCACATTTGCATCGGCTTCGCGTCGGTAATGGATTTCATCCATGTAACGGCGGACAAGTTGAATACCCCAGCCGCCCGGCAAATCTTCGTCGGCGGCCTGTGGCTTACGCTCCAACGCCGTTGTCGGGTCGAAGGCCGGACCGCGATCGCGCAACTCGATGACGACCGCGGAACCAGTGTGATCGAAGGTGACCCGGAAAGTTTTACGGCTGTCATGTTGTAAAGCGTGGTTGACGATGTTGCTGCCGCATTCTTCCAGACTCAGCGCGAGGCCGAAGATGGCCTTCTCCGGCACGCCCCGCGCCTGCGCAAACTCCTTGAGCGCTTCCACCGCGCGCATGACTTCCTCGGGTGTGGCGTGCAGTTCCAAAGTCATACGCTGGTCTCCTTTCCTGAAAATCCCGGCCCGGCCCCGACAACTTTCAACGCCAGAATTGCAATGTCGTCGGACTGCGGCGCGCCGGCGGCAAAGACGCGGACTTTCCCGAGCAGGCCGGCAGTCATGTCCGGCGCGGATTGGCCGGCGAACGCGCCGGCTTCGGCGAGGAGCCGGTCGTTGCCATAAAGTTCCTCCTGCGGATTGAAGGCCTCGCTCACGCCGTCGGTATAAAAGACGATGGCATCGCCGGCGCGCAGCTTCAATTCTGTGCGCTCGAATTCGAGATCGGGTTCGAAGCCCAGCGCCGTGCCCATATTCCGGACCGCCCAGCCGGGCGGTTCACCCCGGCGGAGCAGCACCGGGCGGCAATGGCCGGCATTGGCCAGGGTCAGCCGTCCGGCGCCCGGTTCGAACACCGCGCAAAGAAACGTCACGAACATGCCCGAGGGATTGTCCACCGCGAGTTCATTGTTGAGCCGCGCGAGGATGCGTTCCGGCTCGGCAATTTCCCGGGACAGGAGCCGGGCGAGGCTGATCGCCCGCACCATGAACATCGAAGCAGGGATGCCCTTGCCCGAAACATCGCCGAGGAACAACACCAGCCGGTCCGCCGCCGCGGCGCACACTCCGTAGAGGTCGCCGCCCACCTCGCGCGCCGGCTCGAGCACGGCGCCGAACTCGACCCGAAACGTCCGCTCGAAGGAGGTGAAGTCATGCGGCAGCATGCCCATCTGGATTTCACGGGCCACGCGCAAGTCGCCGGCGATCTGCTCCTTCACCGCGTCGCTGTAAGCTTTGGCTTTGAGCAACGACTTAACGCGCGCCTTCACCTCCAGCATCTCGAACGGCTTGGTAAGATAATCGTTCGCGCCCGCTTCGAAGCCGCGCGTCTTGTTTTGCACTTCTTCGAGCGAGGACAGGAACATGATGGGCACCTCGGCGGTTTCCGGCATCTGGCGCAGGCGGCGGCAGACCTCGTAGCCGTCCAGTCCCGGCATCACGATGTCAAGCAGCACCAGGTCGGGCGGCGTGCGCGCGGCGATCTGGAGCGCCGTCTCGCCGTTGAGCGCGAGGCTGAGCTTGTGGTCCGATTTGAGGCCTTCGACGAGGATGTCGAGGTTGGCCTTGGCATCGTCCACCAGCAGCACCCGGCAATCGGAGAGATTCTTCATGGCTTTCGTTATTTAGCAGCAACGAGCGCGACGGCGAGGCGGTTTTGTTTGTGTGTGGTTATCATGGGTTGGATCAAAAGACGACTTTTAAAAACCGGTTGAGCAATTCGCCCAATGGGATCATCGTCAGGACCAGCGGCGCCACGGGCAGGAGCGTTATCACCGCCAATTGCACCAACGTCTCCTTGGTAAACGGCACCAGCTTCATGCTTCTGATTACTTCAAAGCTGTTGCCCAGGTCGGCGAGGGATTGGATGTCCGCGTTGCCGACCAGCGGTTCGCTGGTCGGCGCACCGCCGCGCAACCATTTCTGGTCGAACTCGCGCACGTAACGCTGGGCGAGCCTGCCGTATTCCACCAGACCCTCGCGCTTGGTGCGAGCCAGACGCGGGAGGAAGACCAGCAGCGGCGCCAGCACGAAGAAAAGCATTCCCGTGACCAGGGCGATAAGTTCCATCTTGAAGTCGGTCAGCTTCGCGCCGGCGAAGAAAATCTTGTCCGCCATCACGCCCGCGAGCATCACGCCTTGGCCCGCCAGCAACGGGGCAAAGGCATGAGCGACGGTGGAAAGAAAACCGAGGCCCCCGGCGCGGTCCGGGTGGGTGGGTACGAGTTGCAGATCGATCCGCGACACCTGCCAAAGAAAGCGCGCCCAGATGAACAGCCGGAAGTACCAGCGCAGCAGGATGAACTGGAACAGGGGCAGGCTGACGCAGCCGAACCACCAGCCGGCCCACGTCGGTTGCAGTTCCCCTCCCACCGTCTTTCCATACCACGTCGCCACGTCGATGGCCGTGTGACTCCGCCAGATGACGAGCACGCCGACGCCGTAAACGAACGCGATGAGCAGCACCTCCGCCACGATGGAATTGCGCAGGCGCATCGCCGCGGAAATGGCCGCGTCAAACTTCCCGCGCGCTGGGGCGGGCACCAGGCCGCGCTCCACGAACGCCCCGACCACCAGGCGCATCCGCTGGTGGACGATCAGTTCCGCCACGATGAACAGGGGGAGCGCCAGCAGAAACCGCGCATGCACATCCACGTCGAAGAGGAACGGCACCTTGACGCCACTGCCCCACGCACGTCCTTCCGCGATCGACAGCACCAGCAACGGCAGCCACGCCAGGAGCGCCAGGACGACCACGCGACGCGACACCAATTCCAGCACATCGCCGGACAGATGCGCGCGCCGCAGCAGTTGATAGAGAGGCCCACCGAGGATCAGCGAGAAGTCCGGCGGCTCCGGCAAGGGCGGCTCCGCGAGATCGGCTTTCTTTTCGGTCGCTGCCATTTCTGTTTGCTCCTGTGGAGGTCTGGTTTTCATGCGGTCGGAGGCTGCTTCAACGCCTGTTCCAGTTGCGCCTGGGCGTCGGAGAAGGCGTAACCCTGCACAAGTTTTTCAAACTGCGGCCAGGCGTCACCGGCGAACAGCGGGCGCAACGCCGCGTGGTTGGCCTCGATAAAATCCGCCGCGCCCGGATCGAATTCCGCGAGCAGCTTCGTCAACTGCGTTGCCGCCTCGCGGGACTGCGCCGGGTTTGCCGCGGGCGCCGCTGCAGCCGGCCCCGGGGTTTCCGGAGCGGGTGAACTCAACGCGGCCTGCAACTGCGTGACCAGGGGATCGAGCACGGCGGCGACCTGCTGTTTGGCCGAGGCCACTTCCTCCGCCCCGGCCCGCTCGCGAATGAGTTTTTCGAGCGTGCCGGCGGCGGTCTGGACCGGTTTGGCGCCGATGTTGCCGGCCACGCCCTTGAGCGTGTGCGCCAGGCGCTCGGCGAGAGCGATGTCGTCTTTAGCCAGCGCCTCGGTAATCTGTGTGATCGTCGGGCCCTGTTGCTCGGCGAACTGGCGGAGGAGTTTCAAATACAGTTTTCGATTCCCCGCAACGCGGCTCAAGCCGTCTTTCGTGTCAAGGCCCGCAATGGTGGGAAGACCGTCGTCTGGTCCTTTCGTCAGGCTTTTCGCGTCATTTGCTTCCGCGGGCAAGTCGCTCGCTTTTTTCCCATCGGACGGGGCGGAGGGTTTGTAGAACCGTCCCACCGTCTCGAACAAGTTGCCCGGATCAATCGGCTTGGAGATGTGATCCACCATGCCGGCGGCCAGACAACGTTGGCGCTCCTCGATGGTCGCGTGCGCGGTCATGGCAATGATCGGGAGTTTTGCGAAACGGGATTCGGAGCGGATTTTTGCCGTGGCCTGGTAACCGTCCATTTCGGGCATCTGCAGGTCCATCAACACGACATCGAACGGCGGCGGTTGCGGTCCCTTCGACAGGATGTCGACCGCCACGCGCCCGTTGTTGGCAATCTTCACCGTGGCGCCCGCGCCTTCGAGCAGTTCGACGGCAATTTGCTGGTTGATGTCGTTGTCCTCAGCCAGAAGAATGCGCGCCCCGCGCAGCCGTGTTTCCTGTCCGGCTTCCGCTGCTGCCGTGTGCTCGCCGGGGGCGGCAAAGACATTCACCAGCGTGTCCACGATCATGGACTTGGTGACGGGCTTGACCAGGAAACCATCAAGTTCCAGCCGCTCGGCCTCCTCGCGCACCTCTTCGCGTCCGAACGCAGTGACGAGCACGATAGCGGGCGGGTGACTCAACGTCTCGTCGCTCTTGATGTAGCGGCTGGCCTGCAAACCGTCCATGCCGGGCATCCGCCAGTCCATGAAAACAATGTCGTACGCATCGGCGGCATCATGCTGCTGGATGGCGGCAATAGCTTCTTTTCCGGATGCGACTGCATCCACCCGGCTGGTCAGGTTGCTCAACGGCTCCTGCAAAATCTCGCGCGCCGTGGGGTTGTCATCCACAACCAGCACGCGGAGCTTCGCCAGCCGTTCGGGAACCAGCTTGCCCGAACCTTTCGCCTCGCCGACGCCCAGCCAGACCGTGAAGTAAAACGTGCTGCCGACGCCGGGTTCACTTTCCAGCCAGATGCGTCCGCCCATCAACTCAACCAGGCGGCGGCAGATGGTGAGGCCCAGACCGGTGCCACCGTGCTTGCGCGTGGTGGACATGTCGGCCTGGGTGAAGGGCTGGAACAACTTCGCTGCCTGCTCCTTGGTCATGCCGATGCCGCTGTCGCGCACGGAGAATTTGAGTTGCACTTTTTCGCCAGTGCGTTCGAGCTGCTCGATGTTGAGCCGGATTTCACCTTTCTCGGTGAATTTGACCGCGTTATTGACGAAGTTCGTCAGGATCTGGCCGAGGCGGAGCGGGTCGCCCAGCAGGAACTCGGGGATGCCGGGCGCGACGTGGGCCAGGAATTCAAGCCCTTTCTCGTGCGCCTTCTGCGCTGTGAGCGTGGTGACCGAGCCGATGACTTCGTCGAGCTTGAAGTCGGTGGTTTCGAGGTCGAGCTTGCCGGCTTCGATCTTGGAGAAATCGAGGATGTCGTTGATGACCGCCAGCAGCGAGGTCCCGGCGTTGTGGACTTTGGCGACGTAATCACGTTGTTTGGGAGTGAGCTGCGTTTTGAGGGCGAGGTGCGACAGGCCGATGATGGCATTCATTGGCGTGCGGATTTCGTGGCTCATGTTCGCGAGGAACATGGACTTCATCTGCGTGGCTTCTTCGGCCTTCTCCTTTGCCGCGAGGATTTCCTTTTCCTGCTGCTTGCGGAGGGTGATATCCGTGAAGCTCACTACGGCGCCCACCACCGCGCCGTCCTTGAGCATCGGGGTGGCGCCATATTCCACGGGCAGGCCGGAGCCGTCTTTGTGCCACAAGAATTCATCGTCAATGCGACTGCTCTTGCCATGTTTGTAGGCCGCATACATCGGACACTCTTCCTTGGGATACTCCCTGCCGTCGGGCCGGTGATGGTGAAAGGTGGCGTGTGACGGCTGGCCGATGAGTTCCTCGGCTGCGAACCCGAGCATTTGGCAGGCCGAGGGGTTCACAAAGGTGATGCGTCCCTCACTATCGGTTCCAAAAATGCCCTCCGCGCTCGATTCGAGAATAAGCCGATTGCGCTCCTCGGCTTGCTGTCGTTCTTCGCTTTCCAACGCGAAGCGCAGGGCATTTGCCACCGTTTCGGCGGCTTTCTCCAGCCAGTGGGTCTGGGCCTCCGTCAATGGCTTGAACAGGCAGATCTCCAGGACACCGACCGCCGCGTCGTTGGCCAGGAGCGGATAGGCCGCGATTTGCGAAGGACTCATCGCGCCAAATCCGAACTGCACCCGGAGCTTTTCGCTGTCCGGCTCGGTGAGAATCGGACGCTGCGATTGCGCCGCCTGCCCGACAATGCCGCTGCCGACCGCAAAAGATTTCGGGACATCGGCGGCGTCCGGGTAAGCATGGGCGGCCTGGCGGTGAAGGTCACCATCCTTGGCCGCGACAAACATCGCTCCCATGGGTGCCCCCAAAAAACCGATCGCACCGGCGAGCGCCCGTTCCGCCACCTGCGCCACACTTAAACTGCCGCGCAGACTGGTATTCAATTCCGAGAGGCTCGATTCGAGCACGGCTCTGTCTTCGGACTGGCGCGTCAACTTCTCCAGTTCGCCCGCGCGCGCGGTGAGCTCCGTGGTGCGCTGCTGCACCGTGCGCTCGAGGTTCTGGTTCAGCTCTGCCAGGTTTTGCGCGCGCGCGCGAATTTCGCGCGCCATTTTCTGAAAGCTGCGCGCCAGCCCGCCCAGTTCATCGCGGCGTTCCGGCAGATCGCCCAACATTTCTTCACGGAAGTTTCCCTGCTCAATGGCCGCGGCCGTGCGCGCCAGGCTAAGGAGGGGATGACCCAGTCGCCTCGCCATGACAGTTACAACCACGACCAGGCCCAACAAGCCGATCACACCGACCAGCACCGAGCGCAAGGTCAATGCGCGCACCGGCGCAAGAATGGCAGCCTCATCAATGTTGAGGACGACCTTCCACCCGGTCAGAGGCGCGGTGGCCCAGTAAATCCGCTCACGCCTGCCGTCCACCCCGGCTTCGGTGAAGCCCTCGGGTTTTGTCGCGATGGCTTCGCCCCCCGGCTGGCTCCTCACGTCGGCACCCGGAAAGCCCTTCCGGAGCATGAGCGCTTCGTTCGGATGGGCGATGATTTTTCCCGCCCGACTGAGCAGGTAGGCGAATTCATTAGTCCCGCTGCGCCCACTTTCGGCGGCACCGCGCAGACGGGCCACCCGCACCATGGCCCTAAGCCGGTCCAGAGACAGATCCACCGTGGCGACCCCGAAAAAGTTGGAACCGGCATCAAACATAGGCACCGAAAGAGTCACCATCGTAATTTCGGAGCCACCCTCGTCAAAGTAGGGTTCCGACACATAGAAGCTCCGCGTGGTCTTGGGTCCGCTGTACCACTCCCACTTCGGGTCGTGGTAGTCGTACCCCAGATTGACCTTGTTTGGCCAGCTCTTGCGATCCACCCAGGGCATGGCGTTCGTTGCCCGCCAATCCTTATACTCGAAGGCCATGGCAAGACCATAAGCCTCATCCACCGGCATTTGCGCCAGCAGACGCGCCATGAAGGGAACCATGCCGGGATCGGGTTCACGTCCCACCACCACCTGGCGACTGGCCGTGCTGCGAGGCAACATGCCCGAGCGCGCAATGAAATCGTCCAATTGCCGCGCGGTGGCGCGAACCTGGGAAATGGCTTGGGCGCTGGTTTGCTGTTCCAGTTCGGATCGGGCGGCGCGATAATTGAACCACACCGTCAATCCCAATACCAATCCGGCGGCAAGCCCGACACCAACCTGGAGCCGGCGGGCAATACTACGGTTGGAAAACCACGTGTTCATGGTCGCTGGCGATAATTTTGTTATGGCATTGTTGCCGTTTTAGGTCATAGTACCGTCGGGCTTACTACACCAGTATTTCTGATGATTGTCCACTCCATGAGTAAGCGCGGCATGCCGATTAGGGCCCCGGATCCGCCAGTTGTGACAGCCGATTCGTTCGCGGCGTTGTTCCTTAGTTTCGACGCCCGCCAGACTCAAGGCCGGTCGCCATGGGACCTCAAATTGTTGCCGGGAAGGCATTCCGTTCGGAAAAATTACCACCAGCTCTCCATCTGGATGCCCCACGTCAGGCCGCTGGTGTCGTTGGCGTAATCGTTGCCGCCAACCTGTCCTTTAAAGCTGTCCGACCAGGCCGCGTAAGTTACGAAAGCACGAATAACGGGCCGGCTGAAGAATCTGTCCCCCAGCGACACCTGGGGTGCGAGGGTTAATTTGTAGAGCGCGCCGCTTTGATCTGTCCCCGAATCGTTTACGTAGTCCGCACCACCTTCCAAAGCCAGGCTGAAGAACTTGTTGAAGTGATAAATTGGCCGGACACCGCCCGAGAGCCATTGTACATTGCCCTGCGCGTTGTGGTAATCGGTGTACTGATAGACCAGGGCCGGGCTGATGGACAGATGCGGCCACGGTTGTGTGACGAAGCTTTCCGTGACCCGGAAACGCCACGAACCCGTGT
>Ga0335078_10001996_pt1 | contig 30874 bp, 20 predicted proteins | sample Lox_Sample_32_FD_206711 | JGI IMG/M metagenome (GOLD analysis project Ga0335078, IMG submission 206711) | Soil microbial communities from Loxahatchee National Wildlife Refuge, Florida, United States - Lox_Sample_3.2 | ecosystem: Environmental > Terrestrial > Soil > Wetlands | place: USA... | reverse complement strand
AGTGCACACAGTGCAGGTATCCGCTAACGGAACGCTCTCAAACCCGGTTTATGTGCCGGCTGGGCCCGCGTCTCCGGCCATCTATTCCGTGAATGGCAGCGGGTTCGGCCAAGGCTACATTCTCAATGGCGACGGCACGCTGAATTCGCCCTCGAATCCCGCGCCGCCAGGCGGACCCGTCACGATTTTCGTGGCCGGCGCCGGCCAGTTCTCCCTGTCCAATGGATTCGCGGTCACCTCGCTGGCGCCCTCGGTGTTTATCGACGGCTTCTACTGCAATGGTGTGGCGGCGATCGCGGGACCCGTAAATGGGATGCCCGGGAGCGTCTACCAGATTACGATCCTCGTGCCCAATCCGGCGACCCTCGCCGCGAACAATCCGGATCTGGGGAACTTCACGCTACCGGCGCAGTCTTCGGTGCAGATTGTGATGGGGCCGCTCAATTCGCTGAACTTCGCCAACTCGCAGATGGCGAGCCAAGGCGGGATCTTCATCAATATCAAGTAGCGCCCAAAGGCATGGATGCCGGATAATCAGTTGTCCTTGCCGAAGGCCACGACAAAATAGCGGGCGGGGCCGTCTCCGACATTCCGAAAACCGTGTTCGTCGTTGGAGGCCGCATAAGCGGCCGACCCTGGGCCGAGGCGCGTGGCCGAACCGTTCAGGGTGTACTCGACGGTGCCTTGCCAGATCAGCACCAGTTCCTCGTGGACGTGCTTGTGCGGCGGGTGCGGCTGTTGCCCCGGCGCCAATTCGGACTGGTGTACTTCGATGGGGAAGCCGGAATGAGTGAGGCCGTTGAGCATGGCCCAGGAGCTGTTCGGGCCATTCTTTCGTACCGGCAAATCCTCGAAGCGAAGCGTCCGTGAAGGCAGCCTCGCCGTCGGAGAGCCGGTCTGCGCGGCGGCCAGGGCCGGAAACAACAAATAAAGCTGGCGACGTGAAAGTTCCATAAGCAAATCGCTGTTCAATATCGTAACTGAAACAAGCTAAAATATTGGGGTTTGGTCTAAATGCGCAACATCATCATACTTGGTTCGCAGTGGGGAGACGAAGGCAAAGGGAAAATTGTCGACGTATTCGCGGAGCGATTCGATATCGTCGCGCGCTATCAGGGCGGACACAATGCCGGCCACACGGTTTTCATCGGCGATCGGAAATTCGTCCTGAAGCTGATTCCCAGTGGAATTCTGAGGCCGGGAAAGCAGGCGGTGATCGGCAACGGCCTGGTAATCGATCCGGCCGCGCTGATTGCGGAAATCGACGCGCTGGAATCGGCCGGAGTGCAGGTCCAGGGAAACCTGTTCATCAGCAACCGGGCGCATGTCTTGTTCCCGGCGCACCGCATGATGGAGCGAATGTCCGAGGACCGTCCGGGGCGCATTTCAATCGGCACGACGTCCCGCGGCATCGGGCCCTGCTATGAAGACAAGGCCGGACGCCGCGGGATTCGCGTCGCCGACCTTCTGGATCCCGAGGGATTCCGCGCGCAATTCGATTTCCTCATGGAGGAGAAGGCCGCCATCGCGCGCGCAGTCGGCATTTTCGGGGAAAGTGATTGGCCCGCGATACGCCAGCAATACCAGGAGTTGGCCGAACGCATCCGGCCGATGGTCTGCGACACCGCCCTTTTGCTGAATAACGCCATCTTCGGCGGCAGGACCGTGATGTTCGAAGGCGCCCAGGGGACCATGCTCGATCTCGACCACGGGACGTATCCGTTCGTCACATCCTCCAGCGCCTCCGCCGGCGGAGCCTGCACCGGAACCGGCATTCCGCCAACGCGGATATCCGGCGTGATCGGAGTTTCCAAGGCGTACATCACGCGCGTGGGCGGCGGTCCTTTCCCCACCGAAGCGCTGGATGGGTATGGCGAAACCATCCGCAAACGCGGCAACGAATTCGGAGCGGTGACGGGACGTCCGCGGCGCTGCGGGTGGTTCGATGCTCCGCTGATGCGCTACACGGCGATGATCAATGGCATTGACAGCCTGGTGATCACCAAGCTCGACGTTCTCGACGAATTTGAGAATATAAGAGTATGCGTCGGGTACGGGATGGGAGGGAAGGAAATCCAGGTCATTCCGCCCACTGTCGCGGAAATCGCCAAAATCGAGCCCATCTGGGAGTGCGTGCCAGGTTGGAAAACCTCGACGTTCGGAATCGATTCTTACGACGCTCTGCCGGCCCGGGCGAAGGACTATATCGCGTTTCTGGAGGCCAAGACGGGTGTGGAAGCAGGCTGTATCTCAACCGGCCCGGAGCGCAACCAAACCATCGTGCGTGCGGGGTCGCGGTTTGAACGGCTGGTTGTATAGATACGCGATCTGGTTTGGGCTTCTGGCCGGCGCCGCTCCGGCGCAAACTCCGCGTGAGATTGTGCAGCGCGCCGTTTCTCTCGACCATAACAACGCGACGCGCATCCGCGACTTCACGTATCGGCAGCGCCAGTTGGAGCGGCAGTACGACGCCTCCGGAAGAGTGAAACAGATCTCGGTCAAAACCTGGGAGATCTCCTTCCTGGAAGGATCGCCGTATCGCAAGCTGGTGGCGCGCGACGATAAGCCGCTCTCGCCCGAAGAGCAGAAATTCGAACAGGAGCGGATGCGCTACACGGCCGAGCAGCGCCGCAAGGAATCCAAAGCCGACCATGATAAGCGCGCAGCCGAGTGGGAGAAGCGGCTGCGGAAGCAGCGCGAGCCGGTAATGGAGATTCCCGATGCCTTCGACTTCACGCTGGCCGGCGCGGAAAACGTGGACGGCGCAGACGCGTACGTGATCGATGCCCGGCCCAAGCCGGGTTATCGGCCGAAATCGTCATCGGCGTCTTACCTCACAAAGATGAAGGCGCGCTTCTGGATCGCCAAAAAGGACTATCAGTGGCTCAAGATGGAGGCGCAGGCGCTCGATACCATCACATTCGGCGCTATTCTGGTGCGCCTGGCGAAAGGCAGCAATCTCGAGATGGAACAGGCGCGCGTGGAGGATACCATCTGTCTTCCGGCGAAATTTGTCGTGCATGCCTCGGCGCGGGTGGCGCTGTTCAAGGTGTATCACGCCGACCTGGAATACAGCCTGAGCGACTTCCGGCGAAACGCCGGGCCGGGAAACGCCTCGGGCGAATTCTAGCCCGCCGTCGCCAACGAGATCATCCTGCCGCGAGATATGAAACCCACGCGCCGTTGCCGGTTGACAAGCCAACTGAGCGAGGCCGATATCGCACCTTTATGCCGGAAACGTCACTCATGATTCTCTCGGCGCTGCTTTGGGCGCTGTTCTACGCGGCGCGCGGTTGGCAGGGTCGGCTCATGCGGGCGTAGTCGCGTTCGCCTATCAACTCCTGGACTGGTCCTTCACCATGCCGCGGGGCGTGACCATCGTTCTCTACGCATGCTCGGTGGTCCTGACGTTTCTGCTCGGCCGGAAGCTGATGAATTTTGCAGGCGCGTCCGCCGACAGCCTGGTGGCTTGGCGGGTCTGAAATCGATGCCGAAACCGGTTGCCGTCGCCGCTGTCGCGGCCGTATTGCTGGCGATGGCATGGCAACTCATTCTGCTTCAATCCGGACGTGTTCTATCTCCTCCTTCGCGATGATAGTGTTCCCGTACCCGAATCGGCGCGCGCACGCCGCGGCTTCAGGCCTCGACCGGCTGCCTGTACCCGATCCGACCCGTTGCGGGGCCGGGTTTCCCGGATGGCAGCCGCGTTCGGCGACGAAATCAACGAGATCGACGTCTTCCAGTTCGACCTGCGCCACCGATCTCCGCGTCGCCAGTAAGAGCGGCGCTAAACTGAAGGTTCGATGCGTCTGCTCACGGGACCGGCTGGATCGGGGAAGACGGCTATCGTCCTCGATGAGTTTCGTCAAGCGCTGCGAGCCGGCGGCGGCGGAGTGCGGCTCCTGGCACCCACCGCAACCATGGCGCAGCACCTGCAAAACCAGTTGGCGCGCGAAGGATTCGTGTTTCGCGGCCGCCTCATCCAGACGCTCCACGAATTTGCCGAACAGTGGGTGGATGACGTGCCGCAGGCGTCGGACCCGGTTTTGTTCCTGCTGGTCGAAGATGCGGCGCGGCGGCTGAACCGGCCCGAGTTCGCTCGAGTGTCGCACATGCCCGGGTTCTGCGCCGCGCTGGCCCGCGGAATATCGGAGCTGGCCTCGGCCGGCTGTGACAGCGCGCGCCTGGCGCCGCACTTGCCCGACGCTCCGCTGGCCGCCGCGTTTCTGGCGGTCTATCGGGAAGTCGATCGCGAACTCGAGCGGCGCGGAATGGCGCTGCGCGCCAGAAGGCTGCAATTAGCGGCATCACGGATCGAAGTACAGGGATTGGGCGAAATCCGAACCATCTGGATGGACGGTTTTCACGCCCTCCCCGACCCGGAAATCAGCCTCATCGCCGCGCTCGGACGCCGTTCTTCACTTACCCTGACGCTCAATGATAATGATCTGCACGATGTCCTTCTCGAGCGTCTCAGCTCTCTGGGTTTCGCCGCGGAGCCAGCCGCTCGCGGGCGCCGCGCGCCGGCCGAAATCTGTGTCGCGGCCAAGAACCTCGAGCGCGAGGTGGAGGAAATCGCCAGGCGCATCCTGGAACAGGCGCGATCGGGCTTGGCCTTCCGCGAGATGGGAATCATCGTCCGCGGCGAAGCGCCCTATGTGCCCCTGCTGCGCGCCACGCTGGCCCGGATGGGAATTCCAGCGCATTTCTACTTCGATTCCCGGCTCAACGAACATGCCGTGGCACGCTATTTGTGCGGCGCCATCGACGCGATGCTGAGCGGGTGGGAGCACCTGCGCACGCTGGCTGTGCTGCGGCTGGCTCCGCGCTTCGCCGACGCCAACGCGCTCGACCGGCTCGATTTCGCGATTCGCGAGCAGCTTCCCAACGCCGGCCTTGGGGAATTGAAATCGCTGCTGATGGCTCCGGAGGGCCACGCCCTGCCCGGGGCGGAGCCGCTGCTGCACAAAATCGAATCGCTGGCGCCCCTCGAGGAATGGCGCCGCTACTCGCTCACGCCGCGCGAATGGGCCATGCGGCTGCGCGACCTGCGGCATCTGCTTCGCGCGGCCGCCGATCCGCTTCCGGCGGGCTCCGATCGTCACGAGGCGGCCCTCCAACTCCGCAGCCAGGCGCGCGTGCTCGATCTCTTCGACGAATCCCTGGACGAGGCCGCGCAGGCGCTCCCCGAGGAGCGCGAAGTTACGCTCGAGGCATTCCGCCGCGCGCTGGAAAGCGTGCTCCGGCTGAAGCCGCTGCGGCTGCGCGATGGCCGCCGCAACGTGGTCCACGTGCTGTCCGCCCCTGAGGCGCGTCAATGGACGCTGAAGGTTGTTTTTGTCTGCGGGCTGGTGGAGAGGCAGTTCCCGCAGTTCCATCCGCCGGACCTCTTCTTTCCGGATGCGGCCCGCCGCCGGCTCAACCACGCCGGCGTGCGTCTGCGCACCGCGGCCGAGTTCGATCGTGACGAACGCGCGTTGTTTGATTCCGCCATTTTACGCGCCACCCAGCTGGTGGTCCTCACGTACCCGGAGTGCGACGCGCGCGGCGACGGCACCCTGCCGTCGCTGTTTCTGAATGGGCGCGCCGGAATGCGAAGTGAAGCCGCCCGCGCCGCCGGTCCGGCTCCCCGGTTCGAGCGCGCTCCCAAACCGCCCATCGGAGTTTTCGCGCCCGCGCTCCTCGGCCAGTTAAAGAGCGCGTCGGCCAGGCTTTCGGCGACTTCGCTGGAGATTTACCTGCAATGTCCCTTCGAGTTTTACGGCGGAAGAACCCTCAAGCTCAAAGGGGCGCCGTATTGGCCGGAGGAGCGGCTGGATTTCCTCACCCAGGGAAATATCGTGCACCAGGTGCTGGCGGAGTGGTGGCCGCGGCGGCCGGCGCCGATTGCGCCAATCTTCGCCCGCGTGTTCGAACAGTTCCGCGAGACCGGGAGGATTCCGCAGGGGTACCACGCCGAGCGCCTGCGCAATGCCATGCTGACCGATCTCGAAATGTTCGCCGCCGACGATCGTTGGCCGGACGGCTATCGATCGGCGATCGAAAAGCCCTTCACGCTGCGACTGGAGACTTCAGCCAGGGAGCCGGTCGAGATCACCGGAAAGATCGATCGCCTGGACGCGAATGACAAAGGCCAGGCATACGTGATCGACTACAAGTACAGCGCGGCCGCGCGCGTCAAAGGCAAGCTTGGCGACGAGCGGTTGTTGCAGGCGCAATTGTACGGAATGGGTGCGGAACAGGCCTTCGGCCTGAAGCCGGTCGGGATGTTCTACGTCGGGGTCAAAGGCAAAGTCCAATACGTGGGCTGGAGCGAGGAGCAATTGCTCGGAACCGAGGCCTTCCCGGCCGGCTGGTTCGACGCGGCGCGTGAGCGCACACTGGGCGTGATCGGGCAGATCCGTGCCGGCCGCATCGAGCCCCTGCCCGCCGATATCAAACACTGCCAGTACTGCGACTTTCGCGACGCCTGCCGCGTGGATGCGCGGCGTGCGTCGCTGCTGGAAGAAGCGGCGGGAGAGGAGCTGGAATGAGCGCGCCGCCGTTCACCGAGCGCCAGCTGCAGGCCCTGGACATCTCGCGCCGTCACCTGGACGCATGCGTCGTCGCCGGCCCGGGTGCGGGAAAGACCACCGTGCTGGTGGAGTACTTTCGCAGGCTGGTGGAAGCGGGCTCCGATCCTGGCCGCATTCTGGCCATCACGTTCACCGAAAAAGCCGCCGCGCAGATGCGCCGCAGGCTCGCGGATGCGTTCCGTGAAGATGCGGCGACCCGCGGCGGGCTGGAGCGCGCCTGGGTTTCGACGGTGCATGGCTTTTGCGCGCGCCTCCTCAAGGAAAACGCCGTGACGGCAGGCGTCGATCCGCAATTCAGCATCGCCGAGGAGCGGGAATTCGGGCGCTGGCAGCAGGAGTCTCTCTCGGCTGCGATCGAATCGTTGTTTCACGAGCGTCCGGCGGCGGTGCGAGCGATGATCCGCGGCCTCTCGTCGTTCACGTTCGAGGAAGCGGTGCTCACGGCGTACGATGCCATGCGCGGGGCGGGGCAGGGAATCGATCTCGTCGCCGCGCGCCCGGCGCCCCCAGGCACGACGCTGGAAGACATCGCCGGGATCGTGGGCGAACTGCGGAGGGAATGCGACCTGGGCCTCTCCGGCTGGAATTACGCCCAGAAGCAGGAATTCGCCTGCACCCTCGAAGCTTTGGAACGAATCGTGTCGTCCTCCGGTCCGCGGGAAGCGCTGACGGCCATCGCGGGTTTCGACTGCAATCTGCAGAAGTGCAGGAAGGGCACTCGCGCGCACGCGCTTCTGAAGGAACTCAAGGCGCAGCGGCTCAAGGAGCTGCAATACACCTGTATCACCGAACTCTACGTCGCGGAGCGGCATCTGCTCATCGAGATTCTGCGGCGATTCGACCGGGCCTACCGGCAGCGCAAGAGCCAGGCTGGGGCGTTGGATTTCGCGGACCTGGAAGAATTCTCGGTGAACCTGCTCGAGAATAGCCCCGAAACTTGCGCGCGCCTGCAGGACCAATTCGATCACGTCCTGATGGACGAGCTGCAGGATACCAACGGGCAACAGGCGCGTTTGCTGCGGCTGCTTCGTCCGCCCGGCCGATTCTATGCCGTCGGCGACCTGAACCAGGCCATCTTCGGCTTCCGTCACGCGGACCCGGCGGAATTCGAGAGCTACCGTTGCCAGGTCGCAGGCGCGAATGGCCGCCTGGTGGAGCTGATCGAAAACTTTCGCAGCCGGCCCGAGATCCTGCGCGCGGTGGAGACGGTCGTCGAGGGTGCGGAAGGCATAGTGAAACGCCGCTTGATCGCCGGCCGGACATTCACGGATCGCGAATGGCGGCAGCCGCGCGTCGAGCTGCTCGTGGCCGGCGAGCCGGATACCGAGGGGCGGATGGTGGCGCGGCGCCTGGCCGAATTCCTCGCCGCCGAACCGCAGTTCTCATATCGCGACGTGGCGCTGCTGGTGCGCAATACCGAGGTGTTGCCGCACTTCACCGATGCTTTGGACGAGTCCGGAATTCCGTTCGTGGTGAGCCGCGGGAAAGGATTCTATGAAGCCCGCGAGGTGAATGACCTGGCGCAGTTGCTGCGGGTGATTGCCAACCCGCGCGATGAAATCAGCCTGGCCGCCGTGCTGCGGTCGCCGCTGGTGGAAGCCTCCGATGAAGCTCTCTTGCGGCTGCGAATGACCGGCGCGAACATTGGCTCGGCGCTGATGCGGCTGGACGGCGCCGCGGACTTTGAGGCTGCCGATCTGCTGAAGCTCGTTCGCTTCCGCGATCGCCTGCGGGGCTGGCGGCGGCGCCGCGAGTACGTTTCGTTCGACCGGCTGCTGCTCGACGCCATGGATGAGTGCGGATATCCGGCTATACACGGAAGCCGCGCCGCGGCAAATATCGAGAAGTTCCTGGCGCAGGCGCGGGCGGCAGCCGGCCGCACCTCTCTCGATGGCTTCGTACGCGATTTGGAGCTGCTGCGCCAAAGCAATCGGCCCGAACAGGATGCCGCGCCGGACGATGCCTCCGACGCGGTGCAGGTGATGACCATCCATTCCGCCAAGGGACTGGAGTTTCCGATTGTGTTTTTGGCGGCGCTGCACAAGGGCGTCGAAGGGAAGCCGCCGGTGGTGGCCTATTCGCCGCGACATGGGCTGGGCGCGAGCTGGCGCAATCCCGCGGCTCGTGAAGAAAAGGACGATCTGTTTCAACGGGAAATCCGCACTGAGCTGAAGGAACGCGAGGAGCGCGAGGGCCATCGGCTGCTGTACGTCGCCATGACGCGGGCGGAACAGCACCTGGTGCTCAGCTTTTCGACCATGGGCAAGAAGCCCGCGAAATGGGCCAGGTTGGTGGTCGAGAGCCTGGGCGTCGAGCTGGAACCGGGTGAACGGCAGCGGGAGTTGAACTCGCCCTATGGCGAGCCGTGGTCGCTGCGCGTCCTCGTAGCCACGGCGTCCGATGCGCCGCATGCGGCGCCGGCCCGTGGCGCGCGGCACCCGGCGCCCGAGCGCGAGGCGCTGGAGTTGCTTGAGGCGCCGGAAGTCACGGGCCAGTACGACGGCAACGCGACCGTGACCGCGCTACGATGCTTCGCGCGGTGTCCGCGCGAATACTACCTCGGCCATTACCTGGGATTCGAAAGCAGCGCCCGGAAGACGGGCGCGGCCGCCGGCGACCTTGCGGCAAGCGAGCTCGGCAACCAGGTGCATGCGCTGCTCGCCGGAATCCAGGTCGCGGATCCCGATCCGCAGGCCGTTCGCCTGGCCGAGACATTCCGCAAAGGGCCGCTCGGACGCCGGGTGGAGCGGGCCCTCCGCGTGGAGCGCGAATTCGATTTCGTGATGGCGGTGGACGACCTGGTTCTGCGCGGCCAGATGGACCTCTGGTTCGAAGAGGCCGGCCAACTGGTGATTGTCGATTACAAAACCGATGCGGTCTCGGCCGCGGATGCCCAGCAGCGCAGCCTCGACTACGTTCTGCAGCTCCGCCTCTACGCGGTGGCCTTGGAGCGAATCGCCGGCCGCGCGCCGGACCGCGCGTACTTGCATTTTCTGAAGCCGAACACCGTCGTCGAAGTGGATTTATCGCCGTCGCTGATCGATTCGCCGGAGCAGGTGGTGCGGGAATTCACCGACGCTCAGGACCGGCTGGAGTTCCCCCTGCGCGAGGGCGAACATTGCGAGCGATGCGTCTTCTATAAGGATCTCTGTCCGGCAACCTGGCGGCGAAAGCCGCTTTCATCCGAGCCGCCCGCGCGTCCGCTACAATTGCAGAATCCGTGAAACCTCCAGCCGAACAACAGAATTCCCGGCTCATGCGCGCCATGTTCCACACCGTCGCCCCGCGCTACGATTTCATAACGCGCGCATTCTCTTACGGAATGGACCGCGGCTGGAAACGCGCCTGCGTGGCCAATGCCGATCTGCCGCCCTGTCCGACGGTGCTCGATCTGGCTTCCGGCACCGGCGATTTTTCGCGTCTGGTGGAGCAGCAGTGGCCGGGAGCGCGTCCCGTGGCCGTCGATCTGACCGAGCGAATGCTGCAACTGGCGCGGCGCTCGGGCGTCGATTGCGCCGTGTGCGCCGACGCCGGATGGCTGCCCTTCGCCGACGGATCGTTTGACGCCGTGTTCGTGGGTTATGGGTTGCGCAATTTTCGCGATCTGCAAGGCGCCGTGCGCGAAATCGAACGCGTCACGCGCCGCGGCGGCATGCTGATCAGCCTCGATTTTTTTCTGCCGGCGAACCGATTTCTTCGCTTCCTGTATTTGGGCTACCTGTACGCGCAAGGTACGTTCTGGGGCCTGGTCCTTCATGGCCGTCCCCGTGTCTACACGTACATTCCCGATTCCTTGCGGAGTTTCGTCTCGATCGCCGAATTCTCGTCCTTGCTAAGCCGCTCCGGCTATCGGCGCGTCAATGTCCGCAGTTTCATCCTCGGCGGCATCGGCCTCCACTGGGCCGCCAAGTAGGACAGGCGATCGTATTTTGTCGCCTGTCATTCCCCAACAGACGGCACACTCCGACCGTCTGTCCTACTTCCGCGCCACCAGCACGCGCGATGGATAGAACGTCTGCCGCACGCCCTTATCTTCCAGGATCCGGAAACGCGCCGACTCGATCAGGTCGGGCACCCGCCGCTCCACCTGCCGTCCCCAGAATGCCGGGGCCACTTTGCCCAGCACCCGATAAATTGCGTTGAAGATCGCGGTGTTCTGTCCGATCAGCACCAGCGTCAGATGGCCGCGCTCCCGCAGCACGCGGCGGAATTCGCAGAGCGTGAGCGCGATATCGTCCGCCGAAAGCAGCTCGAGCAGGTAGCAGCAGAAGATGGCATCGAAGGACTCGTTGCGGAACGGCATATGACGCGCGTCCACCGCCTGGCAATGGGCGCGGGCCTCCGGGAATTTCCGGCGCGCCGCGCGCTGGGTGCGCGCCGCCATGTTCGGCGAAAGATCCACTCCCAAAGTGGCTCCCCGCCCGTTCGCGCGCACCAGCCGCCGGAACATTTCACCGCTGCCGGTGGCCACTTCCAGGATCTTCATTCCATCGTGCAATCCCGAGGCCGCCAGCGCGCAACGATGCGCCCGCGAATGAAACAGCATCGTGGACACCGGATAGACCGCGGCCAACCGGTCGTACACGCGCCGGGTGCGATCCGCCAACGTTGCCGGCAGGCCGTACATGGGCCAGGTGTGAACAGACTCTTCCAATCGATTCAATGTCTCTCCTTGGGCCTGCATGGATTACGACACCGCCGCCAGGCTGGTGTGCAGCTCCGGCACTTCGATCTCGAATCGTGTGCCTCTGCCCGGCTGGCTGTCGATCCACATGCGATAATCATTGCCGAACAGCACCTTCAGCCGCTCGTTCACATTGCTCACGCCGATGCCATGGTCGAGCAGCGTGGCCAGTTTGTTGTCAGCAATTCCCACGCCATCGTCCTCCACGCTCAATGCCAGCCGCGTGCCGTTGCGGTGCGTGCGAATGCGAATGGTGCCGCCCTCCACTTTGTTGCTCAACCCGTGCTTGATGCAATTCTCCACCAGCGGCTGCAACAACATGCTCGGCACCAGCATGTCGAGCGTGTCTTCGGCGATTTCTTTCTCGAACCTCAGCTTGTCGCCGAAGCGCACCACTTCAATCGCCAGGTAGTCCTCGATGAAGCTCAGCTCATCCCGCAGCACGCTGAAGTGCTCGTGTTTGCGGAGCAGGCGCCGCAGTACTTTGGACAGCCGCACTACCATGACGCGCGCCTGGTCGGGATCGGTGCGGATCAGGGAAGATACGGAATTGAGCGTATTGAACAGAAAGTGCGGATTGATCTGGCTGGTGAGCGCGGCCAGGCGGGCCTCTACCAGGAGCCGCTCCTGCTCTTCGAGTTTACGTTCGTTGCGCGCATTGTTCCAGATCTTGAGCGGCAGTGTGACGGCGAAAAGCGTGGTCGCATAGAGCGCGGCGGTGAATTCCGGCGTGTGGTTGGGCCATCGCTGCCACAAGCCGTAAGGACGGTGCGGGAACGCAGAATCGCTGAGCTGGCTGCGAAGAAATTCCGCCACCAGGATGCCCGCTCCGAAAATCAGGTGAAACGCCGTTCCGCGGTAATTCCGCGATTCTTTGAAAAAACGGAAAAGGTTCAAGTCGGGAAAAGGCGAAAAACGCCAGATCTCCTCCGGATCGGGCGCCAGGTCGCGCAGCAGACCGCCGAGCACGCCCACGCCGGCTAATAGAGGCAGCGTGAGAGCTTCGTTGTGGAATACCGCTGGAAGCGCAATCATGATTCCCGAGATCAATCCTGTAAAATACCCGCCGAGAATTCCGGCGAGCAGGCTGCCCTCAAGGCCGAGATCGGCCGCGTAGTATGTGCCGCGGGACGCGATTCGCGCCGCCGAGCTGATGGCAAAAATTACCGACAGCACGGCGGCAAAAACCAGGCGTTGGTGGAGCGTGCGGTTCTCCCGCATCAGCATCGATTTGAAGCGGCCGAATCGCGCCAGGATGCTGGCGATGGAAGCCATTACGCCGAGCTTTACCAGGAGCGAAAAGTAGCTTTCCGACATGCGCCGCCGAAGCCATTATATATAATGGTGATAGTAAGGTCCCCCAAATAGGCATGGACAAGCTTCCCGCGCTGAAGCTCCGCAAGGTGGCGGAGGCAGAATTCCCCACGCAGTACGGATGCTTCCGGATCTTCGGCTTTGAAGGCGCATTCTCGAATGTGGTTGAAGAGGCGGCGGTCTTGCGCATGGGCGAGTTTGCCGAGGGTGAAGCTCCCCTTGTGCGTATCCATTCGCAATGCCTGACCGGCGACGTATTTCACAGTTTGCGATGCGACTGCCGCGCGCAACTGGAGATCGCTCTGGCGGCCATTGCCGCCGAGGGACGCGGCCTGCTGATTTACGAGTTGCAGGAAGGCCGCGGCATCGGCCTGTTGAACAAACTGCGCGCCTACGAACTGCAGGACCAGGGCCAGGACACGGTCGAAGCCAACGAGAGCCTGGGTTTCGAAAGCGATCTTCGCAGCTACCTGCTGCCCACCGCGATCCTGCGCTTCTTCGGATTCGAGAGGATCCGCCTGATGTCCAATAACCCCGAGAAAGTGGAAGCCGTGGAGCGGGCCGGAATCCAGGTGGTGGAACGGGTTCCCTGCCTGGCCGACGTGCTGGACACGCGCGAAGCCTATCTCCGCACCAAGAAAGAGAAGATGGGCCATCTGCTGGAAGATTTCGATTAGCGCTCTACCGCGTCAATCGATAAATCAGCAGCGCCGACCGTTTCATCTGCATCGCCTGGCTTTTCAGATCGATGGTTTCGCCTTCGGCGTGCGCGCCCCGCCCGAGCGCTCCCATCCCCGAGAGCGCGTCGAGATACGGTCCCGCAAACGAGAGATCCCCGGCGCCGCGACGCCCTGGCGGGAGCGGCTCCATGGTGGGAAGCGAAAGGTCGCGATTCACCGAGTTCAACTGGTCGAGCACGCGCTGGTTGCCGGGCGTCGCCGGCATCGACGGATACAGATCCTCAAACGTAATCTCGCCGCCGGTTCCCGGAAGGTGTTTGGCCACGATCTGGCGCATCTTCTCACGCGTCCGGCGCAGTTGCCCGTCGTCGATCGTACGGATATCGCCCGATGCCACGGCGGTTCCGGGTACGATATTCTGCTTCCCGGACGCCGTACCCGTCCCCTCCTTGGCGTCGAAGGTCACCGCGGTGCCGCCCAGCGCGACCCCGACGCTGTATGTGAGATCCGGCTCGCGCAGCTGGTCATGAAAGGCGGAGAGAATGCGCGCCAGCTCGTAAATCGCGCCGCTGCCGACGTTGTCGGTGAAAATTCCCGAAGAGTGCGCGCTCACGCCGGTCGTGCGCAGGGTCCACAGCGAGGAGCTGCGGCGCGCAATCGTCGCGGTGGAACGCGCCCCGGCTTCATATTCCAGGGCAATGTCGTTTTGCTTCGCGGCGGCTACCAGGTCCCGCCGCGCAACCGAAACGGGATCGCCCGGGTGTTCCTCATCGCCGGTCAGGAACACAGTGATGCTGCCGTCCAACGCTCCAGCCGCCTGCAGGGCTCGCAGGGAGTACAGAATCACCACCAGCCCGCCCTTCATGTCCTGGCTTCCCGGACCGAGTGCCGTGTCGCCTTTGCGTTCGAACTTCTGAAACGGGCTGGACGGCTCGAATACCGTGTCCATGTGGCCGATCAACAGAACTCGCTTGCCGTGCGTCCCGCTGAGTTCGGCCACCAGGTGCCCGGCGCGATGGGCTTCGTCCATGGGAATCCAGCGAACCTTGAATCCCAAGGCCTCGAATTCCGGCCGTAGAACGCCGGATACCTTTCTGACGCCGTCCAGGTTGAAGGTGCCGCTGTTGATATTGACCAACTTCTCGAGCAGCAGGTTGGAATCGGCCAGGTTGGCATCGATGTATTGCGCCATCTTCTGTTCGGCCGGGCTCAATTCCGCCGCGCGCGCGGGCATGGGCAGAAAAGCCGTAACCGAAAGACAGAAGGGGAATACCAACCTGTACACCTGGCGCATGGCATCGCCGATAATATCACGCAGCCTTGGTTCGCGACGCGATCGCCACACTGGCTGCGCCCGCCAGCAGGTCCACACCTGCGTGGAGCGCCTGCCCGGGGATGAGACTGCCCAGCAACACGAAGAGAATTCCGAGTTGCAATCCGACGAACCCGGTCCGCAGCACCCCGCGGACTCCCTGGTAGGCGTGACCCGCTCCGAACAGTACTCCTCCAATCGCTACCGCGGCCCATCGCGAGCGGGTTGCCGCCCACAAAAGGCTCACCAGCCAGCCTCGAAACAGCAACTCCTCGCAGATGCCCGCGGTGGCGCAGACCAGGGCGAAAGCGGCGAACTCCTGGGCCGTCGCCGGCGCCATCATGCGGACTCGGCCCATCGCACCCGAGAGGTTTTCCGCGGGCGAGCGCCGGACGCACCGCAGAACCAGCGCCGCCACGATTGCGAGGATCATCAGCAGACCGCCGGTCGCGGTCAGCGTGGCATACCGATCGCCGAAGCGTTCTCCGGCATCCGCCATCGAGAGGCCATGGCGGCGGAGAATCAGCGCCATGGCTGCCGCGAGCAGCCATTGCGTGGAAGCGATGCGCGCGTACAAACCGAATTTTCCCGCTTGCGAGAGGACCGGACTGGCCTGAGCCAGAAAGCGGCGAAATCGAATATAGCCCAGCAGTGGCAGCGCTGCCACCAGGGCGATCGTGAAGACCCAGACCTCCCGGTAGTCCAGCAATTCCCGCCATCGGGCGAGGTCCGGCTCGCACATACCGACAGGATCGCAGGTTTTGTGGCATATCGAACACTCGCGTCCGAGGTCTCGCTGCGCGGTCCGCGTTTCTGACGTATGGTTGAGACATGAAGCGAACCGTCCAAATAGCATCTTTTTTGCTGATCTGCTGCGTCGCCGCATGGGCGCAGGAGAAGGGCAGGCCTGCGCCCCAAGCCAAGGATGTGGGCCACGGCCATATACCGTCGCATGGGCCCGCGCCTGCCAAGGCCCAGCCGGCGCGCCCGCCGCAAGCTCAGCCGCGCCCCGAACAGAAGGCGCCCGAGCAGAACCGGACCTTCGCGGATAAGCCCGGTCATCCCGAAGCGCCGCACGTTCACTCCAATGGCCAGTGGGTGGGCCACGATTCCGGCAAGGACGATCCGCGGTATCACGTCGACCATCCGTTCGAGCACGGCCGCTTTACCGGAGGTTTCGGCAAAGGGCACGTCTGGCACCTGGCGGGCGGCGGACCTTCGCGATTCTGGTTCAACGGCTTTTACTTCAGCGTCGCTCCCCCCGATCTCGGCTATTGCGGCGACTGGCTGTGGAATTCCGACGAGATCGTCGTTTACGAAGATCCCGACCATGACGGCTGGTACCTGGCTTACAACGTGAGGCTCGGGACCTACGTGCACGTCATGTTCCTCGGCAATAGCTAAACTAAGCCCCTCGCGAGCCTTGGCCAGATACGGCGCCGAACATCCCATGCTGTAATGGATGTTCATCGCCGATGGACCAGGTTCAATCCAGCCAACCCGCTTCCACGCGTCTTCTCGCCGCCGCTATCGGCGTGGTTTTGACGGCTGTCCTGGCCCTGGAAATCTACGGCCTGTGCACCGCCCGCCTTTTCGTCGACGGTATCTGGGAGCAGGACGGGTGGAAGCGATTCCTGCATTACATCTGCGTGTTTGCGGTAATCTCGGCGCCGCTGATGGTCCTGGTTCCGTGGACCTACACCGGGTTCGTGCTTGGTCTGGCAGCGGTTGGCACGATTCTGGCCGCCGGTCCGATGGCGTTGTTCGCCGTCCTCCTTTACATGGTCTCTGCGGCGGCGCTTGGCTCGTGCATCCTCGGCCGTCCGAAGGATACTGCACTGCCGGCGCAGACGCTGGCGGTGTTGGTCGGGACCGCGGTCTACATGTTTTTGATGACGCTGGCAGCGCGTCTTCCCATCCATTACCCGGCCGTATGGGCCGTCCTGCTCGGCGCGCCGATTGTCTGGGACTGGAGCGGCGTGCGCCGGCGCTCGGCGGCTCTCGCCGATTGGCTGCGCGGCGCGGAGCTGCGGTCGTGGGGCGAGCGCTCGGCCGCATCTCTACTCGTGTTCGTGCTGGGAATGCAATGGCTGGTCGCGATGAAGCCCGAAATCAGCGCCGACGGCCTGGCGATGCATCTCGCCGTCCCCATGAACATCGCCGCTTACCATCGGCTGACCTATGAGCCGTCGCGATACATCTGGTCGGTGATGCCCATGGGCGCCGACTGGATCTACTCCATCGTCTATCAGTTCGGCGGCGAGGCAGCCTCGCGCCTGGTCGATTTCGCGATGCTCCTGTCGGTCGAGATCCTGCTCTACGGCGCGGCCAGGCGGTGGTTGAATCGCGCTCCCGCCCTGCTGGTCTGCGCGCTTTTCGCCTCCACGCCGATGGTGCAGCTGGTAACCGGGTCGCTGTTTGTCGAAAATGTGCTGGCGGCGCTGGTCCTCGGCCTTCTGACGGCGATCTGGAGACTTGGCGATACGGGCGAAAAGCGATATCTATTCGCGGCCGCGCTGCTGGGCGGCGCCGCGCTCACCACGAAGTTCGGGGCGATTGCGTTCGTCCTGCTGGCGATCGCCGTCGGATTGGCGGAGATCCGGAGGGTCTGGCCCCGGTTGGCGCCGCGGCCCGTCCTCGCGTGCGCTGCAGCCCTTCTGCTCTTCGCGGCCACGGCCGCGCCGACGTACGCGATTGCTTACGCCAAGACTCACAACCCGCTCTTTCCCTTCCTGAACCAGAGATTCCCGTCGCCGCTGCTCGATCATAAAGCGGAAACCCAGGATTCGCGCTATCGCGATCCCGTGACCCTGCGCATGCCTTACGACCTGACCTTTCGAACGGAGAATTACTATGAGGCGCGCAACGGGTCGTTTGGATTTCAATACCTGGCGCTCTTGCCTGTGGTGCTGGTTGGATTGCTGGCGGTCCGCAACCGGCAGGCGGCCGGCGCGGCTGTGGTCGCGGTGGCGGCTTCCATTCTGATTCTGCGGTCGACCTCGAATGCCCGCTACATCTATACGGCGATGCCTCTTTTGACCATCGGCTTCGCCGCCGTCATGGGCTGGACGGCGGCCCACAGCCGGATCCTTTCCCGCACATCACAGGTTTTTGCCGTGGCATGGATCGGCCTCAATATCTACTTTCTCCCCGCATCCGGCTGGTATCATCGCGATTTCTATTCGCCGTACATGTTCTCGCGGAACGGCGCGGCCCGCTATCTCCAGGAAACGGCGCCCGAGCGCCTCGTGGTTCGCCACTACAGCCAGGCCCATCCAGGCTCCTCGCTCCTCATGGCCGCCGATACCAATATCGCCGATGCCAGGGGCGATGTTTACGAGAATAGCTGGCACCAGTGGGACAACTCCATCGCCATCCAGCGAACTTCCAACGCGTCCGATCTCCGGCGCCTGTTCGATAAATGGCGCGTCCGGTATTTCATCGCGCCGGAAGCCGCCACGGGGCAGACATTGCAACCGCCGTGGCTGCGCAATTTCCTTGACGCCTGCACGGCCACGGAGTACGAGCTCGGGGGGTATGCTCTGTCGCATATGGCGGAGTGCCGTGGCGACTTGTCACACACTCGTCCCTATTCGATCGACACGCGGCCCATGGTACCGGCCGGTCCCGGCACGTATGACGATTTCGATGAAGACCTGCGTTTCGATGGCGCCTGGGAACACAATCGGACTTTCAACGGCCCGTTCCTCCACACCATTACCTTCACCGATGCCCCGAATGCCGCCATCAGATTCCAATTTACCGGCCACTCGATTGCTTATATCTTCACGCGGACCACGAACCGCGGCATCGTTAAGGTTCTGTTGGACGGAACCGATCAGGGCGATCTCGATCTCTACGCCCCCAAGACCCAGTGGCAGGCGCGAAGCACGTTCACCGCGCCGCAGGGACAACACACCATCGAGATTCGGGTGGCCGGCCGCAAGTCGGCGGCATCCTCCGGTACGTTTGTGGACGTGGACGCGTTCATCGTCCAATGAGCTACTGTTTGGGCGCCTCTTCGATCTTCCGGTCAGCCTCTCGAATCACGACCCCGAGGTTGCTGATGGAGTGCGCTCCAGGAGTCGGCCGGGCAGGGCTTGATAGGCAAAATGGAGCTACCGGTTCGACGGCTCTAACGGAACTACCTGAATCGTCTGCGGTTTGCTGACCGGCGTCACGGTGCCGTTGGCCAGTTTTCCGAGCGTGACGATATAGGTTCCGGGCTTGACGAGTGGTCCGCTGCGTCCGCCCCTGCCTCCGCGCCCGCCGCGGCCTCCGGTCTGCTCTTCGGCGGGTGCTTCATCCCCTGCGGCGGCCCGGCCGCCCCTTGCTCCTCGCCCACCGCCTCCCGGAGGCGCGTTTTCGCGCAAGTCCCAAGGCGTGCGATGCAGACCCGCGTGGTTCGAGGCGTCCATCCTTCGGACCTCCTTCCCGGTGTCATCCGTCACCGTCAGCACCATCTTCGGACCCTCCGCCGGGCTGCCGGCGCCCTCCTGCGAATCCTTCAGGTAATACGTGAGGAGCGCGCCAAAAGGCGGATTGGGAGCTGCAATATTGTCGCCCTGCGCGCGGTAATATCCGATTTCCTGGTATACGCGCGCCGGCCGCCCCGGTGCGAAGATGACAGCATCCTGCGCGAAAGCTTCCGCAGTCAATTGCCGCAGCGCCGAAATGTCGTCGATCACGAAGAAGCCCCGGCCGAACGATGCCGCCACCAGGTCGCTTTCGCGCTTCTGGATTTCCATTTCGCGAATATTGATGGTCGGCAGATTCTGAAACGCTGTCCAGTGCCGCCCGCCGTCCACCGTGAACGACATGCCGAACTCCGTTCCTACGAACAACAGGTTCGGATTGACGGTGTCCTGGATAACGTCCCAGGCCGGATCGCGCACCGGCAGATCGCCCATGATCGGCGTCCATGTCCGGCCCAGATCGGTCGATTTGAAAATGTATGGCTTGAAATCGCCTCGGTGGAAATTGTTGAGCGACACGAAAACCGTGTTGGCGTCCATACCCGACGGCCGCACGTGCGTGACATAGGTCATCTCCGGGACGCCCGGGATGGAATCGATCTTTCGCCAGTGCGCGCCCGAATCCTCCGAGATCTGCACCAGGCCGTCATCGGTGCCGACGAACAGCAACCCTTCCTTGATCGGCGATTCCGCCACCGCCGTCGCCGTGCCGAACTCGTCGGTGAAGGCGTTTTTCCACACCGCGTCTTCTCCCCAGAGCTTGCCCATGACGGGCAGCGTCTCGCGGTCGATGTTGCGCGTGAGGTCCTCGCTGACGTATTTCCAGGTGGCGCCGCGATCGTCGCTTCGCAAAAGGCGATTGCCGGCGATGTACAGCCGGTTGTGATCGTGCGGGCTAACGATGAACGGGATGTCCCAGCGGCTGCGGATTTCCGCCGGGCGCGCGCGCTGCATGGGCGGCTGGATACTGGTGCTCACTCCGGTTTTGAGATCGAGCCGCACGCAATTGATGCCCTGCGAGCAGCTATAGACGGTGTCGGCGTCCAGCGGGTCGGCATTCGATTTGAATCCGTCGCCGCCGCCCGTGCTCAGCCACTCGCTGGTCGGAATCCCTTCGCGCATCCGCGTCCGCGAGGGAACTCCCTGCGATCCGTTGTCCTGTGAGCCGCCGTAGATGTTGTAGAACGGCAGGCCGTTGTCGAGCGACACCCGGTAGAACTGCGTCACCGGGATGTTGTTGAAGTGGCGCCACGAGCGGCCGTGATCATACGACTCATACAGTCCGCCGTCATTGCCTTCGATCAGGTGGTTGGGATCGGTGGGATCGAAAACCAGCGCGTGGTTGTCGGAGTGGACCTGAAACCCGGCGCTTTTCACCGTCTTTCCACCGTCCTCGGTGACCATGACGTTCATGTGCATGGCGTAAACGCGGTCGAATTGGAAGGGATCGCAAAAAATCTCGCCATAATACTCGGGATCCTGCACTTCGAAGAACTGGCCGTAGGTGAAGTGCGCTCCGCCGTCTTCCGATTTATAGAATCCGCTCTGATGGGCCTTGCGGCTGGTCATGATCAGCGCATAGACGACGTCCGGTTTCTGCGGCGAAACCGCGAGCGCGATCCGCCCCAGATCCACCTTGGGCAGCCCCTCGGTGAGCTTGGTCCAGTGCGCGCCGCCGTCCGTGGTCTTGAATATCGCCGCCTCCGGACCCCCGGCTACAATCTGGCTGGTGTGCCGCCGCCGCTGATAGGCCGCGGCGTAGATGACGTCGAAATTGCGCGGGTCGACGTCGATATCGGTGATGCCGGTGTCCTTGGAAATCTGCAGGATGGGTTTCCAGGTCTGGCCGCCGTCGCTGGTTTTGTAGAGCCCGCGATCGCCGCCCTCGCTGAACAGCGGACCCTGCACCGCGGCCAGCACGGTGTCGGAATTGCGCGGATCGATGAGGATTTTGGCGATGTGCTCGGAATTCGGCAGCCCCATGTTCTTCCAGGTAGCGCCGGCGTCCGTGCTCTTGTAAATGCCGTCCCCGTATCCGATAGCGCGCTGCGCCTGGTTTTCGCCCGTGCCCAGCCAGACGACGTTGGAGTTCTTCGGGTCGATGGTCACGCAGCCCAGCGAATAGGAGCCGCCGCGGTCGAAGATCGGCTGAAAGCTGAGGCCGCGATTGCTGGTCTTCCATAACCCGCCGGATGCCGTGGCGACGTACCAGATGCTGCGGTTCCTGGGATCGATGGCGACGTCCTGAATGCGCCCCGAAGAAAAGGTGCCGGCCAGGTTGCGGACGGGAATCTCGCGGACAAAATCGGATGTGATACCAGGCGGTTGTTGCGCCGGCAGGAGCCTCGCAGACACCGCCAGCACGGCGAGCGTGGTGATGCGTTTCATGGGAGTAAGGGACAAGTATATTCGATTCCCGTGGACGAAAGAACCGATACGGCGGCGCAGAAAGCACGGGGCCAAACTCCGTTTCTAGCAGTCACATCCGAAACTCCTGTGCATTTCAGACAAGCTGGTGGTATATTGTGACAAATCCCGCAAGCAACGGGGCTTCGGGGTGATGGTCGGCCCAGGGTGGCCGTGGTTTACACATCCAACACTCGAGTAACGGAGAGTTCCATGCAAAAGTCTTGCTTCGCAATCGCTCTTGCGGTTGCGTCTATCTGTGCCAGCAGTGGCCTCCTGTATGGGCAAGCCACCGCCAGCGGCACTATCCAAGGTACGGTTGTCGATCCAACTCAGGCGCTTGTGGTGGGAGCCGACGTGCTGATCACCAGCAAGACAACCGGGGAATCACGTGCGACAAGCACAAGCGGATTGGGTGCCTACCGGTTCGATCTCCTTTCCGCGGGAACCTGGGTGATAAAGGTTTCCAAAAAGGGGTTCGCGGTTCTGTTGCAGAACGTCGATCTGCTGGTCGGCCAGACCACTACCACAAATCTGACGCTCACACCGGGCGCCATGACGGAAACGGTCGAGGTCACCACGGCCCCGCCGCTCGTCGATCTTGCCAGAAGCAGCGTGAGCCAGAATATCACGCCTACGGAAGTGGCGGAGCTGCCGATGGTTGGGCGCGATGTCGCCAATCTGGCCTACCTGGCCCCGGGCGTCAAAGCCACCGACTCCTATGACCCGACCAAGAATCGATACGCCATTCTGTCGGTCAACGGCGCCGGCGGCCGCAACGTGAACGTGACCGTCAACGGCATCGACAATAAGGACAACACCGTCGGCGGGCCGGTTATGCAGTTGCCGCTCGAAGCCGTGCAGGAGTTCCAGATCAGCACGCAGCGCTTTTCCGCCGAAAACGGCCGCTCCGAGGGCGCCGCCATCAACATGATCACCCGCCAGGGCACCAACACCTATCACGGCTCGGTTTTCGGATATTTTCGCGATGCGGCGCTGGACACCGATGAAAAGGTGCCGGATGGAGTCGGCGGCTACTCTCCTGCTCACCCCGACTATACCCGCCAACAGTTCGGCGGCTCCATTGGCGGGCCCGTCGAAAAGAACAAGCTATTCGGCTTCTTCGCCATTGAACGGGAGCGCGAAAACCAATCCCTGGAAGAAACCGGGACCTCCTACAACGAGCTTGTGTTGGCCAAAAACAGCGGTCTCGCCGCGCAGCCCGCCACCTCCATCCCGCGCCCGTTCTACGAAACCCGGTACAACGGCCGTATGGACTGGACCATCAACAGCAGAACCAGCGCCTATGCCAGCTATAGTGCACAGGGCAACAACAGCCTGAACGACCAATCCACCGGCACCGGCGATTTGACCAACGGCAATTTCACCACCAACCAGATGATCGTCGCCAACCTGTCGCTGAATACCGTGCTCTCACCCACCACGGTGAACACCTTCACCGCCGGCTACCAGTATTGGAACAACCTGATCGCCAGCAATATCAGCGCGCCGCTGGTGACTTTCCCCGATGCCACATTCGGCACCAACACCAACGTTCCGCAGCAGTCCTGGCAGCGCAAATTTCAGTTCCGCGACGACTTCTCCAAGACCTTCGGCAAGCACACTCTGAAGGGCGGTGTGGATTTCATCCACAACCCGTCCGAAGGCGGCTTCTTCGAGTTCAGCTCGACTCTTGAAATCGACTTCGCCGCCGACCCCAGCGTCATCCTGAGCGACACCAAGGATTATCCGCAGAAGTTCGCAACTCCCGGCGCCGTCACCGGCATGACCCAGGCCAATGGCGACCCCTACTTCCTGGTTGCCACCAAGCAGCTCGGGTTCTACTTCCAGGACGACTGGAAAGCCTCGAACCGCCTGACGCTCAACCTGGGGATTCGCTGGGACCGCGATTTCAATATGATCGGCGCTTCCGACATCCCCAAAAGCCGGACTTACCAGGAATTGGTAGCGCTCAACAGCCCTTTTTCCAACCCCTACGTCAACCGCCTCCCGCATGACGACACCAAGGACTTCAGCCCGCGAATCGGTTTTGCCTTCGACGCCACCGGCAAGGGCAAACACGTCATTCGCGGCGGATTCGGCCTCTACTACGGAAATGTCTTCCAGAACATTCCCCTGTTTATGGAGCAAATGAGCAACCCGACCGTCTTCCAGACGGTAATCAGCCTGTCGTCCCCCACCGACATCGTAACCGGCACGGGCATTCCTCTCGGCAACTGGCGCTACGGGATCGACCCCATGCCGGTCGTTCCCGCGCCCTCCACCCAGCTTGCATCAGGCAGCGTAGGACGATTGATGGATCCCAACTACCGCAACCCCGTAACCGAAGAATTAAATATCGGGTACGGTTGGTCGCCCACCGCCAACACGCTCATTTCCACGGAATACACGCACGTTCTGGGTCTGCACGAGAACAAAACCATGAACATCGACCAGAAAATCCCCATGAACGGAGCCTGCTGCACCCGTCCGCTGGACCCGGTGTTCGCCACCTCCACCCAGCCGGAACTGGCCAGCGTGCGCGATGAGCAGTCCATCGGCCGCTCGCACTATGACGGCATCAATTTCACCTTCCAACAGCGCATGAGCCACCACTTCTCGCTGAATGCGAACTACACCTTGTCGTGGGCTTACTCCTATGACGGCGGCGGCGGCTCGTTCCGCAACTATCCGCGGCTTTCGACCAACCCGTTCGCCAGCTACGAATGGGGTCCCTCGCCCAACGACGAGCGTCATCACGTCACGGTGAGCGGAATCATCAGCCTGGTGAAGGGGTTCCAGCTCGCGCCCATCCTGCAGTTCGGTTCCGCGCGGCCGTATAGCGTGACCAACTCCTCGAACACGCTCAACACCGGCGGCGGCACGGCGGTCGCGGTAGTGGTGCCCAAGAATTCCCCGACCAGCTGGTTTGCCTATGCCACCGACAATACCGCCGCGCAGAACTGTTTCTACGGCCTGAACGGCGTCTCGCAGAATTGCACGATCGCCGCATACGATCCGCTGCGCGGCGATCCTTTCTTCCAGCTCGACCTGCGCCTGTCCAAGGACTTCAGGCTGGGTGAGCGGATGAGGCTGCAACTGGTTGCCCAGGCCTTCAACCTGACCAACCGCGCCAACTACGGCAATGACTTCAACGGCAACATTGCCAGTCCGTCCACGTTCGGACATCCGGCCGGCTTCATCGCCCCCAGCAGCACCGTGATTCCGCGGTCGCTCTGGAGCGAGTACGGCGTCCGCTTTACCTTCTGATCGTTCCGCTCGATAATCCGGGGCCGGCCAAGCCGGTCCCGGCCAGTGTTCCGCCAAACCCTGCCTGCCGGAAGCGTAACTCAAGGTTTATGGACGCCCACCAACGAAAACAGCCGCAATCCCTCGAACGCGCCGAACCTCGTCGGATGGCCACCGATGAGCAGGAAGCGAAGCGCCTCGGCGATGAGCTCGGGCGTATCGGGTCCGGCGGCTGATGCCTGAATTCAGACTTGGAACAACCGGCGTGCGAAACGTTCTACGTTTCAATGCCTAGCTTTTCCGTCACCCTGTCCAGGGTGTCGACCAGCCGCGCCACGTGCGCTTCGGTATGAGCCGCCGTCACCGAGATCCGCAGCAGGTTCTGCGCGGCCGCGGGCCGCAGCACCGGATTGATGTAGATACCCTCTTCGAGCAGGGTCTTGCAGAGGCGGCAAAGGTCCAGCTCTTCTCCCACGACCACCGGCACGATCGCCGTCTCGCCGGGCATGACGGCATATCCGCGGGCCCGCAGTTCTTCCCGCAGCATGCCTGAGATGCGCAGCAGATGATGGCGGCGTTCCGGTTCCTTTTGCATGATCTGCAGCGCCATCGCGACCGCCGCGACCGATGCCGCCGGAAGGCTGGCGGAGAACACAAAGGGCCGCGCCGTGTGCTTCAGATAGTCCACTACCGCCCGCTCGGCGGCGATGAATCCTCCCACCGATGCCAAGGACTTGCTGAACGTGCCCATGATGATGTCCACATCGTCCAGCACGCCCAGGTGCTCCGCGGCGCCGGCGCCGGTGTTGCCGAGGACACCGATCCCGTGCGCCTCATCGACATACACGCGCGCGCCATACGGCTTGGCCAGTTTGAGAATGCCCGGCAGGTCGGCGATATCGCCTTCCATGCTGAAGACGCCTTCGGAAACGATGAAGATCTTCTCCTCTGGAGGACAGTTTTCCAGGCATCGCTCGAAATGATCCAGGTCGTTGTGGCGGAAGCGTACGGTCCGGGCTGGCGATCGAAGAGCTCCTTCCACCAGGCTGGCATGAAGATTGTGATCGCAGATCATCACGTCGCCCTTTTCGGTCAGTGCCGATAGGGTGGCGTAATTGGCCTGAAAACCGGTTCCGAAAATTATCGCCGCTTCCTTGTGAACGAAAGCGGCCAGTTCATGCTCGAGTTTGACGTGGATATCCAGAGTGCCATTCAGCAAACGCGAACCGCTGCATCCGCTGCCGTACTTGCGAACTGCCTGGGCCGCGGCTTCCTTCACCTTGGGATGTGTAATCAGATCGAGATAGTCATTCGACCCGAACATCAGCACCTTGCGTTTGCCCATGCGGACTTCGCCCGGCCCGCATCCTTCGCGATCTCCAAAGACCTCGAAGTACATATAGAGTCCAGCGGATTGCAAATCACTCGGACGAGTGAAATTCCGGCATTTTTCGAAAATGTCGTTCGATCCACTACCCTTTTTCTTGCCGGTGATGTCGCCAGTCGATACGCGCATGGTCCTCAATTCCATTCATAAATTCGATACGTCTTGTACCGCTTCGCCCCCATCACCTCCAGAGAGCGATTCATCAGCGTATTGTCCTCCAGAATCCAGGACATTTCGCAGTCGCCGAAACCCAGTTTCCTGGCGTTTCGAACGAGAGTGGCATAAAAACCTGCAGCGAGGCCGGAAGGACGATATTCCTCCACGACGCCCAATGCGAGAACGCGCACACTTTGTATCAATCGTTGATAATACAGTATTTTGATCAGTCCCGTGGGGAAAAGGCTCCCTTTAGCCGGTTTTAGCGCCTGGTTCACGTCAGGCAGCGCCAGGGCGAATCCCACCACCCGCCCGTCCACCTCCCCGATCAGCACCAGGTCGGGTTTGAGAATCTGCTTCATGTCCTTTCCCTGGAGCATGAACTCCTCGCGGGACATGGGCACAAATCCCCAGTTTTTCGACCACGCCGCATTGTAGACCTCCCAGACCTTTTCCACCTCGGAAGCGAAATTCTTCACGTCGATGGGACGAACGCGAACGCCGGTGGTCGCCAGGACCCGCTCCGCGACACGGTCGATTTTCTTGGTGTCGATGGTGTTCGCGTTGCTCAGGTACGCCAGCAGGTCCCTGGATTTCCGCAACCCGACCTGCTCCATCAACTCCGGATAGTAGGACGGATTGTACGTCATCATGACCATGGGATCCGATTCAAAGGCGTCCACCAGCATGCCGCATTCGTAGTTCGTGGACGGGTTCATCGGACCGCGGATGAACTCGGCGCCTTTGTCTTTCACCCACTTTCGAGCTTGCGAAAGCAGCGCCTCGGCTACCTTGCCGTCGTTGACGCTTTCGTAAAACCCGAAGAAACCCGCTTTCTCATCGTGGAAGCGGTTATGCGCTTTGTCGACTATGGCGGCGATGCGCCCCACCAGCTCGCCGTCCCGCATGGCCAGGTACATCTCCATCTCGGCGTTGGCATAAAACGGATGCTTCCGGCGGTCGAGCAGATCCTTCACCGCGATACGCAGCGGTGGCACCCAGTGGGGAGAGTCACGATAGAGAGTGAAGGGCAGTTCGATGAACTGTTTCAACCCCTTCTTGTCACCCACTGGAACGATTTCGATTCCCAAATGCTCAGTTCCTTTCCAACAGGCTTCGGTAGACCCATGGGGAAACGCAGATCAAGATCAGAGCCGTGGCTATCCCCGCCAACACGTCGACCGTATAGTGGTATCGAAGATAAACTGTAGCAAAAATGATGGAAAGAGTGTAGGCAAAATAGATGCGAAACACCGGATTGGAGATTTGCCTGGTACCCCAGCATGCCAGGATGGTGAGTTCTGTATGGCCGCTGGGAAAACAATCGTAATGCGCCGATTCCAGCCGGTCGAGCGTCGATTGCAGGTTATGAAACAACCACAAACCCTGTAACGGCGCGTGTTCTAAAGACTTTAGCAGGAATCGGGGTCCCCGGGCCGGCACCATCAGATAACCGACATACGAGACCAGGAAACCGGTCGCGATTAAAAACGTATAATATTGGAACTCCGCGTAACGCGTTTTCAGCCAAAGCAGCACCCCCACCAGGATCACAGCCGGCACAAACAGTGTGTACACGATCTGCAGATATTCGGTTAACGCGGGGTTGTAAATTCGCTCCAACCAGATGGTCGGATTGGCGTGCCAGAATTGGAAATCCACATCCGCCAGCCACCGGTCCGCATCGGAGTGTCGAATCGCCGGAATGATCAGAGCCATTTCCCTGTAACAGAGGGTGACGTAGATTATCGGGTACCAGTTCCGGAAAGCGAAGGAAGTGACATTCGGAAACCTGATCTCCCCGAGCAGGATTCCTGCCAACACGGCGTGGCCGGCGAGCAGCCATGCGGCCTCCGGCAGCCGGCTCCAGCATCCCAGGATCAGGAGGCAGCAGAAGACAAAGTACCCCAGCATTACCTTGTCTACCGGCCACAGGCGCCTCGGCGAACCTGCGGTCAGGCTTACGGCTTCAGCCAACCAGCCTCCTTGTACCACGCCAGGGTCTCCGCGAGCCCTTGCTCGAGCGTGGTGGAGGCGACGAAACCCAATTCATGTGCGGCGCGATGCGGGTCGCAGGTCCAGTAACGGCACTGCGCCTCAGCGACTTTCTCGCGGGAGATGATACCAGGTTTTCGCATCATCGACGAAGTGATTTCCGCTCCCAGTCCCGCCAGCCAGGCCAGCGGTGCGGGAATCCGCAGGACGCGCGCGTTGCAACCCAGGATCCGCGCCGCTGCCGCGCCAAATTCGGTCCACGTCACGGGTTCGGGATGACTTAGAAAATAAGTTCGGCCGGCCGCCGCCGGATGCCGCGATGCCGCGACCAGCCCGTCCACCAAGTCGCGGACGTAGATGGCGCTGAAGAATCGTTCTCCCCGGCCGATCTGTAATTGGAATCCGCGGGCAACCGATTGCAAGAGCTTGAAGACATCGGTGTCGCGCGGCCCGTACACGACGGGCGGACGGATGACCACCGCATCCGGAAGCGCGGAGCGGACAGCCTTTTCCGCCTCCAGCTTGGACTTCCCGTAATGCGTGAAGGGAGCGGGCGCCGCATCCTCGTCCAGAGGCGTCGCGTCCGGGTTGGGACCCACCGCCGCCAGCGAGCTGACATGAACCAGGCGGATTCCCGTCCCGGCCATCTTTTTCGAGAGGATCGCCGAGGCGCCAACGTTGCCGCTGTAGTATTCCGCGGTCCGCAGCGCCTTGGTAACACCCGCCAGGTGGATGACGCAGCTCACTCCATCGAGGGCGCGATCCAACCCCTCGCCAGTGGAAAGATCGGCTTCCACCGCCGGCGTTTCCGCGGCCAGGGAGTTCCTGGAGCCGCGCCGCGACAGGCACCGGAAAGGTTGTTGCAGAATCCTGAGGCGATCGATGAGATGACTGCCGATGAAACCAGTGGAGCCGGTTACCAGCGTGATCACTGAGGCGTGCTGCGGAAGGCTACTTCCGAAAAGTAACTCTCGGCAGTAGAGCCGGTGTGCTGGGAATTGATCTGCAGGCGCACGCCTTTCACCGCCGGCGCAGGTTTCCCGTAGGCGCGCTGATAATCAGCCGCGACGTTGCGGCTCTCGCCGATCCATTTGTTCAAATCGGCTGTGCCGGACTGGCACACTACGGCGTAGACATGCACCAGGGGAATGGTGCTGTCCGCCGCGAAAGTGCCCTTGGGAGCATTGCTGTCCCAGATATAGGCCAGAACGTGATGATCGCTGAATGCCACCAGAACCTGTGCTGCCTGGTCGTCCGTCGACGCGTACCGGAAATCGCCACGCTGGGGAACTTGGGTGACTTTCCATCGCCACGAAAGGTACGGCATGTCCACAAGGTTGACATCCACGCTCCTCTCCAGCGCGAACGACGACTTTACGCTGCGCAAATGTAGGCAGGGAATGCCACCATCTTGGCACGCCGACACCTCCGGCCGGCCGTGATTCACCGTAATCTTCCAATCGTAAGGCAACCTGCCGGCATTCAACGGCTCCGTATTCAGGACGATCATTGCCAGTGGATTGGTCCGGGCCTGGAAGAGAAGTACAGTTAAGGCGCAGAAACTTAGGAGCTTTCTCAAATAACCTCGCAAAAATCGGGCCGCAGCGGCGTTACGCACAGTTTATCTCACTTTGGTTACGATCCGCCACGTCAATTCAGATGCAAACCGCTGATTTTCGATGCAATTCAGATGCAAACCGGGGGTTAATTCTGCGGCCAATCAAACGTCCGCCCGCCGGCCTCTTCGCGAGTCCGCAGAATCTCCGACCAACCTGCATCGTTTCAGTAGATTGCAGTCAAAATAAAAAGCTTTGCTTCGGATAACGGCTGTTTAGTGTCTGCCTGCGCGTTGTTCAATCGCCTCCTGGGTCTCGATCGCTTGTCGCTGAATAGCCTCGGGAAATCCCGGTATTGGATGGGTGTAACGGCCCACGTACTCCATATCGGCAGGTTGCCCGATCAATACCAGGGCTCGCAGAGCTTCCCAGACATGGTTTTTGTCGGCGCCCAGATCCGCCAGCGAGTCGCCTCGCCGGACGCTGGCGCCGTCGCTGCGATCAAGCGAGCGGACTTCTCCCGGAACAGGGGAGCGTACCTCTGTCTCTCCGATGTGCGCCACCAGCGTCCCGGGGTTTACATAGTCGCCCAACTTAAGCCGATATTTCAACCGTCCGTCGGCCGGCGCCGTGATCGTGAACGGCTGTAACATGGCCTCCAACTCCGGCTCGGCCGCCGCGTCTCCGTAGTTCGAAAGCGCCAGGGCCGCGTTGCGCCGTACCATCGGCTGCGAATCGTGGACCAGCCGGACCAGCGCCTCGTGAAACGGCGGATATCCTCCCGCCTGGCCCATTATCCAGGCCGCCGTCTGGCGAAGCTCCACGCTGGGGCTGGACGCCTGCCGCACGATCTGCGGGTACCAGCGCGATACGTCCCGATGCTGCTGCAGGCGTTCTCCGATCTGCACCAGCGCGTGCTGCGCATGCCGCGGCTTGGCGGTGTCCGCAAAATACTCCGTGATCTGCGCATCCGTCAGCTGGCGGCCGAACCAGGTTTCGTACCAGAAAAGGAACGGGAAGATCACCAGCAGAATCGCGAACAGCGTAACCAGAAGGTAAGCCTTGCGGCCCGGACGCCGGCGGTC
>Ga0335078_10001994_pt1 | contig 30885 bp, 24 predicted proteins | sample Lox_Sample_32_FD_206711 | JGI IMG/M metagenome (GOLD analysis project Ga0335078, IMG submission 206711) | Soil microbial communities from Loxahatchee National Wildlife Refuge, Florida, United States - Lox_Sample_3.2 | ecosystem: Environmental > Terrestrial > Soil > Wetlands | place: USA... | reverse complement strand
GGCGAACGCGCCGGGCACCCCAACGACGCCTTCGACACCGCCGCCATCATCCACCTCACCGACTACCAGCAGTGAACATCACGCCGGCCCAGAACCGGCAAAGGACTTACGGCGCGCTGCACTAGGGCGCAGGGCCACCGCAGGCGCGCTTACGTCGTCTGGTAGCTCTGGTATCTGGGGACCCGGCGGGGAGGGCGGAGGCAGCATGAGCGATTCGGGCCAGGATTGGATGGAACCTGGGGCCCATGCGGTGGCTCAGGGCGTGCACCGCATACCGCTGCCGCTGCCCACCGATGGCCTGCGCGCGGTCAACGTCTACGCCCTAGCAGATGGCGACGCGCTCACCCTCATCGACTCGGGGTGGGCGCTTGCCGAGGCCCGTAAGCAGCTGTTCGACGCGCTGAACAGCTTGGGCGCCGGCCCGGGAGACGTGCGCAGGTTCCTGGTCACCCATGCGCACCGTGACCACTACACGCAGGCGGTGGCGCTGCGCCGCGAGTTCGGCGGACGCATCTACCTCGGCGAGGGCGAGGCGCCGGCCCTGCGGACGATTATGAATCCCGACCGGCGGCCGCTCGCGAGCCAGCTTGAACAGCTCATCGACTGCGGGGCCAGACCCGTCAGGGACGCGCTGCTTACCGCCTTCGGCGAGCGCCAACCGGCCAGCAACGAGTGGGAAGCACCGGACGAATGGATCGGCCAGTCCACCGATGTCTCGCTCAGCAACCGGCCGCTGCGTGCCCTCGCCACCCCCGGACATACGCAGGGCCACGTGGTCTTCGTCGACGAACCAGGAGGCTTGCTGTTCGCAGGCGACCACGTGCTACCCCACATAACGCCGTCCATCGGATTTGAGCCGACTCCGGGTTCGCTGCCGCTGCGCGACTATCTGGACTCCCTGCGGCTGGTGCGCGCGCTGCCCGACCTGCGGCTGCTGCCGGCCCACGGGCCGGTCGCCGGTAGCGTCCACCACCGGGTCGACGAGCTCCTCGCCCACCACGATGCCCGCCTGGATGCCACCGCCGCGGCGATCGCCCGCGCCGCAGGCACAGCCTACGAGACCGCATGCGCGCTCACCTGGACCCGCCGTCAGCGCACGCTCGGCGAGCTCGACCCCTTCAACCAGATGCTCGCGGTCATGGAGACAATCGCCCATCTCGACCTGCTCACCCTGCAGGGCCGCGCACGCAAAGAGCGGGTCGACGGCGTGATCGGATACGCGTCGCCGTAGCCGGACGTCCGTTCAGATCCTGGCGAGGCGGTCAGATCCTGGCGAGGCGGTCTGGCACGGCCTACGCCGTGCCTGCCCCGTTACGGCTCCGGGCCGTCGCCTTGCCTGTGGCGGGCAGGCCGCAGGCGGGACACATATCGGAAAACTCCCCGTAACACAGGAGACGTATGCTCACGGGGTGGATGAGCGCCCGGGATCCATGGCCGTCGGAGTCGAGGAAGAATTTCACACGGTCGATCTCGAAAGGCGCCAGCTACTGCCGCAGGCGGGCAGCCTGCTCAAACAGCTCCCGGCCGACAGATTCGCAGCCGAACTGCAGCGGTCGGTCGTGGAAACCAACAGCCGGCCCTACATACGCCTTATCGACCTCGCCGAGGATCTCGCGGCGCTGCGTCGGACGGTCGTCGCGGCCGCGGATCCGCTGGGGCTTGGGATCGTGGCGGCGGGTACGGTGCCCGTCGCTGACCTGGACGCGCTGACGGTTACGCCGGACCCACGTTACGAGAACATGCTGGACGAGTACCAGATGCTGGCCCGCGAGCAGCTGATCTGCGGCGCGCAGGTGCACGTCGATGTCAATGATCGGGACATGGCGGTGGCGGTCGCTCACCGGGTGGCGCCGTGGTTGCCCGCACTTCTTGCGCTGTCCGCGAGCTCGCCGTTCTGGCTGGGCATGGACACCGGCTACGCCAGCTACCGCACCTTGATCTGGCGGCGCTGGCCGACCACTGGCCTGATGGGCGCTTTCGAGTCGGCCGCGGACTACGACCGCACGGTGACCGACCTCGTCAGGTCCGGCGTGATCAGCGATGCCGGGATGATCTACTTCGATGCCCGGCCCTCGAGTCACCTGCCAACGGTGGAATTGCGGATATGCGACGCCTGCCCGCGGGTCGAGGACGTGGTCTTGCTGGCTGGGCTCTTCCGCGCGCTCGTGATGCTGGAGATGGACGCCGCGACCGCGGGTAAGCCGCCCATGCCCACCCGCGCTGAGCTGGTCGAGGCGGCGACGTGGCGGGCTGCGCGGTCGGGGCTGGAGGGTGAACTCGTCGATCCGGCGGGTGGCGCGCCCGTGACGGCCCGTGAGCTCCTCGAACGTCTGCTCACCGAGCTGCGGCCGATGCTGGAGACGACCGGCGACTGGGAGCTGGTCGCGGAACTAGCGGAGGCGGCACTGGCCCGGGGCAGCTCGGCGGCGCAGCAGCGAGAGGCATGCGCCGGCGACGGCCTGCGTGGGGTCGTGGACATGCTGGTGGCGCAGACCCGCGCCAACACGGAGTGGCTGCCGGGCGCGGGACCGGCCCGCAAGGTCGTCTCGGCGATGCTGTCCGGCTACGACGCCGCCACCGATGAGGCCGTGTTGTTCGATGGCAGTGCCCGGGGGCCGTATGGGCTGATCATGACCGCGCTCGACCGGATCGGCGTCGACGGGCTGCACGAGCGGGAGCGATTGCGCGACAACGTGCAGCGACGGCTGGGCATAACCGTCCATACCGACGGCGAGGAAGCGGATCGGCTCCGTCCGTTCGACATCATTCCCCGGGTCATCGCCGCTGAGGACTGGGATCCGCTCCAGGCCGGGCTCAAACAGCGGGTCCGCGCGGTCGAGGCATTCCTGCACGACGCCTACGGCGAACGCGCCATCGTCCGCGACGGCGTGCTGCCCGCGTGGGTGATCGACGAGTCACCCGGTCTGCGGGTGTCCGGGCACCGGGTGGCCGGCTCGGCGGTGCGCTGCGCGGTGGCAGGCATCGACCTGGCACGGGACGGCGCGGGCCGCTGGGCGGTATTCGAGGACAAGCTGCGGATTCCTTCCGGTATCGGCTACGCGATCGCCAACCGCTGGCTGGGCGCCCGGATTCTGCCCGAACTCGCCCTCGCCTCCCGTGCCCCGGCTCCCATGCGGGCGGTGCGGGTGCTGCGGTCCGCACTGACGACGGCTTCGCCCGCCCTCGCCCTGGTCACCAACGGCCCGGCCGACCCCGCATTCCCCGAACACCGGCTGCTGGCACGGGAGATGGGGATTCCCCTCGTCCGCCCGGCCGAACTGCTCGCGGCCGACGACGGTGTGTGGATCGACGGACCGCAGCCCGCACGGGTCGAGGTGCTATATCGCCGCGTCGACGAGGACGACCTGTTCGGCGCCACAGGGGCGGATGGGCGTCCGCTCGGGCCTGGCCTGCTTGACGCGATCGGCACGCGCAGCCTTGTCCTCGCGAACGCACCGGGCAACGGTGTCGCGGAGGGCAAGAGCCTGTACGCCTACGCACCGCGGCTGACTGAGTACTACCTTGGCGAACGAGCGCTGCTCGATAACGTGCCGACGTTCCTGTGCCGTGACGCCGAGCAGCGCGCGCAGGTACTGGACCGGCTGGCCGACCTGGTGATCGAGCCCGTCGACGGTTTTGACGGCGAGAGGGTCGTGATCGGCCCGGAAGCCACACCAGCCGAACTACGAGGGCTTCGTGACCGTATCCTCGCTGATCCGGCACGCTGGATCGCCCAGGAGATCGTTTCCCTGTCGACCCATCCGACCTTCGTCGGCGGGCGCCTGGAACCGCGGGCGGTCGACCTCCGGGCCTTTGTCTGCCTGGGCTCCGAGCCCGCGATCGTCCCCGTCGCGCTCACCACGATGGCGCCGGGCGCAAGCAAGGTCGTCAGCGGCTCGGGTGGCGGCGGATTCAAGGACACCTGGCTCATAACCTGATCTCACGACGGGACCGCACGCGCGCCCGCACCGGTTCTGCCGGCGGGGAATCTGACACACATTGCTTACGCGCCGGTAGCCCGGCCGTAACGGACCGCTCAAACACTAAGGCTCAAAGACTACAGTCGCGGAGCGGGCTGACCGGGTCCGCGGAGCTGGGCGTGAGGGCGGTGAGCCATGCGTCAGAAGGCGACGCCCACGGCAGACGTTCCATCGCCGCGCGCACGTCTGCGGCTGGCGGCGCCGCCGGTTCAATTCCTTGACGTGCATGGGTACCGGCGCGCCTTCCGCGCCGCAGGCGCTGGACCACCCTTGCTGCTTGTGCACGGGCTCGGTGATAGGTCGGCAACCTGGTCCAGCGTCCTGCCCCTGCTCAGTCGCCGGCACCTGGTCATCGCTCCCGACCTGCTTGGCCATGGCGAATCGGACAAGCCGCGCGCCGACTATTCGGTCGCTGCCTACGCCTGCGGGATGCGCGACCTGCTCAGCGTTCTCGACGTGGACAGAGCGACCGTGATTGGCCACTCGCTGGGCGGCGGCATCGCGATGCAGTTCGCCTACCAGTTCCCTGAGCGATGTGAGCGCCTCGTGCTTGTCGGCAGCGGCGGAATCGGCCCGGAGGTGCATCCGCTGCTCAGGCTGGCTGCGGGCCCCGGCGCGGAAGTGGGGCTACCGCTGTTGACCGCGACCCCGATGCGCGCGGCGATCCAGCTGGCTGGGCCCATCCTGCGACGCGTCGGCGGCATGGGCCTTGGGCCAGACTTCGACTACATCCTCGATGGATACCGATCACTCACGACGAAAACGGCCCGGCAAGCGCTCCTGCGCACGGTACGAGCGGGCGTCGACCTGAACGGCCAGGTCATCACCATGCTCGACCGCTGCTACCTGACCGCCGGGCTGCCCACCCTGATTGTCTGGGGGCTGCACGACCGCGTCATCCCGGTCAAGCACGCCGCCATCGCGCACGCCGCCATGCCAGGCAGCCGGCTGAAAATCTTCCATACCGCGGGCCACTTTCCGCACCACGCCGACCCAGCCGGTTTCGCCGCCACCGTTGAGACCTTCCTGACCGAGACCCAGCCGTCACAATACGACCAGGTGCGGTGGCGCCGGCTGCTGCGCGCCGGACAGCGCGCCGCTGCCGCCCGGCCCATGCAAAGTCACGCGTCAAGCGGCTCATAGCCTTGGGCGGGCGTTGCGCGAAAGGGGCATGATGTGGGCCTGAGCCTCGCAGCGCGCTTGGCTGGCCGCTCGCTCGATGGAGCCTCGACATGAGTGCTTTACCGTGATCCGCTATGACAAGCCCGGGTGCGGCCCGCCGGACCGGGCCGGGCCTGGCCTGTCGTTCGATGGGCAGGTGGCGCCGGCGCTGGCGGAATGAGAGAAGGCGACATGAGCAGCACGGCAGCGCACAACCTGACCGGCCCGGAGCAGGCGACAGGCGGGGTCGCCGCATCGGCCCGGGTCGGCATGTTCCCGCCCTTCGGCCTGCTCGAGCGGAGTCCGGACACCGCCAGGGGATTTCTGGCCGCGGCCGGCCAGGCGGGCATCGACCATGTCTGCTGCGGAGACCATGTGAGCTTTGCCGGCGTCGGCTTCGACGGCCTCGTGCAAGCCACGGCGCTGGCAATGCTGCATCCCACGTTGCCGATCTACACCGGTCTGTACCTGCTGCCACTTCGCCATCCCATGCTGGTAGCCCGCCAGCTCGCAGACATCGAGCGGCTCGCTCCTGGGCGGCTCATCTTCGGTGCTGGGGTGGGTGGTGAGGATCGCCACGAAATCTCGATCTGCGGAGTGGACCCAGCGACCCGGGGCCTGCGGATGAATGAATGCCTCACCGTCGTGCGCCAGCTCCTGACCGGAATGGCGGTCACCTTCCACGGGAAGTTCTTCGACTTCGATGACGCGGTCATCACCCCCGCGCCGGCCGCGGCGATTCCCATCACCATCGGGGGCCGCTCCGACGCGGCGATCAGGCGCGCGGGCCGGCTGGGCGATGGCTGGCTTGGCATCTGGAACTCGCCCCGGCGTTTTGCCACCGCGGTCGAGATGGCAGCAGCGGAAGCCGCCCGCATAGGCAGGCCCGACCCGCCCACCCGCCACGCCATGCAGGTGTGGTGCGGGCTGGCGAACTCGAAAGAGGAGGCTCGCGCCTGCCTCGCGCCGACGATGGAGACCGTCTACCGGCTCCCGTTCGAGCGGTTCGAGCGCTATTGCCCCTATGGCACCGCCGACGACGTCGCCGAGTTCCTGGCGCCCTACGCCTATGCCGGCTGCCCGGAATTCAACCTCATCCCGCAGTCACCTGACCACGATCAGGCCATCGCGGGCACGGCCGCGGTGCAGCGGCTACTGGCACGGACATGACAGTGGTGCACGGCGCGTTTGTGCTCGCGGCAGCCGCGATGCTGGACGGGTGCCCGGCGACCACGCACTGGCTTCACGCCAGCGTGCGGCGCTATCGAGGCGTGCAGCTGGGCCCGCTGATCAGCCACAGGTGCCTGCGACAGGATCAGGCCCGTCGTGCCTTTTGCCGCGTGCCCACCGTAGGCTCGCGCCATGCGCGCGATCACCTGGATCAAGGAACGTGGGGCCGAGTTCGCCGAGGTAAGCCTGGGCGATACGTACCTGCGGGCGGCCGGCGTGGCGGTCGGCGCCGACCCGGTGCCCTACCGCCTGGACTACGAGCTCGACTGCGTGGACGGTTTCGTCACCCGCAGGCTGCTCGTCCGGACGCAGGGCGCGACCTGGAGCCGCCGTCTGTTGCTGTCGCGAGACCCGCGGGGTTTGTGGGGCATAGAAACAAGCGCGGAGGGCGAGGTCGACCTGCCTGCGCCGGGCGGCGACCCAGCGGAGTTCGCCGCGGCCCTCGACTGCGATCTCGGCGAGTGCCCGGTCACGAACACGATGCCGGTCCTGCGGCACGGCCTGATGCATGGCGGGGCGCCGCGCGACCTCGCGATGGCCTGGGTCAGCGTGCCCGACCTGTCGGTTCACCCATCGGCGCAGCGGTACACCTTCGTCGGCCCTGCCGCGATGGCCGCGGGCCAGGAGGCAGGGACTTCGGTGATCCGCTTTCAGAGCGGGACCTTCTCCGCGGACGTTGTCTTCGATGACGACGGCCTGGTTGTCGACTACCCGGGCCTCGGCCGGCGGGCCTGATCCGGTCCATGGTCCCGATTACTTGCGCCGCCAGCTCTCGTGTGCCCGACGGACCCGTGTCCACAGCGCATTTCTGGCCGCGGTGTCAAGGTCCGTCAGGTGCAGGCCGAATATGTCTGCGAGCACGGCGAACCAGTCGGCCTGTGTGTCCAGCGTGCGGTCCTGGCTGGGCGCGGCAGCCAGGCGCCGCAGCACGCAGCCGGCGAGGATGTCCGAGCCGGATGCGTCGCGGCGCTGCACGATGCAGGTGCGGACGAAACTGGACTGCGGTGACCGCGACAAGAACCGGTGCCGGGGCAGGAAATCGGCCAGCGTCGCGGCGCGATCCGCGAAATCCATGCCGGTGAAGCCGCCGCGCGGATCGTGCTCGAAGCGCCAGCCACCCGGCTCGGCCGCCGACCGGCGGATCTGGTAGCGGAATGGGCCTTGGACATAACTTCCCTCGTGCAGCGGTAGCGGCTCATGCAGCCCGTCGCCCAGGCCGGCATCCACCAGCCAGACACCGGATGGGCAGTCGCTGGTGACAAGCCCATGCACGGTCACCGCGAGATGGTTGGCGATGGCCACACCGGGCGGGCAGGAGTCGCTGCGGTTCTGCACGCCAGCCCGATGCCATCTGACGTCGTAACCAAGGGCGCGCAGCAACACGGAGAACGCACCGTTGAGGTGATAGCAATAGCCGCCGCGCCCGCTGCGCGCGATCCGCCGGACCGAATCCCCCGGGTCGATCGACGTCAGCTGGCCAAGCTGAATGTCGATGGCCTCATACGCCACAATTTCGACATGCGCGGCATGCAGCCGGCGCAGCGCGACGACACCAGGCGGCCCGGGCTCGCGCACGCCGAGCCGGCGCAGATACGCACCCAGATCATGCCCCGCTACCCGGACGACGCGGGTTTCGTCCATGCGAGCATTTGTAACCGGTTGTCGCGACGCACGCCACATCGGTCAAACGCCGCCGTCCCTGAAGCGGCGGACATTTGCCGCACGCGCTCGGCAGGCGTGGCGCATTCGATGACTCAACTGTGGTTGGCTTGAGCCGGTCCGATTGTCCGCCACGCGCGCCGCCGGCGCGCCCACCCGGCGCCCAGGCAGGCTCGCAGCACGGGCGGGCCGGCCCCGGCGTCCCAGCAGGCCGCCAGACGGAGCAGATGACGATGGTGAGGACACGGGACGAGGGTGACCACGCCGGTGGCGCCCGCGACCGCACAGCCCGGCGACGGCCCGAGGACCTGGTCGTGCCCGTCGGCCAGGGCACGCGTCCGGTCGGCGCATGCCCGTGCTGCGGTGGGCCGGTCGGCGCGGCGGACAGGTTCTGCGCGGCATGCGGGACGGGGCTGCGCCCAGCGTCCGCCAGCACCGCCGAGGCCCGCGCCCCGTCGTGCTCGTCGTCGCAGATCAGCCCGGACGGTCACGACTCGGGCGGGCGCGCGCCCTCCGGCCGCGATCATCAGGAAGTCGACCTCGGACTGCTCGCGGGTGTGACCGATCGTGGCGTTCGGCATCTCATGAATGAGGACGCGATGGCGCTCGCGGTCGCCGAGACGGCAGCGGGTCCTGCCGCGGTCGCGGTGGTGTGCGATGGGGTCTCCACCTCCGACCATCCCGACGAGGCGTCACTTGCGGCGGCCGAGGCGGCCGCGCGCGTGCTGCTCACCGCGGTGCGCGAGGGCGGCGACCTGCCCAGCGCGTCGTCGGATGCGGTCCGATCCGCGCGGGAAGCAGTGGCCAGCCTGGCTGGCGCGGCGGGGGGCGAGCCGTCGGCCACGTTCATTTCCGCGGTGATGACCAGCGAAGCCGTGACGGTGTGCTGGCTCGGCGACAGCCGTGCCTACTGGCTGGCGGCCGGACCGGATCCCGCCGCGCAGCGGCTCACCAGGGACGACTCCCTGGCCGAGGAGATGGTCGCGGCAGGACTGCTCGCCGAGGCCGATGCGCTCACGTCACCGCAGGCCCACGTCGTGACGCGCTGGGTCGGCGCCGACCCGGGCGAGCCGCCGCCACACGTCGCGACGTTCGAGCCGCCAGGCCCAGGTGTCGTTCTGCTTTGCTCGGACGGACTGTGGAACTACCAGCCCGATGCGGCTGAACTGGCGGCGCTTGCCTTGCCCGGCGCGCTGACCGACCCGCTCGGCGCCGCCGTCACGCTGGTCAACTTCGCGCTCGACGCCGGCGGCAGGGACAACATCACCGTCGTGCTCGCGCCGTTTCCCCCCGCGCAGCGGCCCAGCGGCAGCAGGGCCGCCGGTTAGCGCCGGGTGCCACCACGCGCGGCCGTTCAGTGTCGTTCTGTAATTCGCGTTTGATACCTAACGGCTCCGCGGGCAGGCGCGTTCCCGGTGAGATGCACAGTTCTGGCGCACATCCGGTCCGGCTCAGGCATGGGCGGCGGCGCGCCTCCTGGGCCGCTCGCGAGGCGGCGGTGACGGGCTGGCCGGGCGCGGCCCCTGCATCCAGGCTCGACTCGCGGGCTGGCACCGCAGCACCTCGATCTGCTCAGCGTGAGCAGGTCGCCGTAACCCACCCCAGTCGCTGGAATCACTGCCCACATAGCGGTGCATGATCGCATGTGCGGCCAGGCTCGGCACCTGGCTGGTCGCGGGCAGCCGTTGCGGCAGCGGTCGTCGCGCCGCTCCGCGCTGCGCGACCGGACTGATCCGCACCCGGATTGGCTGGCCCATCGGAGCGCAACGTGTGTAACTCCCCCGCCCGTGGGCAATGGCTGGGGTGGCCGCTCCGCAGGCCACGAGTGTGATCGCTAGCGCGAGGTTGGGCTGATGGACTCGGCTGCAAGTCACGGTACCGGGCTGGGGTGGCTGGCCCTGGGCGCGTGCAGGGACAAAGACCCGGATTTGTTCTTTCCCGTCGGCTCCACCGGGCCGGCCATCGCACAGGTGGCTGCGGCCAAAGCGGTATGCGCTCGGTGCAACGTACGTGCGGCCTGCTTGCGCTTCGCGCTCGAGAAGGGCCAGGACCACGGGGTATGGGGTGGTACGACGGAGGAGGAACGCAGGGCAATCCGTCGTGGCCGCCGCGGCCAGGCAGAGCAGTTTGCGTCCTGACGGATCCTCGGCATCCGCCCACTTCCTGGCGCTCTTTCAGCCGCGGCGCCTGCCCACTCGCGGTCCGGTCCGCGAGCGCCGGTTCCATGATCACGGCAACCTGGCGGGGACCGTCCCCGCGGGCTGCATCCGGGCGCGAGACTGGCTCCACCAGCAGGTCAGCACTACCGTGAGGGGCCAGGCCGCCTGCGCCCCGGCCAGGACACGCTCCGCGAGGCCAATCTGCATGCCGCGGGAAATCAACTCCGCGCCGAACCACACGAGGAGGCCCGCCAGCACCACGGCGGCACGGGCGGAAACATCCGGCCTGAGCCCGTATGGCACCGAGGTCCCCCTGCTCCGGCCGCCGAGCGGCCAGGCCGCCAGCGCTATGAAGCCGACAGTCGCCCAGAACGTATGCGGCAGCGAGCCGCCGCCCGTCGCGGGCTCGGGATTGGCCGCCACCACCATGGTGGCTACGCCGCCTGCCATCAGGATGAGCCGCGCGGCCGTGGCGGCCGATCTAAGGGCTAGCCCCGTGATGAAATAGCAGGCTCCCACCGCCAGGAGCGCGACCGTCATCACCCACCGGTCAGCGGCGCCCTGCGCCGCTAGGGCGCTGACGGTGTCGGTCACCGCGTCAAACGGACGCGGCTGCAGCACGGCGGCAACCGTCCACCCGCTGACCACCAGCACGGGAGCGGCGGCCGACGAGACCACACCCCACCATGGCATGTCCCGCATATCCACCACGGTAGGCGAAGGCGCCGCGGCCACCGAAGGGCCGCCGGGCCGCGTCGTAGGTAGCCTGGTCTAGGCGGCCGGTCTCGGTGAGCTGGCGCGCCACCGCGTAGACCGTCCGCTCGTCGTCGGCCTCGAATGGATGGTCTTCGCCAACGGCCGAGCACCCGGCCCAGCGAGGTCAGCCGCGCGCCAACGTCCGGCGCGTCGACGAAGGCGTTGACGGGACCGACCAGCCCGCCGTGCTCGCTGACCGCGGCCCACACGGTGGGCCGCGGTCCCCGACCCAGGTCCCGTGATGCGTGGACCTTCGGCCCTGGCCAGCCTAGGAATTCCCGGCGAGATTCGCCAGTAATGGGACCTTTCGCCGTGGTCAATCGGTCAAGCGGCTTGTGCGCGCCAGTGCGGATCGTTTGCTGCACCGGCCAACTAACGACAAGGAGGCGGCGATGTGGAGCGCAGATCTCGCCCATAGCCAGCCACCGACAAGCTACCCAGAGCTAGCCGACTGGGTGCATGAAATATCGGAGTTGACCAAGCCTGAGGAAATTGTCTGGTGTGATGGCTCGGAAGGAGAGTGGCAGCGCTTGACCAGCCTCCTGGTCGAGAACCGAACCTTCACCCGGCTAAACCCGGATATTCGCCCGAACAGCTTCCAGTGCGGCTCCGACCCGAGCGACGTCGCACGCGTTGAGGACCGCACCTTCATCTGTTCTGAGAAGGAGGACGACGCCGGGCCGACCAATAACTGGATCGCTCCCGATGAGATGCGCAAGACCTTCGCGGAGGTCTTCGACGGGTGCATGCGTGGCCGCACGATGTACGTGGTCCCGTTCTGCATGGGGCCACTGGGCGGCAGCATATCCCAGCCTGGTGTTCAGATTACCGACTCGCCGTATGTGGCCGTGTCGATGCGGATCATGGCGAGGATGGGGACACCCGCGCTGCGGTGGATCGAGGAGCGCGGTTCGTTCGTCCGCGCCGTTCATTCCGTCGGGGCTCCGCTGGAGCCGGGCCAGGCAGACGTGCCCTGGCCGTGCAACGCGACGAAGTACATTTCACACTTCCCTGAGACGCGGGAGATATGGTCCTACGGCTCCGGGTACGGCGGAAACGCCTTGCTCGGCAAGAAGTGCTTCGCGCTTCGCATCGCCTCGGTGATGGCACGGGACGAGGGGTGGCTAGCCGAGCACATGCTCATCCTCAAGATCACCCCGCCCGGCGGTGACGCCAAGTACATGGCGGCGGCCTTCCCCTCCGCGTGCGGCAAGACCAATCTCGCCATGCTCGTTCCCACCGTCCCTGGCTGGAAGGTCGAGACCGTCGGCGACGACATCGCCTGGATGCGTTTCGGCGAGGACGGGCGCCTGTATGCGATCAACCCGGAGGCCGGGTTCTTCGGCGTCGCGCCAGGAACCGGGGCAACCACCAACCCCAACGCGGTCGCGACACTATGGGGCAACAGCATCTTCACCAACGTCGCCCTCACCGACGACGGCGACGTGTGGTGGGAGGGCCTGACCGACCAGCCCCCCGCCCATCTGACCGACTGGAAGGGCCGGGACTGGACTCCAGATTCGCCGGAGCCTGCGGCGCACCCCAATTCTCGCTTCACCACCCCGGCCGTGCAGTGCCCGACCATCGCGCCGGAATGGGACGACCCGCACGGCGTCCCGATCTCGGCGATTCTGTTCGGTGGCCGGCGCGCGACCGCGGTACCGCTGGTCACTGAGTCCATCAACTGGGAGCATGGCGTATTCCTCGGCGCCAACGTTTCCTCTGAGAAGACCGCGGCCGCCCAGGGCAAGGTTGGTGAGCTGCGTCGTGACCCATTCGCGATGCTGCCGTTCTGTGGTTACAACATGGGCGACTACTTCGCTCACTGGCTCAAGATCGGCCGCTCGACGGACGCCAGCAAGCTGCCACGGATCTACTACGTCAACTGGTTCCGTAAGGACAAGAACGGTAAGTTCCTGTGGCCAGGTTTCGGCGAGAACAGCCGCGTCCTGAAGTGGGTCGTGGAACGGCTTTCCGGCGACGCTGACGCCGTCGGGAGCCCGATCGGGAACCTGCCGACGGCTGACGCGCTCGACACCGAAGGCCTAGACCTTGGCGAAGCCGATCTCGACGTCTTGCTCTCCATCGACACAGACGTATGGAAGCACGAGGCGGCGCTCATCCCAGAGTTCTTCCGCATCTTCGGCGATCACTTGCCCGGCGAACTCTGGGACATGTACCAGGACCTCCTCGACCGCGTGAGCTGACGCACCCGCGGGCCACGGACTGGCTCCCGCAGGCCCGCTGGCAACCACGGCAGGGCCTGCGGTGGTGACCGGTGGCAGCAGCGGGCTCGGGCTGGCGGTCGCGCACGCCCTCGCGGCAGCGGGTGCCCGCGTGGCCAGGCGGCCGACCCTTACCTGGCCTTCGACGGCGGGCTCGCGCAGATCTGATCGGCCGCGTACGGGCGGCGCCTGCGCCGCGGCGAGTGAATGTGCCGCTACGAGACGATCACGTAGATGCTGTTGCCGACCAGCCAGCAGCCAACCACCAGCGACCCCACCACGATCGCCTGGTCCCTGTGGCTGTCGATCCAGGCGCGTACCCGTTCCAGCCGAGCGCCCGCCGCCTCGGGCGCGAAGGCCGCATATAGCTCCATGACGAGAAAGCTCGACGTAGCCAGCAGGCAGAACAAGACCAGCGACAGATAATCCCCGGCATTGGAGAGCTTGGCTTGCACGACCGTCGCTGCCCCGGCTGCGACCAGAGACCAAGGCTGCAGGAAGACTCCGAGCCCTGCGGCAGCCCACGGTGAGAGGCGGTCCAGCTTCGCCATCCAGGTTGGCTGCTTGCGGGGGCCGCCCTTGCGACGCCACTGGCGGGCGGCGACCGCGATCAGCACGACGCCGACCGCGGCCTTGACCACCAGGGCGGCAGTCGATGGGGCAGTATGCGGATCGGGCGGCTTGCCCCCGGTGGCCAGGACCACTACCGCGACCACCACCACCAGGCACGCGAGCCAGCCCAGTATGAAGGCGGCTCCCTTCCTGACACCTTTCTCGGCGGCGAGGATCAGGATGAACGCCACAATCGTGATCGGCTCCAGCGTGATCGCGAGGCCGATGATGATGAGGTCAAGTACCACGCGCACCCCTCCAAGGCGACGCACCGGGCTGGCGGCGGACCGCATTCTCGGCTCCGTCGGGTAGACGCAACCGCGACCCCCGCGTCGGACTCCCACGACCTACACGGCGGAGACGCTATATCGAACCGCGGGCACAAGTACCATCCCGCCCGGGTGATCCGTGAGGCTAATGGTCACCCTGAGCACGCTCGCGGTGGGCGACGTTCTGGCCTCCCCCCGGCTGCAGGAACTGCTCGACTTGACGCCCGGCAACCTCGTCACGCACCTGCACGAGACGCACCTGCGCAAGCTCGAGGACGCCGGGTACGTCGAGACACGCGACGGGTTCTTCGCAGCCGCCAGGTTCGCCTTGGCGCGGTTGGGGCGCCAGCCCGCTGGACCGGGTACCTGACCGCTCTGAGCTGCGCGAGCCTGGTCGTGGCCGCAGCGGGTGGCGTACGGACGTGGCAGCTCAGACGGGCTATCTCGGGCGAGGCGACGAGCACGCTCGATCACAACGGCACAGCCAAATCGCCGACGTCACCTACGCGGTCGTCGCCTCGGCGCCATCGGCCTTAGCTTGGCCGGGCACGCGGCCTACATCTCGCCGTGGATCGGCTTCGGCACCCGGATCGCGCGGGTCCCGCTAGCCGCGGGCCGCGGTAGCGTGCTCGGCTTCCTCGCAGGCGGCCTGAACGTCTCCCAGGCCCGCGGCCCCGGCCTTGACCAGCACCCCGTTGGGCAGCCGCCGGTAGACCCTGGACGCGTTCTTGGCCATCTTGGCCTCGATCTCGTCCTGCAGGTCGATACCGAGCATCTCGGCCAGTGCGAGCAGATGGCTCGCTGTATCGGCCAACTCCGCCCCCACATCGGGCAGGCCCTTTCGCCAGGCGTCGAACGCCTCGGCGATCTCACCGTGCAGCAGACAGAACTCCATCGGGACATCGGTGGTGCTGAACCCCTTGGCCGTCTTGTTTCCCCAGGCGCGCCGCTGCGCTGACCGGATGTCCACCGCTCCCCCAACCATTGCCAGATCGGGCCTGCTCAGTTAACAACACACAACGCTAAACAACACACACAACGCTAAACAAATGCACAACGTGCTTTCCCAATAACAAGGCGCAGCGCCTCATATATTTCTGGGCAGCCTGGGAAATAGCCACCCTCCGGCATCGCGCCATGCAATCACGTAAGACGGTCGTTCGGCATCGACCACTATTATCGGGCGACCGGCTCTCATGGACTGGGAACAGGACCATACACGCGTGGGCCTGTGGATCGCATGTGCATAACGACTGCCAAACCTGTGGAAAGATCGGGGAAACGGCGCCAGCCTTGTGGAAAACGTGGCCAGGCCATCCTCCCGGCCAGGATCGATGGGCTGTGGACGCGCTGAAGAGCTTGTGGGCATGTCGGCACGAAAAATCTTCGGACTCGCCCTGCCTGGTACTTCCAGCACCAGCGGGTGCGCGACTCCTCCTCGATCCGCTCCCGAGCCCGGTATCGTGACCGGGTGGTCGGGACGTTCTCGGCATGCCGCCGCGCCCCCGGGCGAGACATCCGCCAGCCAGCCGAGGTTGCGGCAGCCGCCCGGTCGTGAACGCGGGCAGGTCCGGCCGCCCGGCAGGTCCGGCCGCCCGGCAGGTCCGGCCGCCCGGCAGGTCCGGCCGCCCGGCAGGTCCGGCCGCCCGGCAGGTCCGGCCGCCCGGCAGGTCCGGCCGCCCGGCAGGTCCGGCCGCCCGGCAGGTGCGGCCGCGGCCTCGTCACGCCAGGCGCTGGGCGGCTCCGGGCTTCTGCGTGAAAGCCGCCGAACGGTCCGGGACCTGGACGTAAGCTCCGTGCTGCGAGGGAACGACCTGCCAAGGAGGGCCAGGTGACCGATGTGGCTCAACCGGCAGACATCAGCTCGGTTGCTGCCTTCGGCCGTGAACTGGGCTCGCCGGCCCTGGGCTCGCCGGCCCTGGGCTCGCCGGCCCTGGGCTCGCCGGCCCTGGGCTCGCCGGCCCTGGGCTCGCCGACCCTGGGCTCGCCGGCGCCCGGCCATCTCGGGGACGACGCCGTAGGCCTGGTCATCGGCACGGTCCCCGCGACACCGCTGAAGTTCTCTGTCGGGCTGGCCCAGGGACAGTATCTCCAGCTAGATGACGTCGTCGTCACCTTTCGCCAGCTGCTAGGCCAGCCCCGGATCCAGCTCGCGGGGGTCGTCACCGACGTTGCGGCGGTTCATGAGGGCGCCAGGTTCGCCTCGGACGTCTTCCTAATCCAGCAAGGCGCCCTCCCCGCGGAGGTTTGTGAGGTCGCGGAGGTGACCGTGACCCGGGTTGAGCCGGAGGTGTATGTCCCCCCACTGCCCGGCGCGGCAGTGGCGCGGGCAACCGGGCGGCAGCGCGAGACGGCGCTGTACTTCGACGAGATGGGCGGCGCGAAAGTGCCGGTTGGCTTCGGCCGGGACGGTCAGCCGGTGTTCGTCAACTTCGAGTTCCTTGACGGTACCCGCGGCGCGCACGTCTCGATTTCCGGGGTATCAGGAATTGCCACGAAAACCTCCTTCGCGACATTCCTGCTGCACTCCATCACCAACTGTGGCGTGCTCGCTGGTGAGGCGCACAACACAAAGGCGCTGATATTCAGCGTCAAGGGCGAGGATCTGCTATTTCTCGATTACGCGAACAACCGCCTCACCGACGTGCAGCGCGCCCGTTACAAAAACCTGGGACTGCCCGCGCAGCCGTTCGGGAATGTTCGGGTGTTCGCCCCGCCGCGGCGCGGTGATCCTGCTGGCACGCCGGATGTCGCCGCTCGCGATCGGGCTGTCAGCCCCTTCTACTGGACCCTGGCGGAATTCTGCGCGCAAGAGCTGCTGCCGTTCGTGTTCGCGGACGCCGAGGACGAGCGCGCCCAGTACACGATGCTCATCGGGCAGGTCGCGGCGCGACTGCGGCGCGACGGTGTCGCGGCGGGCAGCGACGGGGCGATCCGGATCCAGAATGCGGGCCCGGCAGGCGACACGACGATCCGCACCCTCGCTGACCTGGTCGATCTGCTGGAGGCCGAGCTCGGCGACGACACCCTTCGCGGCGGCTGGGTGGCTGGGAGCACGGCAACCGGCAGCGTGAACGCGTTCCTGCGGCGGCTGCGGTCTGCGGTCCGCCCGCTGTCGGTGATCATCCGCGGGGACCTGGGGCACCGCGGTGAGCGGTCCATCACCACGTCCAAGGCGCAGGTCACCGTCATCGACCTGCACAACCTGCCGGACCGGGCGCAGCGGTTCGTGGTCGGCGTCACCCTGCAGGGCGAGCTCGCCCGCAAGGAACGCCAGGGCACCGCGCGCCCGCTGATGTTCGTCATGCTGGACGAGCTCAACAAGTACGCGCCGCGCGAGGGCGACAGCCCGATCAAGCAGATCCTGCTCGACGTCGCGGAACGCGGCCGTTCGCTCGGCGTCATCCTGATCGGCGCGCAGCAGACCGCGAGCGAGGTCGAGCGGCGCATCCTGGCCAACTGCTCGATCCGGGTCGCGGGGCGGCTCGACGCGGCGGAAGCCGACCGGCCCGAGTACGGATACCTGCCGCCTGCCCAGCGGCTGCGCGCCACCCTCGCCAAGCCTGGCACGATGTTCATCGCCCAGCCCGACATCCCGGTGCCGCTAGCCGTCGATTTCCCATTCCCCGCCTGGGCGACCCGCCCAAGCGAAAAGGGCGCGTGGACCGGGCACGACCCCGGGCCGACGGTGCCCGCCGATCCGTTCGCCACGATCCCGGGCGCCGACGATGACCCGCCGCCGTTTTGAGTCCCGCCGGCCCGCGCCGTCGATGCAGGCGGGCCGGTATCGATGACGCGCCAAGGGGTCGCATGAAGATTCTGCACACCGGCGACTGGCATGTCGGCAAGGTCCTCAAGGGCCGTGACCGGCATGATGAGCACGCGGCGGCGCTCGGCAACATCGTGGCGGCCGCGCGCGACGAGGACGCCGACCTCGTCTTGATCGCCGGGGACCTCTTCGATACCGCCGCGCCAAGCCCGCGGGCGCAGGGGCTGGTGATACGCACCCTGCTCGCGCTGGCCGAAGACGGCCGCCGGGTCGTGGCGATCGCCGGGAACCACGACAACCAGCACCTGCTCGACGCGGTATACCGGCCAGTGCTCGGCCAGCTGGGGCTGCATCTGCTCGGGACGCCGAAACGGCCCGGCGTCGGCGGCACCATCACGCTGCGCACCCGCGGCGGGCAGACCGCGAGGGTCGCGGCGCTGCCGTTCCTGTCCCACAGGTATGCCGTCCGTGCCGCGGAGGTGCTGCTGCACGAGACCGCCGAACACACCCTGGACTACACCCGCCGTATCGCTGCGATGATGCAGCTACTCTGTGCGTCTTTTACACCGGGGGCCTCCTTTACACCCGGGGCCTCCTTTACACCCGGGGCCTCCTTTACACCCGGGGCCGCTGGCTTCGCGTCAGGGGAGGATGCCGTCAACATCGTCATCGCGCACGCCACCCTGCTCGGCGGCCGCCGTGGTGGCGGCGAGCGTGAGGTGCAAACCAGCCTGGACTATGAGCTGCCGGCGAGCCTTTTCCCCGCCAGCGCCCATTACGTCGCGCTCGGGCACTTGCACCGTCAGCAGGAGATCGCCGGGCCGTGCCCGATCTTCTACTCGGGTTCGCCGCTCGCGGTGGACTTCGGCGAACAGACCAATGAGCCTGTCGCGCTGGCCGTCACCGCCGGGCCGAGCGTGCGGGCGGACGTCAGGCCGGTGCCGATCGCCGGTGGCCGGGCGCTGCGGACGCTGCGCGGCACGCTGGAGGAGGTCATCGCGGAAGGCGAGCAGGCAGGCGACGCGTACCTGCGCGTGATCCTCGCGGAACCGGCCCGCGCGGGTCTCGGCGATCTGGTCAGGGACAAGCTGCCACACACCCTCGAGGTCCAGCTCGACGAGGCGCACCGGCCACAGCCCGGTGCCAGCAGCGGAGCGACGCCAAGCCGGGCCGGCCGCAGTCCGCAGCGGTTGTTCGGCGAGTACCTGGCTGAGCGAAGGATCGACGATCCGCGGGTGTCCGCCATGTTCGCCGAGTTGCTCGACGAGATCACCGGCGCGCCGGCTGACCCGGGGGCCGCGCCGGCCGCTGCCGGGGAGGCATGATGCGGCCGCTGCGGCTGGTTCTCGACGGGTTCGGCTCCTACCGTCACCCGGCGGACGCCGACTTCTCCGACATCGACTTCTTCGCGCTTACCGGCCCTACGGGGTCGGGCAAGAGCACACTCATCGACGGGCTGTGCTTCGCCCTGTACGGCACGGTCCCCCGCTGGGGGAGGGAAAACGTGATCGCGCACGCGCTCGCGCCCTCAACGAACACGTGCCGTGTTTGCCTGATCTTCGAAACGGCGGGCGGGCGGTTCGCCGCGGTGCGCGCCCTGGCCCGCGACAAGAAAGGGCGGGTGCACACGAAGGAGGCACGACTGGAGCGCCTCGATTCAGCTGTCCCTCCTGACGCTCCGCTCGAGGAGATCCTGCAGGCGAGCGCCGAGCAGCTCGCAGAAGGCCCCGACCAGGTCAGCGCCAGCGCGGCGGACCTAGTCGGGCTCAGCTACGAGCACTTCACCCAGTCCGTCCTGCTGCCCCAGGGCAGGTTCGCCGAGTTCCTTCAGGCCAAGCCCCGTGAGCGGCAGGACCTGCTGGTCCAGTTGCTGGCGTTCGGCGTGTATGAGCGGATCGGGCAGCGCGCACGCGAACGCGCGCAGCGCGCCGCCGACCGGATGGCCGACGCGCAGCGGTTGCGCGGCGCCCTCGACGGCGCGACCGCAGACGCCGAGGCGGCCGCGGCTGCCCTGGTCGCGGAGCTGACGCGGCTGGCAGCCGTTGCCGACGAGCGGCTGGCAACGCTGGTGAACGCGATCGCGCAAGCGGACGGCGCGGCGGCGCAGGCGCGAGCCGTCCGCGAAGAAGCCGCGCGGCTTGGCGGGCCGCGTATGCCCGCCGACGTACCCGGGCTCGCCGAGCGCATCAGCACGGCCGACGCCCTCGTCGCAGAGGCCGGCCAGAACCGCGACCAGGCCGAGAAGGTGGAAGCGGAGGTCAGGCACGCCCGCGACCAGTTGCCTGACAAGGCGTGGCTGGAGCAATTCAGGCACGCGTACGTGCAGCGGCAGCAGCAGTCGGAACTGCTCGCACGGCAGCGGGACGCACTCGAGCGCAGCGAAGCTAGCGAAGCGGACCTCGCTGGGAAGCTGCAAGCCGCCGAGGCTGAACTCGGCGACGCGCAGAGTGCGCTTGCCGCCGCGCGAAACGCGCACGCGGCAGCCGTTCTGGCCCAGACCTTGCGCCTCGGTGACACCTGCCCGGTGTGCTCGCGGCCGGTCACCGCGCTGCCGCATGGCATCGCGCCCGCGGACCTCACCACCGCGCAGGCCGGGGCGGACGCCGCTGTTGCGGGACACAGGCGCGCCCAGGTGGCGCATCTCGATGCGGGCAAGGCGGCGGCTAGGGCTTGCAGCGCCGTGGCGGCGACCGAGCGCCGTCTCGCCGAGATCGCAGGCAATCTCGCGGGGGCTCCGGGCGAGGCGGAGGTGAACACGTCCATTGCCGCGACCGCCGACGCCGACGCCGCGCTTGAGCGTGCGCGCCGCCGGGCGCAGGGGGCGCGGGCTGCCGTTACCGCCGCCGGGCGGGCACGGACGGCGATCGCCCTGGAGGAGCGAAGCGCCTGGGCGGCGCTGGGTGAATCCCGCGACACGGTGGTCGGGCTCGGCGCCCCGCCAGCCCGCGAGACCGATCTGGCGGCCGCATGGCAGGTACTGGTGGATTGGGCCGCCGCGCGGCGAAGCGAGCGTGAGGCACGCCTGTGGGAACTGGACGCCGAGGCTCGCGCGCTGCGGGACGCGGCCAGCGAACAAGCCGCTGACCTGCTGGCCCTGCTGGCCAGTTGCGGCGTAGAAACCGCCGCGGCGGTGGCGGACCCGGCCCAGGCGCCGGTTCTCGTGGCCCGGCGGCGCGCCCAGGCGGAAACCGAACTTGACCTGCTGCGCAGAGACAGAAAACAGGCCGCGGAGCTGGACCGGCAGATCGCCGCCCGTCGTGCGGAAGAGCAGGTCGCGAACATGCTCGGTGGCCTGCTCAGGGCGAACACGTTCGAGCGCTGGCTGTGCAGCGAGGCGCTCGACTCGCTCGTCACAGAAGCTTCCGGCACGCTAATGGAGTTGTCGGGCAACCAGTACCAGCTTGATCGCGACGAGCGTAACGATCTGGTCGTCATCGACTACAGCGACGCCGGCACCCGCCGCCCCGTGCACACGCTGTCAGGTGGCGAGACATTCCAGGCGTCGCTCGCCCTGGCGCTCGCATTGTCTCATCAGGTCATCGCGCTGTCCGCCGGTATGCGCGACCTGAACTCCATGTTCCTGGACGAAGGATTCGGCACCCTTGACGAGGACACACTCGACACGGTGGCCACGACCTTGGAACGGCTCGCCGCAGACTCCGGCCGGATGGTCGGCGTCGTCACGCACGTCGCTGCCCTCGCCGATCGGGTTCCGGTCAGGTTCGTCGTGAGCCGCGATGGCGGCTCGTCGGTACTGCGCAAGGAACGGGTATGACCGTGCGGGCCACCCTCGCCCACGGCCTGTTCACCGTGGATCCGTGGGATCCGTCCTATGGCCTTGCCTTCGGCGACGAACTGGACAGCGGCGCGCCCCCTTCGAGCGCGCAGCTGGATCTGGACCTGGAGATGCCGGCCGGCCGGTGGCGTCCCGTCAACCCTGACATCACGGCGAGCCTTCCCGGCGCGCTGCTTTTCCTCGATGGCGTGCGCCGCATCGACGCCCGTATCTGGGTTCACGGCGACGCGCAGCCGGCACCCGGCATCGCCGCGTCCTTCGCGGCCGGCCTCGTCTGCTGCGACAGCGGGGCGCGCATCGCCGAGGTCACCATCCAGCGGGCGCTTTTCACCGCGGCTGCCGAGGCGGCCGACATCGCCACCAGGCACGGCCGCTACCCGGCGCGGCAGGCCGGCGCGAGCGGCCCCGATCCGCTGTCCCTGGCGCTGCAGCGGGGGCTCATGGAAGCCGAGGTCGACTTGGCGATCAGGTTCCGCGCGCAGCGCCCGGCCGGAGACGATTTGCTCATCGTCGACGGGCCGCTTCGCGGCCGCACCCAGCTGGAACGCACGGTCGGCTACGTCAAGACCCACCACGCGTCCTACCTGCCCAGGCCGCAGGCCGCCGTCGTCGCCTCACTCGCGCCCGGGCAGCGCACCCCGGTATTCGGAATGGGAACCTCGTGGCGCCGCAGTGCCTGGTACGTTCGGCTGCCTGGCGGCCACGGGGCGCCCTGGTCTGGTGTGGTCCGGCTCGAATGCTCCGCGGACCTGCCACCTGGGCGGGCCACACGACTCGCCGACCTTACCGCCCGGCTCCTGCCGCCGCTGGCCAGCGCGCCGCACAAGGATCCTCGCGCCCCACAGAACCTCGTCCCCATCGGCGGGCTGGAACGCGAGCTGAGGCGCAGGCTCGGCGACCAGCAGTTGCTCTACCGCGCTCTTCGGGCGGCCGCCGTCGCCTGACTCGCGACGTTCGGTTCTGCCGTTGCCGTGCCCCATATGCGTGCGCACCGTCACGGGATACGGGATCAGTGATCAGCGCGTCTTTCCGCCATTCGCTTGCTACCTCGTGACCGCCCCACTAGGACCCCGCGGCCGTCGGGCCGGCCAGCGCAGCGCCGGCCGACCCGTTCGCGGATGCGGCAACCGGTTACTTTTGTGCCGTCATTTCTACCCGGCGCCGTTCACGCGGTAATAAGCCGTGGGGTACCAGTAGGCGTTGGGCCAGGCCCAGCCGATCCGCCTGCCAGAGTCATGCGCCCCGAACGTTATGTTGGCGCGGTCGAACAGTTCCACGTGCCCGGTGCCAAAGAACGCCAAGTCTCCCCGCCGGGCCTCGGCGTAGCTTATCCGGGTGAGCAGGCCGCTGCTGAGCATGTCATAGGTCGTCCGGCCCAGCGAGATGTGAACATGCTGGTAGGCGGCATAGACAAGCCCGGAACAGTCATAACACGACGGGCCCGTGCCGCCCCAGCAGTACCACTTGCCGTACTGCTGGAGGGCGTACTCATAGGCGCTATAACGCAGGGGTTGCCGTATGGCACTGGTCGCGGCGTGGGCAGACCGGGCCAGGAACGCCAGCGAAAGAAGTGCCAGGGACATCATGATCACGGACATGCGGTGTAACATACGTTCTCCTTCGTTCGCGTGAGATTGCTCCGCTCGATCCAACGGCGGCCCCTTTCCCATTACCGGCACCTTGCTTTTGCCCACGCTCGCACGTTCGGGCGAAATAAGCGGCGTTGCCGGGGCAAGTATCACGCTGTGTGACAATCCATTCGGCACCATCCCTGTCGGTTTTCCAACGGCCCCACCAGCACGGCGCTACTCGGTAAGGGGTGCCGCCATTCGTACGCGCCCATGTAAGGGACGCGCGCACGGATCGCCCCTCGGACACAGGTCACGTTTCCGCAGCTGAAATGTGATGGAGCAGGGCCTGTAAGAAGCGAGCGCGCAAAAACTATGCGTCGTAAGGGTCACTCCAGGGAACGGAAGATTCGTTGGCTACAGAGCGAATTTGAGCGATCACGTTTTGGTAACTTCCGCTATTTCAAAAAAACTACGGTGCGTGATTGCGATCAAATAATTACCCAGTGTAATGACGGTTGGATAGCTATGCGCTGGCGCAATGTGCTGCACCGTCCGGGAGGTTGGGTTCCTGCTGGCTTCGCCGCCGGGCATACTTCCGTTGGGGACACCCGGCCTCCATTGGGGACCCCCGGCCTCCATTGGGGACACCCGGCCTCCATTGGGGACACCCGGCCTCCCCATTAGGGATCCCCGGCCATTGCCAAGGGGCCGCCATTTATGATAAAGCGAATGCCAATACGACCAGGTGCGGCGCGGAAGGTCCCGCATCGAACTGATCGCGGGTGGCCCGTCGAGGGACCCAATGAACCAATGAAGTGCGTAACGGCTGCCGCGCGCGACGCGGCCTGCTTTGATTTCCTCGAACCAGGCGAGCCATTCACCGCGCGGCCCGCCGCTGACCGCAGCCGGCTGGCCGCCGTTCCTCCGTCCGCCGCAGGAACGGCGGCAGTGTGTCGCGGGACTTAGCGGAGGCGGGCGATCGCCTTGGCGAGCGCGGCGACGCGGAACCTGGCGGCTGTCACGGCGACGGTGACAACCGGCTTGCCCACGAACCAGCAGTGCCGCATCTGGCGGGCCCGGCCCGCCCGGCTCCGTCAGAATGCGGTTGAATCGCGGGATGAATGCTGTCCAGCCGCCGGGAGAAGACGCGGGCGTTCCTGCCTTCTGCCGTGCGCTGGGTATCCCCGGGCTCGCCGATGTTCACGTGCATTTCCTGCCGCCACGGATGCTGCGCCGGGTGTGGAAGTACTTCGACGAGGCGGGTCCCCTGATCGGCACCACCTGGCCCATCCATTACCGCTGGCCGGACGAGCAGCGAGTCGCCCACCTGCGGGAACTCGGGGTCCGGAGGTTCAGCGCGCTGGCCTACGCGCACCGCCCGGACATGGCCGCGGACCTGAACTCCTGGACTCTTGAGTTCGCCCGCAGCACGCCCGGATGCCTGCCATCGGCGACCTTCTACCCCGAGCAAGGCGTGCTCGGCTATGTCACCCGGGCACTCGACGACGGCGCCCGCATCTTCAAGATCCACCTGCAGGTCGGGGGCTTCGCGCCGGATGAGCCACTGCTCGCGCCGGTGTGGGGCCTGCTAGCCGAGGCCGAGGTGCCTGTCGTGATCCACGCCGGGCAGGCGCCGGTCGCCACCGCCCACACCGGGCCTGGCCCGTTCGCCGCCCTGATGGCCAGGTATCCGACGCTCACCGCGATCGTCGCCCACCTCGGCGCGCCCGACTACGAAGCATTCCTGCACCTAGCCGAGACCTACGAGCGGGTTGGGCTTGACACGACAATGGCGTTCACGCCGTTCTTCGAACGGTTCGCGCCGTTCCCCCCGGAAGCGCTGCCGCGGCTGCAGGCGCTCGGCCTGGCCGGCAAGGTCCTGCTGGGCAGCGACTTCCCGAACATCCCGCATCCGTATGCCGACCAGCTCGCGAGCCTGGCTGGGCGAGGGCTTGGCGAGCCGTGGCTGCGCGCGGTCTGCTGGGATAACGCCACCCGGATGTTCGGCATTTGACGCCCGATGGTGCGCCTGATGGCATATGTGCGCCGGTAGGCATGCGCGCGCCGGGTAGGCATGGGTTCGCCGGTAGTTAGACAAGGGAGCTCATATGAAGGTCGGTCGTCTGGTGGTTCGCGCCGTCATCGGCGGATTGTTTATTGGTCATGGCACCCAGAAGCTGTTCGGCTGGTTCGGTGGCCCGGGCCTGTCCGGAACCGAGCAGACGATGGACAGCCTGGGCCTTCAGCCCGCCAGGTACAACGCCCTCGCCGCCGGCGCCGCTGAGGCCGTCGGCGGTGCGTTGCTCGTCGCCGGATTGGTCACCCCGCTGGTCGCGGCCGACCTCATCGCCGTCATGATCACAGCAATGCGGACCGTACATATCAAGAACGGCCCGTGGAACAGCAGCGGCGGTTACGAGTACCACCTGGTGCTGATCGCCGCCCTGCTCGCCCTGGTCGACGGTGGCCCAGGTGAACTGTCCATCGACCGGGCCCTCGGCATGCACGACACCGGCCCGGAATGGGCGCTCGGCGCGCTCGCTCTGGGCGCGGCCGCCTCCACCCTCACGGTCGAACTCGGCCGCAGGCAGGCCAAGGCCATGCAAGACGCGAGCGACGACACCGCCGTCGGCGACCAGGCCACTTTCACTCCCTGACCCGCGCCCGCGCGCACCCGATCAATCGACGAGGCCGACACGGACGGCGGTCGCCTCGTATTCGGGGCAGCCGGGTTTTCGTACGCGGCGACGGGGCCCGGCGACAGGGCCGGGCGGCGGCATGGCCCGGTGCCTGCCCGATGAGCGCACATGATGCCGAACGGCTGCGCGGTATCCGCTCCGCTCGCCAGCCGGTTCGGGCTACCCCGTTTCCTCGAGCTCGATCGGCCTCGCGGCCGGCCTCCCCGGCAGCAGCCGCAGCGCCCCGGCCGGGAACAAGGCCGCGGACAGCAGGCCCGCGGTAAGCAGCGAGGCGGCCGTGGTCGGGGTGATCTGCCCTGCGGCTAGCCCGATCTGGGTGGCCACGATCACGAATGTCAGCGTGGTGGCCTGCAGCAGGCCCGCGACCTGCGCACGGCGGGTGCCGACGAAGTGCAGGTAAAACAGCGCGGGCAGACCGCGGACCAGCAGCAGGGTGCCGAGGAACAACGGCACCTCCGCGATTGCGGACGGGCTGCCGAGCAGGGCCTTCAGATCGAATTGGACACCGGTGGCGATAAAAAAGATCGGGATAAGGAAGCCGAAACCGATGCCATCGAGCTTGGTCTGGAATTGCGGGTGCGGGGCGTGGCCGGATAGGTCGATCATGCGGACAAGCAGCCCGGCGGCGAACGAACCCAGGATCGCCGCGAATCCGAACCGGTACGCGAGCACACCGAAACTCAGTGCGAGCGTCAGCGCGGCTCGTACGCGCAATTGGGCGCTGCGGTCCTCCAGCCGGTTAAGCAGCCGCTCCAGGCCCGCAAGCTGGCGAACGGTGGCCAGCGCGAGCCCGATGAGCACCACAAGCGCGATGAAGATCGCGAGTAAGATCAGCCGGTCCGCCGAGCTCTTCGAGGTCGCGGAGAAGAACAGCGACAACAGCATGATCGGTGCGATCTCCGCTAGCGCCGCCGCGGTCATCACCAACTGACCAAAGCGCGTGGTCTCCTCGTCCGCGTCCTTGAGAAGCGGCAACAGCAGCCCAGCGGATGTTGACATGAACACGATCGCCAAGAGCAGCGGCGGAGCGGCCTGGCCGCCGAGGCGAAACGCGCACGCGCACAGCAGCGCCAGCACCACCGAGGCGCCGAACGCCCATCCCGCCAGCTGGGCGAGCGGGCCCCGCAGGCGCTGCACGTCGATCTCCAGCCCGGCCAGGAAAAGCAGCATCCCGAGGCCAAGGTCGCTCAGCACCTGTATCGGGGCATCGATGTGCACCCAGCCGAGCACCGAGGGCCCGACCAGGATGTCGGCCACCACCTCGAGGACCGCGCCAGGCACCGTGAGCCGCGGTAGCAGGCCGAGAATGACGGGGACCACGACGGCGATGCCGGCGATGATCAGGACACCGTTGAACGAGATGGCTCGCATGCGCACCCCCAGCCAAGCAAGTTCAGTCTGGCACGCGATGAGCCGTTAACTTCCGGCTGAACTGCTCCCGCCGGACCCCGGAGGCAGGCACACAACGGCCGCCGTGTGCCCGATACGACACACGATGGGCCATTTTGTGTCACGGTCAGCATCTGCCGCACCCGCGCGGCCCGGTGCGGCGCCGTCCTCGCCCGTCGATTAGCTTCTGACTACATGACGTGGCAACCGGAACTGGACGAGTTGCGCCGCCGGCAGGAGCTTGCGGACGCGATGGGCGGGCCGGAGAAAATCAAGCGCCAGCATGACGCCGGCCGGCTGACGGTGCGTGAACGGCTGGCGGCGCTGCTCGATGAGGGCTCGTTCCACGAGATCGGTGCGCTCGCGGGCACCGCCGCCTACCGAGACGACGGCGACCTGGCCGGCTTCACTGCGGCCAACTTCGTCGCGGGTACCGGCCGGATCGGCGGGCGCAAGGTCGTGGTCGGCGGGGACGATTTCACCATCCGCGGCGGCGCCGCGGATGCGGCGATCATGGGGAAGCAGGTATACACCGAGCGGCTCGCGAATCAGCTGAGGCTGCCGCTCGTGCGGCTCGTGGAGGGCACCGGCGGTGGCGGCAGCGTCAAGATGCTCGAACAGATGGGGCACACTTACGTGCCCGCCAATCCCGGCTGGGACTACGTCGTCGACAACTTGTCGACGGTGCCTGTGGTGGCCGCGGGCCTCGGGCCCGTCGCCGGTCTTGGCGCCGCTCGGCTGTGCATGGCGCACCTGTCGATCCTGGTCGAAGGCACGGCGCAGCTGTTCGTCGCCGGGCCGCCCGTGGTGCGGAGCGGGACCGGGGAAGACATCGGTAAACAGCAGCTCGGCGGGTCACGCGTGCACGGCCGCAATGGCGCGGTCGATCTGGTGGCGGCATCGGAGCCTGACGCGTTCGCGGTGATCAGGACCTTCCTGTCCTACCTGCCACATAGCGTTTACGAGCGGCCGCCTGTCATCGGCTGCGAGGACCCGGCCGGGCGGCGAGATGACGGCCTGTTGTCCGCAGTGCCGCGTGACCGGCGCCGGCCGTACCAGATCAGGGAAATCATGCGGGCGGTGTTCGACGCGGGCTCCGTGATGGAGGTGCAGGGTTACGGCGGATCGATTGTGACCGCAGTGGCCAGGCTCGATGGTCATCCGGTCGGGGTCGTCGCGGGTGATCCATATGTGGCCGGAGGCTGCCTCACCGTCGAGGGCTCGGAGGCGGTGACCCGGCTGGCCGACCTGTGCTCGACCTTCCATCTGCCGATCGTGACGTTCACCGATCAGCCCGGCCTGCTCATCGGCACCCGTGCCGAGCAACGCGCCACCATCCGGCATGGCGTGCGCGCGATCAGCGCCGTCTATCAGGCGACCGTACCTGGTGCCGAGGTCATCGTGCGCCGCGTCTTCGGCGTGGGCGGCGCCGGGATCACCAACAGGCACCGGCTGATCCGCCGCTGGGCCTGGCCCTCCGCCGATTGGGGCTCGCTGCCTGTCGAAGGCGGCACGGAGGCCGCCTACCGGGCCGAGCTTGAGCGCGCGGACGATCCGGCGGCGATGCTCGCCGGCATCCGCGCCCGTCTGGATGCGGTGCGCAACCCGTTGCGGACGGCCGAGCGTTTCGGCATCGAGGAGATCATCGACCCGCGCGAAACGAGGCCGCTGCTTTGCGACTGGGTACGCGACGCCTACGCCGCGCTGCCGGCCCCCTTCTGCAAGCCGTCATTCGGCGCGCGGCCCTGAGATCCTCACTTCTCCGCCTCGTGCAAGCCCCGAGCCTGCTTGCCGTCGCTGCCCTCCTCGGCCACGAACGAGGTCCATCGACGCGGACCGGCGGGCCGCCGGGGCGGCTTCGCTGCTGGTGCTGGCTTCTGCGACATGGTCGCCGCGCCTCTCTGAAGGAGCTCCGGGGGTGATGGGTGATCGCGCTGACCTATCAGCGGCAGCCGATCCCAGTACCCGGTGCGGTGTGAGCCGGACCACCACACGGACTACTTCGGGCGGGAGCTGCAGGTACTCCTCGCCAGCGCCCGGACCCTCATACCTTTCCGCGAGCGAGACCGCCAGTTGCCTGCCGATATCTTCTGTCACCGTGACCGTGCCGCGCACCTCGACATAACAGAGCGGATCGTCCTTGTCGAACACGGTCACGCTCGCCCGTGGGTCGCGGCGCAGATTCCGCTCCTTGCGCCGGCCAGCGGCGGTGGAGATGAGCAAGGTGTCCTCATCCCTGCCAACCCAGATCACCGACGTCTGCGGGCTCCCGTCAGGGTTGACGGTGCCGAGGACCCCCGGGTTAAGGCCGTCGATGATCTTCCTCACCGCATCATTCAGGACGACTGTCATAGCGATGAATTCTGGGACACGGCGGTTGGCCCGTCGACCAATTCGGGGCCGAGTTCTCAGCTGCCTGGCGTGCGGCGGTGACGCGCATCATGAGCCGAGGCCGAGGCCGCGGCGTGCGACACCGAGGCGGCGTGGCAGCGATTGTACAGGCCACGGAGCCGCAGCCCATAGGGTCCGGCGCGGAACAGCCCAGCTGGCAAGTTCTTGCCTTATTGCTGCAGGCACGGTTCGGCCACCGGCCTTGTCCGCGGGCGACCGCGCGGCCTCTTACGCGCGGTGATCATGCCCCGCTCGAAAAGCTCGCCGCCCCAGACACCCCATGGTTCTGCGCGGGCGGCCGCACCGGCCAGGCACGGTCTGCGCAACGGGCATTGCCTGCAGAAGGCCTTGGCAAGGTCAAGGTCGGCCGGCCGGCCGCTCAGAGAACCACAGCCGCGGGTTCTCGCGGCGGCAAGGCACCTGCCCCGCCAGCTCTTCCGCCCGCATAGCCAGTGCGGCCACGGACGTACTCGGCATAACGCTCCTCCCCTCTATCAGGCACCTGCACGGGGGTTGGCCTCGTCGCGACCGCGTCCACCCGGTGGCCTGCGCCGACACGGTGCGGGCTGGCGCGGGCAAGCTAATGGGCCTCAACGATGTCGCAGGCAGCCAAGACGCTCCTAGCGTGCGCCGGCACCGCTAAGAAGACATCCGCCAGCTGGCCGATGTTGCCGCCTGTGAGGCCGTGGCGAGGCCGCGGCGCCCGCCCGAGCCGAGGCTGCCACTCATGGCCACGTCAGGCCCTGAAACGACCCCCGGGATCCCCGCAGCGATGGATGCGGGGATGATCCGCGGCAGCCGTTAGGGATCTGTGCAGCGCCCCTAAGACGATGGTGCCGACCAACCGCAGAAGGGCTCACATATCTCGCCGACTACGCCGGCGAGGCCGCAAGGTATTCGTCGGGCCGCAGCCGTGCAAGCAAGGTCGGCGGTTCTGCCGGCCGGCGCTTATAGCGTTGATTGACCTGGCATCCGGGCGCCGGGAGATCGAGGAGATCGAGGAGATCGAGGAGATCGAGGAGATCGAGGAGATCGAGGAGATCGAGGAGATCGAGGAGATCATAGAACAGGGAGAGGGCGCGGGTGCGGAGGCTAAGCGTTGCGCTCACCACAGCCGATTCTTGAATATCTGGGAGGAATATCGCTTGGTGCGCCGCCGAGACCCTCATTCCTCATTCCTCGGCGTGGCAACCCATCGGCGTTCGGCCCCTCGGCTGTG
>Ga0335078_10001993_pt1 | contig 30893 bp, 30 predicted proteins | sample Lox_Sample_32_FD_206711 | JGI IMG/M metagenome (GOLD analysis project Ga0335078, IMG submission 206711) | Soil microbial communities from Loxahatchee National Wildlife Refuge, Florida, United States - Lox_Sample_3.2 | ecosystem: Environmental > Terrestrial > Soil > Wetlands | place: USA... | reverse complement strand
CCGGAACAGGCGACCCTGTCCACAGGTAGCGGCATGTAACTCTCGAGCAGGTTTTTGTAAACGACGTCCCGAACCATGTACAGCTGCTTCTGCGTCTTGCCGTAGTCCACGAGGGACCAAAACCGCTGAGAACCTATAACCCTTTGCGGCCTTCAAAAGGGCTCGAGAGTCTGTTACAGCCGATGGTGACCGTGAGCACCGCCGGGAATTCGGGAACTACCCTTTATACGGTAAAGTGAACAGTGAAGCACATGAAACTTTGCCTGGTGTCAAAGGGACGCGCGACTCACCTATGCACCCTTGACGGAACTGAGGTCCGAGTGCTGGGAGGCTACTCCTCGTTCGAGAAGCTATACGAGGATTCCGGAGGCGACCTCGTTCCCTTCGCGAAGGAGCTTGAAGGCAGGTCCACGACGAGCTACAAGACGAGCAGCGTGAAGCTGCTAAGACCCTTCTCGCCGGGAGAAATCTGGGGAGCCGGCATCACCTACTCTCATTCGAGAGAGAAACACACCACAGAAGGAAGGACTCTCGTGGCCGGCGTGCCAATCTACGACTACGTCTACAACGCGGTCCGGCCCGAGGTGTTTTACAAGGGTACCTGGAGGAACTGCGTCGGACCTGAGGAAGGAATCGGACTGAGGGGCGATTCGAAGTGGACGCTCCCCGAACCCGAGCTGGGGGTAGTGCTGGGCGAGAAAGGAGAGACACTGGGGTACACAGTCTCCGACGACGTCAGTGCCAGGGACCTCGAGATAGAGAACCCGCTCTACCTTCCGCAATCCAAGATATACACGGCCTCCGCTTCAATAGGCCCGGTGATCTCACTGACGGATGAAATCACCAACCCCTACTCGCTGGACATCAACATGAAGATAATCCGCGGAAAGACCGTTTTCTTCGAGGGAAAGACGAACACCTCGTCTCTGAAACGGAGGATCAACGAACTCGTCAAGTACCTCTTCTCGTTCTTCACTCCGGCGCCTTTGACCCTGCTCTCGACCGGGACTTCGATTGTGCCACCGGGGAAGAACGGCGTCAGGAAGGGGGATGTAGTGGAGATCACCATAGAGAAGATCGGGCTCCTCCGGAACACTGTCAAGCTGTTGGGCCGATGACGCCTCTGGTCGCAGCGTCGGTGATTGACGGAGCGGTCGAACATTCAGCCGACTCTCGGGAGATCAGGGATCCCGGGGACAGGGACTCGGTGCTGGGACTAGTCCGCCTCGGAACCACTGACACCGTCGGAAGGGCGGTTGATTCTGCCGAGAAGGCGGCGGCAGAATGGGGATCCAACCCCGCGCCGAAGCGCGGGAAGGTCCTCTTCGAAGCGGCACAGCGACTTGAGGTCAGGAAGACCGAGTTGGCAAGCCTGCTCACAAGGGAAGAAGGCAAGACGCTGGGTGAGAGCCTGCTGGAAGTCGACCGTGCAATCAACCTATTCCGGTTCTATGGCGCAATCTGTTTCAAACTTGGAGGAAAGACGCTTCCTTCAAACGACCCCAATTCGATGGTCTACACCCTGAAGGAGCCGCTTGGAGTCGTGGGCTTGATAACACCGTGGAACTTCCCGCTTTCGATTCCGGCCTGGAAGATAGCCCCCGCGCTCGCAGCAGGCGACGCCGTGGTGTTCAAGCCAGCGAGCCAGACCCCGCTCATTGCGACGGAGTTGGTCAACTCGCTTCATGCGGCTGGGCTCCCGAAAGGCGTTCTCAACATGGTGGTGGGAAGCGGCCCTGTGGTCGGAGGAGCTCTAGCCGCGAGCTCAAAGATACACGCCTTGTCCTTCACAGGTTCCTCTGAAACTGGGAGGAGCATCAATGCCGCAGCCTGCAGCAGAATGCTTCGTATGCAATTGGAGCTAGGAGGAAAGAACGCGCTGGTCATCATGGACGACGCGGACGTCGCTCTGGGCGTCGACCTGGCCATCAAGGGAGCGTTCGGTTTGACGGGACAGGCGTGCACCGCGACGAGTCGGCTTCTCATCCAAGAGAGCATCGCTGACTCTGCGATCGAGAAACTCGTGGGTAGGGCTTCGGCCGTAGTCGTGGGCCACGGCCTAGAAAAGGGCGTGGAGATGGGGCCTCTCGCAAGTGAAGATCAGTTCGACAAGGTCAGAAAGTACATCGAAATAGGGAGGCTGGAAGCCGAGCTGGTTACCGGTGGAGCTGAGCCAAAGAAGGGAAAGGAGGGATTCTACCTGTCACCAACGGTCTTCAATGGGGTCTCCCCCGAGGATCGAATCTTCAAGGAGGAAATCTTTGGGCCGGTTCTCTCCGTGGCCACCTTCCACGACCTGGATGAGGCAGTCCGGCTGGTGAACTCTGTTGCCTACGGTCTGACGGCGGGCATTGTAACGCGATCTCAATCGAATGCGTCCAAGTTCATCAACAAGGCTGATGTGGGGGTGGTAAAGGTGAACAAGCCGCTCCCGGGATTGGAACTCCAGGCGCCCTATGGCGGCTTCAAGGAGTCAGGGAATGATCAGTACAAGGAAATGGGTGAGGAGGCAGTTGACTTCTACACCAGAACGAAGGCCGTGTACGTCGGGTACTAGTAGTCGGGGCCGAGACCGGAAAGACTGCTCGCCGGGCGAGATGGGACAGCCCACCCGCGCATCAAGTGAGGACTATTCGCTCGTGCCGACAGATATTACATCTATCTTGGTGATTATCCCTTCGATTCTGTCCCCGGAAGTTACGAGAACTGCCGGAACGAAGCTGAAGAGCGAGTAGAGCGCGTCCAGCGGAGTCTCGGCGTCAACCGTGGGAAAGCTCCCTTCCATGAATCGCGAGACTGGACCGTTGAGGACCGTCCGCGGGTCGCCCGAGTCGCTCAGAAGCGACACTATCCGCTTGTCGGATATCGACCCGACCATCTTCTGGCCGGAGTAGACGGGGAGCTGGGAGAGACTCCTATTCCTCATCAAGTTGACACATTCCGAGATGGGAGTGCTGGCCTGGACAGACAGGACTGGCCTGGACATGACATCCTTCACCTTTCTGCCCTGCGACCTTATCTGCTTCTGCAGCGCGTCCGAAATGGCCTTCATGGTGGTGAACGAGGGGTCCACCCGTCCCGACTCTACTTTTGCAATCAGCGACTGGCTCACATCGGAGGCCCGAGCGAGTTCCGCCTGGGTAATTCCCAGCTGCGTCCTGATCTTCCGGAGCTGCTGAGGATTGACGACCGAGATGGACAATGGGAGTCGCCTGTGCGATATTCATATATGAATCTTAAAGGGAGAGCGCATATGAATGCCTCGTACTCGCGGGGAATCAGGCCAGTGGATACGGGGAACCGTACACGCCGTCGTAACCGGGGCGCAGCCTGATCCTGTTCTCCCTGACCGCGATTATGGCCGAGGCGATCGGCGCGCTCGTGACTTTCGCCAGGTCGTCCTCAGGGGCGCCGAGAAGGACGTTCAGTTCGTTACCGAAGGCTGCCGTGAGTCTGTTCTGTACCTCTAGAACTCTATTTGCGTAGAGCCTGTTGACCCCCATTGCGAACGAGACAATCTCGTAAAGGGGCAGCAGGTTCCGGTACGGAACAGCGCCCTTCGGAGCAAACCCCTCGGGTCTGTCCGCCAGCTGCTCCACTCTTTGCAGTACGCCGACGGTCATCTTCTTGCCGCACTTCGGACAAAGGTTGCTCCTCGCCATTGACTCTCGGGGCGACATTGAGACGTCGCACTTCCTGTGGCCGGTGAAGTGGTACTTCCCGTAGGAAGGATCGACCTCAATCGTGTAGAGAAACCTGCGGGGGTCCTTGCTCCTGATCGCGTCGAAGAGTTCCCTGTAGGTGAGCGCCTCCAGATCGAAGACGTTCGCCTCGCGGCCGAGTCGCCATGGGTTGGGAGAGTGCGCATCCGAGTTCGAGACCAAGGCAATCCTGTCCAGCGATGACAGGCGCCAGTTCATCGGAGGATCGCTCGAGAGGCCCGTCTCGATGGCGAAGATTTTCCCCGTCTGGTCCAGAAAGCAGTCCTCCAGCGAGTCAAAGCCCGACTTGCTTCCAAACACCGAGAACCAGGGGGTCCAGGCGTGTGCGGGAATGATGACAACAGAGCTGGAGAGGCCCGTCAGTATCTCGACCATCTCCGCCGAACCTAGCCCTTTCAGGATCGGCCGGCCGTCCGAGCTCATATTGCCGTACTTGGAAAGAGCTTCGCTAATCTGTTCGGCCGTCTCAAGGTCGGGCACGTTAACGAGATGGTGCACCTTGCGTATCTTCCCTGCTTGTTCGTACACGACGCTAACCTCCCCGGTCAGGATCCAGTTCATTCCACGATAAGCGAAGATCCCTTCACCGTCGCCCGGCTTCAGTTTGGATTTGAGTTCCTTCAACCACAGTGGGTGGGTGATGTCGCCGGTTCCAAGGAGGTTCAGACCCTTCGTCCGGGCCCCCTCTGCGAGGTGCTCTAGGTCCGTGTCTCTGCTGGTCGCTAGGGCATAGCGTGAATGGATGTGAAGGTCGGCAGTAATCCTCATCCGCGGAGGTCCTCGCCGAAGTCTAGAAGTTTGGAGGAAGGTAGCTGTTCTGGGCTAGCCACTCTTCGTGGGCCTTTATGTAACGCCACAGTACGTCTGCTCTGTCGTCATCGAAGTCCCATGGGGCGACGAGCACGATGTCGTTCTCCCGAATCCAAACGCGCCTCTTCATCTTCCCTCTGATCCTGCATAGTCGGATCTTGCCGTCCGTGCACTTTACCATCACGTGGTCACCGCTTGAAATCTTGTTGACTCTGCCCAGCAGCTCCCCTTGTTCAGGCAACACCAGTTCCTTGAGGTTGGCCTCGTTTAACACCTTGCGCTTACCCGTGTCTCTCCTCTCCTTGTATTGATATTTCCAATATTGCTCGACTCGAACCAGCCAGGCGCGGCTGTAGTGTGAATAGGGCCCCATGCCTATATAAAATGTGCCCTCTTCAAGAGGCTGATGAGGCGAATCGGTCGCGCGTTCTACGAGCAGCCCACCGTCGACGTGGCCAAAGCTCTCCTGGGGCAGACTCTCGTGAGGCGCATAGGAGAGATCGAACTCGCCGGAAAGGTGGTGGAGGTTGAGGCTTATCTCGGGCAAGATGACCCAGCAAGCCACGCCTACAGGGGCAGGACCCCTCGCAATTCGGTCATGTTCGGGGAGCCCGGCCACTCCTACGTTTACTTCACCTACGGCAACCACTATTGCCTCAATATTACCACGGAGCCAATCGGAGTAGCAGGCGCGGTGCTCCTACGAGCGCTGGAGCCGCTGACTGGCATCCGGAGGATGATGGAGAACAGGGGGATATCAGATGTCATGAAGCTTACGAATGGGCCAGGCAAGCTGACCCAGGCTTTGAGAATCGACAGGGAGCTTAACGGTGAAGACCTTGTAGTTTCGGAGCGGCTCTTTCTGGTTGAGGGAGCTACTGCGCCGCCGGTGGAGAAGAGCGGGCGCGTTGGGATAACCAGAGCGGTGGAGAGAGAGTTGAGGTTCTTCGTCAGAGGCTCCCCTTTCGTTTCAAGGGTGCGGCCCTCGGCGGCCTCCAGCACGAATCCATAACTACTGGATTCTTTCAAGCGAGTGAGAGGGGTCGTCGGCTAGACTGTGAGACCGAAACCAATCGGCCCGCAGGGCAAGTCTGGTCTAGGCTTCAAACAACTCGGGAGTTGCCTTGGGACCGCGAGTGCAAGAACGCTTGAGATCCCCGGTTCAAATCCGGGCGACCCCACTGAACCCCCGTTAGTGTTGACTCAGCATTACAGTCCGGTCGGCGAGTCCGGATCACAGCCTTCAACCTCCGGGCGAGTGTAGTTCTCGGCGCGTCTTGCTGAAATTCTCTTATTGCAATGTTAAATACATTTGACAACGACCCCGCACTGCATTGCAAGCAGCTCCCAGACGTGTGAAGACGATTTACAGTGTAATCGCTTCCCCCCAGAGACTCGAAATCCTCAGGATTCTGAACATCAAAGGCCCTCTCACCTACAGCGCCCTGAAGACGCTTGCTGGTTTCAAGTCCAAGAAGGAGTCCGGGAAGTTCGCATACCATCTCAGGAAGCTCGTCAAGCAGCTGCTCATTCAGCTCAACAGGCAGGAAAGGAAGTATACGGTTACGAACCTCGGCCGGCTCGTCCTCAACCTTACTCGTCAGATCGAGGAGCAGTCGCTTGTGGAGAGCGGCAAGCTGTACGTCAGGACATCCCACCAGACCATGGAGGAATTCAACGCGAACAAGATACTCCAGTCACTTGTCAAGGAGGCGGGCATGCCGGTGGAGCTTGCCCAGAGAATCACGAGCGAGACGGAGTCAAGGCTTTACAAGTTTCAGACCCAGTACCTTACGGCGCCCCTGATCAGGGAGATCGTGAACGCCCTTCTCGTGGAGCACAGCCTCGAGGAATACAGGCACAAGCTCACGAGGCTCGGGATGCCCATCTACGACGTGACCCAGCTTCTCACCAAGGCAGGAGACGACGGAGGGAACGTGGAGTCACTGGTCCAGCAGACCGGGAGGGCCGTATTTTCAGAATACCTTCTGTTGGAGCAGCTCCCAAGAGACGTCGCCGACGCCCACCTCTCTGGAGACATCCACATAACGAACGCAGGATCCTGGGGCCTCACGCCCGACACCGTCTTCATCGACCTCCTCTCGATCAGAAGCGCGGGCTTCAACCCGAAGGGGAAGCTTCTCGGTGTCTCGATGCTCCCTAGCCCGGAGAACGCCGAGAGAGCCCTGAATATCGTGCTGAACATGTCGGCGATGCTCTGCCGAGAGGTCACCGAAGAGATGACTTTCAGGAACTTCCTCCAGTACTTCGCTCCGTTCTGCAGGACACGGCCGAAGCGCGAAATCGAATCTTTGTTCCTCAGGTTCTTCGAGACGCTCAGCGCTCCAATGGCGAGTTCTGGCTGGCCCACGATAGGACTGGAGCTTGACCCTTACCGCTCAGACGATGTGGGAAGAGAGGTCATGGATCGAACCCTCGACGCAGCGCTCTACGCGTACCGGAACTTCGTCGAAGAGACCCCCAGACCGGGCATCCGACTCCTCCTGGCGAAGCCGATCAGGATCGACGACACGAAGACCCTGAAGGACGCGGCGGCCATAGTGTTCAATGGAGGGAGAATCGCCCTCTTTTCGTCGGATCAGCGGCGCAGCTTCCTCGGCCTGAACGCCGGAATGCTCCCCCAGGAGATGCAGACCGACAACATCAGCGTGCTCCACAACCTCAGCCTTAACCTTCCCAGGCTCGCCTACGACTCGAACCAAGACGAGACCTACTTCAGGGCGAAGCTCGCTCTTCTGATCGGGGTCGCGGCTGACGCCCTCACGACGAGGCGGAAGGTAATTGAAAGGTCGCTCAAGCGCGATCTTCTTCCCGCACTTGCGTCGGGCTCGGACGCCGTGACCTCAGATTCGATGCCGTTGATAATGAACCTGGTGGGGCTGGACGAGACGCTTGGGAGCCTGATCCGGGATCCGGCCTCCAAAGCGCGGTACGAACTCGCGGAGAAGATTGTCGACACGGCGATGCAGGTGGCTTCAGAGAAATCCAACAAGACGGACAGGCTCGCCGTGGCCATGGTGGACTTGGACGGCGCGTCCAGGCTGGCGAGTCTCGACTCGGAAAAATACGGCAAGGCGAACATCCAGCCGATGCAGCGCGGGGGCTACACTCAATCGCCCCGTCTCTCTCTGGGCGACCTAGAGAATCAGGAGAAGGTCGAATACATGTCCAAGCTCTCGACAAGCCTCCAGGGAGGTCTGTCGCTGACACTCGATGGCTCCGCAGAGGACACGCGCGGAATCTACAACCTGATGCTCAACGCGACGCCGAAGCTGTCATACTTCAAGGTGGAACGGAGCATCTCGGTCTGCAGGAACTGCGGAGCGAAACTCCCGCAGAGTGCGACTCGCTGCAAGAGGTGCAAGTCAGTGGCGTCAATTCAGTATTCGACGGCCGCATAGCGCGAGTTGTCAGCACAAAAAGTTGAGCGCATGTCAACTTGAGTTGACAGTCACCGCTCTCACGTAGTGTCGACACTTGTGCATGAGTCGGAGTCTTGTCAACAACTCGCTAGCCAAGAGGGAATTATATACAGGCGCGGATGGGAGTGAGGTCGATTTATGACGTCAATGGTCGAACCACCACGGGATTCTGCGGACGACGCAGAGAAACGCAGCCCCGAAATTGAGCTTCCACTGGAAACCTTGGCAGCTTTCGGTCAGGACGAACTCCGAGCAAGAGTGTTCTACGAGAAGTACGCCCTTCGGGATTCCAACGGCAAGCAAGTAGAGAAAGTCCCTGACGAGATGTGGCGCAGAGTCGCCACGGAGCTCGCGTCAGTGGAGAGAGATGACGAGAGGAGGAGGGAGTGGTCTGCGAAGTTCCACTGGCTCCTGGAGGATTTCAGATTCGTCCCCGGCGGTAGGGTTCTATTCGGAGCGGGGCAGCCTCGAAAGTCCACCCTGCTCAACTGCTACTTCTTCAAGATCAAGGAGGATTCCATAGAATCCATCTTCGAATTCTGCAAGGAGGCCGCAAGGACGTACAGCTTCGGCGGAGGAGTGGGTACCGATATTTCGGTACTGAGACCCAGAGGAGCGCCCGTCAACAACGCGGCCATCTATAGCTCCGGGTCTGTCTCGTTCATGGAGCTGCTGTCGACCACGACGGGCACAATCGGCCAGGCCGGCAGAAGAGGGGCCCTGATGATCACCATTCAAGTTGACCACCCGGACGTGATCGATTTCATCAAGGTGAAGAGGGACCTGAAGCGCGTCAATTACGCCAACATCTCGGTTAAGATCAGCGACGACTTCATGCACGCGGTCGAGAAAGACGGTGAGTTCCTGCTTCACTTCAAGAACGAGAAGGTCGCCGTCGAGAAGAAGGTGCGAGCGAGAGAGGTCTGGAATCAGCTCGTCAGAGGCGCCTGGGAGTCCGACGAGCCAGGGGTCCTCTTCTGGGACACCATAAAGAAAGACTCCACGACCGAATACAATGGGATGGAGGTCGAGGGGGTGAACCCGTGCAGCGAACAGACTCTTGAGCCCTACGGCTGCTGTTGCCTGGGCTCGGTGAACCTGAGCGCCTTCGTCAAGGAGCCGTTCACGGAGCGGGCGAGCATCGACTGGGACTCTCTGACCCGGGCGTGCCAGTTCGCGGTCCGATTCCTCGACAACGTGCTGGACTACAACGCGGAAAGGCACCCGCTACCCCAGCAGAAGAAGGCGTCACTCTGGAGTCGAAGGATTGGGGTCGGGATCACTGGCCTTGGCGACATGTTGATCAAGCTGGGTCTGAAGTACGACGAAGACTCGACGATAGGTTTCGTCGACCACCTTTTCGAGAGGATCAAGAACCTGATATACGACTCGTCGTCAGAGCTCGCGAAGGAGAAGGGCTCATTCCCCGCGTTCGACCCGAACGCCCACCTCGCCCAGCCGTTCCTCCAGGGAGTGGAACCGAAGGTCCGGGAGAAGATCAGGGCGCAGGGCCTGAGAAACGCCGCGATCACCACAGTCCCCCCTGTGGGATCAGGGTCAATTCTGGCTGGCTGCTCGAGCGGAATTGAGCCGGTATTTGCCCTGTCCTACACCCGCAGGAGCAAGTCCCTCAGTGAGGGCGAATTCAAGGTATTCCACCCGCTGGTCCGAGAGCACATGGAGCTTAGCAGAATCTCCGACGAGGACCAGCTTCCGAACTACTTCGTCACTGCCCACCAGATAAGGCCCGAAATGAGGGTCAAGATGCAGGCCACCATCCAGAAGCACATAGACACGGCGATCTCGAGCACCGTCAACCTGGCCCAGGAGACCACGCCCGAGGAGGTCGAGAAGATATACATGCTAGCGTGGCGCATGGGCTGCAAGGGCATCACGGTCTACCGCGAAGGGAGCCGGGAGGGAATACTCGAGACCATGAAGGCGTCCAAGAAGGTGGAGCCACCGACAGTCGCCTTCGAGAGACCGAGAGTGATGGAAGGGAAGACCCTGAAGCTAAGGCTGCCGCAGGGAGGGCTCTACGTCACCTCGAACCTGGTCAACGGCGAACTTAAGGAGGTGTTCGTGACGCTCGGGAAGTCAGGCGGCGACGAGAAGGCGGACGCGGAGGCCATCGGCAGGCTGATCAGCCTCTACCTCCAGAACGGCGGCGACATCAAGAATGTGATTTCCATGCTAAAGGGCATAAAGGGCAAGTATGTTTCATGGGACGAAGGCACCCAGGTCATGTCGATCCCGGACGGAGTGGGCAAGGCGCTCGAGATACTCACGGCGAACCTCGCCGACAAGAAGGACCCGCCGCAGGTCAGGGTCGCGGCGCCCATGACGGTGACTCCGACCTGTCCTGAGTGCCATGAGAGCTCCCTGATATTCGAGAACGGCTGCTACAAGTGCTCGAACTGCGGCTACAGCAAGTGTGAGTAGCCGCGCCGCGGCCGCGTGGTCGTAACCACTATAAGACGCCCGGCCTGTACGCCTCCAGCAGGGCATGAAGGGGAGGAACTCGGTGCTCTTGGTGATGGCAGTGACGCCGCTCGTCGTCGCACCCCTGATCCTCATCGGGGTCTACCTCGGGTTCTACGCCGGCGGGGTCCTGGGCTACTCGAAGTCCATACTCGCCATCGCCTTCTCGACGGTGGGCTTCGTCGGATCGATGTTCGTTCTGATGAAGGTGATCACGGCGGTCGTCGCGAGGACCGAGCCTAGGAGCCCAGCTTCCTGAGGGCTTCCGCCCTGGCAGACTCTACCTTCGCCTTGGCATCGTCCAATGAGGCCTGGTAGGCCTGTGCCACACGCTCCTTCGCGGAGCTGAAGCCGTCGTCGACAGTGTCTTCGCTCATTCTGCCGACGACGCCTTCCTCTCGAGCACCTTTTTTACGTGTTTCAGCCTGACGAACTCCTCCCTCTCCCTTTCCTCCAGCGTCTGCTGGATGAACCGTATTGAGGTTTCGTAGCGCGGAATGATCATGTACTCCAGCGCGTTGAGCAGCCGCTGGGTTTTCTCGAGCTCCTTTGCCAGGCGAAAGATCGCGTTCTCGAACTCCGCCGCTCTGAATATGGACGGGAGGACCTTCCTCATCTGCCTCGTGGCCCTGTCTATGGCGACGTTGGTGTCCGCGAAGCCGTACGTCATTCCCGTCTCCTTCTCGGAGAGCTTGAGCGAAGGCAGGTCGACATCGACTATCCGCATCACGCTCACGTCAGCCTCGATTATCGGCGGGGTGTTCGAGGCGATGCCTTCCAGCCTGAGCGGCCCCAGCTTGAGGTAGGCGTCGTAGAGGGCCAGATAGGCGTCTGCCAGAGGCTGGGAGATTCCGGCGCGGGCCTGGCTGGCCTCCTGGATCTTCTCGTCCAGCCTCTTGAGAAGCACATCCCGCTTGTCGTCCAGGACCTTCTGGACCATCTTCGCGGTCTGCAGCCTCCTTCTTGTCCCGATCAGCTCTATCTTGGTCGGGAGTACGTTTGAGCCTGACGCGACCGACACTCTTACTCAGCCGCTTTTTCCTTGATGTAGTACTTCTGAATGAACTCTTCCTTGATGTTTGTGAGCTCTGACTCCGGGAGCGTCGAAAGCACCTCCCATCCGATTCTGAGCGTGTCCTCGAAGGTCCTGTTTTCGTCGGTGCCCTGGTTCAGGTACTTCTGCTCGAAGTCGTCCCCGAATTTGAGGTACTTCAGGTCGGACGGGGTGAGCCCCGACTTCCCGACGATCTCTGCGAGAGCTCGAAGCTCGGTCGCCCTCGAATAGGCGTTATAGAGCTGGTTGCCCACCTGCTGGAAGTCTGACCTCGCCTTCCCCGCCTTTGTGACCTGCCCGAGCGCAGGCCCCATGAGCCTGCTGAGACTGGACAGGACGTAGACCGGCGGGTAGATCCCCTTCCTGAAGAGGTCTCTCCCTAGGAAGACCTGGCCCTCGGTGATGTAGCCGGTGAGGTCAGGGATGGGATGAGTCACGTCGTCGCTGGGCATGGAGAGTATGGGCATCTGGGTGATGCTCCCCTTCCTTCCCTTGATCCTCCCCGCTCTTTCGTAGTTGGTTGCCAGGTCGGTGTAGAGGTATCCTGGGAAGCCCTTCCTCCCCGGGACCTCCTCCCTCGCCGCCGAGATCTCCCTCAGCGCCTCCGCATAGTTGGTGATGTCGGTTATGATTACGAGGACGTGCATGTTCAGCTCGAAGGCGAGGTATTCGGCCGCCGTGAGAGCGACTCGTGGAGTGATTATCCTCTCTATCGCCGGGTCGTCGGCAAGGTTCAGGTAGAGTATGCTCCTGCGGATCGCGCCTGACTCTTCGAGAGTCCGCTTGAAGAACGCCGCCTCACCGTGCGACACGCCCACCGCCGCGAAGACCACGGCGAACTGCTCGCCTTCTCCCACGACCGTGGCTTGGCGGGCCACCTGGGCGGCGAGCATGTTGTGGGGCATTCCGGCGCCCGAGAATATCGGAAGCTTCTGGCCCCTGACCAGGGTCAGCATTCCGTCGATGACAGACACGCCGGTCTGAATCAGGTCGGTGGGATACTCGCGCCTTTCAGGGTTGATGGGGGCTCCGTTGACATCGAGGAAGCTCTTCGCCACAGGCTCGGGCAGTCCGTCGAGCGGACGGCCGAGGCCGTCGAAGACCCTGCCCAGGAGCTGGTCGGAGACCGGAAGCTCCATCGTCCTCCCGAGGAACTTCGCCCTGGTCCCGCTGATGGACAGGCCGGAGGTGCCTTCGAATACCTGAACCACTGCCCGGCCGAAGCCCGTTTCCAGCACCCTCGCCAGCCTCTTTGATCCTTGGTTGTCTTCGATCTCGACGAGCTCGTCGAAGGCCGCCTTCTCTACGCCGTCGACGACGAGGAGGGGCCCCTTGATCTCGGCGACCTTGCTGTATTCTAGGCCCGACGGCGACTTACTCAACTACCTTTGCCTCCTGCACGCCGCCGAGTGATGCGAACTCGGCGAGCATCTCTTTCACCAGCGCGTCCATTTTGTCCGTCTCCTCGCTCTTTATGGCGAACTTTGACCTCAGCATCTTGGCGATAACCTGCATCCCTCTTATCTTGGAGAGCGGCACCTCTCTTCGCAGGGCTTTCAGGGCTTCCTGGTGGAACTGGACGAACATCTTCATCATTGTGAGCTGCTTCGTGGGGCTGCAGTAGGCATCGGTGTCGTCGTAGGCGTTCTGCTGGAGGAGCCCAATCTGGATCATCCTGGCGACGTCGAGGATGAGCTTCTCCTCGTCGGGCAGAGCCTCCGGACCCAGGAGCCGCACTATCTCCTTCAGCGCGTCCTCCCTCTGAAGTATTGCATAGGCCTCGGCCCTGACGTCAGCCCACTCCTTGCCGACTTTCTCCGCCCACCAACTGCCCACGGATTCGACATAGCCCGAATAGGAAGTCATCCAGTTGATCGACGGGTAGTGTCTGGAGTAGGCTAGACGCGCGTCGAGCGCCCAGAAGTTCTTGACGAACCTTATGGTCTGTGAGGTCACGGGTTCGGTGAAGTCTCCTCCCGCCGGCGAGACGGCCCCGACCAGCGTGATGGACCCTGTCCTCTCCGGTGTGCCGAGGGTGCTCACCCTGCCTGCCCGCTCGTAGAACTCCGCAAGCCTCGAGGCCAAGTACGAGGGGTAGCCCTCCTCGGCAGGCATCTCTTCGAGCCTGCCGCTGATCTCTCGGAGTGCTTCAGCCCACCTGCTTGTGGAGTCGGCGACGAGGACGGTGTCGTAACCCATGTCTCTGTAGTACTCGGCCATGGTCACCCCCGTGTAGATGCTCGCCTCCCTGGCTGCGACCGGCATGTTGCTAACGTTCGCGATGAGTATCGTTCTTTCCATGAGCGGTCTGCCGCTCTGTGGGTCAATGAGCTCAGGGAACTCCACCAGGACCTCGGTCATCTCGTTGCCGCGCTCACCACACCCTATGTGGAATACGATCTTTGCGTCGGCCCATTTCGCGACGCTATGGAGCGTTACCGTCTTCCCGGTGCCGAAGGCCCCAGGAATCGCTCCCGTCCCACCCTTCGCCATCGGGAAGAAACAGTCAAGGACCCTCTGGCCCGTGATGAGCGGAATCGCGGGGTCGAGCCTTTCCTTTATCGGGCGCGGCGTCCTGACGGGCCACCTGTGGTATAGCTTCAGCTCGTGCTTCTTGCCGGATTTGTCTTGGACGTGGGAGACGGTCTCGTCGATGGTATAGCTCCCGGCCCCGGCCACGTCGATGACGGTCGACTGCGGCAGGGTCGGAGGGGCGAGAATCCTGTGCTCGATCAGCGGGGTCTCCTGCACGTTCCCGATGATGCTGCCTCCCTCCACGGAGTCGCCAGCCTTCACGAGGGGGGTGAAGCCCCACTTCTTCGTGAACGGAATTGAGTCTGCCGTGACTCCCCTGGTGATGAACGCGCCGGCGTTCTTCGCGATGACGTCCAGTGGTCTCTGCAGACCGTCGTATATCGTCCCTATCATGCCTGGCCCGAGGGTGGTTGAGAGCGGCTGCCCGGTCCCCACTACCGCCTCGCCGGGTCTCAGGCCGCTGGTCGATTCGTAGACCTGGACGAACCCGATGTCCCCGGTTAGCTTGATTACCTCGCCAACCAGCTTCTCCTCCCCCACCTGGACCACTTCGTACATCTTGGAGGAGGCCATTCCGCTGGCCTTGATGGCGGGGCCCGATATCCACTCTATCTTACCTTTCGCTGGCAAGGATATTACTGCTAGACCGCCCTAAAGGTTCTGCTTATAATCGTTAAACGCGATTAGGTTCTACAGCGAGGCCGCCGGAGGCGCCGGAGTCCCCAGTTAGAGTGTTCGCAACTTCCCTGCGCAGGACCTGCCTCATCCTCCCGAGTCGAGCCTCGAATGTGTTGTCGAACCTCACCGAGCCGTCTTGGCTGGTAAGCGTCACTCCGCCGATTGCGTCTATGCTTTGCTGGTCGAGCGTCAACCTGGCCCCTTCCTTACCAATGGCCTTCAGTGCCGCTGAGGCAGGCTTCTTGTCGGCGGCCGTGCACGCCACTGTGGCCTTTGGGCCTATGACCTGCACTCCCTCTCGCATGAGCCTCAACAGAGCTTCTTCCTTCTGGGCGGGGGAGAGTTCCCGAAGGCGCCGGACGGCTTCGTCGAACACTTCGTTGACTGCCCTCTCCACTTCCTTCAGCTGGAGGTTTCGCGCTTCCAGCTCCGCCGAGTCAATGAGTTGCCTCCTAGCAGAAGCGGCCTGCTTTGTGCCGGTCTGGAGGATCTTCGAAACCGCAGCCTCTGTCTCCCCTTTCGCGCTCTCGAGGAGGCTCACAGCCTTGTCCCTGCCCTCGTCGAGCTGGGCCAGCACTTCGGCCAGAAACTCGTCCGAGACCTTCTGGAGAGTGTTCCTCGCGGCTTCGCTCATATAATCAAACCCCGAGTATGGACCTCAGCATGGTCCTGTAGTCCACGGCCTCCTGCTTGCTGCCAGGTCCCGGTACTTCGTAGACCAGAGGTACGGCCCTCTTGGACCGAATGGCCGTGAGCTCGTCTCTTACCGGCTTGGAAACCTCGTCGCTGACCATCACTAGGCCGACGGTTGGGTCCAGTGTGAGTCTGTTGACAGCGTCGAGAGCCTCTTTTGGCGAGGAGACGTATTCGCCCGTGACTCCCGAGAGAACGAAGCCCGTGACGAACGCCCGGCCCCCCACGGCTACTACCTTCATGACTGGCCACCCAGCAGCCGCTTGACCGCAAGCGCCACCGCCTTCTCTTTGTTGCCCATGATTACGCCCCTAAGGGCCTCGAGAGACGCTTGGCTGGCATTCCTGATGCTCTCGACCTCTCTCTCGCCTTCAGCGCGGGCTGCAGTCACGGTGAGGTCCGCAGCCTTCTGGGCTTCCGAGATTGCATCGCGCCTTGCGGATTCGGCCCAGTCCGCGGCGTTCTTGACCAGCTTCTTCGTTGCGTCGGCCGCCACCGCCTTTACGGTGTCCAAGTCCTCCTCGAACTCCTTGAGGGCCTTGATGGTGTCTTCGATGGCCTGTGTCATTGCTGGAGAACTTCATTCGTGCCGACGGGTTGCGTAATTAAACATTGGGCTAGGAAGTCAGGCTGAGAATCGCCCGAGCCACCTCGCCGTCGGACTCCTCGAGCGCAGCCAGAGCCTTCTCCCTGCTGACGCCTGCCTGCTGCTGAACGAGGACCACGTCCTCTTCGTTGAACTTCTTCTTTTCTCTCTCGATTTCCTCGACCTCGCCCATGACCTGGAATATCCGATTCCCCTGGAAGTTGACCTCGGAGACGGACCCGTTCTTCACGTGAATCTCCTTCGTCGACGTCTTGATGACGACCTCCTCGACATCGGGCACTTCGGTCTGGTTGATCCCCATCCGCTCCATCATGCGGCGCGCCTGCCTGTTGTCAATCTTCACGTCGGGAGACCCTCCCTGACCTTTGCTGCCACCCCAGTCTTAAACTGTGTCATGAACCGCCCTCCCATTACGGCCAACCCGACACCCAGGACACGGCCGCGCCGATCGAGGACCACGACTTCGCTCTTGGGATGGATGTTCGCACCCGCCTTCGCCACGAACTTGCAGAACACGGACTTCCCGCCTCTTACGAATTCGACCGCGTCGTCCTTCACCACAACGCAGTTGTCCAGGAACCTCCGGCTGTGGACGAGAATCGACGCTCCGTGGAGAGACAGCGCCATGGAGCCGTTGGGCTTGACGGTCGCGAAGAGCTTCTCCCCAACGTAGGCCAGCTTCACCCTCCCAGACCTTCTCGAATACACGAGCCGGATGCCATCCTTGGGCAGTGCTCTGCTGACCCCTCGGCCGTACAGGTAGTCGACCATGATGGCCAGCCGCCTGTCCTCCGGGAGTTGCACGCTTCGCCGCCTGCGCACGCCAGTTATGAAGCTAATGCGACCGCATTCTCCCTTCAGGGAGACTGAGAGTTCCGGTCCAGCGCCAGGAGAACGAGGAGCGCGGGACGATAAAACCTTCATATAAAACGGGAAACTCGCTCGCAGAAGAGACGCATGACCCTGACCTGCGAGGTTTGTGGCGCTCAGATAAAGTCCGCCCCCAGTTCGGTCGAAATCGACGGAGCGATACTGAGGGTCTGTCCGAACTGCGCCCGGCGAGGCCGGCCGATGCGGGACCCGGTCGTGAGGGTGGTCCTTACTGCAACTGCCACGCCGGCCCCGAGACCGGTCAGGACCGAGGTGGAGATGGAGGTTGACCCGGATTACAACGTCATCGTCAGACAGGCGAGAGAGAGGCTGGGCCTGTCCCAGGAAGCGCTGGGGAAGCTAATCAACGTGAAGCCATCTCTGATCAGTCACGTCGAGACAAAGAAACTGAAGCCGGACATTGCGCTCGCTCGGAAGCTGATGCACCAGCTCAAGGTCAACCTGCTGATTTCCGAAGAGGAGCTCGAAAACCCGGAGAGGTGAAGAGGTTCACAAAGGCACTCCTGATCCTCTACCCAGACCGAGACGTCGAAGAGGAGGCCGTTTCGCTCGCCCACGCCGCGGGCTACGAGCCCGTGGGGATGCTGACCCAGAGGTACCTTTCTCGCTCAAGGTATGGCGTAGGAGACGGCAAAGCAGAGGAGGCCGCGCAGCTGGTCCGGGAGAAGGGAATCGAGACGATAATCTTCGACTCCCGCCTTAACGCTTCTCAGACGTACAACCTGGCGAAACTCTGCAAGGTCGAAGTGAAAGACCGCGAGAAGCTTATCCTGGAGATATTCGCGATGCGGGCGGAGACTGCCGAGGCGAAGGTCCAGGTCGAGCTGGCGGAGCTGAGCTATGAGCTTCCGCGTGCCAGGGACAAGGTTAGGAGGGCGAAGGCCGGGGAGCAGCCAGGATTCTTCGGACTGGGAAAGTACGAGGTCGACGTCTACGTCAGGATGATGAAGAGGCGGTCGGCTACGCTCAGAAGGAAGGTCGAAGACCTTCGAGGGAGGAGGGAGGTATTCAGGCGACAGCGGCAAAGGGAGGGATTTGCGAGCGTCGTGATAACCGGCTATACGGGCGCTGGGAAGACAACCCTGTTCAACAGGCTCACGGGCGAAACGAAAGAGGTCGACGCCGGAGCCTTCACCACCCTCAGCCCCACCACGAGGCGCGTCGCCATTAGCAACCAGAGGGTCCTTGTCTCGGACACAGTCGGCTTCATCAGTCGCCTTCCTCCGTATCTCATCGAGGCTTTCAAGTCGACCCTCGAAGAGGTCTCATACGCGACGCTGGTTCTCCTTCTTGTGGACGCAAGCCAGGCACCGAGGAAGCTCGTGACGAGCTACGAGAGCTGCGTGGAGACCCTTGCAGAGCTTGGAGTGCCCGAGACCAAGATACTCACAGCAATGAACAAGATGGACCTTCTAGGGGCCGAAGAGTTGGTTGAGAAGGCAACGCTGTTGGGAGCGGAGCACCCAGTCTTCATTTCAGCGGAGACGGGCGGAGGCATGGAGGGCCTGAGGAAGGCAATAGCCGAAAGGCTGCAGTCGGACGCTGCAAGAGCGACCCAGGAGGCGGCTCGGTATCCAGTCTGATAGGAGCATTCGGGTGCTGAGGGTGGGGCAGAGGTACGTGAGGGACGACAGGACCCTTACCCACCTCTGTCTCGTTTCGCGGGCTCTCGGTGCCGAGGCAATCTACCTGGAGGACGTGGAGAAGGACATCCCAGGCACGGTCGACGACGTGAACAAAGCCTGGGGAGGTGACTTCCAGGTCATCCTGAACCATTCGTGGCGCGGTGTGATCTCAGAGGCGAAGGCGGAGTCGAGGAAGGTCGTTCACCTCACGATGTATGGGATTCCCCTTCAGGACCGGCTGGAGGAGCTCAGGAAGGCCCGGAGCCTCCTAATAGTCGTAGGTGGGCCGAAGGTACCTGGCAAGGTGTACTACGAGTCGGACTACAACATCTCGGTCACGACCCAGCCTCATTCTGAGATCGCGGCGCTGGCCATAGTGCTCCATGAGATTCAAAATGGAGAAGAGCTTAAGAGAGACTTCGGAAAAAGCGATCTCAAGATAGTGCCCGCCGACAAGGGCAAGCATGTGGTGAGAAATTGAAGATTGAGTACGAGGACACTTTCGTAAAGGTCGCGGGGCTGATTGGAGGCCCGGACTACGTGAGGGTAGCGAGGGCGCTGCTCAACAACGAGAACGCGACCGACGAGGAGATAGCATCTGCAACCGGACTTAAGATCAAGACGGTAAGGAAGGCCCTCTACGACCTGTTCGGGAGGAGCCTCATAACGGGAGTCCGGGTCCGTGACCCCAAGAGGGGCTGGTTCGTGTACCGCTGGAAGGCTCAGAGAGACCAGACCGATGGATTCATTCAGACCCAGCGAAAGAAGGTCCTGAACAGGCTGAAGCAGAGGCTCGAGTATGAGGAGACGCATGAGTTCTACCATTGCGGGACGCTCACCTGCCAGACCAGGACGTTCGAGGACGCGATGGAGAACTTCTTCAAGTGCCCGACGTGCTCGAAGCCCCTGAACAGGCAGGACAACACGGAGCTGAAGGACGCGCTGCGCTGGAAGATCCAACAGCTGGAAGAGGAACTCGCCAAGTGATTCCTGGCGAAGGCAGGGTACTTGAGCTCCACCGGAAATACGGCAGCAATGAAATTCTGATCGGGCACTGCAGGACCGTTGCGAGGGTGGCCAACATCCTGGCCGCAGAGATGGAGAGCCAGGGAAAGAGCGTTGACCGGGAGCTGGTGAACGCGGGCGCGCTGCTTCACGACATTGGAAGGAATAGGATTCAGACGGTGAGGCATGGACTTGAAGGGGCTGAGCTCTTGCGGGGCGAAGGCGTGGACCAGAGGGTGGTCGAGGAGGTCAGGAAGCACGTCGGGGCGGGACTCTCCGCCGAGGAGGCGTCGAGCCTCGGCCTCCCTCCCTACGACTACATCCCCAGGACGGTTGAGGAGAGGATAGTCTGCTTCGCCGACAAGATGGTCGACAACATGAATGTCAGGCCGTTCGACGCCGAGGTCCAGAGATTCGCGAAGAAGGGTCACGACGTCCAAAGGCTCCTGGCGCTGAAGAAGAGCTTGGAGGAGGACCTGGGCGAGGACCCCGAAAAGGTCGTCCTCGACAAGATTAAAGAATCACAGTAGACGGCGGGCCGGACGTGCCAGGCTGCATCTGCAGGGTCTGCAAGCACAAGACGCTGGAAAGCTGCAGCAAGTGTTCGTGCTGCTCTTACAACAGGTGCGCCTGCATGCAGAAGGAAGATTAACCGCAGCCACGTTGTCCAATGTCAACGCGCCGCCACCTTCCGGGCGCGACAAAGGCAAACTCGCCGGTTCTACGCATGTCAGTCCTGCAAAGAGAGGCCCCGTCGCGCTTCGTCGCACCGCTGCGTGTCTGACGGATCCTACCGGATGTGCCGGTCCGGAGGGATTCTCGGTGCGTTTGTGGACGTCGGAACCGCTCATGGGAGGTTGGCTACTCCCGAGTTCTTCCGTGACCGCCCTCCACCAACACGAATAAGGCCTCCCAGAAGCATAATAAGCACCAAATTCCCGCCCCACTTCAGCGAGGTGGGGAAGCCAGGTTTATCCCGGCGGGCTCATAGGTCTCCACTTAGAAACCCGCAGAGCGGTGGTTCAAAGGGGTCAACCCCTGAAACTCCACCCCTCGCTACTCTTCCCAAAAATCAACCGAGGACTATCTTCAGAAGTTGGGCTATAGTCTGAGCGCACTGGCCGTTCGGGTCGTACGATGGATTGTAGGCTGTCACGTTGATGACCTTCAGCCTCCCTGTCTGTTGAAGGGCGCGTATGATTGGGACGATCTCCTCCACGTAAAGTCCTCCCGGCGTCGGGTAGTTCACTGCTGGGATGACTGTCGGGTCTATCACGTCGACGTCCAGGTGGCAGATCAGCCAGTCCGCACGGTCAGCCAGGTGTTTTGAGACCTGTGAAGCAACTTCTGAGACCCCGTGTTTCCGGAAGTCGGTCATCTTGACCAGCCACATTTCAGAGGACTTCATGCTCCTCTCCTCGCCAGAGTCTAGCGCCCTCGATCCAAGGTGGACCACCGCCCTCTCCTGGATCAGCGGTCTGTGAAGCTCTGCGTCACGGCCGAGCTCAGGCCCACGACCAACCGCCATTGCCAGGCACATCCCCCCGATGTAGCCGGAGGGCGATGTCTCTGGCGTATTGAAGTCTCCGTGGGAGTCCATCCAGAGCATCCCGGGCCGACCATCGAAGACACCGGCGAGGCCGGCCAGACTCCCCACGATCAAGGAGCACTCCCCGCCCAAACAAAGGATGCTGCTGTCACTCGCCAGTTTCGCGGTCGTCCGAGAAATCATCTCGCTGGCTTCAGAGAAGTGGCCCAGGTTCTTGATCCCGGTTTCGGCGGTGTCACGCTCCAGACGCGGGAGCTCGACGTCGCCAAGGTCTCGCCAGGGAGAGGGAGACGTGGCGAACGCAGCTCTTCTGAGGGCGGCCGGGGCGAGGCCCATGCCGCTGTAGCGAGCCAAGGTGAATATTGGAAGCCCGATCGTTTCGAGTCTTTGCACATGACCGTTGGGCTTCTGCTCGATTAAAAGCGTGGCGAAGGCCCCCGCTAGGTATTTACATGGCGTCGTGGATGCGACCCCGATGACTGGAGATTCGACGAGATCCGTCCACGAAGCCGAGCCGTTGGACGAAGATTCGGGTTCGATCCTGACGCCCATCTATCAGACCGCCACCTTCGGATTCACGAAGGCCGAAGACGCCCGGAAGGCTGTCGAGGGAGAGAGCGGCAAGTACACGTATACGAGATGGGACAATCCGACGACCGTTCGTCTTGAGAGGAAGCTTGCTTCCTTCGAACACGCCGAAGACGCGGCGTTCTTCTCTTCGGGGATGGCCGCGATATCCACAGCGGTGATGGCGTTCCTCGAGAAGGGCAGCCATGTCGTGGCCATCAGAGACCTGTACGGAGGCACCTTCGACCTGATCAGCAAAATGCTTCCTCGCTTCGGGGTCGAGAGCACCTTGGTTGACACCTTGGACCCGAACGGACTCAGGTCAAGCATCAGGGAGAACACCAAGATTGTCTACGTGGAGAGCCCCACGAATCCCACCCTGAAGCTGGTCGACATCGCCGAAACGGCGAAACTGGCTCACCAAGTTGGCGGCTTGCTCTTCGTGGACAATACCTTCGGATCCCCGATTAACCAGATACCATTGGATCTTGGAGCAGACATCTCGTTGCACAGCGCGACGAAGTATCTCAACGGACACGCGGACCTCATCGCGGGGGCCGCGGCCGGTGACAAGGAGAAGATACACACCATAAAGATGATGAGGAGGGTCCTAGGAGGCACGCTGGACCCCCACGCCGCGTGGCTCGTCTTGAGGGGCATGAAGACGATGGGTTTGCGCGTGAAAATGCAGAATCAAAACGCGCAGGCGCTCGCGGAGTACCTGTCCGGGCACCCAAAGGTGAAGGTGGTACACTACCCGGGCCTGACTACCCACCCACAACACGAGCTGGCGAGCAGGCAGATGACCGGATATGGCGGGATGATGAGTTTCGAGCTGAAGGGAAGTCTGGAGGACGCCAGGAGGCTCACGGAGAGACTGAAGATCGGCTTCCTCGCCGCGAGCCTCGGAGGAGTCGAGACGCTCGTGTCCCAGCCTGCGATCATGACCCATCACCAGCTCACCCAAGCGGAGCGGGAGATGACCGGAATTCCCGAGACCCTGATCCGACTGTCCGTCGGAATCGAGGACAAAGAGGATCTGATCAGCGATTTCGAGCAGGCACTGGCATCGTTGTAGGTGCGGCTGAGAACCAGTCTCTGATGAGAGGAGACTCTTTCCCCGCGGTCTCCCGCCCGAAGCGGATCAGCGGCTTGGTCAGATGCCTGTTGGCCCTGGGAGAAGCGACGTAGGTCCCAGTGACGAGACGGCTCCTGGGTAACCTGACGGCCGTAGAAATCACGGCGACCTTCTCGGCGTTGAGGACCTTCGGATGGGACGTGGTCCCCCGCCTCACACCCCCGTAGGCCCTGATTGTGTCGCCGGGTCCGAGCAGTTTCATTGCCCTGCGCAGATCTCCGGTGGGTTCGTAAACCGCGCAGATGCGCTTCTCCGATCCTTCGGCGACAGCTATGAAGAGATGCCCTCCAGGACCCACAGAAACGAGCTGAACCGTTCCTTCGACCCAGCCCGAAGAGTACACTTTCCAGTCCAGGGCCTTGGTCAGATGTGCATCGGTGTACTGGTTGGAGAGGTAGACCATGTAGCCTTCGAGTCGCTCTTTGTAACGAAGCCGTGCGAACGCGGAGACGACTGCGGCAGGTGAGTCCCCGCGGATCCCAACGAACACCGGGTCTGGGCCGTGCGGAGCAACCAGGACTTTCTTCTTCTGATAGTCGAAGTTGTTGAACGTGTGGGGGAAGGTCTCTCGGTCCATTTCTTCTACAGATCTCGGCTCGACGAACCTCTTCAGCCCGCGGTTCTCCTGGCGGCGGTAGGCGATCAACTCGTAGGTGTGGTCGGCTTCCTCGCAGAATGGCAGTGATGACGCCGCCCCTACGATTCCCATTCCATTGCCGAGAGTGAAAGTTCGGACTCGGTGCTCCCTCAGAAGCTTCTCCACACGGTGCCTGTTGACCAGTCCGGTGACGGCCCGCTGATACAGGTCCTTCAACTCGACGACCAGCGCCAGGTCCTCCAAGAAGACCACCCCCGAGTTGGCCCCGTGATCGACATCGGAGAGCGCCGAGACGAGGGATGTGATACGCTCAAATGCTTCCTCGGGCGCTTCCGTGTCTATCGGAAGGCAGACTGCGGCGTTCCCCCTGGTCTTGAATGGCACGTTGGGATTCAGGCGGACCAACCGAGGGTAGGCCACCACCCTTAGCACAGGGCGGAGATCCCTGGCGATCCGGTATGCCAAGTACGTCGTGCAGGAACCACTCGACGAATCCGTGTCGTCTATGCCCACGAGAACCCGCATGGGCATTATTCTGCCGGTCGCATGTATTTCTAGGTTGGGAACCGGTGTAGGAGGGAACCGCCTGACTAGCCTTCGACTACGATCATGGTGAGGGTGCTGCGGACTCTGTCAAGCCTTCGAATCTTCCAGGTAATCGTCTCCTTCACCTTCTCCATGGTCTCACCTTCGACCTTGGCCACTATGTCGTAGACTCCGTATACCACATAGACTTCCTTGACGTTTTCTGTACCCTTCAGCTCCTTCACGAGTTGCTCCTCTGCGCCCAAGTCCGCGTTGATTAGAACGAATGCCATGGGCATGGTTTGTCGAGCCCGATGGAGGCCCCGTTGGTATAAAAGAGTTGTGAGAAAGGTCCATGCCGCAAACAGTTAAAGCGACGAGAAAGCTCTTCTCCATTCATAGCGAGTGTCGAGGCTATGAACATCTACGTTCTTGAGTTGTGTCAGGACGATCCAGCCAAGTGCACGGCGCGGAAGATGATCCACATGGACTTGGCGAAGGGCGTTGGACGAAAGTTCCACGCATCGGACACCACGATCGTTCTGAATCCATTCGCACACAGAGTGCTGTCTTCGGACGACGTTAGCGCCAAGGGGATACTAGCCGTCGACTGCTCCTGGAACCAGGCGAAGGAGATATTCTTCAAGAAGATAGGAGGGAAGCACAGGAGGCTGCCCATGCTTTTGGCGGGAAATCCGACGAACTACGCGAGACCGCAGATGCTGAGCTCGGTCGAGGCGATCGCAGCCACCCTCTACATTCTCGGCGAGACGGAGGAGGCCATGAACTATCTTTCAATTTACAAGTGGGGGCCGACCTTTGCGACGCTGAATGCAGAGCCGCTGGAAGCCTACCGGAAGGCCAAGGACGAGTCGAAGGTACTGAATCGGGAGCGAGACTACTTCCCTCACCTGTTCGCCGAATAGGTCGAAAGGGTTAACTCACGAGGCATGCGAACGGAGCAGGACGCGCGTCGGTGGGCGGGCCACGGGGATCTCCTGGGGAAGTTCCTCCCTCGCAGCAGGACGCACGGCGCCAAGAGGCGCAGCCGGAGACGGCGGGCTCCAGAACAGAAACGAAACCCGACCCATCAAAAGCGGTGATGGGGCAACCCTGAGGTCGATGGGGAGCGGGATGAAACGGCTGACCCGTGCGGAGCAAGGCCGAACATGGTCGATGAAACGCCTGCAGAAGACCAAGGTGGGCCGCTGAGCTGAATCCCGTCTAAAACAGAAGGAGGACTACGGCCGAGACGCGTCGAACAGAACCTCGGGGCGGCGAAAAGCCGCCCCTGGTTGCGGAACAAAACCTGCGATTTCCGTGCTTCTGTTTGAGAGCCGACTTCGAAATTCGTTCGGATCATGTCATACGTAATGACTTTGGTATTTATTCTCCACGCAAATTTAAGATGTTACCTTTCCTCTTATGCCTCTTCATGTCCATCGCTCTCCTTCTCCTCGGAGGCCTTCACGCAGTGTATTTCTTGGGGCTGTGGTGGGCGGATTATCTCGCGACTGGCGTGATACTTGCTTTCGTCGCGAAGGAAGCAGTCGAACCATGCCGTGAATAACACGAGGAGGAAGGGTAAGCCATAAGGCGGCAACAAGCCACTACCGGCCACCACCTAGCGAGCCTAGATACATCAATGCTTTGGACCGTGGAGATTCTGTTAACTCCTCTCGAGGTTTGGCTGTTTCAGAACTGCGCCTGTGGACTCTCTCTTCGGTCAGAACCCAGGTTTTGCCCTTGTAGCGTGTTTCCATATGTCCGGAAGCCACCATGACCCACTGATGACTTGGTGCCTAAAGCTTGGTGTTGAGAAGTTCGTAGGTTTAGGCTACACGAATCAATTTTGGCATTCGAATAGAATTACGAGTAACCAACTTTTATTAGAATGCCCAAACATAAATACCTAATCTGTTAGGGATAGACCACCTATTGCGCCCACCTTGGAAGAGAGCGCTCACGCCGCCTGAACAAAAGACCGAGAAGGTGGCGAAAAGAGGCGCGTCCGGATTGTCCTCCTACTTCAAGTTCTTTGGTCCAGCCATTATTGCAGCCGTTGCGTATATCGACCCAGGAAATTTCGGGACGGACATTTCGGCTGGGGCAGGCTACGGCTACGTGCTGCTGTGGGCCGTGCTTCTGGCGAATCTCATGGGAATACTACTCCAGTACCTTTCTGGTAAGATCGGGATAGCCACCACCAAGTCGCTCTCGGAGCTGAGTAGAGAGAGTTTGGGAAGCCGCCGGAAGACGATTCCGTACTGGCTAGGTTGCGAGACGTTCGCGGTGTTCACCGACCTGGCAGAGTTCCTGGGTGTGACCTCGGCGCTATGGCTCCTCACTGGCCCTCCTATATTCCCAGTCCATGAGATACCTCTCCTAGTGTCGGCTTGGATCTCGGCATTCGATGTGTTCGTAATCTTCGCCCTAGCGGGCAAGAAGTTCCGCAGAATAGAACTCACCATAACGACCCTCATATTCGCCATCGGACTGGGATACATCTACGAAATCGCACTCGTGAAACCGAATGTTGCTTCCGTGGCGAGTGGGCTTTTGATCCCCACCCTGGCAAACAGCGGCCAGCTTCTCCTGGTTGTCGGTATCATTGGAGCTACCGTGATGCCCCACGCTCTGGTGATTCAATCATGGCTCACGAAGAGCAGAGTCATCGAAAACACGAATGCCGAGAAAGCAAAGCTGTTGCGGCTCCATCGATGGGACACGATACTGAATCTGTCCGTAGCGGGCCTGATCAACATGGCGCTGCTGATAATGGCCGCGGCCGCGTTCTTCGTAGCCGGACTCGACGTTGCTACAATCAACGACGCATATAAGACGCTAATCCCTCTCTTCGGGCTGTCCGCGAGCGTTGTCTTCGCGGTGACGCTTCTCTGCTCCGGATGGTCGTCGTCTGTTGTGGGGGTAATGGCAGGGCAAGCCATGTTCGAGGGACTACTCGGAATACGAGTGAATCCCTGGCTGAGGAGGATAGTCATACGCGGGATCAACGTTGTACCAACCAGCATAGCAATAACTTTGGGCTTGGACCCATTGCTTCTTCTTGTGTACAGCCAGGTTGTGCTCAGCTTTCTGATACCTCTCCCCTTAATCCCACTAATCTACTACACGTCTCGCAAGAAATTCGTGGGCCAATTCGTAAACAGACACAGCATAACATTCCTGTCGCTAGTGGTAGCCGTCGTCATCGTAGTATTGAACGTGGCCCTCCTCTACACCAGTATCTGAGAAGGTATATGAAAAATTGGACACTTTAGGAACTAGAAGGTTTGGAAAAATCCTCGTTGCAATAGATGGTTCGGAGAGTGCCGGGAGAGCCGCTGACGTTGCAATCGAGCTGGCACAGAAATACGCTGCAGAGCTTACAGTTCTGCATGTCGTAGAAATTCCTGCATGGCCGTACGCGTCTGACAGACCGATCGAAATCGACGTGGAAAGGGTGAACGAGGGAGCCAAGAGCGAAGAGGAGAAGCTGGTTTCGAGGGTCGCATCACTCGCGGAGCGCGGGGAAGCTAAGGCTGCGCAGAAGGTGGTCAGACAGGTGGGCTCCGCCGTAGAGGGAATCACCGAGTACGCGGAGAGGAACGGCATTGAACTAATCGTGGTGGGGGCGAGAGGGACGGGAGGCTTCCAGAAACTTATCTTCGGGAGCGTTGCGAGCGGAGTCCTGCCGCCAGAGACGGCGGGGTTCAGTTCGTGTTGACTCGGACTGGCCACTGGAAGGGTGGACTACGGCTTGGACGAGGCGAATTCGAGAGCTCGACAGACGTTCTGTCAACCGCTGGGCGAAGCGGGGTGAGTTAGGAACGGGAAACCTTCGAGGTGCCATTCGACTTCTCGACCAGGAAGATGTGGTCGGCCATTGACTCCAGCTCCTTCTCATGCGAGACCACGATTACCTGTTGCGCGTTCAGCTCTGCTAAGAGGTCACGCATTTTGTAGACCTGCTCCTTGCTGAAACCGTCGGTGGGCTCGTCCAGTATGACGAGCTCAGTATGGAGAGAGTCGTCCTCCCTGACCACGGAGTTCAGGGCGAAGCGGTAAGCCAGGGCCATGCTGGTCCGCTCTCCGCCACTCAGGGCTTCGTATTCCTGCTCGAACCCTTGCCGTTCGAAGACCGGGGAGAAGTCTTCCTTCACCCTTACGACCATGTCGGGATCGTCCACAAGAGACGAGTAGAACCGTTGGAAGTGGAAGTTGAATCTCGAATTTGCCTGAGTAAGCGTCACCTTCTCGATCGCGGCTAGAGTCGGCCTGAAGTATCCGTCAAGCCAGTTTCGGTGATCTGTGAGCTTCTGCGCCTCGAGCATCATGGACTCCTTCCGCTTGACCGACTTCGAGAGGCGCTCCGCGTCCCTTGCGACGTTCACCTTCTCGGTCTCGGCCTTGGTCCTGGCATCCCGCGCGCTGCTGCTAGCCCGACGCGCCTTCGCCAGGTCGGCATCGAGCCTCAGTATGGTCTCCGAGAGCCCTCGCATTGCCTCGACCTGGGCCGCCGCTTCCTTTAGCTCACCCTCCAGCGTTGGGAGCTCGGCTGCCGCTTTCTCCACCGCGTTCTTCAGCCGCAGGAGGTCCTTCTCGACTTCCGAACGCTCCCTTGAGAGTTTCCGATACGCCCTCTCGTCTTCCTCGAACTCTCGCGCTTCGCGAGACTCGCGGGTCAGAGCCGAGACAACCTGTTCCAACCTCGCAATCTCGGCCCTGATCCTCTTTGCCTCCTCCGCTGCATGGTCGGACCTGGCGGAGAACCCCTCCTGTATCGCACGGCCGCATACGGGGCAGACCCCTTTCTGGATAATGTCGCTGAACTCCTGCAGTTGAGTTTCCAGAACAGACATTGAGCGTTCAAGCGACCGAAGCTCGCCTCTGGCCTCTTCAAGCTCCGAGTCGAGGCCCATCGAGTCTTTTCTGGGTCTGGATCTGGCTTCGAAGTCGGCGGCGGCCGGTTTGATATCGTGCTCTAGCCTGTCCTTTAGCTCTTGAATTCTCCTGGAATCCCCCTCCTGATGGGATTGAAGGTCGGCGATGCGTGCGCGCAGGATGGGAATCTTCCCGGTGACCGCGCTCATCTCTTCTCTCTTGTCTCTGAGCTCCTTCCAGTGGGACTCCAACCGTTCAACGTGTTCCTGAGCCTCCGCCTCCTCCCGCACTAGCTCAGGCAGCCGAGAATCAAGCCCCTGCAGGGCCTTGGTTCTTGCTTCGAGCTCCGACTTTTCGTCCTGCAGATCTTCGCTCGCTTTCCGCAGCCCGGTCGACAGCTCGCCGATCCTCCTCCCGACCAGCTCGGCGTTGTCGGCCGCCACCTGGTAGCCTTGGACGCCCAGCACCCTGCGGATGACCTGGAGTCGGGTGTCCGAGTCTTGAAGCAGTATCTCCTTCATCTGCTCCTGGGGGGTGAAGACCGCGTATCTGTAGACTAGGCTGTAGGCCCTCGGATGAGTCGGCTCGTTGAACCGCAGGATCGAGACCGTCCTTTGTTTCAGGTCGCTGGGGGAGAGCTTTACCTTCGAGCCTTCGGCAGCTATGTAGCATTCCTCCTGAACCACGTCGTCCCCTCTCCGCCTGAGTCCTCTTTTGACTACATACTCCTTGCCCTCGGCGCAGAAGGAGACCTCGACGTGTCCCTGGCTCCTGCCCTCGCTGAGGAGGTGCCCCCCTTTGACGTCGCTGAACCCGAAGAGGGCGAACTCAATCGCATAGAGCAGTGTCGACTTGCCCGAGCCGACGTCACCCTCAAAGAGGATCACACCTTCAGGGATCTCGACTTCGACCTCTTCGTCGCTGTTGTAGCTCCTGATGTTCCTCAGGACAAGCTGCCTTACGAGCATCAGACATCCTCCTTCAGATCGAGGATCTCGAGCCCTCTTCGTTCCATCCGAGTCTGATACTCGGCCTTGTTTTCGTTTTCGTTGCGGTCCTCCTTCATCGCGCCTAGGAGCTCCAAGGACAGCGAGACCCCCTGCTCGCCACGAAGCTTCTTCTCCTCGGTTCTCACTTCGGCGATGTGCTGCTGAAACAGCTCGCGCTCCGTTGCCTGGATGGGTTTGGCCGGCACATCGGGGTGAGCGGATTCCCTCGACGTCAGCCGGCTGCAGTTCGACAGTACAATTATCGGCCCCGACGAAACTAGTAGCCTTCTGATGGCTGAGAGGTCAACGTCCGAGGTCTTCCCGCTTCTCATCTCGCCCTCTACGGTCAGGAGGACCACCTGCCCGCTGACTCGGGCCTGACGCGCGATTGGAGCGAGCTCCTCCGACACCTGTCCAGACGACTTGCCGCTCGCGTCGTAGTGAATCTCGGTGACCTTGCAGACTTCCACGGGGACAAATTCGACCCTGGTGACGCCCTTCTCGTCAAAGTCCACGAGGTTGAATCCCCTCCGTTGGCCATGAGCCAGGGGGCTCAGTTCAGTGAAGTCGGTCGCGAAGAGCGGCCCGGGGAAGGCGACGTTCCGCCTGCCAGGGAGCGATTCGAGGATGTGGTCATGCACGTGGCCGCCAGCATAGTAGTCGAACCCGGACGGCAGAAGCGAGCCAGGCATGGCATCCATGTACTCCAGCGCAGCCGGCTTCAGTTCTTCGATCGCGCCGTGGAACGCGAAGATCTTGAACCCTGGCTCTTCTTCAAGGTTCCCCGTGTCCAAGCGACGGTAGTCGTCCATGTCCAGCGAGAGCTTCTTCCCTGACAGGCCGCAGAGTTTCGCACCGGATGGGTCCTCCACGAACTGGAGGTGCAGCCGATCGTCCGATTCACGCGTCTCTCCGAGCAGCGTGAAGAGGCCCGCTCCTTCCAGCACGTCCACGATCGAAGCGTAGTTGGGGCTGAAGTCATGGCTGCCATAGATCAGGTAGAACCTGATGCCTTTGTCGCTGGCCTCCTTCATCTTCATGGTTGCCCGCCTGACGGAAGCCAGATCGGGTATGTTGGAGTCGAAGATGTCTCCAGACA
>Ga0335078_10001992_pt1 | contig 30901 bp, 21 predicted proteins | sample Lox_Sample_32_FD_206711 | JGI IMG/M metagenome (GOLD analysis project Ga0335078, IMG submission 206711) | Soil microbial communities from Loxahatchee National Wildlife Refuge, Florida, United States - Lox_Sample_3.2 | ecosystem: Environmental > Terrestrial > Soil > Wetlands | place: USA... | reverse complement strand
AGGTTGAGATCGAATCGCTCGGGCTGCGCACGTCGCGGTCGGGAGCATTCGATCTCGGCAAGCTCGAGTCCGTGCGATCGGTCTCGACCTGGTTCGAGCCCGACGAAGGGATCGCCTTGATGGCGTTGCGCGCGCGGAAGGCCAAAGCGCACGACGGCGATGTCATTACCGCCGCGGTGCTCGGCCCCGAGGCCTCGGCGGCCGTCGAGGACCCGCGCCTGTCGACGACCTACGACGCCGGCGGATGGCCGGTCCGCGCCGGCCTCGAGCTGTGGATCGCCCGCGAGGGCGAGGACGAGCCGTACCCGCGGCGCGCGTCCGGCGAAGCCATGGGCGCGCGCGCCGAGTCCGCTGATGGGGAACTCGAGCTTCGAGCCGAGCCCTTCCGGTGGCACAGCCGCGGCCGCGACGGCGCCGGGATATACATGCTCGCCCGGCGGCGATGAGCCGGGTCGAGGCGATCATCAGCGACTTCGGCGGCGTGCTCACATCGCCGCTGTTGGAGTCGTTCGCCGGCCTGATGCAGGCGTCGGGGATCTCGCTTGAATCGGTCGGCAAGGCAATGGCGGCGATCGCCGAGCGCGAGGGATCCAACCCGCTGTTCGAGCTCGAGACGGGGCGTATCACCGAGGCCGCGTTCATGGGCGCGCTGTCCGAGCAGCTATCCGCCGCGACCGGTGAGGAGGTCGAGCTCGACGGTTTCGGCGAGCGGTACTTCCAGCAGCTCAAGCCGAACGAGCCGATGATCGGGTACATGCGCGAGCTGCGCGGGCGCGGCCACAAGATGGCCATCTGCACCAACAACATCCGCGAATGGGAAGCGCACTGGCGGGCGATGCTCCCGGTCGACGAGATCTTCGAGGTGGTGGTCGACTCCGCGTTCGTCGGTAGCCGCAAACCCGAGCCCAGGATCTACGAGATCACGCTCGAGCGGCTCAGTGCGGATCCGGAGACGACGCTGTTCATCGACGACGTTGAGATCAACTGCGCGGGCGCGCGCGAGCTCGGCATGCGCGCGATCCGGTTCCGATCGACCGAGCAGGCGATCGCCGAGATCGAGGCGGCGCTCGGTGAAGGCTGAGACGGCCGCGGCGATCATCGAGATCGCCAACAACGCGTTCGTGACCCTGGACGCGGACGGGCGCGTGCTCGAGTGGAACCGGCGCGCCGCCGAGCTGTTCGGATTCTCGCGTGAGGAGGCGCTCGGGTCCGACCTCGCCGAGCTGATCGTCCCCGAGCGCTACCGCGGGCGCCACCGCGAGGGCCTGCGCCGGGTCGGTGCCGCCAGCGAGACGGACGCGATCACCGCCCGCCTGGTCGTCGAAGCGGTGCGGCGCGACGGCAGCGAGCTTCCAGTCGAGGTGTCGATCACGGTCGTGCGGGACGGTGACGCGCCGTCCTTCCACGCCTGGATCCAGGACGTGTCCGAGCGAACGCAGCTGCTGCGCGAGCTCGAGGCGCAGCTGCGCGGACGCGATCCCGGCTTCGGCCAGATCCTCGACGCGCTGGCCGAGGCGGTGACGATCCGCGATCCCCACCATCACATCCTGTACGCGAACCGGGCGGCGTTCGAGTCGATGGGCTTCTCCTCGCTCGAGGAGATGCAGCGCCGGCCGCCGCACGCGATCTTCGCCGACTACGTCGTGCACGACGAGCACGGTCACGAGCTCACGATGGACTCGATCCCGTCCGTCCGCCTGCTCGCCGGGGAGCAGGCCAAGTCGCTGCTGATGCGGACGATCAACCGGACCACCGGAGAGCTTCGCTGGCAGCTGCTGAAGTCGGCCCCGCTCCATGGCGAGGACGGGCGGCCGGTGGCAGCGGTCACAGTCATCGAGGACGTCACCCGCGAACGGACCGCTGAGCTTCACGACCGGTTCCTCGCGCGCGCCTCCGAGATCCTGATGTCGTCTTTGGATTACGAGGAGACATTGCGCAACGTCGCCTGGCTCGCCGTCCCCGAGATCGCCGACTGGTGCGCGGTCGAGCTCGTCGACGACCGCGGCAGCCGCCAGCGGGTCGCAGTTGCCCATCACGATCCGTCCAAGCTCGAGCTCGCCGAAGAGGTCCGGCGGTTCGAGCCCGACGAGCTCGACCCGGACCGGGGCGTCGGGCGGATCCTGCGGACAGGCGAATCCGAGCTCTACCGGGAGATCCCCGATGATGTGCTGGAGAGGGCCGCCGTCAACGACGAGCATCTCTCGCTGCTGCGGTCGATCGGCTTCCGGTCCGTGCTGCTCGTGCCGCTCCGCGCCCGAGGACGCACTTTCGGCGTGATGACGCTGGTCACCGCCGAGTCGATGCGCCGGTTCGAGGAAGCCGACAAGGAGTTCGCCGAGCAGGTCGCCGGGCGCGCCGCGATCGCCGTCGACAACGCCCGGCTCGCCACCTCCCGCCGCCAGACCGCGGACACGCTGCAGCGGAGCCTGCTGCCGGACATCGTCCCCCGGATCGCCGGGTGGGACGTCGCCACGCTCTACCGTGCGGCCCGTGCCGCCGAGGAGGTCGAGGTCGGCGGTGACTTCTACGACTTCTACGAGAGCGACGGCGGCTGGATTGTCCTGCTCGGCGACGTCACCGGCAAGGGCGTCGAGGCGGCCGCGCTCACGTCGCTCGTGCGCCACGGCGCTCGCTTCCTCAGCAAGTACGAGCGGAGTCCGAGCCAGATCCTGGTCGGTCTCAACGAGGCGCTCAGCGAGCAGGCGGGACTGTGGCTGTGTACGGCGGTGTGCGTGCGCCTGGAGCGCGAGCGCACGGTGGTCGCCTCGGCCGGCCACCCCGGCCCGCTCGTGGTGCGCGACGACGGACGGGTGCGTGAGATCGGCACGATCGGTCCCATTCTCGGCGCCTGGATGGGCGAGCAGTCGGTGGAGCGGTCCGTGCCGATCGCGACCGACGAGACGCTGTTCCTCTACACCGACGGCGTGGTCGACACGCTCGGAGAGCGTGAGCGGTTCGGCACCGAGCGACTCAAGCGCCTCCTCTCAGAGCACGCCGGCGAGCCGCCCGCCCGAGTGCTGGCCGAGCTCGAGGCGGGGCTCGACCGGTTCCAGGTCGGCCCGCAGGCCGACGACACGGCGGCGCTGGCGCTGCGTCCGGTGGTGGTCGGGCACGCCGTGCCCGGGGATGCGGCGCAGGGTGCGGAGGCTTCTCGTAAGCTTTCCGTCACCTGAGGTGAGGCGGCGCGGTGCGTTCCCTGCCCAACTTCCGAATCGACACGCTGCAGGGCGACTTCGGGACCACGATCAAGCTCGCCGGAGAGCTTGACAGCGCCAGCTGCTCGGAGCTCGCGAGAGGGTTCGAGGCGGCGATTCCGGCGCTCGGCGGCGAGCTCGTGATGGATCTCGGCGAGGTGACGTTCATCGACTCCTCCGGCATGCGGGCGATCATCATGATCGAGCGTCGCGCCGGCGAGGAAGGAATCGCGCTCGCACTCACGCCGCCGCCGGCCGACGTCACCGCGCTCCTCCAGATCACGGGCATCACGGACCGCGTCGGTCTAAGGCCGCGCGCCGACGACTTCTCACCGGCGGAGCCGTTCGTCGAGCGGATCGACATCGCGCTCGTACGCGCGCCCGAGGCGCCGGCCCGGGCCCGTGCCGAGCTCCGCCAGGCGATCGCCGGGCAGCTCTCCGAGCAGGACGGCGCAACGGCAACGTTGCTCACCTCCGAGCTCGTGACCAACGCCGTGATTCATCCCGGCCTCCCCGCAGGCGGTTCGGTCGGGCTCCGGATCACGCTGTTCGGCGACCGCATCCGGGTTGAGGTCACCGATGCCGGCTCCGGCTTCGACGCGGCAACCCTGCCGCCGGCACGACCCGGCGAGGCCGGCGGCCACGGCCTATTCGTCGTCGACGGGCTGTCCAGCCGCTGGGGCACGACTCGGCGCGCCATCCGAGGCGGCGTCGGCGAGGCGTTCTGCGTCTGGTTCGAGCTCGACGCCGGCCTCGAGAAGGAGGCCGGCGATCGAGCAGGTCAGTTCTCTACGCCCAGCCGATCCCAGCAGTACAGCTCGAGGCATTCCTTGGCGAGCTCGATGCAACGCGCCTCGGAGAGCCAGGGCAGCACGGTGTCGAACGCCTGATCCTCGCCCACGCCGGCCTCGAAGGCCTCTTCGCCTCGGAAGCCGGCGGCGATCTTCAGGGCCTCGCGCCGGTGGTCGCCGAGCGACGGGAAGACATTGACGAGAAATTCCCGGTTGGGGAGCGGATGTCCCACCTCGAGCGAAGCGTGCCACGCCGCCAGTAGCGACAGGTCGTGCTCGTCGAGGTCGGCGAGCGCCTTCGCGTAATGCGATTCGAGCTCGGACTCGGGGATCTCGTCCACCCACGCGCGAACCACCTCTCCGAGGATCTGGCGACGCGCCTCACGCCCCACCGACTCGGCGATCACGCGGATAGCGTCCTGAGGTTCGATGAAGCAGAGTGACATTGCGGCTCCGGTAAGAGGATGCGAACGCCGCAGAAGGTAGGTGATCGACCGGACGTAACCGGACGCAACCTGACCGGCTACTTGATCGTGACCGTCAGGGTCGGCGAATTCGAGCGGTTATTGCGGGAATCGCCCGGCAGCACCGCCCTTAGCTTGACCGCGCCCGCGCGCATGAATTTGTGCGAGAGCGTGTAGCCGGACCCGTGGCCGAGCCGCGGCCTGGCGATCACGGCCCACAATCCGCCGCGGCTCTGCTCGATCAGCAGAACCTGGCCGGCGTGCGACGGAGTCACGTGACCCGACAGCGCCACCGGCGTTCCGGCCGTCACCGTGTGCGAGGCGGCTGCCAGCCCGACGAGCGCGTTGACCTTCTGCTGAAGCGTCAGGCTCGTGAGGCCGTTCGCCGTCACGTACCACTGCTGGTCGGCGTTGACCGACCCGCGTTTCATCGTGAACTTGTACTGGCCCGCACTGTCGGTCGTGGTCTGCCCAAACTGATGGAAGCTCGACTGGCCGGCGAGCTCCCGCCACAGCACGACCTGGGCGCCGGACACCGGATTGCTCGTCAAACCGCCTGAGATCACGACTTTCCGCCCCGCCGTCGAGGGATCAGGCGAGGACGCAATCGACAGGCCGCCGGACGGGCAGACGGCCGTGCAGCACGTCGTTCCCGACGCGCAGCAATTGGTCCCGGACGGGCAACAGGTCGTTCCCGCCGCGCAGCACGCGGTTCCCGACTGCGGGCAGCACGGCACGTATCTTGCGCCGGCGCGCGCGTTGGCGGACGTCGGAAGAGGACAGCACGGGATCACGGTCGGCTGTCCCTGCTGCTGCGGGCACAGGGTCCGCGGAACGCTCCCAGTAGCGCCGGCGGGGCCGGGCGCCGACATCACTAATAGAGACGCGGCGAGGGCGAGAAGCGATGACAGGGAGATCAGACGGCGCATCGCGGAATCCGGCACTCAGGTACCCGGATTTGTGAAGCCTAACGCACTTCTTGTGTCCGGCGGGTGAGCGACCGGGCGCCGGGTGGGTCAGACACCGAGCGCTTCGGATACCCGCGCAAGCGTCTCCGGCGCGGGCTCGGTGTCGGCCGGCACGCCGAGATGGGCCCGCTCGCCACGCTGCCAGTTGTGCAGGCCGAGATCGAGCGCCTCGCGCGGGATGCCGCACGCATCGGCAAGATCGGACGCCCGGCGGTCGAGTAGCAGCGGATCGCCGATCCCGAAGGCGCGCTTGGCGCCGACCGTGACGTCGTTTGCGCCACCGAGCACGAGCGAGCCGGCGGCAATCTCGTAGACCCTGAGCCGACCGAGCGTCACCAGCAGGTCGAAGCGCGCGTCACGGTGCAGCCCGGGTAGCGCCAGGCGCTCGAATGCGCGGGCGAAGCGCCGCTCCGGCGTCCACCCCGCGTCGCCGGTGTACGCGGCCTCCTGCGATCCGGACCGGGCGGCCCACGCCCGGTAGGCCTCGAGGGTCTTCGTGCCCCGTGACGGATCGTGGGCCGTCCGGGGGCCAAGCTGCACTCCGTCGAGCGCCGGCATCTCGCCCGAGGCCCACGAGGTCCGGACGCGCTCGATCTCCGCGAACGGGTCCTCGCCCTCGAGCGGGCACAGATAAGCGATCAGGAACGCCAGCCAGCTCCGCTCCTCGATCGCGCCGGCGGCGTCCGCGACCTCGGCGTACAGCCCCGGCGGTTCGTGCTCGAGCAGCTCCAGCCGAGTGTCGGCGAACGCCAGCTCCTCGGCGAGCCGCGTCGCGTCCGCGCTCGACTTCAGCCCGATCACGAGCGACGAGTGGTAGCCGTCGTCGGCGCCTCGCGCCACCCGGCGGACCGTCAGCCCGCCGCTCGAGCCGCCCGATCGAGCACGCGATCCCCCGGTGCGGGCCCGAGCCGGGCGCGGCGTGGTCGGACGCGGCTGCGTGGTTCGCGGCGCGCTCGAGCTGACGATCGGCCGGAGCTCGATTGCCTGCTCCTTCGAGCAGATCGGGCAGTTCTGGACGAGGTGGTTGTGGCGGCAGAACGTCGGCACCCCGTCAGCCTAGCTCGCCGGCACCGGGGGCCGCGTGCCGCACCTCGGAGTTCGGCTACTAGCCGGCGCCGGGGGTCGCGTGTCGCTCACGGTGCGTTCGTGCCTTCGCCCGGTTCCCGCACCGCTCCATGCTGCACCATGCCCCCGAGCGGTTCTTCGTGTGGTCGTAGAAGGCCCACGCGCAGGTGTGGTCGCGGCATGCCTTGAGGCGGGTCCAGGTGCCTTGGGCGATCGAGTCGTGGACGATCGCCACCAGGCGTCCGAGCGCCCCGTCGATCCCGGCGGCGTCGGGCACGAGCGACGCGCTTCCGTCGTCCTCGAAGTGCAGCCGGAGCCGGGCGCGACGGGCGGTGGCGTCGAGGGTGCGGCTCGCCTCCGCCGGCGCGGAGTCTCCACCGTTGTGCGCGAGCAGCACCTCCCGCAGCGCCTCCCGCAGCTCGACCGCGCGTGCCAGGTCAGCACGAGTGACCCGCAGCGTGGCCGGCGCCAGGCCCTCGGCCACGAACCACTGAGCCATCCCCTTCGTGTTGCTCAACAGGTTCGTGCCGTGTCCGACCTGGCGCGTGTTGACGAACCTCCTCACACGCTCGAGCTCACCCGGTGCTGCCCGCTGCTTACTCATCACCAGCAATCCTAGTAAAGCGGTTACGAACCAGCTACAATCGTTCAGTGGTTATGGAAGCGAATGTGACCCTCAGACTCGCGGTCGCCGGCGACTCAGGGCGGCTCCAGACGCTGGCCCAGCTCGACAGCGCCCCGGCTCCGTCCGGGCCGATGCTGATCGCCGAAGTCGACGGCCGTTTGCGTGCGGCGCTCCCGCTCGACGGCGGCGCGCCGATCGCGGATCCGTTCCACCGCACGGCGGATGTGGTCGAGCTGCTCAGGACGCGTGCGGCGCAGCTGGCCGGACCCGAGCGGCGGCGCGAGCCGCTAGCCACTACCCTCTCGGCGCTTGAGCGCAGATCCGCCGACCTTCGATCTCCAAAGCCACTCGCTCCACTCTGACGGGGCCCTCGAGCCGGGCGACGTCGTCGCGGCCGCCGCGCAAGCCGGCGTCGAGCTGCTGGCCCTGAGCGACCACGACACCGTCGACGGGGTGCAGGCCGCGGCCGACGCGGCCGCTGAGCTCGGGATACGTCTCGTGCCCGCCGTCGAGATCTCCTCGGTCGACCGCAACAAGCAGGATCTTCACGTGCTCGGCTATCTCGTCGATCACCACGACAGCGTGTTGCGCGACCGGTTGGCCGCGTGGCGAGAGGACCGAGAGCGCCGCGCCGAGGCGATGGCCGACGCCCTGCGCTCGCTTGGATACGAGTTCGACGACTCCGAGATTGCACAGCGCCGAACGCAGGGGAAGCCGATCGGCCGGCCCCACATCGCCGACGCGGTCGTGCGCCACCCCGCGAATGCGCAGCGGCTACAGGACGAGGGCCTGGCCGAGCGCTCCGCCTTCCTCGAGGCGTATCTGATCGACGGCAAGCCGGCCTTCAAGCCACGCACGACGCCGACCATCGCCGAGTCGATCGAGGCGATCCACGACGCCGGCGGCGTCGCCGTCTGGGCGCACCCGTTCTGGGACATCTCAGATCCACCCGAGGTTCTCGAGGCCATCGATCGTTTCCGCGGCTGGGGCCTCGACGGCGTCGAGTGCTTCTACGCCACCCACACCCGCGAACAGACCGAGTTCCTCGCCGACCGCTGCGCCGAGCTCGGCCTGCTGACCACCGGCTCCTCCGACTTCCACGGCCCCGCGCACAAGCTGTTCTCGCGGTTTCGGGCGTTCAGCACGTACGGGCGCGAGCCGGTGCTCGGTCCGATCGGGGGGTAGATAGCGCCGGCGGGGTCGTCGGGCGGACCGGATGTTGAACCGCGGGCACCTGGAGGGTGGGGCGGCGCTCGGTCGCGGTTCGAACCTCAAAAGAACCTGCATAACGCACCAATCGAGGCGATCCGCGCGGACCGTGACGCACTACGCACGTGGGGCATGCAGCCCGCGCCGCGGTCAGCGATGAGCGCGTGAAATGTCGCGTTTTGCATGATCGGCGCCGCGCTACGACCGGGACCGCCCGCGCCCCGGACCGCGACCCCGCTCGGCCGGCGCACCCCATCTTCCAGGTGCCCGCCGTTGACTTCGCCGGCGACCGCCGCCCCGCAGCCGACCCGGCAACCGGTTACCGCGGCTCCCCCACAAGCCCTCGCGCCCGCAACTCCACCACGAGCTGCTCCACCAGGTCCTCCAACGGTTGATCACACGGTCGCAACTCCACGTCCGCATCGGTAGGCCGCTCATACGGCGCGTCCACGCCGGTGAACCCGGTGATCTTTCCGCCCCGCGCCCGCGCGTACAGGCCCTTGGGATCGCGCCGCTCGCACTCGTCGAGCGGGGTATTGACGAACACCTCTAGGAACTCGAGCTCGCCGCGCTCGTGGATGCTGCGCGCGAGCTGCCGGTCGATCTCGTAGGGGCTGATCACGCTGACGATCGCGATCGCGCCCGAGTCGGCGAACAGGCTGGCGACGTGCGCCACGCGGCGGATGTTCTCGGCCCGGTCGATCGGATCGAAGCCGAGATCGCTGTTGAGCCCGTAGCGGAGGTTGTCGCCGTCGAGCCGGTAGGCCCGGTAGCCGTCGCGCGCGATTCGCTCCTCCAACGCCGCGGCGATCGTCGACTTGCCGGCGGCCGGCAGCCCGGTCATCCACACGGTGGCGCCGCGTTGCCCGAGGAGCGCCCACCGAGCCCCGCGCGCCAGCCGGCTCCGGTCCCACGTGACCTCGCCGCGCCGCACCTCGGGGTGCTCGATGTGCGCCTCGATGATCATGCCGGCGCCGGCGGTGGCGTTGGTGGCCTCGTCGATCAGGATGAAGCTCCCCGTGGTCCGGTTGCGGCGGTACTCGTCGAAGATCATGGGCACGGTCGTGCGCAGCCGGACGCGCCCGATGTCGTTGAGCCCGAGCTGGCTCGCCGAAGCGTCGCGGTGGAGCGTGTTGACGTCGATCCGGTAGCGCACCTCCTCGACGACCGCGCGCGCCGAGCGGGTGGTGTGCTTGATCGCGTAGACGCCGCCGGCGACGATCGGGTCGTCGGTCATCCAGCACACGATCGCCTCGAGGTGGCGGTCGACCGTCGGCCGGTTGTGCGGCCGGCAGATCATGTCCCCGCGGGAGATGTCGAGCTCGCTGTCGAGCCGGATCGTGACCGACATCGGCGTGCACGCCTCGCCCAGGGGTCCGTCGGACGTGTCCACCGAGGCGATCCGGGTCTCCTCCCCGCTGGGCAGCACCACCACCGGGTCGCCCGCGCGGAAGACCCCGGCCGCGATCTGGCCCGCGTAGCCCCGGTAGTCCGGATCGCTCGAGCCCGAGCTCGCACCCGGCCGGATCACCCACTGCACCGGAAAGCGGCAGTCGATCAGGTTGCGGTCAGAGGAGATGTGGACGTGCTCGAGGTGGTAGAGCAGCGCCGGCCCCTGGTACCACGGCATGTGCTCGGACCTGTCGACCACGTTCTCGCCGTGGACGGCGGACACCGGGATGAACGTGACGTCGGTCGTCTCAAGCCGCGCGCAGAACTCCCGAAACTCCTGCTCGACCTGCTCGAAGCGCGCTTGCGAGTAGTCGACGAGGTCCATCTTGTTGACGCACACCGCGAGGTGGCGGATGCCGAGCAGCGACGCGATGAAAGCGTGCCGGCGGGTCTGCTCGACCACACCCTTGCGGGCGTCGATCAGGATCACCGCGAGGTCGGCGGTCGAGGCGCCCGTGACCATGTTCCGGGTGTAGCGCTCATGGCCGGGCGTGTCGGCGATGATGAACTTGCGGTGTGGGGTCTGGAAGTAGCGGTAAGCGACGTCGATCGTGATCCCCTGCTCGCGCTCGGCGCGCAGCCCGTCGGTCAGCAGCGAGAGGTCGAGCCCGCGCCCCCCGTTGCGCCGCTCGGACGCGGCCCGCAGGGCCTCGAGCTGGTCGGTCAGGATCTGCTTCGAGTCGTACAGCAGCCGGCCGATCAGCGTGCTCTTCCCGTCGTCGACCGACCCGGTGATCACCAGTCGGAGCATTGCTGTCGCCGCAGACTGCTCGAGCGTCGCCGGCGTCGTCTGCCGTGCACCGCTGGTTGTCATGCCACCGACCGTACAGCAGGCCACGGATACGCGCCCGTAGGCCCTAAGAAGTCGTTCATCGCGGATAACAACACTGCCACGTCACGCCGGTAGCGGTCGAGCCGTCCACCCGAAGACCTCAAGCCCGTACCGCCACGCTCTCCTCGCGCCGGTGCGCCTTGCCGCGCGCGATCACCTCCCGGAAGCTCCGGAACCGGAAGATCAGCACAAGCGCCGCGAACCCGCAGGCCGTGGTCAGTACGGCCGTCGCGATCTGCTGCCCGACCGAGAACGATGCTACGTACTGGTTGTGGGCGAAGATCGTCAACAGCAGCGCCTGCTGCACACCGGCGCCGCCCGGGGTGAACGGGAACACCGACGCCACGACCTGGACGCCGAGCACGAGTAACGCGTTCCGCACCGACCCCCCGATGTGGAACGCGTCGAGCAACGCCCAGTAGGAGAAGAGCCGCGCGATCCAGCTCGCGAACTGCCAGCTCGCCATGTCCCGGCGGTAGCGCGGCCAGTCGCGCAGGATCGCGAACCCCTGCCGTACGCGCTCCCAGAACGCCTTGACCCGCGCCGAGAGCAGCGCGAACGCCACCAAGAACCCCACGGCCAGCACGGTGAGCACGAACAACGTGAAGCGCATGTGCGACGCGAAGAAGCTGATGTCGAACGCGGGCAGCTTCGAGAAGTCCGGAGGCTTCGGGAACACCCCCTGGGTGAACGCGAAGCACATCACGAGCAGGCCCATGAACCAATCGAAGATCACGCCGGTCGAGAGCGCGGACGCGACGGTCGGATACGTGCTCTCCGGAATCGCCATCCGGGTCAGGTACAGCTGCGCGATGCTCCCGCCCCCCAGTGGGAACACGTTGTTGATCGCGTAGCCGACCATGTACGCGCCCCACACGTCGCGCCAGCGGATCCGCTTGCCCGGATAGGCCGCCCGGAGCGCGCCCCACAGCGCCCGCGAGCGCAGCAGCAGGTAGACCCCGTACAGCGCCAGCCCGAGCAGCAGCGCGAACCAGTTCAGGCTCGTGAGCTGCGACAGGAACGTACCCGCCGAGTTGATCAGGTGGGCGACCGTCGAGCCGACCGAGGCGTGGTGCTGGGCGCCCGCCGCCGCTGCTACCGCGAGCGCTGGCATAGACGTCATTAAAGAGCCCGGGGGGCCCAGATCCATCTGGGCCCCCCGGAGAGTCAGGGAAGTGGGGGCGCAGTTCCCTGACCGACAGGGGCGAGTTTCCCCGTCCCAAGCTCTGTCTAAACCTTAATTTGCTCCGCAGGCCGCTCCACCACGCGAATCGCGCCGCTAACACTACCATTCCCACCGGTATTCCAGGTCAAACGTCAGATGGCGGAATTGTTGGTTTCGAACGCTCGGAACGAGCATTCACAAACCGTTAGCGACCTTGCGCTCCCGGACCTGTAAAGAACTCTTCGCCGGCCCGGACGGTCCCGGCAGCCTCGGCCTCGTGGCGCAGCGTGCGGTCGGCTTCGCCGCTCCATGCGCCGATCGCCAGCATCTCCCGATCGGCGTCCATCGGACTGCCGCCGAGGTCGTGGTTGACCACCCGCGCGCACTTCCGCCCCTCGGCGATCGCGGTGACAATCAGCGACTGCCCGATGCGGGCGTCACCGCACGCGTACACGCCGTTCACCGACGAGCGGTAGGTCATCTCGGTGCGGATGTTGCCGCGCCTGTCGAGCTCGAGATCGAGATCTCCAACAGGTCCGCTGCGCTCCGGGCCTTCGAAACCGATTGCGATCAGCACCAGGTCGGCCTCGAGCACGAACTCGGACCCGGGGACGGGCGTCAGGTCCCGCGAGGAGGTCCCGGTCACCTTGCGCGCGTACACATGACTGACATGGCCGTCGCGACCGCCGAACCCGGTGACCTCCGTCCCCCACCGGCGCTTTCCGCCCTCGTCGAGCGCGTAGGTCGACAGCGTGCGCTTGGGCGGAAGGGGCCACGGATGCCGCGAGTCGCGCCCGCTGTCAGGTAGCTGGGCGTACACGTCGAGCATCACGACCTTCTCGGCGCCCTCGCGGTGCGAGTTCGAGATGCAGTCCATCCCGGTGTCGCCGCCGCCGACCACGATCACCTTCTTGCCCGCCGCGGTGATCTCGGTGCCGGGCGCCGGCGCGCGCGACGGCCGCCCTTCGGACAAGGCCACCCACCGGTTGCGCTGGTAGAGGTAATCCATCGCGAAGTGGATTCCGCCGAGGCTCCGGCCTGGCGCGTCGAGGTCGCGGTGCACGCGCGAGCCAATCGCGATCACGAGTGCGTCGTGTCGCTCGGAGATCTCCTCGGTCGACACCGCCCCGCCCACGTCGGTGTTGTAGACGAACTCGATCCCCTCGGCGGCGAGGATGTCCACCCGCCGGTCGATGATCCGCTTCTCGAGCTTGGCGTCCGGGACCCCGAACCGCATCATCCCGCCCGGTCCCTCGTCCCGCTCGTACACGGTCACGGTGTGGCCGCAGCGGTTGAGCTCGTCGGCGACCGCGAGGCCGGCCGGCCCGGACCCGACCACCGCGACCGTCTTGCCGGTCCGCCGCTCCGGCGGGGTCGGCACGATCCAACCCTCGTCGAACGCGCGCTCGGCGATCGCCAACTCGATCTGCTCGATCGTCACCGCATCGTCGTTGATGGCCAGCACGCACGCCGACTCGCACGGAGCCGGACAGATGCGGCCGGTGAACTCGGGGAAGTTGTTGGTGGCGTGAAGCTGGTCGATCGCCTCGCGCCACTTGCCGCGATACACGAGGTCGTTCCAGTCGGGGATCAGGTTGCCAAGCGGGCAGCCCTCGTGGCAGAACGGGATCCCGCAATCCATGCACCGGGCCCCCTGGCGCTGCAGCTCGGCCTCGGACTGGAGCCCGAAGTACTGCCGGTAATCGTGTACGCGCTGCTTTGGGTCGCGCTTCTCGAAGCCGACCCGGTGAATCTTCAGAAACGCGCCGAGCTCGCCCATTAGTGGTCTCCTCCCACTACGCCTCCACCGCCTCGCGCTCGGCGGCCGCGGCGAGCGCGCGCTTGTAGTCGCGCGGCATCACCTTGACGATCCGCTCGCTGGCGCGGTCCCACGACGCGAGCACGTTGCGCGCCACGATCGACCCCGTGCGCGCGGCGTGCTCCGAAATGAGGTCCCGAACCAAAACCGAGTCGTCGTCGGAGAGCTCCTCCAAGTCGACCAGCTCGAGGTTGCACCGCCCCTCGAAACGCCGGTCGACGTCGTACACGTATGCGATCCCGCCGCTCATCCCGGCGGCGAAGTTCCGACCGGTGCGCCCGAGCACGACCACCCGGCCGCCGGTCATGTACTCGCAGCCGTGGTCGCCGACGCCCTCGACCACGGCGGACGCGCCCGAGTTGCGGACCGCGAACCGCTCTCCTGCCAGACCCCGGAAGAACGCGCGCCCACAGGTGGCGCCGTACAGGACCGTGTTGCCGACGATCATGTTGTCCTCGGCGCGGAAACGGAAGCCCTCGGGCGGCCGGACCGACACCACCCCGCCGGACAGGCCCTTGCCGGCGTAGTCGTTCGTTTCGCCGCGGAGCGAGAACGTCACGCCTGGGGCGAGCCAGGCCGCGAAGCTCTGCCCGGCCGAGCCGCTGAACGCGATCTCGATCGTGCCTTCGTCAAGTCCGGCGGCGCCGTGCCTGCGCGCGATCTCCCCGCTCAGGATCCCGCCGACGGTCCGGTTCACGTTCCGGACGGGGATCGGGCCGAGCTTAACCGGCTCGCGGCGCTCGAGCGCCGGAGTACAGCGCCGAACCAGCTCCCAGTCGAGCGCGTCGTCGAGCACCGGCTGCTGGGCACGCGTCCGGCGGCGGGGCGTCCCGGGGGGCAGATCCGGCGAATCGAGCACCATCGACAAGTCGACTCGCCCGGCCTTCCAATGGTCGAGCGCGCGTTCTGTGTCGAGCAGCTCTGACCGCCCGATCATGTCCTCGAACCGGCGGATGCCGAGCGAGGCCATGATCTCGCGGACCTCCTCGGCCACCAGCATCAGGTAGTTGACGACGTGCTCTGGTGTTCCGCGGAACCGCTTGCGCAGCTCCGGATCCTGGGTGGCGATCCCGACCGGGCAGGTGTTCAGGTGGCAGACGCGCATCATGATGCAGCCCATCGCGATGAGCGGCGCGGTCGAGAACCCGAACTCGTCGGCGCCGAGCAGCGCGGCGACCACCACGTCCCGCCCGGTCCGCATGCCGCCGTCGACCTCGACCGTGATCCGGGTGCGGAGATCGTTCAGCAAGAGCGTCTGCTGGGTCTCGGCGAGCCCGATCTCCCACGGCACGCCGGCGCCCTGGACCGAGGATTGGGGCGAGGCGCCGGTGCCGCCGTCGTGACCGGCGATCGTGACGTGGTCGGCGTTTGCCTTGGCGACGCCCGCCGCGACGGTCCCGACGCCGACCTCGCTCACCAGCTTCACCGATACCGACGACGTCGGGTTCGCGCACCGCAGGTCGTAGATCAGCTGCTTGAGGTCCTCGATCGAGTAGATGTCGTGGTGCGGCGGCGGCGAGATCAGGCCCACGCCCGGGGTCGAGTTGCGCAGCCACGCGATGTACTCGTCGACCTTGTGGCCGGGGAGCTGTCCGCCCTCGCCGGGCTTCGCGCCCTGGGCCATCTTGATCTGGAGCTGGTCGGCGTTGACGAGGTAGTGGACGGTGACGCCGAATCGGCCCGAGGCGACCTGCTTGATCGCCGAGCGGCGCAGATCGCCGTTCGCATCCGGCTCGTAGCGCGAGGCGTCCTCTCCCCCCTCGCCGGTGTTCGACCGCGCCCCGATCCGGTTCATCGCGATCGCGAGCGTCTCGTGGGCCTCACGCCCGAGCGCCCCGAGCGACATCGCCCCGGTCGTGAACCGCCTGACGATCGACGTCGCCGGCTCGACCTCCTCGAGCGGCACGGGCTCGTCGGCGAGCCGCAGCGTCATCAGCCCGCGGAGCAGCGCGTGCCGCACCGACTCCTCGTTGGCCATCCGCGCGAACTCGGCGTACGTCTTGCGCGGATCGCCGTTCCCGTTCTGTGAAGGGTCGGCGGGATCCCTTACCGCGTGCTGGAGGTTCGCGATCGTGTCCGGGTTCCACACGTGCAGCTCGCCGTTTCGCCGCCACTGGAGCACGCCGCCCACCGGGAGCACCTCCCGGTCGGTACGCGGATACGCGCGGAAGTGGCGCTCGATCGCCTCCTGCGCGAGCTGCTCGAGCCCGACCCCGCCGATCCGCGACGCCGTGCCCGTGAAGTGCTTGTCGATCAGCGCCGGCTCGAGCCCAACGGCCTCGAAGATCTGCGCGCCGCAGTAGGACTGGATCGTCGAGATCCCCATCTTCGAGATCGTCTTCATCAGTCCCTTGCCGATCGCCTTGACGATTCGCATCTCGGCCTCATCGCGCGGGAGGTCCTCGGGCAGGAGCGAGCGGTCCGCCAGCTCGTCGAGCGACTCGAACATCACGTACGGGTTGATCGCGGCGGCGCCGTAGCCGATCAGCGTCGCCATGTGGTGGATGTCGCGCGGCTCGCCTGACTCGATCACCAGACCCGTCCGCAACCGCGTCCCCCGTCGCACCAGATGGTGGTGCACGGCGGCGACCGCGAGCAGCGACGGCATCGCGACCCGCTCGGCACCGAGGTTGCGGTCCGACAGGATCAGGATGTTCGCGCCGTTGTCGACATAGCGGGCGGCCTCCTCGCATAGCGCCTCCAGCCTGAGCTCCATCCCCTCGTGGCCTTGCTCGATCGGCCACGTGATGTCGAGCGTGGCCGCATCGAAGATCTCGTGCGAGACCTGGCGGAGCTTCTCGAGCTCGTGGTTGCGGAGGATCGGCTGGTCCATCACGAGCTGGTGAGCCTGCTCGGGGTTCTCGGAGAGCAGATTGACCTCGGCACCGACGCCCGCCTGGAGCGACATCACGACGCTCTCGCGGATCGGGTCGATCGGCGGGTTCGTGACCTGTGCGAACAGCTGCTTGAAGTACGCGAACAGCGGCGGCTGGCGGTCGGACATGACCGCGAGCGCGGCATCGTTGCCCATGCTCGCGACCGGCTCCTCGGCCTTCGTCGCCATCGGCGCGATGATCATCCGCAGGTCCTCCTGCGAGTACCCGAAGGCAAGCTGCTTGGAGCGCAGCGGCTCGATCCGGGGAGTGCGCGGATCGCGGTCGGGGAGGTCATCGATGTGGACGACCGAGCGCTCGTACCACTCGCCATACGGCCGCTTGCGCGCCACGCGGCGCTTGACGTCCTCGTCCTCGACGATCTTCCCTTCCTCGAGGTCGACCAGGAAGACCTTGCCGGGCGCCAGCCGGCCCTTGCGCTGGACGTGCTCGGGGGCGACGGTCATCACGCCGGTCTCGGACGCGAGCACGACATATCCCTCGGTGTCCTGGATCCAGCGGCCCGGCCGGAGGCCGTTACGGTCGAGCACCGCGCCGGCGAGGCGACCGTCGGTGAACACCACTGCCGCAGGACCGTCCCATGGCTCCATCAGGCAGGAATGGAAGTCGTAGAAGCCCTTCACGTCTGGATCGAGATCCCTGCGTGTCCGATACGCCTCGGGCACCATCATCATCACCGCGTGCGGGATCGAGCGGCCGCTGAGGACGAGCAGCTCGAGCACGTTGTCGAAGATCGCCGAGTCGGAGCCGCCCTCGCGGACGACCGGGATGACCTTCTCGAGGTCGTCGGCGAACAGCTCCGAGGTGAGCTGCGACTCGCGCGCCCGCATCCAGTTGACGTTGCCGCGCAGGGTGTTGACCTCGCCGTTGTGGGCGATCATCCGGTACGGGTGGGCGAGCTCCCAGCTCGGGAAGGTGTTCGTCGAGAACCGGGAATGCACCAGCGCGAGTCGTGACGCGACGCGCGGGTCGCGCAGATCGGTGAAGTAGCGCGGGAGCTGGGGAGCGGTCAGCATCCCCTTGTAGATCATCGTGCGGCTCGAGAAGCTCGGCAGCGCCAGATCGCGGCCGGCGGCGCGCTCGATCACGCGGCGGATCACGTACAGCTTGCGCTCGAACGCGTCCTGGTCGCTGATCTCGTTCGAGGCCGCGATCAGCACCTGGCGGATCACGGGCGCGGACAGCTGGGCGGTCTCGCCCACGTGGCGCTCGTCGACGGGCACGTCCCGCCACCAGATCGCCCGCTGCCCCTGGGCCTCGATCGTGTCCTCGATCAGCTGCTCGAGGACGACCCGGCGCTCCTCGTCCTGGGGCAGGTAGCACACGCCGACCCCATAGCGGCCGGGCGGCGGCAGCTCGACGCCGGCGACCGCGGCCCTCAGGAAGCCGTCAGGGATCTGAAGGAGGATCCCGGCGCCGTCGCCCGTATTCGGGTCCGCGCCCTCGGCGCCCCGGTGCTCCAGATTTTCGAGCGCATCCAGGGCTTTTTCGACGACGGCATGGCTCGCCTCGCCCCACAGCTTCGCGACGAGCGCGATGCCGCAGCCATCGTGCTCGTTGGCGGGGTCGTAGAGGCCAGTGGCCCCTGGCGGAGCGGTGCGTCGGTACATAGAGGAGGGTTGGGGCGGGACACAAACGGGTGCAGACTGGACGGCGAAGCGTACCAGCGGGTGTTAGCGGGCCATTACGGTTGGATGATGGGGCCTCCTGCGCTCGGTGTCCGTTAGATATGGCGAGGCAGGCCCGTAGGCGAGGCAAGGACGCCGAGCGGGCCGTTGCCGAGGCCGCCTTTAGGGCCCGTCGTGTCAGGGATCGCGGACTCTCCCGGGGTATGCGGGCGGCGCCGAGCCCTTGACCCGCCGGCGCCAGCCCCTCTCTGGACCGGAGCCTCGCTCCCTTAAGTATTCGCCTTTGCTTTTCCTCGTGACTTGCCGGCGCCGTCTCCGTCGCCCGACTTCGCCGGTTCGCGCCGGCGCCGCGGCTTCGGCGCCTCGTCCTCGTCGCCGCTGCGCACCGCCGCCAGACTGGCCTCGAGCGCGGCCATCAGATCGGGCGCGGCCTCGGTCTCCTCGGCCTGCGGCTGGACGGCGATCTCCTCGCCGGCGGCCTTGCGCTCGATCAGCTCGAGCACCTGGTCGCGGTACTCGTCGCGGAACTTCGACGGCTCGAACTCGGCCGACAGCGAGGCGATCAGCTGCTCGGCCATCTTCAGCTCGCGATCGGTGGCCTGCGCCTCTTCGATCTCGCCGATCTCATCGAGCCGGTCGGCCGGCAGCACCTCATCCCCCCACAGCATCGTGGTCAGGGTCAGCACGTCGCCGGTCGGCCGCAGCGCCGCGAGCTGCTGCTTGGAGCGCAGCACGACCTTGCCGATGCCGACCTTGCCCGCCTCGCGCATCGCGTCGAGCAGCAGGCGGTAGGCCTTAGCCCCGCCGGCGGTGGGGGCGAGGTAGTAGTTGTGGTCGTAGTAGATCGGGTCGATCTCGGAGAGGTCGACGAACTCCTCGATGTCGATCGTCCTCGTGGCCTTCGGATCGAGCGCATCGAGCTCCTCGTTGGTGATCACCACGTAGCGATCGGGCGTGATCTCGTAGCCCTTGACGATGTCCTCGTAGGGCACCTCTTCGTCGGTCGTCGGGTCCACGCGCTTCTGCCGGATGCGCGCGCCGGTCTTGCTCGACAGCTGGTTGAAGCGAACGGTCTTGGGCGAGGTCGCGGTGTACAGCTTGACGGGCACGTTGACGAGTCCGAAGCTGATCGCGCCTGACCAGATTGCACGGGCCATAGATGTCCTTGTATAGCGAACGGGTCGTGGTGGCAAGGGGTGATCGGCGTCTTGCCGGCGCCACGGTCGGATGGTCCGGCCGCGCCACCATGCATAAGACGCCAAACCGGCCCCCAATTCATCGCTTTGCGCACGTAAGCGCCTCTCAGGCGCTTATCTCGCCAAGGTCGCCGCCGGCGGGGCGCTTTGCTGCGTTTTGCATGGCGCTCAGGGCGTCCGCCACCATCTCACGAGATGCCCCGCCAGCGCGTTTCATCCCCGGTGCACCTCCCCCCCTTTCAAACCCTGCTCGACACCCACGGCCGCGACGTTCACCGTTTCCTGGTGGCGACGGTCGGCGGCGTCGACGCCGACGACTGCTACCAGGAGACCTGGCTGGCGGCGCTCCGCGCCTACCCCGAGCTGCGCGATGCCTCGAACCTGCGGTCGTGGATCTTCACGGTCGCCTATCGCAAGGCGATCGACCACATCCGGGTCCGCCGCCGGGCCGCCGTCCCGGTCGGCGACGTTCCGGACATCCCTGTGGACGCCGTCCCCACGCTGCCCGACGACGGGTTGTGGGAGCGCGTGCGCGCGCTGCCCGACAAGCAGCGGACCGCACTGGCCCTGCGCTACCTGGCCGACGTCGGCTACGAGGAGATCGCCGCGGTCATGAGCACGAGCCAGGACGCGGCGCGGCGCAACGTCCACGAAGCCCTCAAGCGACTGCGAACGGAGTATCAGACATGAACATCGAACTCGACCTCAGGCGGGACGCCGAATCGGCGACGCCGGAGCTGCCCGACATCGGCGAGGCCGCCGCGGCGGCCGGGCTGCTCGATGTCGCCTACGCGACCACCGACTCGCCGCTCGGCACGTTGCTGCTGGCCACCACCCCGCGCGGGCTGGTGCGACTGGCCTACGTCGACTACGAGGACCAGGATGAGGTTCTCGAGCAGCTCGCGACCAAGGTCTCGCCCCGGGTCCTCCGCGTCGCACGCCGGCTCGACGATCCGCGCCGCGAGCTCGACCAGTACTTCGCCGGCCGGCGCCAGCAGTTCGACATCCCGCTCGACTGGCAGCTGTCGCGCGGCTTCGGCCGGCGCGTGCTCGAGGCGACGGCACGGGTGCCGTTCGGCTCGACCGCTACCTACAAGCAGATGGCGACCGAGGCCGGCAGCGCCCGTGCGTATCGCGCCGCCGGCAACGCGCTCGGCTCGAACCCGATCCCGATCATCGTCCCCTGCCACCGCGTCCTTCACTCCGGCGGCGGCCTGGGCGGCTACACCGGCGGGCTGGACCGCAAGCGCATGCTGCTGACGGTCGAGGGCTACAGCGGGTTAAAGCAGCCGTAGATCACGAACAGCGGGTTCACGACCTGGTTTCCGTCGGCGTCCTTCATCGTCTGCTGGCCGACGAACGACGGCGGCGACTCGGCCTTGTAGCACCCGTTCGACTGGACGCTCACGTCGTAGGTGACCGGCGTCTGCTGGAACGGAACGGCGCCGGGCTGCGGTATGAACACGTCGAGCGTGCAGATCCAGTCGCCGGGGCCTGTGGGCGTGCTCGCGCGCCGGCTGCAGCTCGGCAGTACGTTCAGCTTGGCTCCGGGCGCGACCGTCCGGCCGAGTTCGCGCTGCTGGAGCAGGGTCAGGTTGTTGAACGACGGCTCGATGCTCGCCTTCAACTTCGCCGCCGTGTCGCCGGCCGGGCCCCAGTTGCCGGCGATCGCCAGGAACGCGACCAGCGCGGCCGCGCCGACCGCGACCCGCACCGGCACCACCCAGCCCGCCCGCCTGGCGACCGGCGCGCCGGCGAAGTCGCGCCGGCGGAGGATCAGCCACGAGCCGACGAGGCAGGCCACGATCCAGATCACGCTGACGATGCACGCGATCACCAGCGGCCCGTAGTACGGATGCGCCGTGAACAGCGCGTACCACCCGCCGAACGCCGAGCCCACCAGGAGCATATGCATCCACACGCCCGACCCGACGAGCAGCAACAGCTGCATGACGAGGGCGACGATCGCCGGCCCGATAACGCCGACGATCCCATTCCGCGACGCGATCGAGAGCAGGATCGCGAGGCTCGTGAACGCGAGCATCGGGAGGATGTCGAGAAGCCAGGCCGCGACCACGAGCGCGAGGCTGTGCCCGGCCGACAGCGTCGTGCCGCCGAGGCTCACGAGGTCGCCGGTGCCGACGAGCAGCACGCCGGCGGCGAGACTCGCCGCCGCCAGCAGAACAAGCAACCCGATCGAGAACGTGATCGCCGCGAGCACCTTGCCGGCGAAAAGGTCGCGGCGAGTCGAGGATCTGGTCAGCACCATCTTCCAAGTCCCGTAGCGGTCCTCGGAGGCGAAGATGTCGCCGGCGAGCACGCCGGCGAGCACCGGGAATCCCCACGAGCCGCAGAACGACAGCACCACCAGCGACAGCGCGAACCCCGAGGAGTGAACCCACACGCCGAACAGCGTGTCCGCGGGGCTGCCGGACTGGATCTTGAGCACGCCTGCGAATGCGAACGGACCGAGGACGCAGATGAGCGCGAGCAGCCGCGTCGAGAGCTGGGTGGCGAGCTTGCGCCGCTCGGCCCGGTAGACGCTCCGGACGCCACCGTAGTGGCGCGACACCTCGCCCGGGAACGACTCTCCGGGCCGGAGTGCGTGCGTAGCGCTCATGTCCCTGCCAGCGCCGCTTCGGCGAGCTCGGCGAGCCCGGCCGAGTCGAGCTCGACGTCGCTCGTGAGCGCGAAGAACATCGACTCGAGCGGGCTCACGACCAGCTCGAGGCGGCGGACCGCGATCTCGGCGCGCCCGAGGTCGAGCACGTACGCGTCCACGCGGCCCTGCACCGCCAGCCGGATCTCGCCGGTCTGCGACCGGGTCGCGTGGATGTGCGGATGCTGCTCGGCGATCTCGAGCGCGCGGGCGTCGTCGCTCGTCGCCAGGCGGTAGGCCGATCCGGGCGCCTGATCGCGGAGCTGGACGGCGCTCCCATTCCACACCACCTTGCCGAGGCGGAGCACGGTGAACGAGTCGCACACTTGCTCGAGGTCCCCGATCAGGTGACTCGAGAGCAGCACGGCGGTGCCCTCGGCGGCGAGCCGCCGCACGAGCCCGCCCATGTCGCGGGCGCCCGCTGGGTCGAGGCCGCTCGTTGGCTCGTCGAGCAGCAACAGCCGCGGCGAGCGGAGCAGCGCCGCGGCGATCCCGAGGCGCTGGCGCATGCCGGTCGAGTAGCCGCTGACCCGATCGCCGCCCCGGGATGCGAGGCCAACCTGGTCGAGCACCTCCTCGACGCGGCTCGCGTCGGCGCCGCCGTCAAGCTCGGCGAACAGCTCGAGGTTCACGCGCCCCGACAGGTACGGGTAGAACGTGGGCTCCTCGACGAAGCCGGCCACGCCGTCGAGATTGATCGCGTCCGAGGCGCCGAGCGGGCGCCCGAACAGCTCGACGTCGCCGTCGTCGGGCGCCACCAGTCCGAACAGAAGACGCAGCAGCGTCGTCTTGCCGGCGCCGTTGGGCCCGAGCAATCCTCGGATCTCGCCCTCCTCCACGACTAGGTCGACGCGGTCCACCGCGACCGTCGTCTCGAACCGCTTGACGAGGCCGCTCGCACGTACAGCTGCCACCGGCGTCACTATACGGCGAAGCTTTTCCGCTATTTGCGTCGGGTAGGACCGGGAACTTGGATCTGCTCACCCCGATCAAGAGGTTTGACCGATTTCAGCAGCGCCATCCCGCGTGGGCGGTCCCGATGGCCGTGATCAGGAAGTTCGGCAACGACTCAGCGGGCAACCTGGCAGCGCTCGTCGCCTATTACGCGTTCTTCTCGATCTTCCCGCTGCTGCTCGTGTTCACGACGATCCTCGCGTTCGTGCTCCAGGGGAACCAGGACCTGTACAACGACGTGCGCAAGTCGGTGCTGGCCCAGTTCCCGGTCGTCGGCGACCAGTTGCAAGCGCAAGCGTTGACGGGAAAGGTCACCGCGCTCGTCCTGGGAGTTCTCACCTCCCTGTGGGGCGGACTCGGCGTGACCCAGGCGGCCCAGAACGCGTTCGACAGGATCTGGGCCGTCCCGTTCAAGGATCGCCCCGACTTCTTCCGCAAGCGACTGCGCGGGCTGCTGCTGCTGATGTGCCTCGGCGTGATGTTCGTGGTGTCGGCCGTCATCACCGGGCTTGTGACCACCGCGCTTCATGGCCCGCTTGTCAAGATCGCCGGCTACGCGATCGGGCTCGGACTCAACTTTGGGCTGTATGTCGCGGCATTCCGGTTCCTCACCGCGGCCACGATCCCCACCCGCTACCTATGGCTCGGCGCGGCGGTCGCGGCGGTCTTCCTCACGATCCTCCAGCTCGTCGGGAGCATCTACATCAGCCACGTGATCAAGCGGGCCAGCAACACCTACGGCACGTTCGCCACCGTGATCGGCCTGCTCGTGTGGCTGCATCTGATCGCGCAATTGACGATGTACTCGGCCGAAATCAACACGGTCGTGGTGCGCCGGCTGTGGCCTCGCAGCCTGCTCGGGCCTCCCGAGTCGCGCGCGGACCGGGAGACGCTGCGCGCGCTCGCCAAGATCGAGGAGCGCGACGCCCGCGAGCAGGTCGAGGTCCGGTTCGAGGACTTCTGACCGGGCCCCCGGCGCCCGTCAGAACAGCCGGTCCGCGGCCTCGCGCCGGGTCATCTCGAGCGGCCACGAGCACAGCCCGCCCTCGGCCGGGCAGCCGTCGCAGACGCCACGGTGGGGCGCGTCGGTCACCTTGAACTCACGCGCCAGCACACCGCCGGCGAGCGCGGTTAGCTGTGCCTCGAGCGCCGGCGCCTGATCGCGAGTGAACGTCGCCACCGCCGGTCGCTGCGGAAGCTCGAGGAAGGTGTGGACGACCTCGACCTCGGTCGCTCCGGCGCGGAGCGCGGCCAGCGCGTACACCAGTCGCTGGGTCGAGTAGGAGCCGTCGGCAAGCGCCTGGGGGTCGGCGCCGTCGAGCCGATCGGTCTTGTAGTCCACGACGAGCGTCCGCCCACCGGGCTCGCGGGCGATCACGTCGAACACGCCACCGATCAGGACGGGGGAGCGGGCACCCAATAGAAACCGGAAGCGCGCCTCGCGCCGGACCGCGGTGGCGCGACCGAGCCGCCGGCACAGATCGCCGGCGGCGAACCGCTCGACGAGCTCGGCGGCCTGGGCGGCGTCGTCGGCGCCGACCGCCGCGCGCAGCCCCGACCGCGCGCACGCCTCCGCGATCATCGCCTCGGTCGGGCGCACCGGGCGGCGGAAGTCGAGCCGCTCGAGCAGGGCATGCACGAGCGTGCCGCGGTCGAGAGCCGTGATGGCGCCTGATCGCTCGCCGCCGCCCTGCCCGGGGAGCGGCGGCAACCGCAGAACGCGCTCGGCGTAGAAGCGGTATCCGCAGCGCTGATACTCGGCCAACGAGGAGTAGCTGAGCGCGCTCACGGGTGGCGCGGCCGGCGGCGCATCGGGGGCCGCCGGGGCGTCGTGGAGCTCGGCGAGCTCGGCCTCGCGAACCGCGGCGTCCTCGACCGTCTCCACCGGCGCGGGGACGTCCTCGGGACCGACGAACGTGACCTCGGCGCCGGGCTGCTGCTCGACCGCCGGACCGATCCACACGATCGGACCGCCACCGCCGCCGTTCTCGAGCGCGGGCCAGGCGTCCAGCTTGGCCGCGCCGCTCAGGATCAGCCGCTCGCGGGCGCGAGTCATGGCGACGTAGAACAGGCGGCGCTCCTCGCGCGCCTCGGCGTCCGAGCGCTCGTCGCCGAGCGCCTTGTAATCGAGCGCCGACTCGCGCTTGCCGGTGCCCGGCTCGGCCAGCCTCATACCGAAGCGACCGTCGCGCCCGACCCGGATCAGCTCGGCCCGCCACCGCGGCCCGCGGCCGAGGTCGGCGATGCACACGACATCGAACTCGAGCCCCTTGGCGCGATGGATCGTCATCAGCCGGACCGCATCGAGCGCCTCGCCCTCCACCGGCGCCTCGCTCTCGCGCGCGTCGCCCCCGCCAAGACCCCGCGCGCGCCCGGCGACCAACTCAAGAAATCCCCGGAGGTCGGGTCCGTACGCGGCCTCGTGCTCGCGCGCGAGGCGCATGAGCTTGCGGATGTTCGCGAGGCGCCGCTGCCCGCCCGGCATCGCCAGCACTGCCAGGTCGTATCCCGTGCGGTCGAGCACGCGGTCAATCAGCCGCTCGGCGCCGGCGCGGGCGGCCACCTCTCGCTCGATGGCGAACCAGTCGGCGAACCGACCGAGAAAATCCCTATCCCCCAAACCAAGCGCGTCGAACGCTCCGTCCGGGTCGCGGAGCACCGACCACGGGTCGCGCCTCCGGTCCCTCGCGGTGGCGGCGAGCACGACGAGCGCGTCGGCCGACACGCCCACCAGCGGCGAGGCCAGCACTCCGAATAGTGCCTCCTCGGCGCGCGGGTTGGCGAGCGCCTCGAGGTAGCCGACGATGTCGATCACCTGAGGGTGGGCCCAGTAACCGCGCCCGCCGATCACGTAGGTCGGGATCCCGCGGTCCTCCAGCGCTCGCTCGTACACCCGCAGGTCGGTGGTGGCGCGCGTCAGGAGCACGACGTCGCGCGCCGCGGTGCCGTGGGCGAGCAGGCTATGGATCCGGCCCGCGAGGGCGCGCGCCTCGGCGATCCGCCACGGTGATCCGAGTCCCTCCATCGTCCAGTCCGCGCCCTTGTCGGCGACGAGCAGCTCGACCCTGGGCTGGCCATCGGGGACGTCGTCGCGGCCGGCGCGGAGCGGCCGGAAGCTGTCCCCGACCTCGTCCTCGAACACGCCGTTGATCACCGCGAGGATCTCCGGGCGCGAGCGGAAGTTGGTATCGAGCGTCGCGCGCGCACCGACCGCGGCCAGCCGCTCGCCGAGCCGCTGGAACAGCTCGACGTCGGCGTGGCGGAAGCCGTAGATCGACTGCTGGGCGTCGCCAACCGTGAACAGGTTGCCGGTCGCGATCAGCTCGATCAGCTCGAGCTGGACCTGGTTCGTGTCCTGGAGCTCGTCGACCATGATCCGGGCGAAGCGCGCGCGGTAGCGCTCGCAAAGCGCCGCGTCGGAGCGGAGCAGCTCGCGGCACTCGAGCTCGAGGTCCTCGAAGTCGAGCCCCGACACGTCGCGCTTGGCCCGCGCGTAGCGCTCCCCGAACAGGCGGAGCAGACGGTCGAGCAGCTCGTGCGCGCTTGTCGCGCGGCGATGCTCGGCGGCTTTGCGGAAGGCGGTTAGGGCGTCCGTGTAGCGGAGGCAGGTGTCGGTCGACAGGGCCGCGCCGTTCCCGCCGGGGAGGCCGACACCGAAGAGATCCCCGGGCCACGGGTCGTCCGCTGCGATCACCTCTGCGAGGCGCTCCAGCCGGGCGATCGCCTGGAGCACCTTGGCCCCGGGATCGGTGATTGCGGCGAGCTCGGCGAGCGCGGCCGCCCCGGCTGTGTCGACTTCGCCGCGCGCCGCGTCGAGATCGGGGGCGGGGCCGAGCGCCGGCAAACGCGGGCGGCGCTCGCCGCGGGAGCGAAGCTCCGCGTGCAGCGACTGGATCGCGGTCCGCAGGCCACCGGCGGTGTACGCGGCGATCAGGTCGATCGCGCCGGGGGCGGTCTTGGCGAGCTCCTCCAGGGCGTCATCGAAAGCTGCGTCGGCGAGGCGGTCGGCGTCCTGGGCGTCGAGCACCACGAACGACGGGTCGAGGCCGGCGGCGAGCGCGTGGGCGCGGAGTACCCGTGCGCAGAAGCCGTGGATGGTCGAGATGAACGCCCCCTCGGTGGCGCGCGCGGCCTCGTCGGCGCCGAGCTCGCGCAGCCGCCGGCGGATCCGGTCGCGCATCTCCGCGGCCGCCTTCTCGGTGAACGTGATCGTGAGGATCCCCGCGACCTCGAGCCCGTCCTCGAGCACCGAGCGGACGAACCGCTCGACGAGCACGGAGGTCTTGCCACTGCCGGCGCCGGCGTCGAGCAGCAGGTCGCCGTCGCGGCGCTCGATCGCGACGAGCTGCTCATCGGTGAAGGACCGCGTCGGCATCTCCAGGTCAAGCACGGCAGATCCCGGGGTACCGGCACCCGTCGCGTGAGCAGTGGGTCGGACACGGCTCGAGCTCGCCGGCGCGCAGGCGGGCGGCCAGGGCGACCGACCGCGCCCGGGCGTCCTCGAGCAGCTCGTCGAGCTCGTTCTGGCTGCGGGCGTCGTTGGCCACGACCGAGCGGCCGACATCGACGCCGTCTTGGAACACGCCGCGGGCACGCAGGTCGCCGCCGCCGAGCGGCTGGTAGAAGCCGGCGACGGGCTCGAGGCCGAGGAGCTCGCGTACGACGAGCATGTAGAGCGCGACCTGGAGCCGGCGGTCGAGCGCCCAGCGCGCGCCCTGGTACTCGGGGCGGGTGCCGCCGCTCTTGTAGTCGCGCACGACCGCGTGACCGTCAGCGTCGGCGTCGACGCGGTCGATGATCCCGCGGACGCGCACCTCGTCCCCGAGCTCGAGCGGAGGCAGCGACTCTTCGTCTTCATCGAAGCCGAATCTCAGCTCGAGGCCGTACGGCGGCCAGTCGAGGCCGTCCCGCGCTTCATGGGCGAGGTACCGGCGCAGGTCAGCTCGGACGCCCTGCTTCGCTGCGGCCCGGATCGCCTCGCCGGCGCTGACGGCGATCGCGTGCGGCTCCTGATCGAGGACCTCGTCGAGGATCTCGAGCCCGTGCGGAAGCGATTGCTGCGTCACCGGCTCCCCGAGGCGGCGCAGCACCTGCTCGATCACGTTGTGCATGTACGCGCCCCGGACGAGCGGATCCGGATCGGGCTCCAGCTTCTCCGGCTGGAGCTCGCGCTCGATCAGCCACCGCACGGGGCAGTCGCCATAGCTCTCGAGCGCCCCGGCCGAGAGGATCCGGCGGTGGCGGACGTGTTCGAGCGCGGCCTCGGACAGCGAGCCGATCGGCGAGGGCACGTCGCCGGCGAGGGGCGCTTTGGCGGCCGCGCGGGTGCGGGCGAGCTCGCGCTCGGTGGGGGCCTCCATTGCCGGCCACACCACGTCGGCGAGCATTCGGCGCCGGCGGCGCTCGGGCCAGTCCTCGACGAGCAGCTCGGACACGTCGGCCAGGAACGGCGAGGGCAGCGCCAGGTTGCCCTCCTCGTCGGAGCTCCGGTAACTCAGGACGACGCGCTCGGTCGCCCGCGAGACGCTCGTGTACAACAGGTAGCGCTCGCGGCCGAGCGTGTCCTCGCGGGGTCTTAGGCGGAGCCCGCTGCAGATCGCGAGTTCTCGACGGAGCTCGTCGGACAGGAACGGCTCGGGCGTCGCCGCCAGCGGGAACTCGCTCTCGGTCAGCCCGCACACGAGCACGGCGCGGAACCGCCTGGCCCTGATCGCGAGCGGGTCTGAGAGCAGGACCGCGCCGGGAGCGGCCGGCGCGCTGGAGCGTACCTCGAGCGTCTCGAGCAGCTCGATCAGCTCGGCCGGGGTTGGCGTGTCGCCGAGCTCGTCGAGCTCCGCGAGAGCGCGGGTGAGGGTCCCGACCGCGCGGGCGTCGAGCTCCTCGTCGGGGGTGAGTTCGGGCGCTCGCCGGCGATGAGGGGCGGCCAGCAGGCGCCGGGCGTGCTCGGCCAGCGCCTTTGAGGGGTCGTCGGCCTGCTTCAGGTTGTCGATCTCGGGGAGGTCGAGGTCCAGACGGGCACGTGCCTCGGCCATCGTCCGGAGGCCTCTTTGTCGGACGTCGGCCTCGAGCCGGTCGACCGCGTCGGTGTTGCCCGTCTCGGCGAGGAGCCCGGGCGCCCGAAGGTACTCGAGCAGGTCCTCGGCCCGGGCGTGGCCGTCCCGTAGGAACGCGCACCGGGCGAGCGCCAGGAGCGCGTGGCCTAGCGCCGTTCGGTGGAGCGCGGTCTTCTCGTCGGTCGCGACCGCGATCTCGTAGCGGCGGAACGTGTTCTCGATGAGCGCTGCCGCCTTTGCCGGAGTGCGGTAGACAACCGCGATCTCGTCGCCGGGCACCCCCGCTGAGAGGAGCGACAGCACCTCGGCGGCCGCCAGCTCGGCTTCGGCCAGCTCTCCGCCCGCCTCTCGCAGCTCGATCGCGTTGCCGGGGTCGAGCCGCTCGGGTTCGTCTTCGAACAGGTGGCGCTCGAGATGATGGAGGGCTTCGCGGCTTTGCGGTTCGTAGTGCTCGGACGACGCCGGCAACTCTCGGACATGCTCCGCGAGCGGGCGGAGCTCTTCGACGACCTCGGCTCGCGCGGTGAGGGCGGCGCGGCCTGCCTCGTAGGTCAGGGACACGGTGACGTCCGCGCCGGCAACGCGCGCCAGCGTCTCGATCGCGTCGCGCTCGAGCGGGTGGAGGTCGTCGAACCCGTAGAAGAACACCGAGGTCGTCCCCCAGCGCCCCGGGGCGGCGCGCAGTGCGTCGAGCGCCCGCCAGGCGTACAGCTCGCCGTCGACCCGGTTCAGGCGCTCGAGCTCGGTTCGGTAGGCCTCGTAGATCGCGGCCACATCGCTCGCGTACGGGCGCCGGCGGGGGTCCTCGGCCGCCCAGCTGTTCATCGCGGCCGTGAACCGTTGCGGGGCGATCAGGGAACGCTGCAGCTCGGCGATCAGCTCGCCGGCGGCGTCCGGAAAGCCCGCGGTGGCGGCGGCGGCGCGGAGCGCTCTGAACTCGATGGTGTTGAGCGCGGTTGCGATGACGCGCTCGCGCTGGAGTTTCGTCAGCCGGCGGGCGCCGTACCCGGCCCGGGCGGCGATCTCGGCCGCGAGTCCATTGAACGTGAGAACCGACCCGAGGACCGCGCCCGAGTCCGCGAGCTCGCGGGAGAAGTGGTCGGCGTCGACGGCGGTCGGGACAACCAGGATCGCGCCGCGGTTGGCGGCGGCGGCGAACGCGCCGAGGACCTCGCCGGCCTTGGCGGAGTTCGCGGGTCCGAGGACGAGCGTGAGGGGCATCGATCCCCATAGTGGCGTGCGACCCAGACGGGGTGAAAATGGGTCCGCTCGGGGCTCGTAAGGGCAATGTCCCCAAACCAACCGCGATTTGGCGCGACTATGGCGCCAAATCGCGGTCGCAAACGATGGTCGACCGTTTGATCGCGGCGGTGGCGGAGCAGCAGCACGGCGTCGTTGCGATCTGGCAACTGCTCGAGCTCGGGCTGGGTCGCGATGCGATCAAGTACCGCGCTTCCGTCGGCCGGCTGCACCGCGTCCACCAAGGCGTCTACGCCGTCGGGCACCGCCAGCTCACCCGCAAGGGCCACCGGATGGCGGCCGTCCTCGCCTACGGCCCGGACGCGGTCCTGAGCCACTGGTCTGCCGCCGCCCACTGGGGAATCGGCGCAGCCCGGGTCAGGTACGACGTCACGACGCCACACAAGAAGCGCTCGCGCAACACGATCCGGGCCCACACGGCCAAGCTCCACCCGGAGGACTACACCGTCCACAACGGGATCCCGATCACCAGCGTCGAGCGCACGATCCTCGACCTCGCCGCCACCCTCACCAAGGACCAGATCACCTACCTGATCGAGGAGACCAACCGCAAACGGCTCCTGGACATCCGGGCGCTCGACCGCGCGATCGCCCGCCGGCCCCGAGCCGCCGGCGTCGCCCGCCTGAAAGCCGTGCTCAAGACCTATCGCGGCTCCGCCGACACGCGGTCGAG
>Ga0335078_10001991_pt1 | contig 30903 bp, 28 predicted proteins | sample Lox_Sample_32_FD_206711 | JGI IMG/M metagenome (GOLD analysis project Ga0335078, IMG submission 206711) | Soil microbial communities from Loxahatchee National Wildlife Refuge, Florida, United States - Lox_Sample_3.2 | ecosystem: Environmental > Terrestrial > Soil > Wetlands | place: USA... | reverse complement strand
TGTACGAGAGCTCTTGATCGCCGGTACAAGACCGAACAGAATCGCAGTGAGCATCGAAAGCGCGGCGGCGAAAAACAATACGCGGCCATCGAGTGAGATCTCCTCGGTTCGCGGCAGCGTGCCCGGCAAGGTTCGGATCACAGCGCTCGTGGCGGCGACGGCTAGCAACAATCCGAGCGCTCCGCCCGAGCATGCAATGACTAAGCTTTCTGTCAGAAGCTGACGCAGGATGCGCCCCTGCCCTGCCCCTAAGGCGACCCGCACTGCGATTTCCCGCGAGCGGCCCATCGAGCGCGCCAGGAGCAGATTCGCCACGTTTGCGCACGCGATCAGCAGTAGGAATCCGACGGCGGCAAGTAGCAGGAGCAAGAATGGTTGAACGCTGCCGACGATGTCTTCTTTCATGGAGACGACTTTCACGCCGACATCCTTGTTCGATTCCGGAAATGCGGCCGCCAGATGACGCGCGACGATGTCCATGTCGGCTTGCGCTTGAGCGATGCCAATGCCGGGTTTCAACCGTCCCACGACGCGCGCGCTCACCGATATGCGCCGATCGTGAAAGGATGGATCGTTCCACTGGCCGATGGGCGTGTACACATCGCGGTCCTGTCCGTAGAAGGCAAAGCCTGCTCGAATTACGCCGACCACGGTGTAGGAGGTGCCGTTCAACGTCAGCGCTTCCCCTAGGACTCCAGGCGAAGAACCGAATTCGCGCGCCCACAGGCCACCGCCGACGATGACGACGGGAGCCGCGCCAACAACATCGTCATCGGGGCGGAATGTGCGGCCGAGAATCGGCTTCACACCGAGCGTGGAGAAGAAGCCGGCAGAAATCATATAGCCGCTGACGCGCTGCGGCTGGGCGAGCCCCGTGACGTTGTAGTCCTGGTTGCGGTAAATCGTGAGGGATGAGAAGGTCTGCGATTGGCGCTGCCAATCCAGAAAATTCAAATAGACCGCGGGGCCGCGATCGACGCCGGCCGTTTTTCCATAAACCGCCGCCAACTGCTCGGAATGCGGATACGGCAATGGGTTGAGCAATACGCCGCTAACGACGGAAAAAAGCGCTGTGTTCGCACCGATGCCGAGGGCCAGAGTGACGATGGCAACTGCGGCAAAACCGGGCGATCTCAAGAGAGTCCGAATGGCGTAACGCAGATCCTGCCAGAACGTCGTCATGATGCATTCTATGCATAGGTGTTGATTCGGCGTGGCGCACCGGTTTCCGGGTGCCCCACCGTGCGAGCATATCTATGAACGTCGCAGTGAAATTCAAAATTGGAGGATGACTTGGTTACTTTGGCAGACGCAAGAAAGATTATCGCCGCCGCGGAGAAAAAGGCGCACGAGATTGGACAGCCGATGAACATCGCGGTGGTGGACGGCGGAGGCAATCTGGTGTCGCATGTGCGCATGGATCACGCCTGGATCGGCAGTGTCGATATTTCCATCAACAAGGCCTGGACTTCGCGCGCCTTCGACATCGCCACCAAGGATCTGGCGGAGCACAGCCAGTCCGGGAATCAATTCTTCGGCATCCATGTTTCGAACCACGGCCGGGTCATGATTTTCGCCGGCGGCATTCCACTGAAGCGCGATGGCAAAGTTGTGGGCGCTATCGGCGTGAGCGGCGGCTCTGGAACCCAGGATCACTCGGTGGCGGAGGCGGGCGCCGCGGCGTTCTAAGGCGAAATCGATCCTTCGGGTCCGCGCGCAGCGCGACTGGCGGTGATAGAATAGCAGACCGTTTGGGGACCAGAGGAGGGTCGATGGATGAAACATTCTATTCTGGCGCTGCCGGTTTTGCTGGCGACGGTGTTGTCGATGCCCGTAGTCGTCCACGCGCAGGGGCGTGGCGGCCGCGGGCCGAGTCCGGAGGCGATCGCTGCCCGAGAGAAGCAGGCAGAACTCGAGAAATCCACTCCGCAGTTGCAGATTACTGAAGAAGTCCTGCCGCTTTCGATTCCCGGCCACACGATGGGCGAGACCGAAGGCGTCTCGAAGAACTCAAAGGGCCACCTGTTCGTTTACTCACGTACCGGGACCGGCGGCAGCGCGCGCGGAGGGACAGCGGCGGAGCTCTTCGAGTTCGACGAGCACTTGAAATTCGTCAAACTATGGGGACCAGATAACTACGCAGCGTCATTTGCGCACTCAGTGCGAGTCGACAAGTACGACAACGTATGGATGGTGGATGAAGGATCGGGCATGATTGTGAAGTTCGATCCAAACGCCATGGTGAAGATGGTGCTGGGCCGCAAGCCCGAAGCCATCGACTATCTGGAACGATATCTCGAACGCGGCGAGAAGAACGAGGGACGATTCCCGGTCGGCACGCCGGGTTCGTTCAACCGCGAAACCGACGTGACTTGGGATTCGCACGACAATATCTACGTCAGCGACGGCTACGGGAATTCGCGGCTAGCCAAGATGTCGAAGGACGGCACCTGGGTGGGCGCTGTGGGAACGCACGGCTCGGGACCCGATCAGTTTTCCACGCCGCACGGGATTGCTTCGGACGTGAACGACAACATCTATGTCGCCGACCGCGGAAACAATCGCGTGCAGGTGTACAACACGGATTTGAAGCTTCAGAAAACGATAACCGGAATGGGCGCACCATGGAGCGTTTGTGTTTCGCCCGGTACGCCGCAGTTCTTGTACAGCGGTGACGGATTCAGCGGCAAGCTTTACAAGTTCGACCTGGATGGCAAGCTGCTTGGTTGGGCGCAGACCAGTCTCGGACACGGGCAGAACACTTGTCTCATTCACGAAATTCACTGCGAGTCAGCGCACGTCATCTATAAGGGAGACTGTTCCACTTGGACGGTGGAGAAGATCACGGTGAAATAAACTGAAGGGCTCGAATCTGGCGACCGAGCCCCATGCATGCTGGAGTCAATGGCGAGGGTACTTACGGCTTTTCGACGATATCGCTCTTCATCGGGCCGAGCGCGCCCAGCAATGCAGTCTTGTCTTGATCTTTGACGTGAAACTTGTCGAGCGATGCGACCAGGTCCTCGACTAGCGCGTTGAAATCGGCGGAACCGATGCCCATCCCGGCGTGGGCGCTTTTCATGTCCTTGCCCATGTACTTGCAGGGTCCGCCAGTGGCCTGGCAGATCTGGTCGACCAGGTTCTTCTTGAATTTCGCCAAGCGCGCGGGATCGGAGGCGGTGTCCTTGAAGAAGCCGTTGATGCGGTTGTCAGCGGCCACGCGACCGACGAAATCGTCCACGACAGCGACGATAGCTTTCTTGCCGCCCAAACTCTTGTACACCGTTGGGCCGTTTGAACCAGCGTAAGAGTTGAGAGTCATCCCGCCGGTGATGAGGCCCATCAGGGCCAATGTAGTAAATAGCTTTCGCATTTCTTTTCCTTGTGATGAAATTTCCGCCCATCGTTTTGGCGGTCTCACAAGGAACTACGGAGCGGCGCTCAGAAATGGATTTCGCGGAGGCGTGACGATTAATTCGCGTGCACTTGATCGGCGCTGTTGTGGATGATGAAAAGCACGCAGCCGTTCTGAGTGGTTGCCGCGGTGTGATCTTTGCCGGGAGTGCCTGCCGAATAGTCGCCGGCGTTCAAGGTGTGGTCTTCAAAAACTAAGTCGCCCTGGATCACGTAGCAGTGTTCGAGGCCGGCATGATTGTGCGACGGATACCTGGCTCCGGGCAGCATTTTCACCAGCGAGGTGAGTTCGCCACGCACCGAATCTTCGTACAGTCGTGCCATAAAAACGCCCTGGAACGGCGTATCCTGCCAGTGGATCTGCTTTCCGCGAACCAACGCGAGGACGCCACGAGGAAGAACCGCTTCACTTAACGTGCGCTGGCGCAAATTGGCGGGTGGAGTAGAAACGGGCAGCGACTTGGTAAGTTCGACCGCCATGTCACCAGATTCGCGGATCTCTTCAGCGCAGGTCGAACAGGTGTTGACGTGCAGCTCAAACGCACTGGACTCGTCGGGTTCGAGAAGTCCCAAGGCGTAGAGCGAAGCGCGATCCTTTTGGCCGCACTGTTGCATTTCCATTACACCTTTCGCTATCTTACCGTGTCCTTCAACATCTCGCGAAGCCTGGACACCGCCAACCGGATCCGCGTTTTCACCGTCCCCAACGGCTCACCCAAGTGATCGGCGATCTCGGAATGACTTAACCCCATGAAGAACGCCAGTTCCAAAGCCTCACGCTGCTCCTGCGGAACTTCGGCCAAGGCCCGCGCCACGGACCGGCCGCTTTGACTGCTGATGGCCAGCATTTCGGGACTCGGCTGCGCTGACCTTACATCGCGGAGCTCCTCGACCTTCGCCGCATTTCGGCTGCGCGCGGACCGAAAACGGCGGCGATCCATGGCGCGGCTGCGCGCCAGTATCACAATCCAAGCCGCGGCTGAACCCCGCTGGTGGTCGAACTTGGCGGCGGCGTCCCAGAGCTGCTTGTACACGTCCACAACGACTTCGGATGCGTCCGCCTCATCCTGGAGGATGCGCAGCGCGATGGTGTAAGCAAGCTGGCTGGATTCGTCGTAAAGCGCCGCCAGGGCCGACTCATCGCGTCTGGCACAGCGGCGTATGTAGTCGTCCCACCCGGCCTCCCGAATCGGCGCCCGTCCAGGTTCACCCATCGTTGAATATTGGACAATTTTATCACGCAGTATCACTCTTTCTCGCTCCCCTCTACGTAAACGAAGCGATTTTGGATTTCAGTTTTTTCAAAAAGTTTACAAGATTGTGCACGATTTCTCGCAGGGCGCGAAATCCGAACTCCACCCCCAACCGTAATCCCAGCGAAGGTCGAGTTCAGACCCGAGAAGAAACTACCTAGGAGAACCGAATGAAATTGAGATCCACATTACTGCGTTCGGCGCTTGCGTTAGCAATCGCGGCGCTCGCGGTAACACCGAAACCCACCTTCGCCGCCAGCCATCGCGAAGCGCCGATCACGGCCTTGGATCACAAAGCCGACATCACCGATTGGTACGCTTTCGTGAGCCCGGAAAATGGCGAGAAGGTGATTCTGATCATGAACGTCGATCCGCTGCTCGAACCGAGCAACGGACCGAATTATTTCCCCTTCGATCCGAACGTGCTGTATGAGATGAAGATCGACAACAACTTCGACGGTCTGGAAGACATCGTGTTCCAGTTCCAGTTCCAAAGCCACATCCAGATGCCCAACGTGTTCACGGGCTTCGTGGGCGGCTTGCTCAATATCCCGCCGATCACTTCGTTGAGCGGTCCGGGCTCGCAGGGTTTGAGCGAGTTTCAGACCTACACGGTGCAAATGCTCGGCAAGGGCCACAGCGAAGAGCTCAACGGCGGCCAGACGCTGATCGCGGTTCCTACTAACGTCGGACCGCGCACCATGCCAAATTACGACGCGCTCCGCCAGCAGGGTGTCTATACATTCTCCAATGGCATCCGGGTTTTCGCCGGGACGGTATCCGATCCGTTTTTCATCGATCTGGGCGCGTTCTTCGACTCGCTAAACTTCCGCATGGGCGCGGGCAGCGGCGTGTTGCCTCAGAACATCGAAATGGACGACCACAATAACTATGCTCCCAACGCGGTTGCCGGTTTCAACGTGAACACCATCGTTCTCGAAATTCCCACTCAGTTGCTGACCAACGACGGCAACATGCACGCGGCGACCGATGCCGCCGCGGTGATCGGAACCTGGGCAACCACTTCGCGCAGGCGCGTACCCGTTCTGGGCCAGGCGAGCGAAACGGGCGGCTGGGCGCAGGTTCAACGCATGGGCAATCCGCTCATCAATGAAGGCATCATCGGCACCGGATCCAAGGATCGATTCAGTATGGACGCTCCGGTGAACGATGCACAGTTCGCCAATTTCTTCCTGAATCCGCTGGTGCCGACGATTCTTTCGAGTCTCGGGCTGCCGGTTCCGACCGGTCCTCGCACGGACCTGCTGCCGCTGGTTCAGTACATGGCGCCGATCTGTCCGGGTTGCACCGCGTCGCAGGCCGGTCCCGTGGCGGATTTGCTCCGGCTGAACACCGGCATTCCTCCTACGCCGATTACGCAGTTGAAGCGTCTCGGTTTCATCGCCGGCGACATCGCTGGGTTCCCCAACGGCCGCCGTCCGCAGGACGACGTTCTGGATATCGCGCTGCGGGCGCTCGAAGGCATCCTCGTGGATCCCAAGAAATTCGGGACTCCGCTCGGCGACGGTGTGAACGTGTCCAGTTCGCCGTTGACGCAGACCTTCCCGTTCCTGGGCGCAGCCTACGATGGACGCGATAGCGTTCACGGCGGGCCCGGCCAAGCGGGTTGCGCGACACTGGTCAACCAAACTTGTCCGACTAACTAGCTAGCCAAGAGGGCGGACTCGTCCGGGTCTGCCCTCGAATTTGTTCGGAGGCGCATATGAAGACACTTTCCGTTTTGTTGATGGCAAGCGTTGCATGGGCTGCGATGCCCGCTGAGACGGCGATCGCGACCGCGAAGTCTGAGATCGCGAAACATCCTGATTACGCGCCGAATTACAGCACCCTCGCTATGGCGTATGTGATGCGTGCGGACGAAACTGCAGATCCGCACTACTACGCCGATGCGGAAGAGGCGCTCCAGCGCGGCTTCGCGTTGTCCCGGGACCTTTATGAGGGGAAGAAGGCCGAGGTCTTGATCCGTCTCGGCCAGCACGAGTTTGCGAAAGCGTTGGAACTCGCGACCGCGCTGAACAAGAAAACGCCGGACGATGTCGCGGTTTACGGCTACTTGGTGGATTCCGATATCGCGTTGGGAAATTACAAAGACGCCGTGACGGCCGCGCAGTGGATGCTCGATCTGCGTCCGGGGAACGTTCCTGGATTAAGTCACGCGGCGATGCTGCGGGAGTTGTATGGGAATCTGGCGGGCGCGCTCGATCTCATGCAGGCGGCCTACGGCTCGATGCCGGCTGCGGCCACCGGAGATCGCGCGGCGATGCTCGCACGCATTGCGCATGCTCATCTTTTGTCGGGAGATCTCACAAAGGCGGAGGAGTCAGCCAAACTGGCGCTCACTGTGTTTCCCGATTACTACAACGCGCTCGCTGAGTTGGCGCGAATTCGAGTCTCGCAGAAGAAGTACGATAACGCCGTAACTATGCTGGACAAGCTCTGCGCCACGGCCCCGCGTGGCGAATATCTGTACGCGCGTGCCGAGGCACTGGAGTTGTCCGGGCGGTCCGGCGAAGCATCGAAGGCCTTCGCCGAGTTCGAGCGCAAAGCCGCGGCGGAGGCCGATCACGCTGACAATTCCAATCGCGAACTGGTCGCCTACTACGTCGATCATGCACACCAGCCGATGAAGGCACTCGAGATCGCGCGGCGCGAGGTAGAGCGGCGCAAGGATGTGTTCACACTCGATTGCTATGCCTGGGCGCTGGCAGCCGACGGGCAATACGACGCGGCGAGCGCGCAGAGGAAACAGGCGCTTCGGATACCAGTGAAAGATCCTAAGATACTGGCTCATTCCGAGTTCATCGCAGAGCGACTACGCGAGACCGGCAAGAGCCAGGACGCGTCCGCGCGATAGTCCAATAAAGCTCGTAGCACATATTGACAAGTCGTGTTACTGATAGTAGTAACACGAAGGCTACGTTTGTGCTACGAGGGAACCGGCGGCCAAGTTCGAGCACTTCGCTGGGCGGTCCCGACAGGACCGCCCTTTTTCCTTGCTGCGGGAGATTTTTTTTTCAAGAAGAGATCCAATACTCCGGCGAGAGCGTATTTCTGGATGTATCACGAAACTGAAAATCGTAACACCAGGAGAAGGCACGGATAAACTGCAACAGCTCACGGCTCTCGCGATCGGGGTAATCGCCGTCTCTCTGGCGCTCTGGGCAGCCGACACCAGGCTCGCGGGACGGGTCACCGATACGCAGAACCGGCCGGTCGCCAGTGCGGAGCTCCGTTTGAGGGCCGGCGCCCGCGCGAAGGCCGCCGAGGCAACCAGCGATCTGGATGGCAAATTCTCGTTTGCTGCCGTGCCGGAAGGCGATTACCAAATCACGGCCGACGCTCCCGGTTTCGAACCAAACACGCGCACCGTACACGTCAACGCCAACCAGACCCTCACCGTGAACCTTCAGTTCTCTCGCCTGGTTTCGCGCGTCGATAGCATTACGGTCACGGCGGACGTGAAAGACATCGACGTCCAGTCGCCCGACCCCGCCGAAAAAGTTTTTGCCAGCCGGACTTGCTGGATGCTAACCCGGGGCGTCCCGGCGCGCCGATCTCAATCCCCGGATATCCCATTGAGACCGCCTCGAGCGGCATCAAGGCGCCGCAGTATTTCGCGCCCGGCGTCGCGGGCGATCACGGCGAGCCTATCGCGCAATACATTGAAGTCGGCAGCTATCTTGTACCCAACAACCTTTCAGCGAATGCGCACGGCAATGGATGCGCCGATCCGAACATTTATATCGCGAACGTGATCGAGAGCGTTGAAGTGGATGGCGGTGCATTCAACGTGCGCGAGGGTAACCATGCACTAAACCTGGCGACGACGTACGCGCTGCGCTCGCATCTCGAGCCGTTCCTCGCATTGACTGGCGATCAGCGCGATATCACCGCCACCGCGGGCATGAGCCCTTCGGCAAGTTCGTGGATCGCGATCGAAGGCTCCTACGGCAACGGATTCCTGGACCGGCTGGAGCATCGCAAGCAGTTCAAGCTGAACGGAGGTCAAGTATTGCAGGCAGGAAAACACACCATTACCCTGTTCGGCGACGGTTACTACGGCTTCTCCTACGTCGCGGGACTGAGCCCGATTTACGGCTTCAATTCGGTGGATGCCGCCCGCACCTACAATCTCTCTCTCTTTTCCGATTTCGGGGACGGATTGATCCGACAGAGCGAGTTCCGCACCGTCACCGGAGGAAGCGTCGCATACAAGAAGCAATATTCGAAGCACTTCACACTGCTGGCAGGCACCGACTACCAGCGCGAGGCGGCGCGCCGCGACGATTTAGATCACTACAATTTCTTCAATTCCGCGGATCCCGCGTACTACGGGCCGTTCACCAAGATCGACGGCAACAACGTGACCATCACGCCGCTGACGCCCTACATCGCCGCCGAGGGCGAGTTGAGCCGGTTCTTTCATTTCTAACTGGGCTTGCGGCGAGATGAGATATTCGTGGACAATCAGGACCTGGTGACTCCGGCAAACTCATCGAACACACTCACCGGCCTCAATTCTCCGAAAGCTACGCTCACGTTCATCCCGAAAGAATCCTGGTGGGTCCCTGAGGTCGCCATCAGTTTTGGAAAGTCGTTCTTCACCGAAGATCCCAGAATCGGCGCGGCCGTTCAACAGACTCCAACCGGTGCGCCCGAGGCGGTCGACCCCGTGGAGACAGCGCGCTCGTATCAACTGGTGGCGAGCAAACGCATCCACAACACAGATCTAAAATCACGTTGGGACACGAAACGCAGAGCGCCGAATACGGCAAGATCGATCCCGACACCGGATTGCAATCCGACCTTGGACCTGGCCGCATCCGCTACATAGCGGCTACCCTGCGCCAGAGTTTCCACAACAGCTCGTTTCAGGCGACGTTTGAACAAGCCGACGCCCGTGATCTGAGCTCGGGCGAGATCACACCCGAGGCGCCGCGCTTGATCGGCGATTTCATCGCCACCTACCAAAAATTGCCGTTCCATTTGCAGGCCAAGGGCGAATTCGAGTACGTGGGTCAGAAAGTGGTTGGCAACGGATGCAACCAGAACAACCCCAACGATCTCACGTCCTACTGCCTCGGCGTGCCGAATCAGGAATACCGCTTGTCGCTGGTGCGGCCGTTTCGCGAGGGAAAGATCAACGTGGGTGTCAACGCAATGATCGCGCACGGATACACCGGACAGACCATTGAGAACTTCGCGTTGACCCCTCAACCGGGAACAGTGGGACCGCTGCCGGTTCCAGAGAACCAGGTGGCGGAAGTGGTCGGGGTGCGGATTCCCGCTTATGCGAGCGTGAACGTGACGTACCGGTTCGGCCGGTGATTGCTTGCCGTGCGCGGCGCGGCCGGCAGATCGCGGAGGGTTCGCGCCCAGACTCAGGCCGGAGAAAGTACCCGGCGGTCAAAATGCGGTTACCGACCACGATCCAAGTTCCGCGCAGTTCAACCGATGTAAGCAGCCACCGGCTTGGTTGCGGCAGCGCTAGGCCCGTCTATATTGCAGCATGCCGCATGGCCTAGCCGGCTGGCGATTCGCGAAAATACCCCGGCACGAGCAAGATTCTTTTCATTCAATCGCTTAGCTGAACTTCACGGCCTCGTTCAATTTCCGGCAATCGGCAAGAAACATTTTTGGCACAAGTCAGTCTATGAGTATTCCTGTAGAATATCGAGTTTGCGGTCCAGCGTTTTGCCGGGGCTGCGAACAACGACGCTGGCGAGGTCACTATGGCGGAGTCACAAACCGGAGACGTCGATCTTATCCACGGTGCCATTGACGCGGCGGCAAATGCGCGGCCGTCCGACCGGGCGGTAAATTTCCGTTTCGTCGTGACTTTGAAATGTCTGTCAATGCCGCTGGATACCGGGCAAACACCTGCGGAATCCTTTCAGCCGACCATCCCCACCGAACGTCCACGCCCCACTCCCGTTGCGGTGGCGGCATTTGCTATGCCCGCACCTCCTGCGATCTCCGTGGTTGTTTCCGCGCCTTCGCCCGCACCGCCAGTTGTTTCTGAAGCCTCACCATCCGCGCCACGACCCGATGTTTTCGCCCCGGGGCACGGGACCACGGATTTCATGCCGTCGTCTGCCATCGCCAGCCCGCCTCCAGGGCTCCCTTGGGAATTGGCAGCGCCCGAATTCCGTTTGGAGGCGGTGGTGCCCACCGTGCTGCGAGCTTTCAAAAGGTCCGCGACTGAAGTGGAGCCGGAAAGCGCACCCGCTGCACTGCCTCAGCCATCGCCCTCGGCGACTGTCCCGGCCGTCCCGCCAATTCCCGAATCTGGAACTGCCACCATCGATCCCGCGCCCGCGCAACCGTCGGTACCCAACTTATACACGGCTCCGTCCCGACTACGAAACCCGCTTTTCTGGAAACTCGGCGCAGGCGCGCTAGCCGGGATTCTGATTGTAGTTTTGGTGTGGCACTACCGGACGCTGCCCGCCGTACAAACCGATCAGCCTACCCAAACCCAAACCCAGCGATCCGTCAAGAACGACACGCAAACGTCCATGCAGAGTGCCGACTGGGGCCGCGAACCCGCGGTCGGAGGCGATCCCGGCGTGAAGCAGGCGCGCCAGTTGGTCCTCTACAAGCCTGCGCTCGCCGCAACCAACAGCCGGATCGAATTCTCCTGGACCACCGATTCAGGCGACTTAGGCATCGTGTTCCGAGCCAAAGATCTCGGCAACTACTACGCCGTGCGAATGAAAGTTCTGAACCCGCGCACCGCACCGACGCTGGATGTCGAGTACTTTAGCGTCTACCAGTTCGTCGAGAGCCGGCCCGTTGAGAAGTTTCTGGTGTTCTCCAAGCTCGATCCGGTGGTGCGCGTACGCTTAGACACCGTGGGTCCCGCGTTTACGCTGTACTTGCAGGACAACGCAACCGTGTATTGGACGGACGCGCGGCTGACCTCCGGCGCGCTCGGCTTCTTTGAAGAATGGAACCGGGCGCCTCAAGTAAACTTAATCCGCGTCTCGTTCGGCCAACGATCCGAATTTTTCCGCAAACCGCTGGAGCAGGCACTGGAATTCCTGGCACGGAATGAACCTTCCGCCCTGGCGCGCAAACAATCCAAAGCTCTAGGAGGTTGATGGCCATGTCCGCGGCAGCCGTTTCCGCCAGTCCCAACCCTATCGAAGCCGCGCTGGCATTGCGTGCTTCCGGCAGGTTGCAGGATGCTCTCAACGCACTCAGCGCCGTTTCAGAGGACACGTCCGAACTTTACACTCTGCGCGGCGAAATCCAGTTCGAACTCGGGCGTTTTCATGAAGCGGCTGGAAGTTATTTCACGGCGGTTGCGTCGGACCCGGAAAATATCCTGGCGCAGTTCAACCTAGGCGTCTGTATGCAGCAGTTGAGCCGTTGGGACGACGCCGCGCTCGCTTTCCAACGAGTACTCGATATCGACCCGGACCGCGACGATGCGCGATTGGGCTTAGGTGCATGCCTTTTGCAGTTGAACCGGCCCGAGGAGTCGCTTGCAGTTTTCGATGCCTGTTGGTCCGAGGGCGTCCGATTGCGCGCCGAGTTCGGCAAGGCTGTCGCATTGCAGTTCCTGCGGCGCTTTGATGAGGCCGAGACAGCATATCGGCGGATGCTTCAAAACGGGCAGCAGCCGGAGGACGTGCTCACTAATCTAGTGGCATTGTCGGCGGAAAATCACGATTGGGATTCAGTACAGCACTACGCTTCAAGCCTGCTCGAGATTTCACCGCACTCCGTTCCCGCCATGCAGGGCCTGGCGGCCGTTGCGCTGGAGCGCGGTGAGTTCGGAACAGCGGTTCAACACTGCGGCCGCATCGTGGAACTCGCCCCTGAATGCATGGAGGCCTTGCACAATCTCAGATTTGCTACCGGGCAGGTGATGGCGGCCCTCCAAAAACGCGTCTCCGCCCAACCGGCCGCCAAAGTCAGGAAGAGCAGAACCTCCCCTGAATCGCATTAGTGCAACGTGGGGCATACCGCAAGCTCTGCCGCGCAGCCCACGGAAGCCTGGCGTCATGGCCGTGAACGCACGCGCGGCCGCATCCGGTCGAGGGCGGCGCTCCTGGATTCGTCACAGGCGGGACTGACACTGGTAAAACTGCAACCCACACTTGCTAAGTTGCGTCGAAGAGGTTATCGTGCTGTTTGAATAGTATCGCCATCATTGGTGGTGGCATCGGCGGAGTCGCCGCTGCAGTCGCACTTTCGAAACGTGGCGTCCACGCTACCGTCTACGAGCGCACTCCAAGGCTAGCGGAAGTCGGCGCTGGGATGATGCTGTGGCCTAACGCCACGCGCGCCTTGCAACGCCTGGGACTGCTCGAAAGCGTGGTGAGCCGCAGCGGCCACAATACCCATTTCCTGGTTCGCGGGAGCTGTGGCAAAGTTCTCATGAACCTCGCCATGGGACAGCTTGACGCCCCGGCTTTGGCCACGCGGCGATCGGATCTGTTGTCGGCGCTTCTTTCCGCATTGCCCAGCGAGCGCGTTTCCCTCGGCCGGGAATTGACACATCTCGAGCCGTTGGGTTCCGGGGTTCGCGTTCACTTCGCCGGCGGCAGCGTCGAGCAACACTGCGCCGTCATTGGAGCGGATGGAATCCGCTCCCGCGTGCGCGCCCAGCTGGTCGGAATTTCAGATCCGGTTTATCGGGGATACACCATATGGCGAGGTGTTGCCCCTTACGCCGGCCACGCGCTCCGCCCCGGATACAACAGCGAGACCTGGGGACACGGTAGCCGCTTTGGCATACTCGATGTCGGGCAAGGCAGATACACCTGGTACGCGACAGCCAATGCCCTTCAAACAGACGCGGGCGCGCCGGAGCAGCGCAAGAGCGAGCTTCTCCGCCGCTTCGCTCAGTGGCATGAACCGATTCCTGCTTTGATTGAGGCTACCGATTCAATTCTGGAAAACGGTGCTTTCGATCTGCCTCCATTGCCGTTCTGGACGACCGGACGCGTAACTCTACTCGGCGATGCTGCCCACCCTTGCACGCCGAATCTCGGTCAAGGCGGCTGCATGGCGCTCGAGGACGCGCTGGTACTCGCAAAATGCGTTTCAGGCCAACTCTCCGTCGAATCCGCACTGCAGCGCTATGAGGCCCTGCGCCGGCGCCGGACTCGTCACATCCAGCAAAGATCGCTCTGGATGGGCCACATCGGCCAATGGCAGAATCGGGCTGCGGTCGCCGGGCGCAGCGTAGTAACAAGCCTCCTTCCCGCAGCTTTGTTTGAACATAATTTAAGAAGGGTTTATGCTTACCAGACTTAGCGTTGTGGCGCTCGGGTTGGCGATCCTGGCCGGCGTGGCAGCCGCCGATGCCGATGATACGAAGATTGACGTTCAGCGCAGCGTCATCACCATTCATGTCGGTAAAGCCGGACTCTTGTCGGCAGCCGGACATGAGCACTGGATCAATGCACCCATCTCCTCGGGAACCATCCGTGAATCCCCCTCCCCGCACGTCGAGTTCACTGTCGAGACCGCGAAGATGACCGTCAAACCGGACCCGAAAGTTGACGCGAAAGACCAAGCCACAATTCAAAAAGATATGGAGGAGATGACGCTTGACACCAGGAAATTTCCAGAAATTACGTTCCGCTCGTCTCGCGTCGACAAGCTCGCTGACGGGCAATGGAAGGTAGAAGGCGATCTGTCTCTGCACGGCGTCACGAAACCGGTCAGCCTCACAGTGAAACGAAATGGCGACTCTTACACGACGCGCATCGTCCTCAAGCAGACCGACTACGGAATCAAACCCATCGTAGTGGGCGGCGGAGTGATCAAGGTCAAGAACGAGGTGGAGATCGATTTTCAAATCTTTATCCGCCAGGGGTGAGGCGATGCGCTTCCTGGTCATCGTCCTTCTAATCTCCTCTGCATTTGCGGCCCAGCCCGATACGCCATCCACCGCACTTTACCGCGGTTGGCTCAGCATGTACGACCTCAGGTTCGATGCAGCGCATGAGATCTTTGGGCAATGGAAGCAGACGCATCCGGTGAATGCGCTTGGTCCGGCATCTGACGCCGCGGCCTACCTCTTTTCCGAATTGTCTCGATTGGGAGTGCTCGAATCCGAGCTGTTCGTCGATGACACGCGCTACGAAACCCGCGCGAGGCTTCGGCCGGATCCGCGGCTGAAAACGCTTTTCGATCGTGAAGTAGAGCGCGCCGATCATCTCGCCGACACGTCATTGCGGTACGCCGCTACCGACCCCGACGCCCTGTTTGCCAAATCGCTGAACTTCGGGTTGCGGGCGGACTTCGCGGCGCTGATCGAAAAGCAAGACCTCACTGCTCTCAGGTACACCAAGCTCGGCCGCCCTTTCGCCGATCGGCTGACTGCGGTCGATCCAAAAGCTTACGACGCTTATCTGGGCGGACGATCTGCACAATCGATTCCCCAACAATCCACTTTATCTTCGCGAACTGACGAGGATTAGTTCGAAATGACTTCTGGACCGGAGTTTCCCATCCAGATCGACCAGATTCGCAAGCACTACGATCGACTGTCGCATTTTTATCGTCTCTTTTGGGGTGAACGTCTTCATCACGTTATTGGGAGAACGAAGAATCGGTGGCGCGAGCCCAGGTCCAACTGATGGAGCGTCTGGCGCAGAGGGCGGACATTCCGAGAGGCGGCCGCGTGCTCGATATCGGTTGTGGGGTCGGCGGGTCGGCGCTTTGGCTTGCCGAGAAGTTTCATTGTGAAGTGACGGGCATCACCATCAGCCCGGTACAGGCGCGATTGGCGGCGGCGAAGGGCAGGGCCCGAGGCTTGTCTGACCGCGTGCAGTTTCAGGTGCAGGACGCGAATCAATGGCAGCCTGAACCAGCCAGCGTCGACGTGATTTGGATCCTGGAGAGCAGCGAGCATTTTCGTGACAAACCGAATTTCTTCGAACGCTGCGCGCGCGCCGTGAAGCCTGGAGGCGTTCTAGCCGTTTGCGCCTGGCTCCGCCGCGATGGGCCGTTGCGCGAGAACGAACGGAGCTTGGTCAACACGATTGCCGAAGCGATGCTGAGCGCGAGTCTCGGCTCGCTGAGTGACTATCGGCAGTGGATGCGCGACGCCGGCCTGACAGTCAACGTGGCGGACGACATCACGCGTAATGTCGCACCGACCTGGTCCCATTGTTCGAGAATTGGCCACAATGCGGCTATCCGATTTTTTCTGCGTTTCACTGATCAGCCTACCCAACGCTTCGTGCGATCATTTCCGCTAATGCAACAGGCTTACGCGCAAGGCGCAATGGCCTTCGGTATATTCGTTGCAAGTAAGTCTACTTAACCGGCGGTTCAGTTCGTGGACTTTGAGTTCAGATCGCGCGAGAACATGAGCTTGAATGTCAGCTTGTCGGCCCCGGCCGTCACGCCAACCCCAATGCCCGCCTCGATATTCACTATCTTGCTATCGTGATCCACAACGGCCCACACCTCATGGAACTGATGGTTGATGGGATCGAAGTGATGTAAGGGCCCGAAGTCGGCATACTCCTCGGTGGCGACGGCCCATTTGTCATTCAGGTTGTATGCAACGCGCGTCGCCGGAACGAATTCGAGGTTTCCGAGACCTCCTGTGTAGTTGGTATCCACGATCGGATTGAAGATAATATCCACCGGATGCAGATGCAGCCCGACGATGGGTCTGATCTCGGACGTAAAGCGCCTGGACTCCCAATACTTGTGATTGACGCTGAACTCGAAATTCACGCCGTAGAAGAATGTATGGTCGTGGGCGTGCGGCCGCACGAACAACTCCCGCAGCTTGAAGCCGTCAATGGAGGGATCGCGCCCCGTGGAGTAGGGAGTGTAGACCGGTAGATAAAGCCCCTGTTCAAACCAGTCGGTGACCCCGTAGGCCCACTCCGCCGCGCCATTGAACGACTGGTTGGGAATGATACCGCCGGGGAAGTCCGGCGTCTTTCTTCCGATGGGCGTGAAGTTGGTGTGAATCATCAAATTGAACACGCCCGGCTCGGCAATCTCGGCGTCGTAGACTTGGATCTCGTCAGTCTGCGCAAAAACCGCGGGTGCTGCCAGAAGCACCCAAGCCATCACTGAGAGGGCACGATAATGTCTGCTCTTCAATCGGGACTCCACTCTTTGACTAAAGGGACAGTCTGACACAGAAGAGTGGAATACCGCACGACTTCTGACGGCTCACCAGAGGATCGCCGGCTACTGACCCACTGCGATGTACAACATCTGAGGGGTTGGAACGCCGGCCAGCAGGAAAGTAAGCGGCACCAGATTGTTATCTGGCACTGCGGGCACGATGAGGTCAAACTGATACAGTCCGACCAACCCAACCGCGAGCCCCGAATAGACGATCTGCGCGGATGTCTGCCCGAATAGGACCTGCAGCGGCGCCGCAAGCTGATTGGTCTCGGTCACGATTTGCCCCGCGTAGATATTCGGCACCACCGGACCGAATCCGATGCCGTAGACCGTGACTGTCTCTCCGGGATGCGCCGGCCGCGAAGCGATGCCTGCTACGGCGCCAGCGGGAATGGCATAGGTCGCGCCGTCCGGAAGCAGGGCCGCGACATATTGTTTCCCGCCAACTTGAAACGTAGCGGGCGCAAGTACACCCGGTTCATTGCTGTTGACGGCAACGTTGAATGGCGCGCTGGTCGCGGCGCCATTGCTGACCGTGAGCGCCACGATCCCCAGAGTCGCGATACTCGACGGAAGTTGCGCGTTGATCTGGCCCGGATTGGATGCGATGTAATCGACGAACGCTTTTTGTCCACCGACGATCACCTCTACACCGTCGAGCGAGGTTGGTGCCGTATCGCCATCGAAGTCTCCGCTAGTCCACTGGCGCGTGTCCGGCGCGAGATTCGATCCGTAAATCTCAATCCAAGTCCCCGGCGATACGGTGGAGAGTCCGCCGAAGGCCGACGCGCTGATCACGGAAGTAATACTCGGCTGACTTGCGATGCTCGAACCGCCGTTCCACATCCAGGTATCGGTCACAGTGCCCGGCGAGGTCCACAGCGTCATTACAATTTGACCGCGCGATGCCTGATAAACCATTGCGCCCCCAGCGCCGGCTGGCGGATTGGCTTGCGATAGGCTCTTACTCCAGTTGCCACCGTCCCAAACCCACGTGTCGTTCTCAGGGACATAATTCACACTCGAGAACATCCCACCGTAGATGATCGTTCGACTGGCAGCTTCGTCGTACGCCATGGCATGCGCGACGCGCGGCGGCGGACTGGTCTGCGGCAACTTTTGCGTCCAGTTGCCACCGTCCCACACCCACGTGTCCGCTAGAGCGTCGCTGTTGGCGTCGTCGCCGCCGAATAAAACTACTTGGCCGCGCGCCGAATCCCATACCATCGCGTGCCCGAGACGAGCCGCCGGACTGGCCACAGGCGATTTCTGATTCCAGCTGGAGCCATCCCACACCCACGTATCCGCGAGTGTTTTGCTTTGGGCATCCTCGCCTCCGAACAGGACCACTTGGCCGCGAGCGGCATCGTATACCATCGCCGCATTTCCGCGTGCTCCCGGGCCGGACGCACTGCTCTGAGTCCAATTCATGCCGTCCCACAACCAAGTGTCATTCAGAGGATTCATTTTGGAATCCAGGCCCCCAAACAAAACCACTTGGCCGTGCGCGACATCGTAAGCCATTGCGTGCCCTTCGCGCGCTGGAGGACTGTGTTGAGCAGTTTTCTGAATCCAGTTATACCCGTCCCATACCCAGGTGTCGCTCAAAATGCCGGAGTTGGGATTGATGCCTCCGAAAAGGACAACTTGACCATGAGCGGCGTCGTAGGCCATGGCCTGCCGTTGGCGTAGCGTGAGGCTGCTCCCGGAAGACTGCTTCGACCAATTGGCTGTTTGTCCAATGGCTTGGCACTGGAGAAAGAGGAAGATTGGTATAGAACACGCGAGTCGGCGCAACTGAGCCTCCGCAGGCTGACGTTAATCGGCTGTGCAAGACCGCTGCCGAATCAACGCGTAAAGAAAACGGGTCCCATTTCGCGGACTCGGAGCCGAAGAGAGTTTAGTCCCCCCATGCCGTGGGGGGAAACTACGCTAATTCCTTTTCCAGAGCGCCATTCGCCGCGCTAAGCCAGCGTCTTCTTATATGCCCTGAGCAACTGTTCCCGAACCTCGGAACCAAGCGGCTGAGGCATTTCGTTCGGCCGATACCGCCAGCACAGTTCCACCGTTTTGCGCAGGCTCTCGGCAAACTCGATGCAAGGCGGGCAGCCAGCCAGATGCGCTGCAATCTTGTCGCACGCATCCGGTGGCAGCTCCAGATCGAGATACTCGGACAGCAGGGCGAACACTTCTTTGCAATTCTCCGCGCGCTCGTTTGAATTCACTTTAATCTCCGCGAACCAGTGCGGGGTTCGCCGGACCTTTAGCTCTCAAATGCTCATCCAGGGTCTTCCGCAGCGCCAGCCGGGCGCGATGCAAACGCGTTTTCACGACGTCTTCGCTGAGATCCAGAATTTGCGCTGTTTCCCCGGTGGAGAGTTCTTCCATATCGCGCAGCAGAATCACGGAGCGGTAGGACTCGGGTAGTTCCCCGATCGCGCGCTCCAACGTATGCTTCATTTCGGCTTGAAGCGCCTGATCTTCAGGCAGCGCGGACCAATCAGCGATCTGGATCCTCGCCTGGCCGCCGTCGCTATTCATCACCGGCATCAACTCTTCGAGCGAAAGTTCCCGCTTCGGAGCGAAAACGCTCTTGCGCCGTTTCATGAGGCAGGCATTCTTGGCGATCCGGAAGACCCAAGGTCGGACCTGCTGCGGTTCCCGGAGTTGTTCGAAGTTCTGGAAGATGTTCAGCAACGTTTCTTGGGCCACTTCCTCGGCATCTTCCCGATGGCCGCACATCAGCCAACTATATTGGAAAATCTTGGCCCGAAAGTATTCCACGAACCGGTCAAACGCTTCCGCGTCCCCCGTCAATAACTTTCGCGCTAGTTGCACTTCCGCTTCGCGGTCCAAGCCCCCTCCCGCTCCTGATTGTAGCGGGGGCCACAAACTTCAAGATGCTGCCCGCTACCAAAGGTGACGGCTGTCACCTCGGCGTCGAGAATGCATCTCCAGATAACGAAAGTAAGAAGCTGGCCGCGGACAATTCATCGCATTTCATAGGGTTAAAGGCCTTCGGCCAATTGTACAAAACGAACCCAAACTCGGCCATATCTCCCAATGGATGCGCGAATTTACCCAGTGCGGAGGCGATCGCGATGAAAACGGTCTTAATCACACTTCTCTTGGCAGCCACGGGCTGGACGCAAGACGCAATATCACTCAAGGACGCAGTCCGTTTGGCGCTGGAGAAGAATAAGTCGATCGCAGCTTCAGGTGCGGCCGAAAAGGCCGCGGAGAGCCGGATTACCGAGGCTCGCGGCGGACTGCTCCCAAAAGTCAACTACACAGAGTCGTGGACGCGCAGCGACAATCCCGTCTTCGTATTCTCGTCACTCCTCACACAGCATCAGTTCGGAGAAGAGAATTTTCTGCTGGGCCCGCTGAACCGACCGGATTTTTTGAACAACTTTCAGTCGCTGGTGACCGCCGATCAGACGCTTTTCGACAGTGGGCAATCGAAACATGCGATCCACTCTGCCGAGTTGGCCAAGGATATCGCGAGCGAGACTCGCCGGCTCACCGAGACCGAAGCGATCGCCGGCGCAGTTCATGCTTATTTCGATGCGCTGTTGAGCGCGGAGCAACTGAAGGCTGCCAACCAGGCGATGCGATCCGCTGAGGCAGATCTACAACGGGCCCAGACGGTCCGATCGGCCGGGATGTCGACAGACGCGGACGTTCTGTCAATCCGAGTGCATTTGGCCGGAGTCGAGGAGCAACGCATCCGCCGGTCGGCCGATCTCGATGTCGCGCGCGCGGCCCTAAACGATGTGATGGGCGTCGCGCTTGATACCACACACGACCTGACCGGCCAACTCGCACGCGCGGTCTTGAAGGACTCATCGCTTGCCGACTATGAGACAAGCGGTGTTTCTGAACGCGCCGAGTCACGACAAGCGAAACTGGCTATCCGCTTGGCGGAAACACAATCGGCTGAAGCCCGCAGCAGCTTGTTGCCGCAGATCGTTTTACACGGCGCTTTTGAAGCGGACCGGCAAGGATTTTATGATCGCGGCGGAGCCAATTGGCTGGTGTCCGCAGGATTGCACTGGAACCTTTTCAACGGATTCAGCGACAAAGCGCGGATCGATGAGAGCAAATCGCTGCTGCGCCGCAGCCAAGCCGACGAGGAACGGGCCGTCTCCGGAATCCGCCTGCAAGTCCGTCGCGCTTGGGCGGATTTGCGGGCCGCCGAACAACGCATCGAGGTGGAAAATGCAGCAGTCGCCGAAGCCGAAGAGAGTCTTCGCATCACCCAGAACCGCTACGAGGCCGGCATGAGCAACGTGACTGACCTGCTTCGGACCGAGACGGCGGTGCTGGATGCACGTACTCGCTATCTCGCCGCCATACATGACCAGCGCATCGCCGCCACCGCCCTTGAGATGGCCGCCGGCCGGCTGACCGTAGATTCGGAGGTCTTGAACTAAATGAGCAGGCGTTTGCTTTGGCTGATTCCTTTCGCGATTGTCCTGGCCGGCTGCGGCGGCATGGCGCATGAATCCGGACCCGCACCCGCCACTGCCCCGCCCGCCGTGAGCGTGGTAACCGCCGCGGTACAACAATGGCCATCCACGTACGAAGCTACCGGAACGGTCCGCGCTCGCTCCTCGGCCGTGATCGCCGCGAAATGGATGGGCTACGTCCGTGAGGTCAAAGTGCAAGTGGGGGAGCGCGTCCGCGAGGGACAGTTACTCATTGTCCTGGACGCGCGCGATTTGGATGCGGGCTCAAGCCGTGCCGAAGCAGCCACCCAGGAAGTTCGTGGCGCCATGCCGGAGGCCGACAGCGCGGTGGCAGCCGCCAAGGCAAACCTGGATCTTGCGCAGGTGACCTTCCACCGCATGGACGAGCTGTACGGCAAAAAGTCAATCTCGGACCAGGAGTTTGACGAGGCATCCGCGAAGCTCAAAGCGGCTCAGGCTTCTTACGACATGGCGCGAGCCAAGCGTGTTCAGCTTGACTCAAAGCTGGCGCAAGCCGATCAGGATCTGCGCGCCGCCCAGGTGTCGCGCAGTTATGCGCAGATCGAAGCGCCCTTCGCGGGAATTGTAACCGCGAAATCGGTGGATCCGGGGAACCTCGCAGTTCCGGGCGCCGCCCTGCTCACCATCGAGCGCGATGGGTATCGTTTAGAGGCCTCGGTTGAAGAATCGAAGCTCGCGGAGATCCGTACCGGCGAAGAGGCCGCGGTCACCCTCGATGGATTCGATCGTACCTTCGATGCGCGGGTATCCGAGGTCGTGCCCACTGTGGACGCATCCTCGCGGGCGTACGTCGTAAAGATCGACTTGCCCTCGACAACTGGTGTGCGCTCCGGGCTTTTTGGACGAGCGGTGTTCCGTTTGGGCAGCCGAGCGGTCCTCGCAATACCAGCAGCGGCCGTCACAGAACGTGGGCAGTTGCAATCGGTCTTCGTCGTGGAAGGCGCAGTCGCACGGACGCGCTTGATCACGCTGGGCGATAGATCAGGAAATCAGGTGGCGGTTCTATCCGGCCTGGCGCCTGGCGAAACCGTTGCCTCCCCGGCTCCCAGAGACCTCACGGACGGCGCGCGCGTTGAGGTCAAGCAAAGTGAATAGACAGCGAAAACTCGGACCGGCGGGAAAGCTTGCGCACGCCTGGATCGACTCTAAGCTGACGCCGCTGCTCATCGCCGGTGCAATCCTGCTCGGCTTGTTCGCCGTGTGGAAACTGCCGCGGGAGGAAGAGCCGCAAATCATCGTTCCGATGGTGGACGTCTCGGTCGCGATGCCCGGTGCGTCAGCGCGGGAAGTTGAAGACCGCGTCACCAAGCCCATGGAGAAGCTGCTGTGGGAAATCCCTGGAGTGGAGTATATCTACTCGACGTCGAGCCCAGGAATGTCGCTGGCGATCGTGCGGTTCCTGGTCGGGCAGGACGAAGAGAAGGCGATTGTTCGGCTGAATCAGAAGCTCTCCGCAAACATGGATCTGATTCCGCCCGGCGCAGCGCCTCCCCTGGTGAAACCTCGCTCGATTGACGACGTGCCCATCCTCGCGCTCACGTTCTGGAGCAAACGCTATGGGGATTTCGAGCTGCGGCGCATCGCCGCGCAGGTGGATGACGTGATCAAACAGACGCCGGACGTTTCGGCCGTCGCTCTGATCGGTGGCCAGCGCCGCGAACTTCGTATCACGCTGGATCAAGCCAAGCTCGCGGCTTACCATATTTCGCCGCTTGGGATCGTGGGAGCGCTGGGCGCGTCGAACCGCAGGCTCCCGGCGGGCGAGTTCGCAACTGACAATCGCGAATATCTTCTCGAGACCGGCCAATTCTTGTCGTGCGCCGACGACGTCAGAAACGCAGTGGCGGGCGTCGTCAACGACAAGCCGATCTTTGTCCGCGACGTCGCGAACGTGGCGGACGGCGGCCAAGAGCCCTCGCAATATGTCCGTTTCTCAGACGGCAAAGGTTTCCATCCCGCCGTCACCATTGCGGTTTCGAAGCGCAAGGGCACCAACGCGGTCTCGGTGGCGGAGAACGTCCTCAGCCGGCTCCAGCCGCTGCACGGAACGGTGATTCCTTCCGACGTCGAAATGACCATCACGCGCCACTACGGCGATACCGCCAAGGAGAAATCGAACGAGCTGCTGTGGCACATGCTGATCGCGGTGGTCTCGGTAAGCCTCCTGATCGCGATCACGCTTGGACTGCGCGAGTCGCTGATCGTCTTCACGGCGATTCCCGTGACGCTAGCCCTAACGCTGGCCGTCTTCTATCTGTATGGCTACACGCTGAACCGCATTACGCTGTTCGCGCTGATTTTCTCGATTGGCATCCTGGTGGACGACGCGATCGTCGTGGTCGAAAACATTGTGCGCCACTGGCGCATGCCGGCCAATCAGGGGCGCCCGCCCTTCGAGGTCGCGGTGGAAGCGGTGGACGAGGTCGGCAATCCCACCATTCTGGCGACGCTGGCAGTGGTTGCCGCCATCCTTCCCATGGCTTTCGTGGGCGGCCTGATGGGACCGTACATGCGGCCCATCCCGATCGGCGCAAGCGCAGCCATGTTGTTTTCGCTCATGGTCGCGTTCCTGGTCACTCCCTGGGCGGCTGTAAGAATTCTCAAGCCCAGCGGTGGGCATGAACACGGCGAGCGCGAGGATCTTGTTACGCGTCTGTACCGGCGCTTCATGGGCAATCTGCTGCACCGTCCGCTGTTCCGCTGGAGTTTTTTGGGCGGCGTCGTGATTCTGCTGCTTGGCTCCATGGCCCTGTTCTACATCGGCTTCGTCAAGGTCAAGATGCTGCCGTTCGACAACAAGAGCGAGTTTCAGGTGATCGTCGATATGCCCAACGGCACCACGCTCGAAGAGACGGAGCGCGTGGCGCGGGCGCTCGCCGAAGAGACTCAGAAGCAGAAGGAAGTGATCAATGTCGAGACGTACGCGGGAACAGCCTCGCCCTACAACTTCAACGGCCTGGTGCGCCATTACTACCTGCGACACGGTCCGAATGTCGCCGACATCCAAGTGAACCTGCTGTCCAAGAGCGACCGCAAGCTGCAAAGCCACGAGATTGCGAAGTCGGTGCGGGCGCGCCTCCAGCCCATCGCCGAGCGCTATGGCGCGCGCATCAAGGTCGCCGAAGTGCCTCCTGGGCCGCCCGTGCTCGAAACTCTGGTCGCCGAAGTATATGGTCCGAATCTCGAGGGCAGGATTGCGCTCGCGCGGCGCATGCGCGATCTCTTCAAGCAAACCGCCGGCGTCGTGGATGTCGATTGGTACGTGGAAGACGATCAGCCTAAATACCGGCTCATCGTGGATCAGGAGAAGGCTGCGTTGAGCGGAATTTCCGAAGACGATATCGCGCGTGCGATACAGGTGGCCTCGGCGGGCTACCAAGCTGGCCTCCTCCACCAGGCATCCGAGCTGGAAGACGTCCCTCTAACGGTGCGGCTGGACCGCGCTTCGCGATCCGACCTGGGACGCATCCAGGATCTCAAGATCGCCGCGCGCGGCGGCCAGCTGGTCGCGCTGAGCCAACTGGTCCGTGTCGAGAAAATCGTCGAAGACAAAAGCATCTACCACAAGAACCTGATGCCAGTGACCTACGTGACCGCGGATATCGCTGGATCCATGGAGAGCCCGGTGTACGCCATTCTCAAGCTGGGCCCAGAAATCGACAAATTCCAAATTCCCGAAGGGTATCAAATCGAGCAGCATATGGCAGCGCTGCCCTCTGACTCGAGCCGCTACTCGATGAAGTGGGATGGGGAGTGGCATATCACTTATGAAGTGTTCCGCGATCTCGGCATCGCGTTTGCGGCGGTTCTGATTTTGATCTATGGGCTGATCGTCGGCTGGTTCCAATCGTTCCTCACACCTCTGATCATCATGGCCGCCATCCCATTTTCGCTGGTCGGCATCCTGCCTGCGCACGGCCTGCTGCACGCGTTCTTCACGGCGACCTCCATGATCGGCTTCATCGCCGGCGCGGGCATAGTCGTTCGAAACTCGATCATCCTGGTGGATTTCATCGAGCTTCGGCTACGCGAAGGCCGGCCGCTCGATCAAGCGGTGATCGACGCCGGCGCGATCCGCTTCCGGCCCATGATGCTTACCGCGGCGGCCGTCGTCGTAGGGTCTTCTGTGATTCTCTTCGACCCGATTTTTCAAGGACTCGCGATCGCGCTGATGGCGGGCGAGATCGCGTCGCTCTTGCTGTCCCGTATGACGGTCCCGGTACTTTTCTATCTCTTCAACCGAAGGAGGTTCGTATGAACGTAGAACGTTACTTGAGGATGATCGCCGGCGCGTTCGTGGTTGCGACTCTCGGCCTCGGGTATTGGGTGAGCCCGTATTGGTATCTGTTCACCGCTTTCGTCGGATTGAATCTGTTTCAATCAGCGTTCACCAACTGGTGCCCGATGATGACGATCCTGCGCAAGTTTGGAGTCCCCGGTTGACTCTTGGCACCAAAACCTCAACTCAGCCGAGGCCGACTACGAACCGGCGCTGTGTATGCTCTCCCATTCAGCTCTGAGCCGTATCACCCAACGGTGGCCGCGTTTGCTGTAAGTCTCACATTCTTTTGACCTGTGTTGGCGGGTTGCAAAATTGCAAACTCAGGGGCCTTATGTGGCGAAGTGTATTAGAAATCTGGATTGCATGGCTTGTCGTGACGCTCGTCGCCGTCGGTCTTCTCTATACCGCGGTCGCTCGAATCCGAGGCCGTCTCGACGAGCGCACGCTCAATCGCATCATGTTGTGGTCGCGCATCGGCCTCAGCATCACGTTCCTATATAGCGGATTGGTGAAGCTGTCCAATCCCTGGTACGTGCTGGCGACCTCGATCGTGGAATTCAAAGTCGGCATTACAGAAAGTTCGGCCTTGCTCCACCCTTTGGCCTTAATTATCCCTTGGGCCGAAGTTGCGGTCGCGATCCTGCTGCTCTTTCCGATACGCTGGGTCGTCATCTCGACTGGCGCTATCTTAATGGCCTTCTTGAGCCTCGGGGTCGCATCTGCGCTGCGTGGCATGCAAGTCACATGTGGATGCTGGGGAGGAACCATGCTCGTGGGCCCGCTTTGGTTTTGTGAGCATGGCGGTATGTTCCTTATGGCTCTAGGAGCTGACCACGGGTTCGCCAAGCGATTCCTGGCAATTCATCGACGCATGCAATTTCAAGTCTGACAAGCCGCTTTATGCCACTCCCGCCAAACCGAATCGGCCGATGTGGGCTACGTGGCGCGATTGAAGTGCGTTGTGAGGCCCAAATAGTTTCGCACTAGGCGCTCGTTCAGCTCCGCAGTACGACTTAAGCAGTATGTGCACGTGGAGTATGCGGCGCGGCCTCACTCGTCTGTTTGAGCGCTTCGACAGCATTTTGGAATAGCGCGAGCCATTCCGCTGCCGGTTTGGGCTTCAAATCGCCCAGCGAACAGACCGTTCGCTGCCGGGGCCCCTTTGCCGTGTGAATGGATTCGACGAGCAGGTAATGCGTGTATACGGTGTCCTTATAAAACCGCTCGATTTTTCGCAGGTACATTTCAGTCTGGCTTTCAGGTTTAGGACAAAAATACGAAAGATACTTTGCATTGCTGGACCGGTGCAATCCGTGGGATAGCGATGCTTCCGGCCGTCTTCTATCTACCTGCAAGCGTGTAGCCTAAGCGCTTGGCCCGATCCCTAATCTAGGTGTGTAGACATTCTTAGCGAACCGGTACTAAGGCCCCGGGAAAACCGGCTCTGCCTTTCGTACTAGAACGAACGGCAAGGTTCGCTTCCAATCGTGTTCCGGGCACGGAATTACTAACTATGTTGACAGCCTCCCGGCCTGTTGTTAAGTTGCCAAGGAAACAACTCGATGGGAGCCAAAAAGAAGTTTCGGGCGATGCCTACCCCTAAAGGGATAAACACTTCACCCATGCCCGATCGCTCCAGATAAACCAAAGCCGACGCAGTTCGGCCGATGAGGCTGTCGTGAATGGTCTAGCCGATCAATCACGCCGGGGAAAAGTGTCCATGTGGAAAGAACCGGGAGGTAAGCTTGATATTACGAACGTTAGGCAAAATGGCAAAGAGAGGCGGCCGCGTGATCATCGGTGCCGGGGTCGCGCTGGCGCCTTTGACAATCGGAGCCATTCTGGTGATGCAAAATTGCCGCGCGCAGAGTGGCCCTTCTGCCTGGATCGCGCCCAGTTTGCAGCGCGTGGCACAAAACGCACCCGTGGGAACGGGAAGCTCAGCTCAGATCCAGGCCGCTTTGGGAGAGACTGAGTCGTTTCAGATCGTCGTGAGCGCCCCACCGGGCAATGGTCTCGCGAACGTAAACCTCTCGGTCACGGATCTCACCGGCCCGGGCACAATCTCGAAGAGCAATATCAGTTTGTTTCGCGAGCAGTACGTCAGCGTGAATCCCGGCAGCGTGAACTGGCAAGGATCGAATCAACCGCTGGGAGCCGGGGTGTATCCGGACCCGCTGATTCCGTTCGTGAATCCATCTACTGGACTTCCCATCACTGGCGCGTCGCTTCAGGCTGTGCCGTTCACAGTGTCGCCCTCCAACAATCAGCCGATTTGGGTGGACGTGTTCGTTCCTCGCACTGCCCTGCCCGGCCAATATACCGGCTCGTACACGGTAACTAGCAGCCAAGGAAGTTTCACTGGACAGATCAACCTGACCGTATGGCATTTCGCGTTGCCGGCAAAACCATCGCTGCAATCCAGCTTCGCCTATTCCACAGCCACCGGCCTGGCGGCCGAATCAGAACTGCTCAAAAACCGGCTTACTCCTCTGTCCGTGCTCGCGACAGATCAGGCCACTCTGATAAATGGTTACGGGTTGGCCACCACGAATTTAGGATTTTGGAGCGGGGCGGATGCCGGCAACTGCACCATGTCGGCGGCTCCTTCGGTGAGCCAACTGAAGACCCAGGCCGCTCAAAATCAATCCGGGCTGATGTTGTTCAACTTCACCGCGGACGAGATCGGGCCTTGCAGCAATCTCTACACGCCCATTCAACAGTGGGGGCTCAATCTGCACCAGGCTGGCGTGAAGAACCTGATCACGATGGCGCCAGTGACTCAGCTGCTGGACGACGGCTCGGGAACCGGTCGCTCGGCGGTAGATATCTGGGTGATGCTGCCGATCATGTACAACAGTGCGCCCGGCATGGTCACGACGGTTTTGCAAAAAGGCGATACGGCCTGGTCGGCGAACACGCTGGTGCAGGATGCGTACTCGCCGAAGTGGGAAATCGATTTCGACCCCATCAATTTTCGCATTCAGCCCGGCTTTATTAATCAGAGCCTGGGCCTGAGCGGGCTGTTGTACTGGCGCGTCGATCGCTGGTCGTCGGATCCTTGGAATCAAGTGAACACCACCGGGCAATTCAGCAGCAACAACTACCCGGGCGAGGGCGTGTTGGTTTATCCCGGAGCGCAGGTTGGCATCCAAGGCGTAGTTGCCTCCATGCGGATGAAGTGGCTGCGCGACGGCGCGGACGACTTCGATTACATCACGCTGTTGAAGCAGCAGGGTTGGGGCGATTGGGCGCTCCAGCTTTCGCGCAGCATCGCGCCCGACTGGACAAATTGGACGCGCGATCACAATCAGCTGGAATCCATCCGCAGCCAGCTCGGAGCCAAGCTCGATGCGTTGGCTGCTCCTCCGGCGCCGGCCGCGCCTTCCAATCCGAATCCAGCCAGCGGAGCGGCTCTGACTACCGTCGCACCTTCGCTTGCGTGGAGCGCGGCAGCGAACGCGAGCTCATACGACATTTATTTCGGGACCGCATCGTCGCCGGGGCTCGTGCAAAATACAACCGGTTTGTCGTACAGCCCCGGCACACTCGCTGGAAATACGACTTATTTCTGGAAGGTTGTCGCCAAGAACAGCTCGGGATCCACGCCGTCCGCAACTTGGTCGTTCAGCACTCCTGTGCTCCTTTCGGGGCCACCGTCGAGTCCGAGCCCGGCAAACGGAGCGACGTCCGTAGCGCTAACCAGCAGTCTCGGATGGTCGGCTGTTTCCGGCGCATCGTCCTACGATATTTACTTCGGCACGTCGTCAGCGCCCGCGCTGGCCGGAAACGTCACCACCACGTCTTTCGCTCCGGGCACTCTGGCAGCAGGTACCACGTACTACTGGAAAGTAGTCGCGAAAAACGCAACCAGCACAGCGTCGTCGGCGGTCTGGTCTTTTTCAACGCCGGCACCGCCTCCACCAGCTCCACCGATATCCACGCAGCCCACGGCAGTGTCGGTCACACCCCAGTCCGGCTCCGGTCTTAACGCCAATCTCACCGCGATATTCTCGGATGCCAGTGGCTACCAGAACATTGTGGGTGTGAATCTGCTCGTCAATTCCACAATGCAGGGCACGGGCGGTTGCTGGCTGTACGTCACGCCGTCCTCGAGAACGTTGTACCTGGCGAACGATGGTGGAACGTCATGGAGCAACGCAACTCTGGGCGCCGCCACAGTTCTTCAAAACAGCCAGTGCTCGGTGGCGGCGAGCCAGGTCTCGGTAAGTGGTTCCGGCACACAGATGACGGTCTCCGCTGTTCTTCAATTCAAGACGGCGTTCAGCGGCCAAAAACAGGTCTACACACGCGTGGTGGATCAAGCCGGCCTCACCGGCGGCTACCAGGACGAAGGGACATGGCTGGTGCCAAACACGACTGTCGTGGCCACCAGCGCCAGCGGCGACCACAGGTAATCCTACACTGCGGCGGAGATCCTTCTTGGTCTCCGCCTTGACTCGGGCGTGTACTCCGATACCAGATCGGTGATCTTGGTCAGTAATTCTTCATCGTTACGCTGGCCGACCAGGACCCGCATTTCGCGTATGGCGCGATGCATCCCGTCCCAGGCAATGGGCGGGTCCTGAAAGATTTTGATCTTGGGATGGAACGTCGGCAGGATGCGTTCGTCCTTGAGGTTCAATTCCTCGAAGAGTTTTTCGCCGGGACGCAATCCGGTGAAATGGATTTCAATGTCTTCGTCCTCCTGCAGCCCGGCCAGATGGATCATGTTCTTGGCAAGGTCCACGATTTTGACCGGCTCGCCCATGTCGAGCACGAAGATTTCGCGTCCTTTGCACATGGTGGCGGCCTGTAGCACCAGCATCACAGCCTCGGTTGTGGTCATGAAGTAGCGCTGCATATCCGGATGCGTTACCGTCACTGGGCCGCCGGCCGCGATCTGCGCTTGAAACGTTGGAACCACGCTGCCGTTGCTTCCCAGGACATTTCCGAAACGAACCGACACGGTCTTGGTTATCCAGTCGCTGGCGGCCGGAGGAACGGCGGCGACAATCATCTCGCAAACGCGCTTCGAAGCGCCCATGAGACTGGTGGGATTCACAGCCTTGTCGGATGAAATCATCAGCAGGTCGGCGACATTGCACTCGCGCGCGGCCTGAAGTACGTTCCAAGTGCCCAGGATATTGTTCCGCACCGCTTCTACCACATGGGTTTCGAGAAGCGGCACGTGTTTGTACGCAGCAGCGTGATAAATCGAGTCGATGCCGTGCCTTCGTAGCACTTCGCGAATCCGGTCGATATCCCGGATGTCACCGAGCTCGGGGACTATCGGCAAAGACGGGAATGTGTTGCGCAG
>Ga0335078_10001990_pt1 | contig 30907 bp, 21 predicted proteins | sample Lox_Sample_32_FD_206711 | JGI IMG/M metagenome (GOLD analysis project Ga0335078, IMG submission 206711) | Soil microbial communities from Loxahatchee National Wildlife Refuge, Florida, United States - Lox_Sample_3.2 | ecosystem: Environmental > Terrestrial > Soil > Wetlands | place: USA... | reverse complement strand
CCCCTGCACCCCCCGGTCATGGGGGCTGCGCGCCCCCCATGCCCCTGCGGTGGGGGACGGCGCAGAAATCGCGCCGCCCCCCACACGGTGGCCGAGGTTTAGGCGCTGTGGTTGGTGTAGCAAGGCGGCGCACAGACCGCGCCGCCTTGCGCTGAGCTGCGTGGACGGCGCGGTTGGCGGGGCGGTTGAAACACGCTTGCGTTCTGGCTGATAGAGTGTCTCTTGCTATGTCACGCGAGCTGCTCCTCCTTAGCGGCCGCGGCGGGGGCCTATAGAGGCTGGCTCCCTCGTCGCGGGTGCTCGGCATGTCCGCTGGCCGCCGAACCGGACAACACCGCGAACCACGAAGGACGCAGCATCTCATGACTGAGCAGTTTTCTTCCGGGGGTACGACCCCCCGCACCCCCCGAGGCACGGCCGACGAAGAGGCAGGTGTACCGGCCGTGCCTAACCGCTCTTATCCCCAGGTAGCGCCCGTACACCAGCAGCCAAGCGGCATGCCGTGCCACCGGTACGCCCCGTTCAAGCCGGTTGACCTGCCCGACCGCACGTGGCCTGGCAAGGTCATGACGAAGGCGCCGCGCTGGCTGTCCACCGACCTGCGCGACGGCAACCAGGCGCTGATCGACCCGATGTCGCCGGCCCGCAAGCGGGCCATGTTCGACCTGCTCGTCAAGATGGGCTACAAGGAGATCGAGGTCGGCTTCCCGAGCGCGAGCCAGACCGACTTCGACTTCGTACGCGAGCTCATCGAGAGCGACAGGATCCCGTCGGACGTGCGCATCTCGGTGCTGACCCAGGCCCGCGAGGACCTGATCGAGCGCACCGTGCAGTCCCTGGCCGGCGCCCGCCGCGCCACCGTGCACCTGTACAACGCGACCGCGCCGACGTTCCGCAAGGTGGTCTTCCGCAACACGCGCGAGGAGACCAAGGCGCTGGCGGTCGAGGGCACCAGGCACGTCATGAAGTACGCGGAGGCGATCCTGCCAGGCACCGACTTCGGTTACGAGTACTCGCCGGAGATCTTCATGGACACCGAGCTTGACTTTGCCCTGGAGATCTGCGAGGCCGTCATGGACGTGTGGCAGCCTGGCCCGGGCCGGGAGATCATACTCAACCTGCCCTGCACCGTGGAGCGCTCCACGCCGAACGTGTACGCGGACCAGATCGAGTGGATGTCCCGCAACCTGTCGCGGCGCGAGCACGTCTGCCTGTCCGTGCACACGCACAACGACCGGGGCACCGCCGTCGCGGACGCCGAGCTTGCCGTGCTGGCCGGCGCGGACCGGGTCGAGGGCTGCCTGTTCGGCAACGGCGAGCGTACCGGCAACGTCTGCCTGGTCACCCTGGGCCTGAACCTGTTCAGCCAGGGCATCGACCCGATGATCGACTTCAGTGACATCGACGAGATCAGGCGCACCACCGAGTACGTCAACCAGCTGCCGGTGCACCCGCGCCACCCGTACGCTGGCGAACTGGTCTACACCGCGTTCTCCGGCTCCCACCAGGACGCGATCAAGAAGGGCTTCGAGGCCCTTGAGGCCGAGGCCGCGTCGGCGGGCACGCCCTTCGGCGAGTACCCGTGGAACGTGCCGTACCTGCCGATCGACCCGCATGACGTGGGCCGCTCCTACGAGGCGGTCATCCGGGTCAACAGCCAGTCGGGCAAGGGCGGCATCGCCTACGTGATGAAGGCGGGCCACTCGCTCGACCTGCCGCGCCGCCTGCAGATCGAGTTCTCGAAGGTGATCCAGGTCCGCACCGACGAAGAGGGCGGCGAGGTCACCCCCGCCGAGATCTGGGACGCGTTCAGCACCGAGTACCTGGCCGACGGCCCGCTTGCGCTGCTCGACCACCAGTCCTCGTCGGTGGTGGACGGCAAGCACCGGCTCGCCGCGGCGGTCTCGGCCAACGGCGAGCCCCAGGACGTGGAGGGCATCGGCAACGGCCCGATCTCCGCGTTCTGCGCCGCCCTGGCCTCGGTTGGCGTCGACGTCCGCGTACTTGACTACGCCGAGCACGCGCTCACCGAGGGCACCGACGCGCAGGCCGCCTCCTACGTCGAGGTCGAGACCGGCGGCAAGGTGCTGTGGGGCGTCGGCATCGACACCAACACGGCCACCGCCTCGATGCGCGCCATACTCAGCGCCGTCAACCGCTCCCGCCGCGCGCAGGTCAGCGCTTAGCAATATCCCGAACGGAAGCGTGCTCCGCCTGCCACGTCGAAACATGACCGTTGGCAGTCGGGGCAACGCGCGGACGCGACGGCGACCCCGTTAACTCGTCCCATGACCCGCTACCGGCTCGGGGATCGGGGGCGGGCGGTCAGCCCGCGGACAGTCGTGGCCCACAGACCGGCCCCCGAACGCCCGCGGCTCCGACCGCCAGCGCCCCCGCTCCCCGCCACCGCCCGCCACCTCCCGCTTCGCGCCTCCCGCTTCGCGCCTCCCGCCGCGCGCCACCGCCCGCCACCTCCCGCTTCGCGCCTCCCTCCCACACCTCGCCCTGCGCCTCTCGCGCCTCGCCCTGCGCCTCCTGCGCCCGCGCCCCTGCGCCCGCGCCCCTGCGCCCGCGCCCCTGCGCCCGCGCCCCTGCGCCCGCGCCCGCGCCTCGCCAGCACCCCCGGACCCGGCACACCCGCCCCGCCGGCGCCTGCTACCCGGCATCCCGCCCCCCGCTCGCGCCGACTGCCCGCCCGTCGCGCGGCCCGCGGCCTCCGCCCTGCCATACGCCCGCCGGAGCAGGTACCGCACGCCCCCTCAGCCCCAGCAGTGACACGGAGCATGGCCGGAATCCATCGAAACCCACCTTTCCTGCCACCAGGAATCCAGTCGACCATGATCATGAAGGGTTGTTAGTGCTATCACACTAACAACCCTTCATGACACCAAAACTCTTCACGATCATGAGTTGCGTGGGGGGTCTGTGGGGCGGCTGGGGTGGCGGGGGCGGGCGGCTGAGCGGGCGATGGCTGTCGGCGGGGTGCGGGACAATGAAGGGGTGCTTGGGTACCGGGATGACGGGGTCGTGCTGCGGACGCAGAAGCTGGGCGAGGCTGACCGCATCATCACCTTGCTCACCCGGCACAACGGGCGGGTCCGGGCGGTTGCCAAGGGGGTCAGGCGGACGAAGTCGCGGTTCGGGGCGCGGCTTGAGCCGTTCACGCACGTCGACGTGATGGTTCACACGGGACGGTCACTGGACGTCATCACCCAGGCCGAGGTGATCAGGGCCTACGGTACGCCGCTGGTGAGTGACTATCCCAAGTACACGGCGGGGACGGCGATGCTGGAGACAGCCGAGCGGTTCACGCCGGTGGAGAAGGAACCCGCGATCCGGCAGTTCCTGCTGCTGATCGGCGGGCTGCGCGCGCTGGGCGACGCCGTCGACCCGGTCGAGCCCGCCGACCCCGCTGGCCTGGCCGGTGCCGAGCCCGCTGGCCTGGCCGGTGCCGAGCCCGCCGGATACGGCGGCTCCGAGGTGCCCCGCGATCCGCGTATGGTGCTCGACGCCTATTTCCTCCGCTCGCTTACCTTCGCCGGGTATGCCCCGGCGCTGCAGGAGTGCGCCCGCTGCGGCACTCCAGGCAAACCCCTGGTGGCGTTCGCGGTGGCCGCGGGCGGGATGCTATGCGCTGACTGCCGGCCGCCGGGGGCCGCGTCGCCCGCGCAGCAGACGGTGGCGCTGATGATCGCGCTGCTGCGCGGCGACTGGGACGAGGCGATGCGGAGCGAGCGCAGGCACCGGGTAGAGTGCAGTGGCCTGGTGGCCGCGTACCTGCAGTGGCACCTGGAGCACTCGATCCGGTCGTTGCGTCATGTGGAGCGTGCTTGAGCAAGACCCTGCCGTCAGGCGAGTTCCGGCCCGTGCGGCCGCCGTACCCGCATCCGAGCGGCATCCGTCCACCGGGGATCCCGCGTGAGCTGGTGCCCCGGCACGTCGCCATCGTGATGGACGGCGACGGCCGGTGGGCGAAGGAGCGCGGACTGCCGCGGACGGAAGGGCACAAGGTCGGCGAGGCCGCCCTGATGGACGTCCTGATGGGCGCGATCGAGCTGGGCATCGAGTACATCTCCGCCTACGCGTTCTCCACCGAGAACTGGCGCAGGCATCCGGACGAGGTCGCTTTCCTGATGAGCTTCAACAGGGACGTGATCCACCGCCGCAGGGAGGAACTCGCCGCGGCGGGCGTGCGGATCCGCTGGGCGGGGCGCCGGCCGAGGCTCTGGCGCTCGGTCATCAGGGAGCTCGAGGACGCCGAGCAGCTGAGCGAGGAGAACACCGTCCTGACGCTCCAGTTCTGCTGCAACTACGGCGGCCGCGCGGAGATCCTCGACGCCACCGCGGCGATCGCCCGCGACGTGGCGGCAGGAAAGCTCCGCCCCGACAAGATCACCGAGGACCTTTTTCATCGGTACCTAGACGAGCCAGATATTCCGGATGTCGACCTGTGGGTGCGCTCTTCTGGTGAGCAGCGACTTTCCAATTTCCTGCTTTGGCAGTCAGCTTACGCGGAGCTTGTCTTCCTCGACACGCTCTGGCCCGATTTCGACAGGCGGCACCTGTGGCATGCCTGCGAAATCTTCGCGTCCCGCGACCGGAGATTCGGCGGTGCGATACCGAACTCGGTGGCCAGCCAGCTGGCTAAGCCGTCCTGACGGCGTGATCGGTCAGAATCAATGTGCCGGTCGTAATTAAAAGATCACGGTGAGTAACCAGTCGTATTCCGGGGAACAACTACCTTCGGGATGCGCTGGGATTGTCCGCTATTCATGCTGTTACGGTGCCAGTCCCCTTATGGCCATAAAAGGTCAGCGCGGCATAAACAGAATGAACCTTTTCTTCCCCTGATCCCGGCGGGCTTGTAGGGATTCCGCATGTGAAATCGGGACGGAAAGGCTCATCCACGCTCAGCGGAACAGGGGGCCAGATGCGCCGCGCGATCACAGCCGGAGTCATGGGCGGGCTGGTACTCGGGGGGACGGCGGTCATGCCCGCGCTCGCCGCGGCGCGGGCCGTGACGAGCGGGCCGGGCGTGACGAGCGGGCCGGGCGTGACGAGCGGGCCGGGCGTGACGAGCGGGCCGGCCGTGACGAGCGGGCCGGGCGTGGCGGCCGGCCCGGGCATGAAGACCGTGGTCTACGCGGGGTACGCGTTCAAGGTCCCGGCGAACTGGCCGGTGTACCGGCTGGACGAGCACCCGCAGACCTGTGTCCGCTATGACGTGCACGCGGTCTACCTGGGCAGGCCGGGCGCGAACATGGACTGCCCCGCCGGAATCGCCGGCCGGACCGAGACGGTGAGTTTCATCCCAGCGGCCAGCGCCGCGTCAGCTACGGCCGACGGAAGCGGCCAGCCGGCCCAGCCGGCCCAGCCGGAGGCGGCGGCCGCCAACGAGCCGCAGCGACTACCCGGGGTGCACGGTGTGCTCAGCGAGAACAGTGACCAGCATCAGCTGGAGGTTTCGCTCGGCGCGTCGGGAGCCGACGGGACGGTCCTTGGCACCTACGGCGCGGCCCCCGGCGTGATCGAGCAGGTGCTCAACACCCTGCGGCTGGCCCCGGCCGGCGCAACGCCGACGGCGCAGGCCGCGCCCGCGTCGGCCGCGCCCGCGTCGGCCGCGCCCGCGTCGGCCGCGCCCGCGTCGGCCGCGCCCGCGCCGATCCGGACACCGGCGGCGCAACCGATGGTAGTCCCGCAGCGCGCGCCGGCCGTGCCCGTCCGGGCACGGCCCAGCAGGACCCTGGCGCGCCTTGCCGCCGCCGCGCCAAAGATCTACACCAGCTGGCGAGGCGTCCCCGCCGACTGGCCGACCGAGATTGTACGGCCGCCACAGCCGCTGTCACACCCGGTCGGCGGCTTCGACGCGTGCACCGCCCCGTCGCTGGCGACGATGCGCGTGTGGCGCCGCGACTACGCCGCGGTCGGCGCGTACATCGGCGGTGTTAACGCCGCATGCGCCTACGGCAACCTGTCCGCTTCCTGGATACGGAGCGTCGCGGCGATGGGCTGGGGAGTGCTGCCGACCTACGTCGGGCCGCAGGCACCCTGCTGGGACGGCGGCAACGGGGTGCGGATCAGCCCACGCAAGGCAAGGGCGCAGGGCAACGCCGCCGGGCTTGGCGCGGTCAGCGACGCGCGGCACTTCGGCCTGGCCGCCGGCTCGCCGATCTACTACGACATGGAGGCCTACATCGGCGGCACGGCCTGCAAGCAGGCAGTGCTCGCATTCCTCGGCGCGTGGGACCGCGCGGTGGCCGCCAGCGGCTACCTGACCGCCGTCTACTCGAGCAGGGGCTCGGGAATCGCCGACATCCAGGAGTGGACGGTCGACCGCAATCGGGGGTTCACCCCGCCGGACGCGATCTGGATCGCGTTGTGGGACGGCATCGCGTCGCTCAGCGGCGACGGGCTGACCTGGCCGCCTACCGAGCGGAGCAAGCAGTACTCGGGCGACGTCAGCGTGACCGTCGGCGGAATCACGCTCGACATAGACAAGGACATCGTGGGCGGCCCAGTGGCCCGCTGACCCGCGCGGATCCGCCAGCGGCAAAGCCTCGGGAACCGGTAAACGAGTTCGCGCGAACCGGCGTGGACTCATAAGCTCACGGCATGGCCCTACGCAGCGACCGGCTTGACGCCATCGTCAACCTGAGCAAGCGACGCGGATTCGTCTACCCGTCGAGTGAGATTTACGGTGGCCTGCGTGCCGCGTGGGACTACGGCCCGCTCGGCGTGGAGCTCAAGAACAACGTCAAGCGCCAGTGGTGGCGGTACATGGTCCAGGAACGCGACGACATCGTCGGCCTGGACTCGAGCGTGATCCTCGCCCGTGAGGTCTGGGAGGCGAGCGGCCACGTCGCCACCTTCACCGACCCGCTGACCGAGTGCCTCAACTGCCACAAGCGCTTCCGTGCCGACCACCTGATCGAGGCCTACGAGGAGAAGCACGGCCATGTCCCGGCCGGCGGCCTGGACGACGTCAACTGCCCGAGCTGCGGTGTGAAGGGCCAGTTCACCGAGCCGAAGCAGTTTAACGGCATGCTGCGCACCTACATCGGCCCGGTCGAGGACGAGAGCGGCCTCGCGTTCCTGCGCCCGGAGACCGCCCAGGGCATCTTCGTCAACTACAAGAACGTGCTGACGACTAGCAGGAAGAAGGTCCCGTTCGGCATCGGCCAGGTCGGCAAGTCGTTCCGCAACGAGATCACCCCGGGCAACTTCATCTTCCGCACCCGCGAGTTCGAGCAGATGGAGATGGAGTTCTTCGTCAAGCCAGGTACCGACGAGGAGTGGCACGAGTACTGGATTGCGCACCGCCTCGCCTGGTGGACCGGCCTCGGCGTCAACCAGGACAACCTGCGGCTGTACGAGCACCCCAAGGAGAAGTTGTCCCACTACTCGAAGCGCACGGTCGACATCGAGTACCGTTTCGACTTCCAGGGCTCGGAGTGGGGCGAACTCGAGGGCGTCGCGAACCGCACCGACTTCGACCTCAGCAGCCACCAGGAACACTCCGGCGTTGACCTCACCTACCTGGATCAGGAGTCCGGCGAGCGGTACACCCCGTTCGTGATCGAGCCCGCGGCCGGCGTGGACCGCGGCACGCTGGTCTTCCTGCTCGACGCCTATTCCGAGGACGAGGCGCCGGACGCCAAGGGCAAGCTGGAGAAGCGCACCGTGCTGCGCCTCGACCCGCGCCTCGCCCCGGTCAAGGCCGCGGTGCTCCCGTTGTCCCGCAACGCCGACCTGTCGCCGAAGGCCAAGGACATCGCGGCGCTGCTCCGCAAGCGGTGGAACACCGACTTCGACGACGCCCAGGCGATCGGCCGCCGCTACCGCCGCCAGGACGAGATCGGTACCCCGTTCTGCGTCACCGTCGACTTCGACACCCTGGAAGACCAGGCCGTGACCGTCCGCGACCGCGACACCATGACACAGGAGCGCATCGGCATCGACGCCCTCGCCGGTTACCTGTCCGACCGCCTGCCGCTCTGGTAACACGGGATCTCACCGCCACCATCATCCCGAACGGGCGCGTGTTCCACCCGTTCACGTCCCATGACCCGCGGCTGCGGGGCTCGCAGCCGCGTGTCTCACCCGTTCGCGCCCTCATGACTCATGGCCGCGGGCCCGTGGCCGCGTGTCTCACCCGTTCGCGCCCTCATGACTCATGGCCGCGGGCCCGTGGCCGCGTGTCTCACCCGTTCGCGCCCCATGACCCGCGGCTGCGGGGCTCGCAGCCGCGTGTTCCACCATCTTGCGTCCGATGACCCTGGTCGCGGGTACGGCGGGGATCGCCGGCGCGCGGTCGGGCGCCCGCTAGAAGCGATCGGCTGTCCGAACCGCGCCGGCTCACCCCACTCGCCCACGCTCTCCCGCCAAAAGGGCGTCCCGCGCAAGGGCAGCGAACATCCTCAGCACCATCGGCCTCAAGAACACCAGCACCGCAGCCCAAGGTCATGATCATGAAGAGTTGTACGTGTTATCCCGCTATAAATCCTTCACAACCACAAAAGTCTTCATAAAAATGGCTCTGCCAGGGCAAGTGTGGCAAAATTCGTGGCAGCTCACACGTCAGGCTAGCCCCAGCATCCCCTCCGTGAACGCTGCCAGGCACCAACGGCCGCCGACGGGCAGCTCGCCACGCGGTCAGCGCCTGCTGGCAGCCACCGCCCCCCCGGGAACGCCGCCGGCGCGACCGGCCGCCAGTGGGCAACCCCGCCAGGCGGCCCGGCTGCCTCCGGCAACCGGGCCCTGGACCGGTCAGCTAGGCAACTGGCGCGACGGCCGACTGGCGGATTGCCTCGGTGAAGGCCGCGATGGCGGGGTGATGACGGGTTCCCCTTCTGCAGGTGATGCTGCTGCGACGGCGGGCCGTCAGGGGGATGAGCGTGACGCCTGACGGGGCTCCGGTCAGGCCGAGTTGCGGGATGAGGGAGACCCCCTGGCCCGCCGCGACCAGTGCGAGCACGGTGCCGAAGTCGTCGGCGTAGTGACGAATGCGAGGGGTGAAGCCGACGGCCTCGCAGGCGCGGACGATCAGGCTGTGGCATAGCGTGCCGGGGCTGCCCGCGATCCACGCGGTCTCGCGGCAGTCACTGATGCTGGCCCGCTCCTCGATGCTGGCCCGCTCCTCGATGCTGGCCCGCTCCTCGATGCTGGCCCGCTCCTCGATGCTGGCCCGCTCCTCGATGCTGGCCCGCTCCTCGATGCTGGCCTGCGCTGGGTCTGCGGTCGCCAGGTAGACGATTTCTTCTAGCAGCGCCTCGCTGTCAAGCGCGGGGTCCGGCGCGGTAGGCACGTAGTCGTAGACGAAGGTCAGCGCCACGTCGAGCGTGCCCGCGTGCAACGCATCAGGGACGTTGACCGGATCGAGTTCGGTGACCATCAGCTCCAGCCCTGGATGATCGCGGCCGAGCGCGACGAGCGCCGGGGGCAGGATGACCCTGGCCGCGCTCGGGAACGCGCCGATGCGCAGCGGGCCGGCGAGGGCGTCGCGGGTGGCGGCGAGTGCGGCAGATGCTTCTTCGAGTACCGCGAGTACGGACTCGGCGTACCCGGCGAGTAGCGTGCCGGCCGGGGTGAGCGCCACGCGGCGGCCCGCCCGCTCGAGCAGGGGAACCCCGGCCTCCCGTTCCAGCGCGGCGAGCTGCTGCGAGACCGCGGACGGCGTGTAGGCAAGGGCGTCCGCGACCGCGGTGACCGTGCCGCGGCGGGTCAGTTCGAGCAGCAGGCGGAGCCTGCGGACATCGATCATTAGCTCACCTTACAGGTCTGTGTAGAAACCTGAACTGGACCTTTACAAGCATGGCGGGACAGGCTGGGGCCATGGAACTTTCGCCACAGGAACCTTCGCCACAGGGCCCTTCGCCACAGGGCCCTTCGCCGCGAGGCCTCTACGTCCCGCTGATCACTCCGTTCACCGATGACGGCGAGCTCGCCACGGAAGCACTCGAGAAGCTGGCCCACGCCGTGCTCGATTCCGGCGCCTCAGGGATCGTCGCGCTCGGGACCACCGGGGAACCGGCCACCCTCACGGCCGCCGAGCGGCATGCCGTGCTCGACATCACCGCGCGTGCCTGCCGTGAGCGCGGCGCCGCGCTGATCGCCGGCGCGGGCTCGAACGACACGGCGAGCACGGCACGGGAGCTGCGGGACCTGGCAGCCTGGCCGGAGGTGTCGGCAGCCCTCACCGTGGTGCCCTACTACACCAGGCCATCGGAAGCGGGCGTGGTCGCGCACTTCACGAGGCTCGCAGCGGACAGCCCGGTCCCGCTGATCGTCTACAACATCCCCTACCGCACCGGCAGGAACCTCGGCGCGGCGACGCTGCTCCAGCTCGCGAGCGTGCCTGGCATCATCGGGGTCAAGCACGCCGTGGGCGCCGTCGACCACGACACCGTGATGCTGATGGCCGGACGGCCCGCCGGCTTCGCGGTACTCGCGGGCGACGACGAGTTCGCGTCACCGCTGCTCGCGCTCGGCGCGGCGGGCGGCATCCTCGCCTCCGCGCACCTGCGCACCGCCGAGTTCGCCGCCCTGATCGCGGCATGGCATTCCGGCCGGCTAGCACAGGCCCGTGAGCTGGGACGCCGGCTCGCCCCGCTGTCGGCGGCGCTTTTCGCCGAGCCCAACCCGGCCGTCATCAAGGGCGCGCTGCACGCGCTTGGGCAGATACCCAGCCCGGCAGTCAGGCTGCCGCTGCTCACGGCCCGCCAGGGCACGGTCCGCGCCGCGCTTGACCTGTACTAGCCCGGTGGAAGATCGGGCCACTAGAGCTGAGCCGGTGGCCCACGCCGCGCTAAGCGAGCCGGCCCGGCCGGTAGGAACGGATCAGCGGGCTGATCCCGTCGCCGGTGATCTCCTGAGCGAGGACCTCGCCGATGACGGCCGCGAGGGTGATCCCGCTGTGCGCGATGGCCTCGTAATACCCGGGTACGTCAGCGAGCGCGCCGACGGACGGGAACCCGTCGCTCGGTATCGGCCGCGACATGGCCCTGGCGCCTACCATGGCCGATCCGGTGAGCGCCGGGACGACGTCGCGCGCGAGCGCATGGAGATCCTCGGCCAGGGCCGGCGGGAACTGATCGTGCGGCACCAGCCGTCCGTCGATCTCCCGGCTGTGCACCACCAGCTGCTGATGGCCGGCGGGCCGCAGCTCGACGTGCGGCGCGTGCATCGCGCGACGGATGGGAGCGTCGCCGCAGTGCAGCCTGGCGACAAGACCGGGCTCGTAGCGCATGGGCAGCGCCCGGCCGACCAGCGCCGCGACCTTGTCCCCGGCCGGGCCCGCCGCGTTGACCACGGCGTCCACCCGGTGACGCTCCGCGTCGCCGGTCACCACGGCGGTGACCCGGCCGCCGCCCATGACGATGCCGCGCACGGCGGTACCGAATATGGCCCGCGCCCCGCCGCGCAGCGCGTCGCCGACGAGCCTCGCCGTCAGCGCGCGGCCGTCGATCCAGCCTTCGCGCGGGAAGACTGCCACCGGCGTGTCCTCGGCGGGGAAGCGGACAGCCGGCTCGAGCAGCCGACGAACCTTCCGGGCCTCCCACAGCTCCACGTCATAGCCCCATGACGCCAGCTGGCCGGCCTTGGCCCGCAGCGCCTCGCTGGCCTCGCCGCTGTCTGCCCAGCGAAGGTGCCCGGTCGGATACCACCAGCCGTCGGCGCCGAGTCGCGCCGCCAGTCGCCGGTGCGCGGACATCCCCGCGACGTTGAGCGCGAAGTAATCCCTGGTCTGCGTCTTGTTGCTCGCGTTCACCCACGCGAACGTCCAGTCGGACACCCCGGCACCGGGCTCGCCCCGGTCAAGGAGGATCACCTCGGCGCCGCTGCGCGACAGGTGCCAGCCGACGGCGGCACCGATGACCCCCGTGCCTATCACCGCCACCCGCACGCGACTTCTCCCTCCGCCGCCGGTCCCTGGGTCCTTCTTAGGACTTAGCAGAAGCCGTCCGCCAGGTCCACCGGACGGACGCCAATGCGTCCCGACTCGGTGCCTCGGACCGAGAAGGTATTGGCCCTGGGGGCCCCTGGTACGCATAGAGCGGTCCTGGGGACCCCCGGTCTAATACCTGTTGGTCCTGGGGACCCCAGGTCTAATACCGCGCACAGGCTGCCGCGCCGCGCGGATGTCGATGGCCGACATGTACCCGTCGGCCCAGCCGGGCGGCGGCCCGGCGAATTCCCCTTGCCGGGCCGCGCCGGCGGCGCGGGCTGCCCGCCGGCCACGGGAACGGCCTCGGCCGGCTCTCCCCCCGTCACATCAGGGCGGACATGACGGTGTCGAGCGTCGACGGCGGCTCGGGCGCCGCCGGGCGCACGGCCGGCGCGTCGGCGCGGGCGGCGCGGTCGTAGACGTCGGCGGCCGCCTCGTGGAAGCCGGCCGGCAGGCCGGCCGCCGCCATGGACGCGGCGATCTCCTCCATCTCGGCGACCCAGCGCCAGCCCTTGGCGGCCGCGGCCGACGCTGACCGTTCGGACTGTTCGCCGAGTGCCTTCTGGGACAGCGACCACTCGGTGAGCAGGGTCCGCTCGACGCCGCTGGCGCGGGCCAGCGCACGGGCCGCGAGCAGCAGCGCCGCGCTGCCCTTGGTCCACGCCGCGTAGGCCATCTTCACCGACGACGCACCGTACAGCTGTCCCTCCACCACCCGCGCGTCCAGCCGGGACCGGCTGAACAGCGGGCGTATCTCGGCGGCGTGCGGGCCGGACAGGTACAGCCGGGTGTGCCCGGCCACCTCCGGCGGCATGCCGATGATGCCGCCGTCCACGTAGCTCGCGCCCGCGGCGGTGACGACGCCGCAGACCTGCTCGGCAGTCGCGACCGAGACCGCGTTGGCGTCGACGTAGAGCCCGGTGTACCCGGCGGACGCCACCTGCCGCGCCACGTCGAGTGCCGCGTGCGGCGGGCAGATCGACAAGATCACCGACGAGCGCGCGATCAGCCGGTCGAACGTCACCCCGGTCAGCTCGGCCGCGAGCGCGCGCCCGGTTGACGCGCGGGACCGCCCGGCGGGATCCCACAGCACCTCATGGCCGACCGAGACCAGGCAGCCGCCGACGGCGGCGCCCATCTCACCGGGATGCAGCAGCCCGACGGTCGCCATAAGGGCCTCCAGCGCGTTAAGCGGTATTCGTCATTATTGTGCCGGTTCGCCCGCGCCGCGGTCGCCGCGGGCCGCAACCGCGGCACAATTGGTACCTGATTCCCCGCGGTCGCCAGGTCATCCGCCCTGGCGGGTACCTGGTGCGCAAGAGCCGCCGGGCAAGGACGACGGCCGGCCACGCGGTCAGCCGCGGACCGGGCGCCGTCACCAGGCGATGCCAGGCAGGCCGCCAGTCGCGAAGATGGCCGGGGCGGGCAGCGGGGTGAACGTCCACTCGTTGAGCCCCAAGGTCAGCTCGCCGAGGCGGACATACGTGCCGCCGCTGCCCGGCGGGACCACGGTCCACTCGATAATCAGCGTGGCCCCGGTGCTGCTCGACCAGACCGTGGCCGGGTAGACCGCCGACCCCGCCGGCACGCCGATCGTCTTGATGTACGGGAAGAAGCGCCACGCCGCGCTATCGGCCAGGTTCGTCTGATTAGGCCGCCAGTCAAGCGGCCAGCGAACGGTGGTGGGGTTCGTGTGCCCGTCCGTGGCACCGGGCCTGAAGCAGAAGAACGTGGTCCCGTTCCCGCTGACCAGCGGGAACACGGTCCCGCACAGGGCTGCGGCGTCGTGGTCCCTGCTGAGGTTCGCGATGACCCTGCTGTCCGCCATCAGGTCGCCGTCGGCCGCCGTGGCGTTCACGCTGCGCACTTCGAGCGAGTACAGCCCGGCGTTGACCGGCAGCGCCGCCCTGCTGAGCACGGGAAAAGCGACGGCCCGGTCACCGTCGATCCAGCTGAGTGCCGGGTACTGATCGGTGTACGCGCCTAGCTGTACCCCGGGCATGACGTCCGAGACGATCGCCGTCGTGTCCGTGGTGGACCACGACCGCAGCGGGCGTCCGGTGGCGAGCGAGTAGATGTCCAGCGTCCTGATGACCGGGCCGCCGGTCACCGCCCGGTTCGCCGTGGCGACCGCCAGCTCTTTACCGGAAGCGGACAGCGCGGTCGCGATGACCCCGGGCTGTGGCTCCATCGGCAGCTGGGCCAGCCGCGCGGCCGGCGAGCTCCCCGGCGTGATGGTGAGCAGGTAGAACCCGATGTCGAGTCCCGGGCCGCCGGCGGTCGGCGCGGCGGCGACGGCGAACGTCCGGTCGTCGGCCGCGCCGGACACGGACACGATGGAGCTGCCGGCGGGCGGCGCGATGACGGCGACCGTCTTGCCGGTGACGGTGTCGCCGACGATCAGGCCGTTCGGCGCACCGGATCGGCCGGCGGACGGGTGAAGTGCCACGTAGTACCCGGGCACCCCGTCCGCGGCGGGAACGGGCGCGGTGGCCTGCGGGGCGGTGCTTGCCAACGTGGCAATCTGCCGGCTAGGAAGGTTCCTGACGGTCACCAGCGAGACGGCGAGCGCCACCACGGCGACCGCGGCGAGGAGCGGGGCGCCCCAGGACCAGCGGAAGCGCCGGCCGGGCGGACGGCGCCGCCAGGCGGGCGACAGTCCCGTGGCCTCGGCCGTCAGCCGCAGCGGCGGCGCGCCGGTGACCGTGCGCGCGAGGTCCCGCATGGCCGCCGCGGTCTCGCCGGGGAGCCAGCTCAGGTCGTCGTTCTCGTTCAGCACAGCCCCTCCCGCAGCATCCGGCCGAGCGCGGCGACCGCCCGGGACGTGGTGGACTTGACGGTGCCCCGGCTCACGCCCATCGCGCTCGCGGTCTCCCCCTCGGACAGCTCCAGGTAGTAGCGGCAGACGAGCGCCTCGCGCTGCCGCCCCGGCAGCAGCCGCAGCCCGGCCAGGATCCGCCGCCGGTCCTCACTGATCAGCGCCGCCGCCTCCGCGGACATCGGGTCAAGCATGTCAAAGGCGGCCGCCAGGTCCCGTCGGGTACGCCGGTCCCGCCGCCTGACCGCGTCCCGGCACCCGTTCAGCACGGCCGAACGGACGTATGCCTCCGCCTTCCCCGGGTCACTGAGACCGTGCCAGCGCCGGAACAGGCCGAAAAACGCCTCCTGCACCACGTCCTCCGCGGCGGACCGGTCACCGAGCATGAGCAGCGCGATCCTGATCATGCTCACCGCGTGCGCCTGGTAGAGCGCGGTCACCGCGTGCGCGGCGTCCTCCCGCGGCGGCCCGTACGGCCGCCCGGGAGCGGCGGAGCCGGCGTCCAGTGTGTCCACGGTGAGAGAGACGACGCGAGTGGCGGCGGGGTTGCCTCCCCTACCAGGCAATGGAGTGGTAGGACAGGGACACGATGCTCGACGGCAGCCGCAGCGGCGTGAAAGTGCCGTGGCTCATCAGGCCGACGTACAGGCCGCCAGGCAAAGCGCCGCCGGGCTGCAGCGTCGCAGCGACGCTGCCGTTGCCGTTGCCGTTACCGCGGCTAGGCGTCGCCCCGGGCAACGGACTGGAGGCCCATACGCCGATGACCGCGGATCCGGACGGGCTGACCCACAGCGTGTTGTTAAACAGCACGGCAAGGCTTGCGTGCGGCGGCCGGGTGACCTGGTAGGCGATCATGTCCTTGCTGGCCGCCGGGTGCTGCGCCGAGACCCGGTAAACGTGCCAGGTGACCGTCTCCGCCTGCCCGGCCGCGAAGTCGGACGTGGTGCAGGCGATCGTCTGGCCGTTCGCGCTGACCAGGGGCGTAGTGAACTTGCACGAGGGTCCGCTACTTGCTGGCGTCGACCAGATGACCTGGCTGTCCGCGATCAGGTCACCGTCCAGGTCGCCGTCGCCCTGCGGTCCGCCGACGTTCAGCCTGCGCACAATCTCCGTGCCCAGGTGCGGGTCAAGGGCGCTGAACGCGATGGCCCGGCCGCCGTCGATCCAGGTCAGCAGGTTCTGCTGGGACGGGATCACCGTCCAGGCGAGGAGGTTCATCGTGCTCCACGCGCGCACCGGGCGGCCGGAGGCGACCGTGAAGACGATAACGCGCCGCTGACCTTTCGCCGGCCCGTTCTCGGCCACGGCGAGGTACTCGCCGGAACCGGACAGCGCCGAGCCGACGACGCCGGACTGCGGCCCGAGGGCCGTGGCGGTGACCGAGACCGGGTGCACGGTGCCCGGCGCGAGTACCAGCTTGTACCACCGGCCGTTCATCCATGACGCGCGGGCTTCCGTAGCGAAGATGAGAAATGTCCGGTCGTCGGCGGCCGCCGTCACGCTCTGGTACGTCATGTGCGCGGGTGGCCTGATAACTGCCAGCGTCTGCCCGGTGAAGGTATCGCCCACCAGCAGGCCGTCCGCCGCGCCTGGCTTGCTCGTTACCGGATCGATGGCCACGTAGTAACGCGGCACGCCACCAGCGTCGGTGACAGCGGGAGTGAGCTGGGGGACCACGCTTCCGTTCTGCGGCCCTCTGACGAGGACCAGGGAGACGGCGACCGCCACGACCACCGCGGCGGCGGCGAGCGGGGTGAGCCAGTGCCATAGGCGGGGCTCGCGCCCGCCGGGCCGTCCGCCGCGGGGCCGGCGCACGGGCGACCACAGCTCGCCCGGGGTCGGCTCGAGCTCAAGCGGCGGCACCTCGCGGACGGTTGCCGCGATGGCACGGGTCGTGGCGCGGATGGCGTCTTCTTCCCTGCTCATGATCCCTCCCGCAGGATCCGGCCGACTGTGGCGAGCGCATGGTGCGTGGCGGACTTGACGGTGCCCGGGCTGACCCCCATGGCCCGGGCGGTCTCTTCCACGGAAAGGTCGAGGTAGTAGCGCAGGACGACCGCCTCACGCTGCCGCCGCGGCAGCTTACGCAGCGCGGCGGCGACCACGCGCTGCTCGTCGCCGAGCAGGGCCCGGGCCTCCGCGGACTCGGCAAGCCCCGCTCGGCCGCGGTCGCCGGCCTCGCCGGCTTCCTCGGCGAAGTCGGCGTGGGTACCGAGCCAGAGCCGCGACCGGCGGCGCAGCGCGGTCCGGCAGCCGTTCACCACGCTGACGCGCAGGTAGCCGAGCGGCGCGGCCGTGTTGGCCAGGCTGTCCCAGCGGCGGTACAGCCCGAAGAACGCGTCCTGCACGATGTCCTCGGCGGCACCGCGGTCGCCGGTCAGCACGACCGCCAGCCGGACCAGGTCGAGCGCGTGCTCGGCGTAGAGGGTCGTCACCGCGGCCGCCGCGCCCGGCGACAATCGCGCGTCAGCGATGTCCACGTACCAAGAAACTCCGCAGCCGCCGGAAGGTTGCCTCGCACGCCGAGATCGCCGAGCCTGTGTACACCGTGTGACCGGCGTCACGCGGCGTTGCCGGGGACGGGGACCGTGAACTGGTAAAGAGCGCGCCAAGTCGCGCCGTAGGCCGTGATTTTGAATTTGCGAAGCAAAATTACCGAAGTCAGGGCGTAGACCTATTCATCAGGTCTAAACCAGCGGTCTATACCAGTAGCGGGAAAGAGGTCTAAACCATTGGTCAGAAAGGACGAAACGACGGCGGAACCGTGTTTTACACCACACTATAGGCACGGTTGTCTCTGTCTATCTATTTATGTACCGTCATATTCCTTAGAACAGATCAAAGCTGGGTACAGTCCGAACAACGGAACGTTGCCAGCGCGAGGAGCGTTCAGTGCCGAAGTTCGTCTATGACTTCACAGAAGGTAACAAGGATCTCAAGGACCTCTTGGGCGGGAAGGGCGCGAACCTTGCCGAGATGACCAATCTCGGGCTGCCGGTTCCCCCCGGGTTCACGATCACGACCGACGCGTGCCGCCACTACCTGGCGCACGGCACCACCCCCGACGGCCTTGACGACGAGGTCACGAGCCACCTGGAAGCACTGGAACGGACCATGGGCCGCAGGCTCGGCGACGCCGCCGACCCGCTCCTTGTCAGCGTCAGGTCCGGCGCCAAGTTCTCCATGCCAGGCATGATGGACACGGTCTTGAACATCGGCCTGTCGGACGAGTCGGTCGACGGCCTGGCCAAGCAGGCGGGCAACGAGCGGTTCGCCTGGGACGCCTACCGGCGGCTGATCCAGATGTTCGGCAAGACCGTGCTCGGCATCGACGGCGAGCACTTCGAGCACGCGATCGAGGCGGCGAAGCAGGCGAAGGGCGCCACCAGCGACACGCAGCTGAACGCCGCGGACATGAAGGCGCTCACCGCGACCTACAAGGAGCTCGTCGTCACGCACGCGGGCCGGGAATTCCCGCAGGACCCGCGCGAGCAGATGAACCTCGCGGTGCTTGCCGTGTTCGACTCGTGGAATTCTGGGCGCGCGGTGCTTTACCGCCGCCAGGAGCGCATCCCCGCCGACCTCGGCACCGCGGTCAGCGTGGTGGCCATGGTCTTCGGCAACCTGGGCGACGACTCTGGCACCGGCGTGGCCTTCACCAGGGATCCCGGAACAGGCGCGCAGGGCATCTACGGCGACTACCTGCAGAACGCGCAGGGCGAGGACGTGGTGGCGGGGATACGCAACACGGTGCAGCTGCAGGACCTCGAGCGGATCGACAAGGCGTCCTACGACCAGCTGCTCGACATCATGCGGGTGCTTGAGAACCACTACCGCGACCTGTGCGACATCGAGTTCACCATCGAGCGCGGCAAGCTGTGGATGCTGCAGACCCGGGTCGGCAAGCGAACCGCGGCGGCTGCCTTCCGCATCGCGGTGCAGCTGGTGAACCAGGGCATGATCGACCTGGACGAGGCGCTGAGCCGGGTGTCTGGCGACCAGCTCGCCCGGCTGATGTTCCCGCGCTTCGACACCGCGGGGGAGGGCATCACGCGGATCACCAGGGCGATCTCCGCCTCGCCTGGCGCGGCCGTCGGCAAGGCGGTGTTCGACTCAAGGACCGCGGTCGAGTGGGCCGCGCGCGGCCAGGACGTGATCCTGGTGCGCCGCGAGACCAACCCCGACGACCTGAACGGCATGATCGCCGCGCGGGGCGTGCTGACCAGCCGGGGCGGCAAGACCAGCCACGCGGCCGTGGTCGCCCGCGGCATGGGGAAGACCTGCGTCTGCGGTGCGGAGGAGCTCGAGGTCGACGCGAAGGGCCGGCGGTTCACGGCGCCTGGCGACGTCGTCGTGAGCGAGGGCGACGTGATCTCGATCGACGGCACCTCGGGCGCGGTGTACCTGGGCGAGGTCCCGGTGGTCGCGTCCAACGTGGTGCAGTACTTCGAGGGCGAGCTCGCGCCCGACTGCGACGAGCTGGTCGCCGCGGTGCACGCGATCATGACGCACGCCGACGCGGCGCGGCGCCTCGGCGTGCGCGCCAACGCGGACAACGGCCCGGACTGCGCGCGCGCCAGGCGGTTCGGCGCCTGCGGCGTCGGCCTGGTGCGGACCGAGCACATGTTCCTCGGCGAGCGCCGCCAGCTGGTCGAGGACCTGATCCTGGCCGCGGAGGACCCGCCGGCGAGGCAGGCGGCGCTTGACGCGCTCGAGCCGTTGCAGCGCGGCGACTTCACCGAGATCCTCGAGGCGATGGACGGCCTGCCGGTGACGATCCGGCTGATCGACCCGCCGCTGCACGAGTTCCTGCCCGACTACACCGAGCTGAGCGTCAAGGTCGCCGTGGCGGGGGACAAGGCCACGGATAAGGACCTGCGGCTGCTTGAGGCGGTGCAACGGCTGCACGAGCAGAACCCGATGCTCGGCCTGCGCGGCGTGCGGCTCGGCCTGGTCATACCCGGGCTGTTCGACATGCAGGTCCGCGCGATCGCGCACGCGACGGCGGACCGGGTCAGTGCGGGCGGTAACCCGCGACCCGAGATCATGATCCCGCTGGTCGCGACCGTGCAGGAGCTCGAGATCACCAGGGAGGCGGCGGAGCGGGTGCTCGCCGAGGTCAGGGAGGAGACCGGCACCGACGTGCACGCGCTCATCGGCACGATGATCGAGGTGCCGCGCGCGGCGCTCACCGCGGGCGACATCGCGCGGTCTGCGGAGTTCTTCTCCTTCGGAACGAACGACTTGACCCAGATGACCTGGGCCTTCTCCCGCGACGACGTGGAGGGTGCGTTCTTCGCGCCGTACATCGACAAGGGCATATTCGGCGTGTCGCCGTTCGAGACCATCGACCCGGCCGGCGTGGGCCGCCTCATCAAGATCGCCACGGCCGAGGGCCGCGCCGTCAGGCCCGGCCTCAAGCTCGGCATCTGCGGCGAGCACGGCGGCGACCCCGCGTCGGTCTGGTTCTTCCACGAGGCGGGCCTCGACTACGTGTCCTGCTCACCGTTCCGCGTCCCGGTCGCCCGCCTCGAGGCCGGCCGGGCCGCGGTGGCAGGCGGCGGCAGCGACACCCGCTGATGTCCCCTGTCTCCCGGGGGGACGATCCCCCGTGCCCCCGGGAGAGTCCCGGGTGCCTGCGGCACCCGCAGCCCCGCCCCGCGCCGACGAAAGCCGGCACGGAAGAAGTCGAACCATGCGTACCGGGCCTTGCGCGGCGGCCAGCCGCGCCAGTCCGGCACGGAATGTCGGGCGGGTGAGTCAGACTAGACGTGTGACGTACAGCCCAGGCGATGCCGAGCGCTGGGTGCCCGAGCCGCCCAAGCGGCCCGGGCGCACGGAGTTCCAGCGGGACCGCGCGCGGGTACTGCACAGCTCCGCGCTGCGCAGGCTCGCCGCGAAGACGCAGGTGGTCAGGGCCGGCTCCGGTGACTTCCCGCGCACGCGGCTGACCCACTCGCTCGAGTGCGCGCAGATCGGCCGCGAGCTCGGTGCGGCGCTCGGCTGCGATCCCGACCTGGTGGATGCCGCCTGCCTGGCGCATGACCTCGGCCACCCCCCGTTCGGCCACAACGGCGAGTCGGCACTTGCCCTGCTCGCCGGCGACGACGGCGCGCTTGCCTGCGGCGGCTTCGAGGGCAATGCCCAGTCGCTGCGCCTGCTCACCCGCCTCGAGCCCAAGGTGCACGGGGCAGGACTCAACCTCACCCGCGCCACCCTGGACGCCGCGGTCAAGTACCCGTGGATCAATGAGGCCTGCCTGCCGTCCGCGCCGGCCAAGTACGGCGCCTACGAGTCCGACGCCGCCGCGTTCGAGTGGATCCGCGCCGGCCTGCCCGCTCGGCGCCGCTGCCTGGAAGCCCAGGTCATGGACTGGGCCGACGACGTGGCCTACTCGGTCCACGACGTGGAAGACGGCCTGCACGCGGGGCTGGTCGCGATGAAGAACCTCACCGATCACGCGGAACGGGCGGATGTCTCCGCCGTCGCCCTCACCCAGTACTGCCAGCCGTCCTGGGCCGTCACGGCGGCCGAGCTCGAGTCCGTCTTCGCCGAGTTCATCCAGCTCGACTGCTGGCAGTTCGGCTTCGACGGCGGCCCCGCGTCCCTCGCCGCCGCCAAGAACCTGACGAGCGAGCTCGTCGGTCGCCTCTGCCAGGCCGCGGAGGACGCGACCAGGGCCGCGGCAGGCCCGGGCTCGCTCAGCCGCTACGACGCCGACCTGGTGGTGCCGCGCCGCCAGCTGCTTGAGTGCGCGCTGCTCAAGGCGATGGCCGCGCACTACGTGATGAGCCGCCGCGGCGCGGCGGCGGAGCAGGCGCGCGAGCGCGACCTGATCACCGAGCTGGCCGCTGCCATCGGGCGAGCCGCCCCGGCCACCCTGGACCCGGTCTTCCAGCCCGCCTGGGACGGCGCGGCCGACGACGAGCAGCGCCACCGCGTCATCATCGACCAGCTCGCGTCCCTCACCGACACCTCGGCCCTCGCCTGGCACCAGCGCCTGTGCTAGCCGGCGCCTCCGCCGCCGGCAACCTCGCCGCCGGCACGAGTGCCCGGCTGGCCGGCATCCCCTCCCGCCCCGACCCGGCACGAGTGCCCGGCTGGCCGGCATCCCCTCCCGCCCCGGCACGGCACGAGTGCCCGGCTGGCCGGCATCCCCTCCCGCCCCGGCACGGCACGAGTGCCCCGGCTAGCCAGCACCCTCCCCCCGCCCCGGCCGGCTCGGCCGCCCGCGGCGCCGGCGATTCGGCGGCGGATGCCTGCCGTTTCCCGGCGCTTGGACTACGTTGGGCAGCAGCGAGGCGGTAGCGGAAAGCGATCGGGAGGCGGCAGTGACGACGTTTGTGATCGTGGGTGGCGGGCTGGCCGGCGCGAAGGCGGCCGAGACGCTCCGTGCCGAGGGTTTCGACGGCGACGTCGTGCTACTCGGCAGCGAGCAGGACCGGCCGTACGAGCGCCCGCCGCTGGCCAAGGGATACCTGCTCGGTAAGAACACCCGCGACTCGGTCTTCGTCCACCCGGCCGACTGGTACGCCGAGAACCGCGTGGACCTGCGCACCGGTGTAACGGTCGCGATGATCGACCCCGCGGCGCACCTGGTGACGTTCAACGGCGGCACCATCGGCTACGACAAGCTGCTGCTTGCGACCGGCGCGCACGCGCGCCGTGTCGACATCCCGGGTACGGGCCTGGGCAACGTCCGCTACCTGCGGACTCTTCCGGAGTCTGACGCGCTGCGCGCCGCGTTCACCCCGGACGCCCGGGTGGTGATCATCGGCGCCGGCTGGATCGGCCTGGAGGCCGCCGCCGCGGCACGGACCGCGGGCTCGTCCGTCACGATCGTGGAACCGCTGCCTGGTGCCCTGCACCGGGTGCTCGGGCCCGAGCTTGGCGGCAAGTTCGCCGACCTGCACCGCTCGCACGGCGTCACCTTCCGTTTCGAGGAGTCGGCCGCCGAGTTCCTCGCCGAGGGTCCCGGGTCCGCGAAGGTAGGGAAGGTCGTCACCACGACGGGCGCGGAACTGCCCGCCGACGTGGTTGTCGTCGGCGTCGGCGCGGTCCCCAACGACGGGCTCGCCAAGTCGGCAGGGCTTGACGTCGACAACGGGGTGGTGACCGACTCGGCGCTGCGCACGTCCCACCCGGACATCTTCGCCGCGGGCGACGTGGCCAACTCGTACCTGCCGCTGCTCGGCCGTCACCTGCGAATGGACCACTGGTCGAACGCACTTCACGGCGGCAAGGCAGCGGCGAAGTCGATGCTCGGCCAGCAGGTCGAGTACGACCGGGTGCCGTACTTCTACAGCGACCAGTACGACCTCGGCATGGAGTGCTCGGGCCTGCCCCTCCCCGGCACCTACGATCAGGTCGTCTACCGAGGCGACACCGACTCCCTGGAGTTCATCGCCTTCTGGCTCAACCAGGGCCGCCTGGTCGCGGGCATGAACGTCAACGTCTGGGACGTCACCGACGACGTCCAGTCCCTCATCCGCTCCGCCAGGATCCTCGACCCCGCCCGCCTGTCCGACCCCGCCATCCCCCTCTCCGAAGTCTGACACCCCGCGGCCCGGGCGTGGCAACCGCGGATCCTCAGTAGCCTCATTCCCCCCACGCTTCTCAGAAATTTGCACTGATTCGGCATGATCGCGAAGCTTTTCGGTGTTGTGAATGGTTTTTAGCGTGATCGCGCTAAAAAACATTCATGATCATGAATTGAAGGGACGTGACACCGCGCTTGGCGGGTCATTTACCCGCGGAGGGCTCATTTCCGCGCTGGATGGGGCGTTTTCTGCGATAAATCCGTTCGCGTGGCTGGATTGTCGGTGGGCGTTGCCAAGCTAGGTGGTGTGCTCAACGATATTCCCGCCACCGCGCGCCGGCAGGCACGCGACCAGGGCGGCGTCATTACCAGGAGGCAGGCCATCCAGGCCGGGCTTTCCGCGGACAAGATCGCGTGGTTGCTCAAGCGAGGGGACTGGCGTCAGGTCCACCGGGGCGTTTATGTCACGTTCACCGGGCCTGTCGGCAGAAGCGCACTGTTGTGGGCTGCGGTCCTTTACGCCGGGCCCGGCGCGTACCTGAGTCATGAGACCGCGGCCGAGATCAACGGGCTTAGCGACGAGGAGTCGTCGGCCATCAGCGTCACGATCCCGGCAAGCAGGCGCGTCAGCGCGCCGGCGGGGGTCGTGATCCACCATTCGTCACGCAAGGCCATGACCTGGCGGCCGCCGGGTATGCCGCCGTACACCGTTGCCGAGGAGACGGTCATCGACCTCGCGCAGGCGGCCACCGCCAGGGACGAGATCATTGCCCTGGTGACCCGCGGGTACGGCAGGCGGTTGCTTACCTGGCAGCAGTTGCTGACCCTGGCGCAGGCGCGCAAGAAGCTCCGTTGGCGGCACGAGCTTGACGAGATCATCCCGGTGGCGGCCGGCGGCGCGTATTCGTCACTTGAGTACCGGCACGACCGCGACGTGCAGCGGGCGCACGGACTCCCCGAGCCGGTCAAGCAGGACCCGTTCCGTAAGGCAGACGGCGGCCGGGGATACCGCGACCGCTGCTACCCGCAGTACGGCAGCCTGGTCATCGAGCTCGACGGCAGGCGCTTCCACCCCGATGAGCAACGCGGCAGGGACACCGAACGCGACAACCAGGCCGCGGTAACCGGGGCGACGCTCCGCTATGGCTGGGACGACGTCACCCGCAGGGCCTGCGAGACGGCGGAGCAGGAAGCCGCGGCGTTGCGCAATCGTGGCTGGACGGGCACGCTACGGCCGTGCTCGCCTAGCTGCCGCGCGGCAACCGGCTACGCCAGGAGCGCGCGCAGCACCACCGCCGTGTCGGTCAGGTCGGGGAGAACCGCGTCGGCCCCGGCCATGGCTAGGTCGTCGGCCGAGTGAGACCCGGTGGCCACCCCGACGGCCCGGGCGCCGGCGGCAAGTGCCGCAGAGATGTCGAGCGGCGTGTCACCGATGACCACCGTCGCGGTGCCGTTGAACGCCGCGGCGGACCGGCCGTGCACGGCCGCCGCGCGCCGCCGCGCCACCTCTACCAGTTCGGTCCGGTCCTCGTGGTCGTCACCGTACGCCCCGATGCACAGGTCAAGCCACTCGCGCAGCCCGAGGGCCGCGAGCTTCACCTCCGCCACCGACCGGATGTTCCCGGTCAGCACCGACTGGTGAATGCGCCCGGCCTCGCCGCCCGCGGGATCGGCGGCCAGCGGCGGGACGGTCGCGGGCCGGTCGGCCATGCCAGGGACGGCCGCGGGCTTGGCGGCCAGCGGCGGGACGGTCGCGGGCCGGTCGGCCATGCCAGGGACGGCCGCGGGCTTGGCCGCCATCGGCGGGATGGCCGCGGGCTTGGCGGTCAGCGACGGCGCGGTCAGCGGCGGCGCGGCCAGCGACGCCGCGGCGGAGGCTGCGGCCGCCGGAGTCGCGGTCATGGACGGCGCGGCCAGGGGGAACGCCGTCATGGACGGCACGGCCACGGGCTGTGTGAGACCGCCGCCGAGACCGCCGCCGAGACCGCAGGGAGCACCGCGGCGACCGAGGCCGATGGCGCCCGCCTGCGCGGCCGCCGCGAGCGATCCGAGAGTCCGCGCGGACGCCAGCGTCGCCAGGACCGCCGCGGCCCCAGGCAGCGCGTGGCCCCGGTCGGCCACCGCGGAGCGCACCGATGACGCGTGCTCGCAAAGCCCCGCGATGAACGGGTCGACGTACCGGCGCGGCTCGTCCACCCCGGCGAGGCTGAGCGTTTCCAGGATGATCGCCCGGTCGGTGCGCCCCGCCATCGGCGCGTAGGCCGACAGGGATCGTCCGAACAGCTGCAGGAACACCGCGTCGTACAGGTCACGCCCAACGCCGTCGGCGTTGAGCAGAGTGCCGTCAATGTCCCAGAGCACCAGGACATCGTCCATGGGTGACCCCCCGTTCACGGGCGCACGGCTGATGCGCCCGTTTCATCCATCAAAAGGCACCGCGAATACCTCGCGGATCAGCCCAGGCCGGCAGGTCAAGCCCACTAGCCATGAGCCAGGAAACAGCACAGGAAATACCCGTCTTCGCCCTCGGGTAAGCGGCACCGGCGGGAACCCGCCGCCGGGCGTCACCGCGGGACGCTGACCACCTGGGAGGACGAAGGCAGCACCGGAAGTCCGACCGCGGAAATACACTCGGCTGCATGCCGGGTCGCATTCGCCAGGAAGATATCGCCGCCGTGCGCGAGCGCTCACAGATCGCGGACGTCGTCGGCGAGTACCTGCAGCTCAGGCCGGCCGGCGGCGGCCACCTCAAGGGCCTGTGCCCGTTCCACGACGAGCGCACCCCGTCGTTCAACGTGACGCCGGGCAAGGAGCTGTACCACTGCTTCTCCTGTGGCGAGGGCGGCGACGTCATCAAGTTCGTCCAGAAGATCGAGAGCCTCTCGTTCGGCGAGGCGGTCGAGCGGCTGGCCGCCCGCGCGGGCGTCGAGCTCCGCTACGAGCAGGGCGGGTACGTCCCCGGCCAGGAGACGGGCCAGCGGCGCCGGCTGATCGACGCGCACCGCATGGCCCAGGAATTTTACGCCGAACGGATGCATGCCGATTCCGGCCGCCCAGCTCAGGTCTTCCTGGCGGAGCGGGGCTTCACGCTGGATAACGCCGATCAGTTTGGCATGGGCTACTCGCCGGCCGCCTGGGACGAGCTGACCAGGCACCTGCGCGGACGCGGCTTCACCGAGGACGAGCTGACCAAGGCGGGCCTCGCCCGCAGGACGAGCCGCGGCACCCTCATCGACATGTTCCGCGGCCGGCTGATGTGGCCGGTCAGGGACCTGACGGGGGAGACGATCGCGTTCGGCGCGCGCAAGCTCAACCCCGAGGACGACCCCAAGTACCTGAACACGCCGGAGACGCAGGTCTTCAAGAAGAGCCAGGTGCTCTACGGCGCCGACCTGGCCAAGCGGGAGATCGCCAAGCGGCGCCAGGCGGTGATCGTCGAGGGGTACACCGACGTGATGGCCTGTTATCTCTCCGGGGTGCCGACGGCGGTGGCGACGTGCGGTACCTCCTTCGGCGAGGACCACGTCAAGGTGCTCAGAAGGCTGATCATGGACACCGACGGATCGGCCGGCGAGGTGATCTTCACGTTCGACGGCGACGCGGCCGGCCAGAAGGCGGCGCTGCGCGCGTTCAGCCTCGAGGAGAAGTTCGTCACGCAGACCTTCGTCGCCGTGCAGCCGGACGGCCTCGACCCGTGCGACCTGCGGCTCTCCCACGGTGAGGCCGCCGTCCGTGACCTGGTGGCGCGCCGGGTGCCGCTGTTCGAGTTCGCGATCAGGTCGGTGCTTTCCAGGCACGACCTTGACACGCGGGAAGGCCAGTTCGCCGCGATCGACGAGGCCGCGCCGATCATCGTGCGGATCAAGGACCGGTCGAAGTGGAAGCAGTACGCCGTCGACCTCGACCGGTGGATCGGCTTCATGGACGAGCGGTACATCCTGGACCGGGTCCGGCAGGCCGCCGGGGCAACCCGCGGGAACAGGAGTACCCCCCTCCGTTCCGCTGCGCCCGCGGCGCCGGAGGCTCGCGGTCAGCGGCGCGCGGACGCGTCACCGGGGGCGGGCGGCCAGGCACCCGCGGAGCGGCCGTACGACCGGCACGACCCGGTGCTGCGGGTGGAGCGGGAGGCGCTGAAGCTCGCGGTGCAGTGGCCGGCGCTCACCGGGCCCGAGTTCGACACGCTCGGCGCGGCCGCGTTCACCGTGCCGGCCCACGCCGCGGTGTTCGGGCTGATCGAGACCTGCGGCGGGACCGGGACGGCAGGGAGGGCGCGGGACTGGGCCGCGGCGCTGCTCGAGACGGCGCCGGACGACCGGGTGCGCGCGTTCGTCACCGAGCTGGCGGTGGAGCCGCTCCAGGTGACAGGGGAGCCGGATGAGAGGTACGCGGACGTTGTGCTTGCCCGGGTGGGGGAGCTGGCCGTCGGCAGGAAGATCGGCGCGATCAAGGCCAGGCTGCAGCGGATGAACCCAGAGGAAGACCAGGCGACGTACGGGCGAATGTTCGGTGAACTCGTGGCGCTTGAGCAGCGACGCAAGGTGCTGCTCGACCGGGCGGCCGGCGGGTAACGGATGTGACCTGTGGGACGACCGCGGGACCACCGATGAGGGTTACTGAGGGGCTCGCGCCATGGGACCGATAGTTTCTACTCAGGTTGCGGCCAGGTTAAACCTCAGGTCAGCGTAATAAAATTGGGTCCCCCGTAACCGGGGTGACGAGGGGCACACTGGTCGGGTGAGCCTCACCGTAGTAACGAGCGGACCATCGCTTACAGCGCAGTTGACGGACCTCGTGGCGCTCGGGCGCTCACGGGGATTCGTGACGATGGGGGACGTCACCACGGCAATCGACCGGGCCGAGCTAACCGGGGACGCGCTAGACGGGGTAGTGCGGGTGCTCGCCGACGAGGGCATCGACGTAGTCGATGTGCCGGCCGAAGAGGATACCGATACCAAGCTGCCCGACATCGACGCCGATACCGCGCGCCGGGCAGGGACAAGCGACCTGGTGCGGATCTACCTGCGGGAGATCGGCCGGGTACCGTTGCTCACCGCCGAGGACGAGGTCGAGCTGGCCAAGTCGATCGAGGCGGGCCTGTACGCCGAGGAGAAGCTGAACAGCGGGTTCACGCTGTCCACCGGCGACCGGGCCGACCTGGAGTGGCTGGCCGCCGACGGCGTCCGCGGCAAGCAGCGGCTGATCGAGGCGAACCTGCGGCTCGTGGTGTCGATCGCCAAGCGGTACATCGGCCGGGGCCTGGTCTTCCTTGACCTGATCCAGGAGGGGAACCTGGGGCTGATCCGCGCGGTGGAGAAGTTCGACTACACCCGCGGCTACAAGTTCTCCACCTACGCGACCTGGTGGATCAGGCAGGCGATCACCAGGGCGATCGCCGACCAGGCGCGGACCATCCGGGTGCCGGTGCACATGGTGGAGACGATCAACAAGCTCGCCCGGGTGCAGCGCCAGCTGCACCAGGAGCTCGGCCGCGAGGCGACGGTTGAGGAACTCGCCGCGGAGCTCGGCGTCGAGCCGGAACGCGTCGCGGAGATCCAGCGGATCGCACAGGAACCCGTCTCGCTCCAGTCGCCGATCGGCGAGGAGGAGTCCGACCTCGGCGACTTCATCGAGGACGCGGACGCCGTGGTGCCGATCGAGGCGGCGGCGTTCATCATGCTGCAGGACCAGCTTGACCGGGTGCTTTGCGAGCTGTCCGAGCGGGAGCAGCGGATCATCCAGCTGCGCTTCGGACTGTCCGACGGTCACCCGCGGACGCTCGAGGAGGTCGGCAGGGAGTTCGGGGTGACCAGGGAGCGGATCAGGCAGATCGAGTCGAAGACCCTGGCCAAGCTCCGTCACCCGTCGCGCGCCCTGCTGCTGCGCGAGTACCTGGACTAACCAACCGCCCGGAAATCGGTGCCTGGCCCGCAATGATGCGGGCCAGGCATCGATTTTTGGCTGACGCTTCTACAGGTACCTCAGCGGCCGTGACGGTCGGCCGTGCCAGGCGTCGACCATCCCCGGCCGAGCGCGTCGCGCCGCGAGCGAACCTCCGTTCGCGGTGACGCGCTCGTGGCGCGCCCGGTCTGCGGTCTCCGCGCGGCGGGCAGCGAGCAGCTCCGCGCCAGCCCGGACCACGTCCGGCCACGCCTGCGCAGGAGCTTCCGCTCGGCACCGTCGAGCGCCTCGACGTACGCCAGTGCGGTAGCTTCCGCACCGTCCTCAACCACGGTAGCCAGAGTGTCCCGCGAAGTGGCCGGAAATCCGCCGCGCTCTTGCGTGGCGTCGCTGCCCATCTCGCTGTCGCTTATCTTGAGGTTCAAGGTCTCAGCTTCCTCTCGCTACGGCATGGACGAAAAGCCCATCGCCGAAGCACGCGCTAACCTGAGCGACCTGATCGCCAGCGTGCGCCAACTGCGTCGCCCGGTACAGCTCACCAGGCGTGGCAGGCCGCAGGCCGCCCTGGTGCCGTTCGAACTCGCGGAAGCAGCCGAGGCAGTCGGTGGCCCGGACACGGCGACAGAGATCCTGCGCAAGAAAAAAGCCGTCCCGGACGGCGGCAACTCAGCCAAAGATACTCAGTAGGCCACGTTGGGCGGCAACCTGTGTTTACCCAGGTGTTACGCCACTTACGGCGAGCGCAGCATGTCGGCTTGCCGCCGACGGGCGTCTCTGCCGTGCTCGCACTGTCGCGGGAGTCCTCATCGTGGCGCTGCCAGCAGCGGCCGACGTTAGCGTCCACCGCTCGCACGAGATGGGGACGCACCTGACTCCGTTCGCCGCTACGCGTTCTCGCCGTATTGGGACCAGATGGTCGGCATAGGGCAGGCGTAGGGCTACACTGCGGTTGATCTTTGTGAATCCCTCGGAGGCAGGTGCCGGATGGCGCCGTAAAAGGTGCCAAGAAACGTTGCGCGATGAATATCATTAACACCATCGGGCTCGTGAATACCTTCTCAGCCGGTCGGGCCCATGATCCTGAAGGCTTTTTAGTGCTTCCGCACTAAAAAGCCTTCAGGACACCGAAATCCTTCATGAAAATCGTTCTGCCAGGGAAGATGCGGAGAATTCTGGGCAACTCACGCTCCTCGCCCACCTCGGTATCCCCAGCCCTAGCGGAACGCCGCCGTTATCTCCGTGAGCCTGGCTTCGAATTCGTCCAGGATCTCATCAGCTTCGCCCCGTTTTTGAATGAGCCGCCGGCGCCACCCCGGAAACGGCTGTTGCAAAGTCCCTGAGTGATTGATCTGCGCCCTCGTTCATCGGTGCGACCCGTATCTGGCGTGCGTGCGGATTCGGCATCGATCGGCGCAGTGCAGGCGGTGATAAATTCGTTGCGTTCCGTTACCTTCCGCTCGATCCTCGGGAAATGCGGTCCGGATCGATTGGCGGGGGCTGAGCGGGACCGGCCGGGAGGGCGCGGCCGGTGGCCGCCGGTGCGCTAGGCGGGGGCATCGGTCGGGAGCCCCGCTGCGGTTACCGCGTCGAGCAGGCGCTTGTCGTAGGTGACGAAGGAGGTCAGCGCGGGGCGGGCGTGCAGGGCGGTGCCGAGGTGGATGGCGTCCAGGCTGCGGACGGTGGCGGTCCGGGCGGTCTGGGCGGTCTG
>Ga0335078_10001988_pt1 | contig 30922 bp, 19 predicted proteins | sample Lox_Sample_32_FD_206711 | JGI IMG/M metagenome (GOLD analysis project Ga0335078, IMG submission 206711) | Soil microbial communities from Loxahatchee National Wildlife Refuge, Florida, United States - Lox_Sample_3.2 | ecosystem: Environmental > Terrestrial > Soil > Wetlands | place: USA... | reverse complement strand
TCCGACGGCTCTCTGGGAACGCTCTCTAATGAGCAGGCTACTGGTACGGCCACCTTTCTCGCCCCCTCCACCCTTCCCGATCCCACCAAGTACCCCGGGCTCTCCATCATTATCACCGCCTGCTCCGTCGCTCAGACCAACAAGTGCGGCACAGTCAACCTGGCCATAGACTCCGGCATTACCGTTTCGCTTACGCCTTCCACCGTGGCCGTCCCCACCAGCGAAAAGCAGCCTTTCTTTGCCGTTCTCACCAACGACCTCAAAGTTCAGGGCGTCAAGTGGCTCCTTACCCAGCAAACCCCCACGGGCACCACGACTACTTCAAATACCAATGCCTACGCCGCGCTTACCACCTGCACCGTGGCCGGCAACGCCAGCGGCTGCGGCTCCATCGATTCCAACGGCGTCTACACCGCTCCCTCCGTCGTGCCCACGGTTACCGTACCCGCCAACACCACCGCCGCGCCGACCGATTCGACAACGCCGCAAATCCTCACCGTCGTGGCCACTTCCGTCGAGGACCCCACCCGCTTTGCCTTAGCCACCATCACCATCACCCAGGGCGGCCCCATTACCTTCAACGGCATTTCTCCCACTATCGCTCCGCAGGGCGCCGACTACTGGGACATTTACCTCAATGCCCCGAACATCTCGTCAGCCTCCATCATTACGCTTACCGACGCCAACAACGGTGTCACCACGCTGACTTCCAGCAGCGGGCAGGTCAAGGTTCTTTTCCCCATTCCTACCGGCACCACGGCGTCCCCGGCCTCCACCGGCGCCCGCGTTCGCCTCTTCTCCAGCAATCTCGCGGTCCCCGGCCCCGTTACCATCAGTGTCGCCGACCCGGCTGAAACCGTTACCACCTGCACTGGCAACCCGCTTCCCGCTGGCTGCACCTCTGCGGGCACGTTCACCTACAACATCATGCCCGTCCGGCCCACGGCCACCGCTTCGACGCCCAATGACATCATTCAGAACACCGTTTCCTCGGCCAACGAGCCCATTGCACTGAAAATTGATGGCGGGTACTTCGGGACCCGTGGCCAGCTTGCCCAAGTAACCTTTCAAGGAACCGTGATCCCCGGGTCCACCGACAGCTTGGGCAACCCAACCTCCTACGCCAAGCAATTGGCTGTGCAATTCCCCAGCTCCTTCGTCAACAATGGCCTCCCGGGTCTCTATTCGCTTACCACCTCCGCCAGGAATGGACCCTTTCCGCTGTCTTTTGAGAACAATCCTGCGATCACGGATTTGGCCGTTTTTCCCAGCTACGCCACCAACCCGCCGACGGTTACCGGCTATGTTGCGGCTCCCGCAGGCTCCAACCCGAGCGCCATTGATATTGATCCCACGTTAGGAGTGGCTGCCGTTCTGGAAACCAGCGCCGATGCGGTTCAGTTCTATTCCATTGGCACCGCGACGTTGACTCCCATTGGCGGGCCGGTGGCCGTCGGCATCAGTCCCGGCCCAACCGTGCTTCCGACAGGCCTTTCCATTAACCGCACCAACCACACCGTGGCCGTCGTCAACTACGGCGAGCAGAGCGTCACCGTGCTGCCCATTCCCGGTGCGCCCGTGCAAGCTCCGGGTACTCCGTTCAGCTTTAGCATCGCCGGCGTTCTCCAGGGCGCCGTTAATCCTGCCCCGTTGCCCTACTCCATCGGCGTGGATCCCGACACCAACATGGGTGTCGTCGCCTACTCTTCCACCTCAAGCTCCTCGCTTGCCAACCTGGGTTTCCTCGTGGATTTGAACCCCGGCGGCAGCTCCAAATGTCTGCCGTTTAACAACGCTCCGACGACCCCGCCCTGCGCTTTCGCCCAGGTTACGCTCAACACCGGCGCCTATCCCCAGGTCGCCATGGCGCCCCATGGACACTTGGCCTTCGTTTCTCCCGGCGGTTCCGGAGCTCTGAATGGCGTGGACGTCACCAAGACATCCGCTTCCGCTTTTATTTCGTCGCTGACTTTGGCTGCGGGAATCGTGACCGTTACCACCCCTTCGGCGAATACCCTGTTCCCTGGGAACTCCGGCACCGTTCTCATCACCGGCGTACCGACCACCAATTCGGCCGCCAATACGAATTTCAACGGCGTCTATACGGTCTCCACCGTCAGTGACACCAGCTTCGCCTACGTCATCCCCTCGCTGGCCAGCGGTACCGTGACTATCTCTCCGAACGCGGACGGCACTTACCCTGCCCAGGTCTTTTTCAGCAGTCCCAATTTGACCTTCGGCGGAATCTCCCAGACCGCCCAAGGTATCGCCGTCAATCCCATTTCCAACACCGCCGCCCTGGCGGACGCCAATGCCACCGGCTCCAATGGTCCGGAAATCAATCTCATCAATAGCCTGGACCAGTCTATCAGCGACATTTCTTTCTTTGCCACCTGTACCTTCTATACAACCACCTGCTCCAACGGTCCCGAACTTCTCGGCACCGCCGATATCGCCTGGCAGCCTTATTCCAACGCCATCGTTTCCTATAACCCAACCATCAACGAGGTTTCTGTTTCCGATCCCACCAGTGCGCGACGCTATGCCTTCGCTTGCGAACTGACTGGTATGAACGGCATGAAAGCAGGAACCGGCTCCGCCTGCGTTGTCGATCCCAGCGCCACGGCCGGTCCTCCTTGCCCACCTCCGAATAATACGATCACGCTCTGTTCCCAAATGTTTCTTAACCAGATCACCCTGCAAGGCGCCGGCACCGCGTCCCTCAAGGTGACTAACGGCACCACTAGCTCTCTCACTCTTTGGGGCGGTCTTGCTGTGGATCCCGCCACTAACCAGGCCTTTGTGGTCATGTCCGGTAGTAATCAAATTGACATCATTGATCTCGGACCCTGCAGTGCTGCAAACAGTTGCGTTAATCCCTTCAATTCGCTGAAACCGGCGCAGATTTCAGAAATTCTCGTTCCCAGCCCGAATCCCGGCTTGGGGGTCATTGGCGGCGTTCCCAACGCCAGCGTCCCACAAGGAACCCTCACCTCCGCAAAGGATCTCGTGGGCGTGCAGATTTTCGGCTCCGGCTTCGATGCGGCCACCACCGTTCGCCTGGATGGTGCTCCAATTCCTGCAAGTGACGTCACTTTCGTCAATAGCAGACAGCTTGTCGTCACCATTCCGGCGTCCTTCCTGTCTTTCCCGCACCGGTACGCCCTGGACCTCTTCAATTCCGGCGGCTCGCAGTCCAATCCCACCGACTTTTTCGTCATTCAGGCCGTGGACCTGTCGCAGGTCTGTCCCAACATCCTGGGTTCGAACGGGCAGCCCGTCCCCACGCACCCCAGTTCCGTAGCCATCGCGGACCAACTTGCCAACGGTCCCTTCAAGCCCATTGCCGTCGTCACGAACAGCAATTGCAACAGCGTTTCCGTTGTTGACATCAGTCCCACCGCGACGGTCAACGGGCAGCTAGGCCAGAATCCCAACTTCGGCACCATTCTAAATTCCATCGCCGTCGGCAACGGCCCGCAAGGCATCGCCATCAGCCAGCCCCTGGGCCTCGCCGTGGTCGCCAATAATTCCGCCGGCACCGCCTCCATCGTCAATTTGGTCACCAATTCGCTCGCGGTTCCCGATGTCGCCACCGGAACCAATCCAACGGGTGTGGCCATCAACGATCAAACGGCCGCCGCCATTGTGACCAATACGACGTCCAATACCATCTCCGAGATCAATATGGCTCCGCTGTTTAGTAGCACTCCCCCAACTACGCTGAGCCCCATCAGCATCGGCGGTTTCCAGCAACCTACGGCCGTGGCCATTGATCCGGATCGCGGCACGAGCAACCAGGGCATCGCCGTCGTCACCTCTCTACAGCTGGTGAGCGGCTCGGCGCCCAGCGGCGCTTTGCAGGTCGTCGACATCGGCTTAACCAGTCCGACTCTGAGCACTACCCTGAGCACTGGCTCGGTCACCGCCCCATCTACCGGCATTGTTTTCGATCCCACCGTCGCTACGGGCACCGCCAACCCGGGCGTGTTCTATGCCAGCTCGAGCGGCGGCAATGTGATTGTTTCCTTTAATCCGGACTCTGGCAGCAGCACTTCGGTGAACGTTGGCATCAATCCGACCGCGCTGGCGCTGAATCCGGAGACCGGCGCGATTCTGACCACCAACGTCGCCGGCAAGACCACCTCGATCGTGGACACCACCTCGAGTCCGCTAAAGACTATTGAGACCATCGGCCTTCCCGGTTCGCCGCAGTTCGGCGTGGCTATCGACCAGTTCACCAATCTGGCCGTCATCGTGGATCAGGGCAACAATCGCCTGCTGATTATGCCGGTGCCGAACTAAGAAAATGGCCGGACGTTTTTGTCGTGCGTTGAGATCGGTGAAGCCAGAATCGGAACGGCGAAATGCACTTTATTCCGCGCTTTCTGATTGCAGGCAGCCAAGCGGCTCGGCTATACTTTTGAGTTTGTGCGGTGCCCGCGAAGCGCGCTGGCAGTCCGAGAAAATTTCAAGCCAATCCAGGAATTGGCCCCGGTTGGTTCCGAGGACTTCGGAATCATCCACAACAAGGAGAGTACCGTGAATTCGAGAATTATTCTGAGATCCGCTGCCATGGCTGCGCTTTGCCTGCTGGGCACGGCCGCCGTGCGCGCGCAAACGGCCCCCGCAGCGGGGACGGCAGCGCCGAGCAAGACGATCGCCATCATCAATCTGCGCGGCGCCATCGGCAGCACCGCCGAAGGCAAGCAGGCCTCGGCGGAATTGCAGTCGCAGTTTGCCCCGCGTTCCGTGGAAATCGACAATCTGACCAAGCAAATCAACGACATTCAGCAGAAGCTGCAAGCCGGCCAGGGCAAGCTCAGCGAAGAGGAAGTGAACCGCCTGACCGCGGAAGGCCAGCGCCTCACGCAGCGCCTGGATCGCCGCCGCAACGATTTTCAGGAAGACGCCGGCGCCGCGCAACAGGACGTCTTTGAACGCATTGGGCGCAAAATGGTAGACGTCCTCGACCGCTTCGCGCGTGAGAACGGCTACAGCATCGTGCTGGACACCTCCGGCCAGAACTCGCCGATTCTCTACGCCTCCAATCAGGTGGACGTCACCCAGGATATTATTCGCCTGTACGACCAGGCCTACCCGGTGAAGGCCGGCGCGGCTCCATCGAGTACGCCCGCCAAGCCGGCCGCAGCTCCGGCGAAGCCGGCCACGCCGAATGCAACACCGACCAAGCCTTAGCGGCAAATTCGCTGCCAGCTTCTTTTTTTCGTTTTACGAAAGCGCCTCCGGTTCTCCGGGGGCGTTTTTTTTTGCACTGCCAACTCTGCTATCCGAAGTATTCGCTATGGTTGCTCCTTCTCGGGAGCTGGCTTGGGCTTGGCGACGGTGTTGTCGGTATCCACCGAAAAGAGCATGTAGTTCCGCAGCGTGTGGCTGTGATGGTAGCGCTTGCCGCGCAGTTCCAGGAACATCTCCGCGTCCCACGGCAGCCATAAAGTTGTTCCGCCACGCTCGAATCTCACCGGACCGTAGTCGATGAGCAGATGGTCGCGCGTGAGCTGGATCTCCGGGACGGGATCGCGCAGGTCCGTTTCGATGTGCAGGACATCGTAGCTGCTGGCGTTAATCCAGACGCGCCCTTTCAGCGGCACCGGGAAGGTTCCGCGGCTGTTTCGCCAGGTGCGAATGTGCGAAGGCACGTTTTTTTTCTGCTCGAAACGCAAGCGCCAGGCGGCCTGGCCGCGCCACGTTCCGAGCCCTTCACATTTGTAAAGCAAGTCGTTTTGAAAATTCGCGCCGAACACATTTACCGCCAGCGCGAAGAGTCCTTGTGTCGCGAGAGACGTTGGAAAAGAAGCAAGGTTCTCTCCGCCGTCCCGCTTCTCTTCTAGGAACGAGAGACCCGGTTTGAGATGTTCGACGAAGACCAAATAGTTGAAATCCTTTTCCCGCACTGTGCTGGGAATTCCATTGGCGCCCACTTCCTGATGTTCGATGTGTTCGGTGGCCAGGAATTTCTCGAAGTTTCCGAGCTTGCGCATCATGTTCGTGTGCGTCCGCTGTAGGAGTTCGTTCTCGGAGCAGGCCACATCCTGAACTGCGGGATACTCCTTGCTGTCGATGTCGGGAGGCGCCCAAGGGCGAAGGGGAGCTGGCGGAGGAGCGGCCGCAATAGAAACGGGTGGCGGAGCGGGAGATGCAGCTACCACCGGCGCTCCCGGCGCGGAGTTGACGCTTGAGACCGGCGTGACTCGCTCCTTTTGCAGCATGGCGAGCAGGCTTTTCGCTTCCGGCACTGCGGGATCATTCGGGAAGCTGCGAATGACATTCGTGAACGCCTGCATGGCTTCTTCGCGGTTACCTTCGTTCATGGCGATCTTGCCGGCCAGGAGCCACGCGGGAGCGGCATGCTCGTTGGCAAGATCCGCCGCGCGCGTGGCATGGGGAAACGCTTTCGCATAGTTCTTTTGTTGGGCGTAGGCGTTCGCGAGCAGCATGTGCGTGCGCCAGTCCGCGCCATTTACCTGATAGGCCTTCTCGAGCGTCTGCGTCGCAGCCGCGGGATCGCCAGTGCGGAGCTGCAGTTCGCCGAGCGCGAGCAGCGACCGTTCGTGGGAAGGATAAACAGACAAGGCCGCCTGGAATTTGGCGCGAGCGGCGTCGAAATGTCCCTGCGCGTATTCCACCATTCCGAGCATGTATCGAATATCGGGATTGCCGGGAGCGAGCTTGGCGGCTTTCTCGAATTGTGCGCGGGCCGCATCGTACTCGTGCTTGCGCATTTTTTCGAGGCCTTTGTCCATCTCCCTCTGGAGGCGCGGGGTCATGATGGGCGCTCCCGGCGAGGCGTAGCCGGAGGCGCTTTCGCTTTCGTTGTGCAGGTAGATATAGACGGTATTGGTGGTGCCGCCGGCGTAAATGGAGGTGTGCTCCTTGGCGGTCTTGTAGCCGAGAGCGCTGACCTCGATGTCGTATTCGCCGGCCAAAAGATTGGGAAAGGTGGCCGTGGAATTGTCTTGCGTGGGCATGGTCAAAGGAGTCCCGCGTTCCGAAATAAGCTTGACGAGGGCGTTGCCCGCCAGCGGCATGCCGCTCGGTTCGCGCACGCTAACGAGGAGATCGACGGGCGTTTCGCCTGCCGTCGGAAAGGAAGAAGCGGACCTTTGGCCAGCACCTGCGCCGGCCGGCGGACCCCCGCCGGTTGGGCGCTGAGCAAGAATGGATAGCGGAAGAGAAAGCAAGAGCAGGAGAAGCCGTGCCAGGAAAAGCCGCAAGGCAGCGGCAGAAAAGCGTGCGACGAAAAGCGAAGAACGTGGGAGACGAGTGTGCCGGAGATTCATGTCCACGCCACAGCCCCAGGGATTTGGCCAAGCGAGCTTCCGAGCCAAGTAAACAAGAGTATTTTGGGCGGGTCAAGCGAATCGTGATTCGCACCGAACTGGCGATTGCTGGCGGGGACGGCTTGGATATTCGTACAACGGATGGCGCGGAGAGAGCGCGAGAATTGAGGTTTGCGAGGGCGGGGAATTGGATATAGTAGGCGGGGCGAGCCGGCAAGTGGAATGTCTTAAAGGCCGGCGGACGCAGCGCTGGGGCGGAGCACAGGCGGAGAGGCCAGGCGGCGGAGGGAGGCAGTTATGCAGGAAGCGAAAATGATGCAAGAGGCGGAATTGCGGCAGCACGTGAAGTCGCGAGTGGACCGGCTGCGCAAGCCAGCGGTGTTTACGAATCCCGCGGAGGAGCGGCGGCACCGCAAGGAGAAATTGGCAGGAGCGTTCCGGCTCTTCTCGAAGTGCGGATTTGACGAAGGCGTAGCGGGGCACATTACGGCGCGCGATCCGGAGCGGCTGGACCATTTCTGGGTGAATCCGTTTGGGATGCACTTCAGCCAGATTCGCGTGTCGGATTTGATTCTGGTGAATGACGCGGGCGACGTAGTGGAAGGCGAGCACGAAGTGAACCGGGCGGCGTTTGCGATTCACTCGAGCATTCACAAGGCGCGGCCGGACGTAATTGCGGCGGCACACTCGCATTCGTTGAACGGGAAGACGTTTTCGACGCTGGGGCGGCTGCTCGATCCGCTGACGCAGGATGCGTGCGCGTTTTATGAGGACCATGTGGTGTTCAGCGACTACACGGGGGTGGTGAGCGAGACGAGCGAAGGCGAACGGATCGCCGCGGCGCTGGGCGAGAAGAAGGCGGCGATTTTGAGCAATCATGGGTTGCTCACCGTGGGGCATAGCGTGGATGAGGCGGTGTGGTGGTTCATCACCATGGACCGGAGCTGCCAGGCGCAATTGATGGCGGAAGCGGCGGGTGAGCCACGGCGGATTCCGCATGAGACGGCGAAGCTGACGTACTCGCAGGTCGGGGGGCACATGGTGGGGTGGTTCCAGTTTCAGCCGCTGTGGGACCGGATAACGAGGGAGCAGCCGGATTTGTTTGAATAGAGCAGTGAGTAGTGAGTAGTTCATAGTGAGTAGCGTGGGCTGATGCCGCTGTTCGCTGTGGCAGGGTGACGGCCGGATGTAAGTGCTTTGCTTTCACATTCTTTGCAGACCCTCTGTCGTAAGTGCTTTGTTTTCACATCATTTCAAAAAATGGGGAGGGGGGTGGGGCGGCGGCGACGTTCTTGCCAGCTCTGCATGTGTGCCCCCGGTGTTTTTGCGCAAAGAGCGTGGAAGCGGTTGAAAGCAAAGGAGGTATGGTTTTGCGAGATACAGAAAATCGCAAACGATTGCGCGAGAGTGCGAAAGAGGATGCGGCTTGAGAGCTGGTTGTGGGCGAGGAGGGAAGAGGAAGGAGTGGACCTACAGAGTGCAGAAGGGGAGAACGAGAACCGACCATAAACCAGCATAGCGCAGGTATTGATTACTGTAAAGATACAGTACTGTCTGCGTACGATTCGAATTGAGACAAAATATCTAGAGTGGATAGAGGAAGTTGCTGGGGAATTGGGAGTTTGCTGAGACAGATACGAAGCCAAGAACGAAGCGGTCAGATACGAATGGAACACCAGGGCGGGCAATCTTGGGGCGCGGTGGACAACCGACTGTAGAATGGGCCAGCTTCATATGGTGGCTTAGGAGACTTTGGGGGACAGGTGAAGGCGCGGGCACATTTCCGGTTTGATGATGGGGGACGGGCGGCAGCGGGGTACCGGGGGAAGGCGGGGGATTGCGTGGTGCGGGCGATTGCGATTGCCACCGAGCGGCCGTATCAGGAGATTTACGAGCGGGTGAACCGGGCGGCGACGCGAGAGCGAACCGGGAAACGGAAGCGCGGAATCAGCAATGCGCGGACGGGCGTGTACAAGAGTTCGATTCATCGGGTGATGGAAGCGTTGGGCTGGGAATGGACGCCTACGATGCAGATCGGGTCGGGATGTACGGTGCATTTGCGGGCAGACGAATTGCCGCCCGGGAGATTGGTGGTGAGCGTCTCGAAGCATTTGACGGCGGTGATTGATGGGGTGATTCATGACACGCATGATTGTGCGCGGCGGGGGACGCGGTGCGTGTATGGATATTGGCGGGAGGGTGCGCGGGCGGGATTGATGAAGAGAGAAACAGGCGGGAGTGCGGTGCCGCCGGTACGAAGAGACGCACGCCCGGCAAATGAAAGTGGAGCAACCGCGGCGCGACGAGTTCAGCCGCGGGAGAGCGAGCTGAAAGGGCCGCGGCAGAGGAGTTTTTGGGAGTGGTTGTTTGGGTGAAGAAGAGGCTACGGAGACGAGGGTCACGGTATGCGCGAGGGACGAAAAGTGCAAAGCGGCGTCAGGCCGCCGCACTCCAAGGAAGCTGAATTGCGTTAGAAAAGACTACCTGCCAAGGCAACACTTCGGCGAATAACAACGCAAGCGGAACGGTAAAAGCGGAAATGCAGGGGCGTGGTGTAGACTCTGCGCTTTCTGCAGGAGAAGACGGGAGTTGGTCAGGAGGGCCAATGGAGGGTGCGCGTGTGTTCGAGAGTGCATGGGCGAGGCTGTGGCATGCAAGTGTGCGCGGGTGGAGGCGGCAATTGGCGGTGAATTGCGGGGCAACTGCCCTGGTCACGATGACACTTTGCGCCGGAGGATTGGCTGGTGCGCGGGAGCAAGCGTTGACGCGCGAGGACTATGCGCGGGCGGAGCAGTTTCTTTCGTGGAATGCGGTGAAGCTGGCGCGGAATCTGGATGTGACGCCGAACTGGATAGAGAAGAGCGAGCGATTTTGGTTCAAGAACGAAACGGCGGACGGGAAAGAGTTTTTGGTGGTGGATGCAGAGAAGGGCACGAGCGAGCCGGCGTTTGACCATGCGCGGCTGGCAGCGGCGCTTTCGGAAGGGGCGGGAAAAGCGTATGCGGCGAACAAGTTGCCGTTTGAGACGTTGGCGTTTGTGCGCGGCGGGACGGCTATCGAGTTTGATGTAGAGAAGGATCACTGGAGCTGCGAACTGAAGGGCTACACGTGCAAGAAGAGCGCGGCGGCGAAGCCGAGCGGCGGCGAAGTGGTGTCGCCGGACAAGAAATGGGCAGTTTTTGTGAAAGAGCACAACTTGTTTTTGCGGTCGATGGCGACGAAGCAGGAGTCGGCGCTGACGACGGATGGAAAAAAAGACGACGAGTATGCGGTGCAGCCAGAGTCGAACACATCGGCGATTTCGTCGCGCATTTTGCTGGGAAAGAATCAGCCGATTGAGGCGATCTGGTCGCCGGATTCGAAGAAAGTGATTACCTACCGGCTAGATCAGACGAAGGTGAGAGAGGCGTACTTGATTCAGTCGGTGGCACCGGGAGAGATCGGGGCGGCGCGGCCGGTGCTGTATTCCTACCACTATCCTTTTCCGGGCGACAAAAATGTGCCGCTGTTGAAGTACGTGATTTTCGATTTGACGAGCAAATCCCCAGAAATCGCAGTGAACGAGCCGGCGCTGGAATTGAACGCATTTACACCGATGGATTTTCATTGGGTATGGTGGGGGAGGGACGGGAAGAGCGTTTATCTCCTGCAGAAGGACCGACCCAATCGGACGCTGAAGTTGAATGTGGCGGATGCGTCGGGCGCGGTGCGCACGATTGTGGAAGAACATGGCGCGACGCAGATTGAACCGACGCCGGAGTTTGGCGATGCGCCGCTGGTGAGAGTGCTGGGAGACGGGGCGGAGGTGATTTGGTTTTCGGAGAGAGATGGCTGGGGACATTTGTATTTGTACGACGCTAAGACGGGGAAGCTGAAGAACCAGATTACGTCGGGCGCGTGGCTGGTGCGCGGGATTGAGCATGTGGATGAAGCGAAGCGCTGGGTTTATTTTTCAGCGGCGGGACGCGAGAAGGGCGAGGACCCGTATTTGCGGCATTTGTATCGTGTGCGGCTGGACGGAAGCGGGCTGGAATTGTTGACGCCGGAGAGTGGGGATCACAACGTCACGTTTTCGGCGTCGGGGAAGTATTTCTTTGATGCGTATTCGCGGGCGGATGTGGCGCCGGTGTTTGTGGTGCGGTCGGCAAATGGAAACGTGGTGCGAGAGGTGGCCAAGGCGGACATCGGTGAGTTGATGGCCAAAGGATGGACAACGCCGGAGCCATTTCAAGCAAAGGCTGCAGACGGCGTGACGGATATTTATGGCGTGATTTACAAGCCGGCGAATTTTGATGCGGCGAAGAAATATCCGGTTCTGGACAGCATTTATCCGGGGCCGCAATCGGGCCGCGTGCCGAAGACTCTTTTCGGAAAAGGCCGCAGCGGTTGCTTTGATGCGTATGGCCAAGCGCCGGCGCTCGCGCAACTGGGATTTGTGGTGATTACGGTGGATGGGCGCGGGACACCGCTGCGCTCGAAGGCGTTTCACGACTACTCGTACGGGAAGCTGGGGGATGCGGGAGGGCTGGAGGATCATGTCGCAGCAATCAAGCAGCTAGCGGAGAAATATCCGTATATGGATTTGACGCGCGTGGGAATGTACGGGCATTCGGGCGGCGGATACGGGACGGTGCGGGCGATGCTGACCTATCCGGACTTTTACAAGGTGGGCGTCGCGTCTTCGGGCGAGCACGACATGCGCGGATATTTGGCGGAGTGGGGAGAAAAGTACGAAGGGCCTCTGGAAGGCGAGAATTATGTGGAGGCGTCGAATCCAGCGCTGGCATTGACAGCGAAGTTGAAAGGGAAGCTGCTCATCGCGTGGGGAGACATGGACGACAACGTGCCGCCTTCGCTGGAGCTGCAACTGGTGCATTCGCTGATCAAGACGAATCAGGACTTTGACACGCTGGTGCTGCCGAACCGGAATCATTCGCTGCTGAACGATCCCTATTTCATTCGCCGGCTTTGGGATTACCTGGTGCGGAATTTGATGGGCAAGGAGCCGCCGCAGGGATACGAGATCAAGAATGGCTCGCCGACGTACCGGACACTGGATGCACTGGAGAAAGACACGAAGAACGAAGTAAAGAAGTAACGAAGTAAGGAAGCAATGAAGGATGACTAGGGAATTTCTTGTGGAGTTGCGGGAAGGTTGCGGCGCTTCGAAGGTTTTTGCACCGAAGGGATAGGAGGGAAGGAAATGGTGAAAGGTTCTGGAAGAGCGGCAGTGCTTGGCGTGTTAGCGTTTTTGTGCGCTGGTTCGATGGCGTTGGCACAGAGCGGGCAGGTGGAGCGGCAGGAACGATGGCGGTTTCTGAATCCATCGACGACATTGTCGAATGATCCGCGGCGCGTGCCGGTGCCGCCGGACGCGGGCCCGGCAGGGACGTTGGTGCTGCGCGGCGGACGAGTCTTTGATGGCACAGGAGCGGCGGCGCACGAAGGGACGCTGGTAATTACGGGGAACAAAATCGCCGAAGTGCTGCCGGCGGGAGCGACGGATTGGCCAGCGGATGCGCAGGTGATTGACGTGCACGGCGAAACGGTCATGCCGGGCCTGATTGATATGCATACGCACCTGACATATGCGAATCCGGGAGAACCAGAAGAGATTTCACTGAGCGAGGCGGACGAAGCGCTGCGCGGAAGCGAGCGGCTGCGGTACTACATCGAGAGCGGGATCACGAGCGTGCGCGATGTGGCTTCGAATGGCGAAGTGCCGTTCCGGCTGAAGGCGTGGGTGAATGAAAATCGCATCGTTGGGCCGCGGATTTTCGCGGCGGGGCAATTCATTACGGGCATCGGCGGCCACGGGGATGAGGGCGGGCTGGACAACGATCCGGTGCATGGAGCGATTCGCGAGGCGTCGGGGCCGGATGGATGGCGAGATGCGGTGCGCGTGCAGTTCCGGCGCGGAGCGGACGTGATCAAGATTGGGAGCCACTTCAGCGTGGCGGAAGTGACGGCGGCGGTGCAGGAAGCGCACGAACTGGGACTGAAAGTGACGTGCGACTGCGAAACGTTTTATATCCGGCGCGCCGTGGAAGCGGGCGTGGACATGATCGAACATCCGTTGCCGCGAACGGACGAAACGATCCGGTTGATGGCGGAGAGAGGAACGGAAGCGGACCCGACACTGATTCCGTATATTTTGATCTTTGATCTGAACGGAGGGTATTACTACACGACGTCGCGGCGGTTCACGTTTTCGAAGGATGCCAACTTCGAAGTGCTGAAGAGGATGAAGGCAGCGGGAATCAAGATGGGAATTGGGACGGACCTGGTGACGGACTGGTACCGCTATTTGCCGGGGCCGTACATTACGGAGATGAAGCAGTTCGCGAAGGCGGGCTACACGGTGCCGCAGGTGCTTTCGATTGCGACGAAGACGAATGCGGAGTTGCTGGACATGGGAAGCCGGCTGGGGACGCTGGAGGCAGGGAAGCTGGCGGATGTGACGGTGATCGATGGGAAGCCGGACGTGGAGCTGGACGACGTGGCGAAGGTGGATTTGGTGATTCGGGATGGAAATATTGTGGTGAAGCACGGGCAGATCAACGTGCCGAGACATGTGCCGCGACCGATGCCGCAGCCGTGTCAGAAGTGCGGCGGACCGGTGCCGTGAGCTGGCGGCAAGGCGGAAACTTGAAGCAGATTCGCGGGTTTGCACACGTGGCGTTGATTGAGTGGTACGAGGCTAACAAACATCGGTAGACATATAGAGAGCGGCGCGTGTAGTCCTATGTATTGGTGGGGAAGCAGGTCCTGAGGTTGGCGCAAGGACCTGCAGGGGTATAGCAGGCATGGCCCCAGTACTGCTGTGGCTGATTATGGTGTTGTGTTTGTTGGTCTCCGTGGTGAAGTACGTGATGGGGATCATCCTGAAGATTGCGTTTCCCAGCGCAAAAATTCAAAAAGACTATAGCTACGAACCTACCGTGAGTGTGCTGATGCCGTGCTTCAACGAGGGGAAGACGGTTTACGAGACGATTGAGAGCATCAGCAAGAGCAACTATCCCGCCGAGAAGTTTGAAGTAATTGCGCAGGATGACTGTTCGGTGGACGACAGTTACGAGTGGATGCAGAAAGCGCAACGCGACTTCACGAATATACGTATCAGAACCGGAAGGAACGCGGTCAACAGCGGGAAGGCGCGGACGGTGTGCAATGCGCTGGAACACTCGACGGCGGAGGTCATCATTTCCATCGATTCGGATTGCATTTTTCATCCGGAGGCGATTCGGGAATTGACGGCGTGCTTCAGCGAGCCGAAGGTCGGATCGGTGGGCGGGCGCGTGGGCGTGCGGAATCCCAACGACAGCGTGATTACCGCGATTCAAGCGGTGATTTATTTCGCGGCGTTCCAGCTGTACAAGATTCCGGAGAATTGGACGCGCAGCGTGTGCTGCATCAGCGGGTGTTTGTTTGCCATCCGGCGGGAGCTGCTGCTGGAGATTGAGCCGGCGATTCGCGCGCGGCACTGGTTTGGGGTTCCGGTGAATCAGGGCGAGGACAGGTTTCTGACCCACCAGACGCTGCTGCGGGGGTACGGCACCTACATTAACAATGATGCGCTGTGCTGGACCACGGTGCCGAATACGCTGGCGGTCCTGTTCAAACAGCAATTGCGTTGGCGGCGCAGCATCGTGCGGGACTTTTTCTATACGCTGAGAACACTGCCGCAGCACGTGTGGAAGCTGCACCCGAATGCGGTGTGGACGCTGGTACTGACCCCCTTGGGAGCGCTGGTGGCGTTTTTGGTGGTGACGACGGCGTTGACAACAGATCCGCTGGCGTGGACCGGACCGGTGCCGCTGCTCGGCGCATTGGGAATTGGCGCGGTGCTGACCTGGTTCATCAAGAAATACAGTGCGCGGGAGGCGGTGATGCATCCGCTGGCGTTTGGAGCGTATGTGGCGTGGTCGATGGCCAGCAGCTTGTTGCTGACGCCGCTGGCGCTGTTCACGATGGACTCAGCGGATTGGGGCACCAGGACGAAGCAAGCGGACGAAACGGGGGTGGGCGTTGGCAACGCAAGCAACTAACACGGCGCCTGCCGAGGCGAAGAAGGCCGCTCGGGCACCAGGGCAAGCGTTGCGCGAGCTGCACTACAAGCTGGTGCTTACGCTGTACCGCGTGTTCGCCATTGCCATGCTGTATCTGGTGCTGCTGGGAATTCTGGCGTATGCGTTTGTGATGGGATTTTATGCGGTGAACAGCTCGTGGGCGGCGCCGGTGATTTTGTCGGCGTCCGATGAGAAGAGCCTCGCGTTTCGGGAACAGTTGGTGACGAGCCAGCAGACAATTGAGGACTTGAAGGTCGATACGCAGAAATTGCAGAGCGGCCTGGACGAGATGAGGAAGCACCGCGGGGCGCTGCTGGCGCTAGAGCGTCCGCTGCAAGAGGCGATTGAGCGCGAGCAAAAACACAACAAGGCCACGGGGCCGGAGCTGGCCCAGCTCGACGAAGAGAAGAAGAATGACAACGCAAAAACGCGAGCGGTGCTGGAGCAATTGAAGGAGCTGGAGGCCAACATCAACAAAGATTTGGCGAACGGGTTGATCACCAAGGCGGATGCGGCGTCGCAGATCTCTGCGTTGAACCAGGCGCGCAGCGCGTACACGGACAGCAAGATTGCCGAGGTGCTGTTGACAGATAACGTGCTGGACAAGACCAACATGGGAACAAACTCGCTCGATGTGCTGGAGAAACAGGCAGAACTGCAGTCGGAGGCGGCGCAGTTGGATGTAGCGATCAACGTGGCGGAGAAGCAGTTGTACGAAGAGTCGCGGCAGATTGGCCGTTTAAGGGAAGCCATCACCACGGCGAAGCAGAGCCCGTATTACCTGAATGCTTCGGGAGAAAAGACTTTGTACTTCGCGTTCGTGCCGTATGACAACCGGGCGAGCGCGGTGGCGGGCAGCCCAGTGTACGACTGCTACCTGAACATGATTGTGTGCCGCAAAGTGGGTGAGGTGAAGAAGAAATTCGCGGGCGAGCAGGAAGCCGTGCATCCCATATTCAAGACGCAACTGCGCGGGTTCCTGATCCAGATGGATTTGGATGCGCATGGATCGGCGAAGTCGCGAACAGTTTTCCTGGGACGGAAGCCGCTGTTGTTCTGAGTTCGTTTCTGACTCTTAAGCTGAAGGTGACTCGAATGCATATAAGCCCGTGGAAGTGTGTGCTGGCAGTAGCGATGTTTTTCCCGGCGCAGGCGCTGGCGCAGAGCGCGAGCGATGGGCAGGCGTACTGCACGTATCTGACGGAGCAGGCGCAGGCGCAGCGGGATTTGCTGCGGTCGCCCACGGCTCTGGCGGGGTTTACGCAGCCGGAGACCGGATTGCCGATGCAGATCGTGGGGGGCGCGACGTTGGGACTCTCTAACGTTAGAAAAGCCGGGCTGACGATGGAGACGGCGCGGAAAGAGTGCGAGTTGTACCAAAGCACGGCGGAAACGCAGCTGGTCATCCAATACGCGCTGCCGAGCATTGAGAGGGAAGCGCTGCGGAACCGGCTGACGCTGATTGAACGGGCGAATGCGTCGCTGGACGGACTTCTGGAAACGACCATCAGAATGCTAGAGGCGCAAAATGCGACGCGCCTGATGGTTTTCACACTGCAAACAACCAGGATCAAGCTCAACGCTGACCGGGCCGACACGCAAGCGAAACTCAGCGCCCTCTATGTGCCGGAGTTAAGCGACAAATCCTTGAAAGAACTAGTGGCGGAAAAGGAACGCAGTGAGACCGGAGAACAGAGAGCGCTGGATAAACTGAGCCGGCAGAACAACTGGGACGTAGCGCTTTCGGTGGGCGTACACCAGCAAGTGAATCCGGTGGCGCAGGGCGTGCAACCGTATGGCGAAGTGACGGTGAATTACAATTTCGCCAGCCGGGCGATCAACCGGCACCTGGACCGTGCGGCTGAAGCGCACGAAGAATGGAAGAAAGTGCAGGAGGGCGACGTGGTGCGCAGCATGGAAGTGCTGCGGCAGCAGTTGGTGGATAGCGTGACGGCGCAAGAGGGCAGGCTGAAGGCGGTGCAGGCAGAAAGCGAAGAGATCGACAAGAACCTGGCGCTGGTGGCGAATCCAGACACGGCAGCGGCGGTGGATTTTCGCAATCAGTTGACGGCCGCGCGGCTGCTTTTGGAGATTGAAGCCGGTGACGCGGCGTTTCGGAGGGAGCGGCTGCGGGAATTTCTGGCGAAGAACTATTGATTGGCGGCGCGATCCAGTCGGGGACCTTCGGCCAAGGCTCGGGATGGCTTACGCGGAGAAAAGCAGATTTCATAACGCAAAAACCGCGAGATGGAAAAGAGCTCTCGCTACGCTCGGAATGACAATGTTCTTGTCGATGAGCAGGGACGCGGGACAAGCGTCGCCAGCATTGCGAAGGAAGGACAGGTCGCGGCGATCACGGGTCTAAAGGCGCGCCCGCGCACATTACGAGAGAAGAGCGGATCTAAAGAGTTCGTGTGGCAACCTTGCCAGTAAGAAAAGCGGCGTCAAGCCGTTGCACTCCCAAAAGGAAAAGCACGGGTCTGAAAGACCCGCCACTACATGAGTTAGGTGGTCCAGATCTCTTTGAGGACGCGGCGGAAGTTGCCGCCGAGGATAGCTTCGATGTTGGCGTCGGAGTAGTTGCGGCGGATGAGGCCTTCGGCTAGGTCGAAGGGGCGTTTGGCGTAGTGGTAGCCGTCGATATCGATTTTGTCGCGGAAGCCGTAGCTGCCCTTGTAGCCGGCGCGTAGCTGTTTATTCTCGTCGGGATTCATGGCGTCGTAGCCGAGGAGATCGATGTCGCTGCCGACGCCGAGATGCTCGACGCCGACGAGTTTGGCGACATAGTCGAAGTGGTCGAGCATGGTCTCAATGGTGGTCGGTTCCTTGGGGCTGACGAACATGCGCACTTCAGTGATGCCCATGACGCCGCCTTTGGCGGCCATGGCCTTGATGGCTTCGTCGGTTTTGCAGCGCGGATGGCCCGGATTGAGGGTGCGGCAGTTGGAGTGCGTGATGAGCACCGGCTTTTTGGAGACGTCGAAGGCGTCGAGGGTGGTGCGATCGCCACAGTGGGAGACATCCACGGCCATGCCGAGCTTGTTCATGCGCTCAACCACGGCGAGACCAAAATCGGAAAGGCCTTCGTCGCGGCGCTCCGTGCTGCCGTTGCCGATGAGAGTGCGGGCGTTGTAGGTGAGTTGCGAGACGCGCTGGCCGAGGCCGTAAAAATAATCGACATCCTCGAGCTTGCGGAAGTGCTCGGAGTTCTGAACGCCGAGCAGGACGCCGACTTTTCCGGAGGCTTTGATGCCATCGAGGCGGGCGGGAGTTTCGACGCGCTCGAACCAGGCGTCGTGACGTGCGAGAAACGTATTGTAGCCGGAGAGGAACTGGAGCGTCTCGAGGTAGGCGTCGGGACCGCCAGTGCCGATGGCGATGTGGAACACGTTGATGCCGGATTGTTTGTAGGGAGCGAAATCGTTGGCGGTGAAATTTTCTGGATTGCCCAGGAATTTCTGGGTGAGGGAAGGGCTGATCCAAAGCGGGGCGAGCATATCAATGACGGTGGTGCGTTGAACAAGATCGAGGGCGCGGGCGGAATAGGTTTGATCGCCTGCGGCGGAGAATCTGTAGCGACCCAGATTAAACATCGCCGCGCCGGTGACAGCGCGCGTAAGCGCGGGTGCTGCTAAAGCCGCAGCAACCCCTTTGACACCTGTCCCTAACAGTTTTCTGCGGTTCATCTCTCTTTCCTCCGTAATTTTTGTATTGCGCTGACAGCGTGAACCGAGCGGCGCGATGAGCGCGGATGCTATCACTGCGCGCGGCGGATGGCCATCGGTTGCCGGGCGAATGCACTTGGCGAGCCTGGCATTAGCGCGAGGCGCGGTGCGCCGGGTAGGCAGAATCGTGGAATCGTGTGAGCCGAGCGATCGGCTTCGCGCGGAATCGTTCCGTGTGACGAAGAGCCGCGGGACGTATATGATTCCGGGCCTGGAGGAGGAGACCATGGCGGTTCAACTACCGACACCGGAGCAGGTGCGCGCGGCAACGAGCGAAATGGGACTGTCGTTGACGGATGCGGATGTGGAGTCGTTCCGGGGGCTGATGAAGAGCATCGTAGAGGCATACAACGTGGTGGATGCGTCGCCAGATTGCCTGCCGGAAGTGAAATATCCGCGGACGCCGGGGAGGATCCCCGCGGCGCAGGAAAATACGCACAACGCGTGGTACGTGAAGACGACGATTCGCGGTGCCGAGACGGGGCCGCTCAAGGGCAAGCGCGTCGCGATTAAGGACAATGTGATGGTCGCGGGCGTGCCGATGATGAACGGCAACGCGATCTTGGAAGGGTATGTACCGGAAATTGATGCGACAGTGGTGACGCGGCTCCTGGATGCGGGCGCGGAGATTGTGGGGAAGACGCATTGCGAGTCGTACTGTCTTTCGGGTGGAAGCCATACCAGCGCGAAAGGGCCGGTGCACAACCCGTACAGGAGGGGCTATTCGGCCGGAGGATCGTCGTCGGGATCGGGAGTGGTCGTGGCGCTGGGCGAAGCGGACATGGCGATTGGCGGAGATCAGGGCGGGTCCATCCGCATTCCGTCGTGCTGGTGTGGAATTTATGGAATGAAGGCGACGCACGGGCTGGTGCCGTACACGGGAATCATGCCGATTGAGATTTTTGTGGATCATACCGGGCCGATGACAGCGACGGTGGCGGACAACGCGCTGATGCTGGAAGTGATCGCGGGAGCGGACGGTTACGATGCAAGACAGATAGCGCCGAAGACGGCAAAGTACACCGAGGCGTTGGGCGCGGGCGTGAAAGGAATGAAGATTGGGCTGGTGAAGGAAGGATTTGGAAGGCCGGAGTCGGAAAAGGCGGTGGATGAAAAGGTGCGACAGGGCGCGGAGATTTTCCGGGAGCTCGGCGCGACGGTGGAGGAAGTGTCTATTCCCATGCATCTGCTGGGGCCGGCGATCTGGACGCCGATCGGGATGGAGGGAATCGCGCAAACGATGATGTTTGGGGACGGATATGGATTGTCTAGGCAGGATTTGTACGTGACGAGCCTGATGGACAAGCTGCATGGGTGGACGTTGCGGGGGAATGAATTGTCGGAGACGACAAAAGTGTGGACGGCGTTCGGCGTGTACGCGAAGAAATATCACGGGACGCATTATTACGGAAAGGCGGTGAATTTAGGCCGGCGCCTGCGCGAAGCGTATGACACGGCGCTTGCGAAGTACGACCTGCTGATGATGCCGACGCTGCCAATGAAGCCGCAACCGATCCCACCGGCGGACGCGACGCGGGAGGAGTATTTTCAGCGAGCGACCGAGATGATTGGAAACACGTGCCCGTTTGACGTGACGCATCATCCGGCGATGAGTGTGCCGTGCGGGATGATTGAGGGATTGCCGACGGGGCTGATGTTGATTGGGAAGCATTGGGAGGAGAAGACCATTTACAAAGCGGCGCATGCGTTCGAACAGGCGCGGGATTGGAAGAAATTGTGAAGCGGCGCTGACGGCATTTATCTTGACGTGGACTACGGGTTGACGATGGAGCTGACACCGCGATTTACGCGCGCCGTGGAATATGCGCGGCAAATTCACACCGGATACCGAAAAGGGACGCAGGTGCCGTACATGGCGCACCTGCTGGGCGTCGCGGCGCTCGTGCTGGGCGAGACCGGGTACGTGCCATTTCCTGTGACGGAGGACATGGCTATCGCAGCGCTGCTACACGATGCCGTGGAAGACGCAGGCGGGTGGCCGCGGTTGAAAGACATTAAGGAGAATTTCGGAGCGGAAGTAGCGCACATGGTGGAAGGATGCACGGACAGTTTTGAGGAGGATGGCGAAAAGAAGCTGCCGTGGGAAGCGAGGAAGAGATCGTACATCGAACGGCTGCCGAGGGAACCGGAAAGTACGCTACTCGTGTCGGCGGCGGACAAGCTGTATAACGCGCGAGCGATTCTGGCGGACTACAGAAAGATTGGCCCGGAAGTTTGGCAACGGTTTAAGAGAGGACGCTGTGAGCAGCTCTGGTATTTCGAGGAGCTGATTCGCGTGTTCGAGGTGACATGCCCGAAGTGGCGGATTATCGAGGAATTGAAGTCGACCGTTGCCGAACTGGCGCGAGTTTCCGCTCACGAATTACCCAAGGATTGAAGGCGGCGCCCGTTAAGCGACTTTGCTTACGAAAGATCGTTACCCGGATTTACTAACCCCGCTTGGATCGTTCGCCGCAAGACGGTCATTGAAACCAGTAGGGAGTCTTTTTGGTCCATTCGCTGTCCGGGTACCGTTTGTGGAGGATGTCGAAGGCTTGCTTGGAGTAGTTGGGGGTGTTGTCTTTTGGCTCCTCAACGGTGGCGGCTTGATTTGCTTCCCCACAGCCGTAGCGCCAGGCACGGACGACGTTGTGGAGAGCTTCGGGGACGCGCGGATCGTCGGGGTGGGCATTAGCCCAGTCGATGGCGAGCTGGCCGAGCCAGCGCGGGGCAGAGGGAAGCGCTGTGAGTGCGTTCATTTCTTGGCGCGCGGTGCCTTTATCTTGCGCGGATAGAAAATCAGGCTCCGGCACGATGCCGCCCGGGTAGATTTCTGGAAGGGGCGAACGAAGCTTGGAAAACATGTAATAGAAACCGCCGCCGTAGGTCTGCGTGTTGCCGGAAGGTGTGAATGCGCACCACCAGTTGTCGCCGAAATTGTCAATGGAATTGAAATGCGTGCCGTCGCCGGTGCTGTAGAACCAGCCGCGGCCGGGGCTGGCGCTGACGAAGGGGCGAAGTCCGGGATTGCGGAGGATAACCAGGACGGCGGCGAATTCGCGCGAGTCGCCTTCGGCGGCGGAGTATTGCGCGAGATCGTCTTTCAGCTCCGGAACCAAGTCGCTAAGGATAGGAGTCATTTCGCGGGCGACGGCGTCGTTCTGCAATTCGATGGCACGAGTCCACGCGGCGATGGCGACGTCGGCGCGGAGAGCGGGAGGCAAGATATTGGATTTGGCGGCGTCGGCGAGGAGGCGCAGGGGAAGTTCTTCGGTGAACACGACGGAGGCGTCGGAGTCGAGGTGTGGGCGAGTGGCAGCGAATTCGGGGGAGCCGGGCTCGTAGTCGGATTTGCCAGCAGGAAGAGGAGCGACGCGCGCAGCATCGGTCGAGAGACGCGGGGCGAATTGGAGGAATTCCGAGAGGCTGGTGGCGAGCCTCATGCGCAGGGCGAGGAGTTGGTTGCGGGCGGAGACAGGCATGGACGCGGACTTTTCAGCGAGCAGCGCATCCACACCGCGGCGGGCGGCATCGCGCAGGCCCGATTGCGCCAGGAGGCGGGCACGATGAAAAGCGACAGTGAGAGAAGCTGCCGAATCGGGATTGACTTTGGAGGTCGCGGCCAGAAGCGCGGGGACGGCAGGGTCTTTTGCGTCAACTTGGGAGATTGCGGCGACGAGCCAAACAAGGGACTTCGTCTCGTTCCAGCGCTGTAAGGAATGATCGAAGCAATCTCCGCAGGAGTGGCTGAAGGTGAGAATCCAGTCGGTCATGTCGCCGCCTTTGAGGCGGGTGGCTTCGTCGACGGTGACGCCTCGTTGTTCCGTTTTTCCCTCAGCTGCCGGAGAAATAACTACCGTCTTTGTGAGGACGGGACGGTCGAGGAGCCAGAGATAGTCAGTCAGGTCCTGAGTAAAGGATTTTGAGGGGCCGGGAGTCGCGAGCGCGGTTTCGAGTTCCTGAAGACGCTCTTGGCGATGGAGGCGGATGCGCACGAAGCCGAGCATGCGCTGGGCAGCGGGGTGAAATTCGGCGGCATCTTTGTCGGCGAGGATCGCGTGCAATTGTTCCTCGGCCTGCGCCAGGAGTTTCGGGTCGTACTCCGCCTCCTTCGCCTGGAGCGTTGCTCTGCGGATGAGCACGCGCGCCACGAGATAAGGCGCAAGCTTGCGGTAAGGTGAATCGGGATCCTTGGCGATGTCCTGAAAGGCTCGCTGCGCGGCGTCAAAATCCCCGGCGTAGAAAAAGGCGGCAGCAATCTGGTAGGCGCGGTCGGCGCGCACGATGGCGGGATCCTCGGGGCGCGCCGCGGCGGGAAGGGCGGCTGGTTTCACCTTGGGCGGATAGCCCATATCGCCGGAACAATTTTCAAAAACCTGATCCTGCGCGGCAATCCAGTCTTTTACCAATGCGCTGCCGGCGCCAAATTGACGGACCCGGTTCTGGAGGGTGCGCACGGCGTTTTCGAATGCGGCGTTGAGACAGTTGTAGTAAGCGATGTACTCACCGTCGCGCATGGAGGCACGGGAAACTCCAAAGGGGTTGAACATGCCTTGGAGATTCTTTGGCGTTTCGCCTAAGGCCGTTGCGCGGGCGGTCCGCCATTCTTTCTGCCAGTCTTGCGGCAACTGGTTCGGAGAGCCTTGGTGCGCCGAATTCTGATTGGGCGAGGCGTCAGACTGGTCAAGAATCGCAGCCAGTTCCGAGTCTGAAAAAGGTTTGCCGCTGAGATTGCGATAAGCCGCAAAGAGATAGACGTGAAAATAGCCGCGTTCGAGCAGGCCGAGCTTTCCGTGCGCGAAGGCCCTGTTGTCGTCAGGAGCGTTGTAGTCGGTGTAGGTGGGAGCGGTGAAGTCCGGGCCGCAGGCAAAGGCCAGGCGGTGCGGCAGAACCAGAAGCAGCGCGAGAAGCGCGGCGGTAGAGATGCGAACGATGCGGCGGATCATGGGTGCAACTCCTTAAGAATTTCGTCAGCGTCGGATTGCGACCAGGAACGCGGGGCGAAAACATAAACTCGCTTGTCGTGGCGCGTGACTGCGTTGGGCAAGGATTTGGAACTCAGCAGATTCTTCAGGAGCGGTTCGTCGGTGGAGAGGCCGAGGCTGAATTGGCAGGCGGCCACCGGGAAGTCGTTGCCGGAGTGGAGAAATTTGACGACGTCTCCGGCGGCGGGGCCCATGCGGAAGAGCATGGGGACGGCTTCGTCGATGGTGTTTGGCGGCAATTGCGCCAGCCAGGGATCGCCGATGCACCACGAGGCGAGTGCGGTGATGGACAGGGGGAACGAATCGGGGAGCTTGCGGCGGACCTCTTGCAGCAGCGTGGCGTAGAAGGGATGGGCGCTGGCGGGGGCGTCGAAGTCGATTTGAATGGCCGAAATGCCGGGGATCGATTGCAGATCGGCGATTTCGGAAGCGAGGCGGTCGCTCCGGGTCGCCGAATAGGAGACGCTGCGGAAAGATGGCGCTAATGGCTGTGCCACTGAGAGAACGCGCGGAGCGGCGCCCATTTCAATACGCACGGCAGCGATGAGCGGCGTGCCGGGAGCGATGCGCAAGGGCTGCAGGCGGGGACGAACGAGGAAGGATAGAGCGGTGGCGCCGGAGGAATCCGTTGCAGGCGGTTGGAGATAAATCGTTTTGGCAAGGAAAGCGACTGCGGCCTGACCCGGCGTGAGAAAACGAAAATCTTCGGGGCGTTCCCAGGCCCAGAAAATCACGACGGGCGAATTGTTTGTCCCCGTAGGCGACGGGTTCAGGTGAACCCTGCCCGGCGGGTGCGAAGAGAGGCAGCGCCGGGCGAAGGCTCGCACAGGGCGGGGCTGCAAAGCAGCGAAGACAAGCCCCATCAAAACCAGGGCGCACATCAGGATGAGCGCGATTTTGGGCACTCGTGTCACTGTGAATTCGGAGGAGCAGTCACAATGCCAGAACTATATGACTGATTTCACGGTGTTTACATTCCGGCGACTGGCAGTATGTGTTTAGAAGGTCACCAAGCGTGGGCTGGCGGCAACGGCTGCGGTCGAGGGTTGTGCGGCCGATTTTGCGCCCAGGTGTCTTGCTTTTGACGTAAGGGCGGAATATACTAATGCTTCGCACTGGAGCAGGTCGCACGGATCGGTGGGCGCAAGCCCACTTTTTTGTTGGGCCGGTTGGAGTGCAGGGTACACCGGCATTACTCGTGGAGTCTTTAGTTGGATTTGGAAAAAATTCGGGATGCCGCCGAACGCGTGGCGCGGTCGCTGGGGCTGGAGGTCTTTGATGTGGAATGGAAAGTGGGGAAGCAGCGCTTCCTGCGTGTGATTCTGGACCGGCCGCCAAAAGTTGTTGCAGGGATTAGTGATGCGGCGGGGCAGCTTGCGGGGAGCGCGGAGACGACGGGCGGTGAAGTAGGGATTAGCCACGACGATTGCCAGCGTGTGAGCCAGCAGTTGAGCGTGATTTTGGATGTGGAAGAGCTGATTCCGGGGCCGGGCTACGTGCTGGAAGTGAGCTCTCCGGGGCTTGACCGGATGCTGCGCCGGCCCAGCGACTACGAGCGGTTTCGCGGCAGGCTGGCAAAGATTTCGACGACGGAGCCCGTGGAGAACGAAAAGTTTTTTGAAGGGCGGCTGGCGGGTCTGGTCGAGGGAAAAGTGAGGGTGGAGTTGAAGGGGAAGGTAGTTAGGACCGTGGAAGTGCCGCTGGAGAAGATCAGAAAGGCGAATTTGGTGGTGGAGTTCTAAAGAAGTTTGCAGCTGATAGTCAAGAGATTCGGGGGAAGAAACCAGGATTACGTTAAATGGCGAACCTGCTCTATCAACAGATTGAGATGCTGAGCCGCGAGAAGCACATCGAGCCGGAGATTGTGGTGTCGGCGATCGAAGATGCCATGGTCGTGGCGGCGCGTAAACACTACAAAACCGAAGAAGACCTGCGCGCGAAGTTTAATCAGGAAACCGGGCAGGTGGATGTGTATTCGGTGTATACGGTTGTGGAAGAAGTGACCGACCCGAAGAAAGAGATCAGCCTGACGGAAGCCAAGAAGAAGAATCCGTCGGCGGAGATCGGGACGGAGATCGTGGCGCCGAAGCCCACCGAGGCGTTCGGGCGCATAACGGCGCAGACCTTCAAGCAGGTGATTCTGCAGAAGGTGCGCGAGGCCGAGCGCGACACGATCTACAACGAGTATCACACCCGCGTGGGTGAGCTGGTGACGGTAATCGTGAAGCGCGCGGAAGGCCCCGATTTGATTGTGGATATGGGCCGGACGGAAGCGCGGCTTCCCAAGCGGGAACAGTCGAAACTGGAAACGTACAACATCGGCGAGCGCCTGCGCGTGGTGATCAAGATGGTGGATCGCGCCGCGAAAGGGCCTCAGGTGATTGTGTCGCGTGCGGATGCCAGCCTGGTGCAGCGGCTGTTTGAGATGGAAGTGCCGGAGATTTACGACGGTACTGTGCAGATTCGTCACGCGGCGCGCGAGGCTGGCGAGCGGACGAAAGTGGCAGTAGCGAGCCGGGATAAGGACGTGGATCCGGTGGGGGCGTGCGTCGGAATGAAGGGCATGCGTGTGCAGTCCATCATTCGCGAACTGCGCGGCGAGAAGATTGACATTATTCCTTATAGCGAAGAGACGGTAGCGTTTGCGCAGAAGGCTTTGAGTCCCGCGAAGGTGACGCGCGTGCAAATCACCGATCCAGAAAATCACAAGCTCGAGGTTATCGTCGAGGACTCGCAGCTCTCCCTGGCCATCGGCAAAAAAGGGCAGAACGTCCGCCTGGCGAGCAAGCTGATCGGTTGGGATATCGATATCAAGAGCGAAGAAGAGAAGCGCCAGGAAATTGAAGAGCAGATGACGGCGTTGACCGCGCCGGCGACGCCGCTGACCGTGTTAGCGGGCGTCGGTCCGAAGACCATTGAGAAGATTGAAGCGGCGGGGATTACCAACCTCGAGAAGCTCGCTGGAATGACGCCGGAGCAGTTGATGGAGATTCCGGGCATCGGCGAGAAGATGGTGGACAAGATCTACCAGGCCGTCAACAAATACTACGAAGGCGGCACGGATGCGGCCGCGGCCGCAGCGCAGGCGGGTCAGACCACGGACGAAGCGGGGGAAGGCGAAGTCGCTGCGGCAGAAGAAGGCGTATCCACGCAGAGCGCAGAGACCAGCGAAGGATCAGCTTCCGAGATCGCCGAGGATGCAAGCCAGCCCGCAGCGACCAGCACACCCGAAGGAGCGGAGAAGGCTGACGAAGAGAGCGAGGCATCGCGTGGTAAAGGAGAGCCGAAGGAATAATTACTGATTTCTTCCGGCTGGCTGGAACGAATTCCGTTTTTGCGTGGGAAAGATTCTAAGGGGCGAATGAGCGACGCAAATCAAGTAAGAATCAACGAACTGGCCCGCGAACTCGAGGTAAAGGCCAAGGCGATTATTGATCTTCTGCCCGAGTACGGCGTCACCGAAAAGAAGACGCACTCGAGCTCCATTCCGGCAGACGTCGCGGAAAAAGTTCGCAGAAAAATCTCGGGACAGGCGGAAGCGGAAGCTGCTGCGGAAGCCGCGGCCCAAAAAGAGAAGGAAGCGAAAGAGGCGGCTGCCAAGGCTGCGCGGATGCGGCCAACGGCGACTCCCGCTCCCGCTGCGCCTTCACCAGTCGCGGTAAAACCTGCGGCTCCAGGTGCGCCCGCAGCAGTGAGGCCAACCGCGCCTGGTACCGCCGCGCCTGCGCCACACCCGGCGGCGCCTTCAGCGCGGCCCGCAGCTCCGGCGGCGCCCCACGCGCCAGCTCCAGCCGCCGCGCCCGGCTCGACTCTGCCGGCGGTGGCTCCTGCAGCTCCGAGACCCGCAGCGCCTGCACCAACTGTCGCCCCCGCGGCTCCGAAACCAATTGCGCCGGCGGCGCCCGTTGCGCCAGCGGCAGCTCCGGCTTCTCCCGCGCCAACGCCGCGGCCAACTGCGCCTAGCGCACCTGCGGCAAGGCCCCCTGCGGGTGCGCCGCTTCGTCCGCAGCCGTCGGGCGGCCAGCCGACGACGGCTCCTGCCGCCCAACGTCCAGCGGCACAAGTGGGAACGCAACCTTCTGCTGTTCGCCCGGCGGCCGCCGCGCCGGGTGCACCAGCGGCACGTCCGGCCGCGCCAGCGCGCCCGCTGCCGACAGGAAATCGAGGGCCGTTGCCTGGCACGACGCCGGGCAGTGGACGGCCGAGCGGACCGCGTCCCGGCCAGCCGATGCGACCGATGCAACCAGGCGGGCAAGGAAGGCCGTATTCGCCACGGCCGGGCGGTTCCGGTGGGCCGGGCGGAGGACCCGCGAATCGTCCATTTGAACAACGCCGCGGCGCGATCCCTACAGGAACGCGCCCGGGCCCGCGCATGCCGGGACGTCCCGGTATGCTTCCGCCGCTTCCGGACAAGATGCCGCCCAAGGCAGAGCCGGGCAAACCGCTGTACACGCGCAAGCCGCCGCAACGGCAGCGGCCCGTCGTTGACAAACGCGAGATCGAGGGCGAGCGCAAGCTGCATCCGACGCGGCAGCGTCCGGGTGCCGGCGACCGCCGCTCCGCTGCGGCCGTCATTGCGCCGCCCGAGCCGCGGCCGCCGCGCGACGTGACGATTACGGAAGGGATCACGATTCGCGAACTGGCCGAAAAGCTCGACGTGCGCGCGAAGGATTTGCTGAAGACGCTGCTCGATAAGGGCGTGTTTGCCAGCATCAACCAGGCCCTCGATGTGCCCACCGCAACCACGTTGGCGGAAGCGTTCAGTGGCGTGGTGAACGTAGTTTCTCTCGAAGAAGAGATGGTGCTGGAAGTTGCGAAGGAAGAGACAAAGGAAAGCCTGAAGCCGCGGCCTCCGGTCGTGACCGTCATGGGGCACGTGGACCACGGCAAAACGAGTTTGCTCGATGCCATTCGCGAGGCGGACGTAGCCGGCGGCGAAGCGGGCGGAATCACGCAGCATATCGGCGCGTACAAAGTGACCGTGAGCGACCGCAATGTGGTGTTTGTGGATACGCCGGGTCACGAAGCCTTTACGCGCATGCGCGCGCGCGGCGCCAAGGTGACGGATATCGTGGTCCTCGTAGTGGCCGCCGACGACGGCGTCATGCCGCAGACGAAGGAAGCCATCGATCATGCCAAGGCCGCAAAGGTGCCTATCATCGTGGCCATCAACAAGATCGATAAGCCGGAGGCCCAGCCGGAACGCGTGAAGCGGCAGCTTTCGGATTTGAGCCTGGTTCCGGCGGAGTGGGGCGGCGACACGGAATTTGTGGAAGTGTCGGCGAAGCAGAAGAAGGGCATCGACAAGCTGCTCGAGACCATTTTGCTGGTTGCGGATTTGCGCGAATTGAAGGCCAATCCGGATGCGCCAGCGAGCGGAACGGTGCTCGAGTCGCGCGTGGACAAGGGACGCGGGCCAGTGGCCACCGTACTGGTGCAAAACGGCACGCTCAATGCCGGCGACTTCTTCATCTGCGGCTCGGTCTTCGGAAAAGTTCGCGCGATGTTTGACGATCGCGGCCGCACCATGAAGGACGCGCCGCCATCAACGCCGGTGGAAGTCCTGGGCTTGCAAGGCGTGCCGGAAGCCGGCGACCACTTCCAAGTGACCGAAGAAGCCAAAGCTCGCCACATCGTTGAATACCGGCAGGGCAAGCAACGCGACGCAGCCATGGCGCGCTCCAGCGGGGCTCGTGTCACCCTGGATCAGTTGCACGAACAACTGAAGGCCGGAGACGTCAAGGAACTGGGCATCGTTATCAAGGCCGACGTGCAGGGTTCGGTGGAAGTCCTAAGCGAGATGCTGCCGAAACTCTCGACCGATCAGGTGAAGCTGAAAATCATAGGGTCGGGTGTCGGCGCGGTAACCGAGAACGACGTGTTGCTCGCGTCGGCGTCGGGAGCCATCATCATCGCCTTCGGCATTCGGCCGGATCGTAAAGCGGCGGACTTGGCGCAGCAGGAGCACGTCGAGATTCGCACGCACACCATCATTTACGAGGTCTCGGACGAGATTAAGAAGGCCATGGAAGGCTTGCTCGAGCCGGTCTTTCAGGAGACGTATCTCGGCCGCGCGGAGGTGCGCGACACCTTCCGCATCAAAGGCTCCGGAACGGTCGCCGGCTGCTACGTGGTGGATGGCGTGCTCAAGCGCGACGCGCAGATTCGCGTTGTGCGCGACGGTTCCGTGATCTATACCTCCAAACTCAGCTCGTTGAAACGCTTCAAGGATGATGCCAGCGAAGTGCGCACGGGCTTTGAGTGCGGCGCAGGCATCGCCAATTTCAACGACGTGAAGGTCGGCGATATTTTGGAGTGCTTCAACGTGCAGAAGCTGAGCGCCGCCGAAGCGGCCGGTCAGGGCGGAAGCCCGGCCGGCAAGAAATAATTCCCGACGTTCCCGTTCCTCGGAGCGCTCATGCCGGTCGGCTTGCTCACCCTTGAGCTGCACATTCCAGACGCGCAATCGCTGAAGGACAAACGGCAGGTGCTGCGCAGCTTGAAGGATAAGCTGCGCAGAGACTTCAACGTAGCGGTGGCGGAGCTGGAGCATCACGACGTTTGGCAGAGATCGGTGGTCGGGGTAGTGACGCTTTCGAATGAGGAGAAGCATCTGCGGCAGGTGCTTGAGAAGGCTTTGGACGAGGCGGACAGAATTCTCGGCTCCGCTTTGATCAATCAGGCGATTGAGATTCTTTAGGAAGTTTTGCGCGAACGGCCATGAGCACAACGAATCACCGTCACGAACGCGTGGGCGAGGAGATCGCTCATGAAATCAACGCGATGCTCGCCGGCGAGCTGAAAGATCCGCGGCTCGAAGGCATGGTCGTCGTCAGCGAAGT